>Ga0209211_10001711_pt1 | contig 40319 bp, 31 predicted proteins | sample RifGroA2_FD_183992 | JGI IMG/M metagenome (GOLD analysis project Ga0209211, IMG submission 183992) | Groundwater microbial communities from Rifle, Colorado, USA - Groundwater A2 (SPAdes) (version 2) | ecosystem: Environmental > Aquatic > Deep subsurface > Groundwater | place: Rifle, Colorado...
TGGCGAACGTGGTGTACCGTTTGCAGCGCGCCGAACAGCGCCTCGCCGGCGTGGAGATTCTCGGCAAGATCAACGGCGCGGTGGGCAACTACAACGCGCACCTGTCGGCTTACCCGGACGTGGACTGGGAGTCGTTCGCGAAGCGCTTCGTCGAGGCGCGCGGCATCACCTTCAACCCCTACACCATCCAGATTGAGCCGCACGATTACATGGCCGAACTGTACGACGCGTACGCGCGCATCAACACCATCCTGATCGACCTAGACCGCGACGTGTGGGGCTATATCTCCATGGGATTCTTCAAGCAGAAGGTCGTCAAGGGCGAAGTCGGTTCCTCGACCATGCCGCACAAGGTCAACCCCATCGACTTCGAGAACTCGGAAGGCAACCTCGGCATGGCCAACGCGATGCTGCGACACCTGTCCGAGAAACTGCCGATCTCGCGCTGGCAGCGCGACCTGACCGACTCCACCGTGCTGCGCAACATGGGCGTTGCGCTGGGCTACACGCTGCTCGGCTACGAGTCGTTGCTGAAAGGATTGAACAAACTGGAAGCCAATCCGCAACGCGTCGCGGACGACCTGAACAACAGCTGGGAAGTGCTGGCCGAACCGATCCAGACCGTGATGCGCCGTTACAACATCGAGAACGCCTACGACAAACTGAAGGACCTGACACGCGGCAAAGGCGGCATCAACAAGGAAAGCCTCGCCGCCTTCATCGCGACGCTGGACATCCCGGAAGCCGAGAAGCAGCGACTACTGCAATTGTCGCCGGCCACCTATACCGGCAAGGCGGCGGAACTGGCAAAACGGATTTAAGGCTACTCCACGCCCTCTTCGAATCCCGAACGCGGAACAGTTACCCTCCGCTATTGCGGGACAGTACAGGTGTTGCTTTTCCCTGCTCCTATTCCGTCGCCGCTTTCACTGTTGCTGATGATATTCGGCGGTAGAACGACCTGTATTCCCTGACCCGGCGGCACAAATTGCGGTGGTTGGGCGATGCCGCCCGGGGTTGGCGGCGGCGTAAAGGTGAACTGCCCGATCCTCGCTTCGACCGTGCGTCCTCCGCTGGTGATCGTGATCGATCCGCTGGCGGTATCCGTATAGACTCCATGTGGCATGGCTGGTTGCCCCCAGGCAAACATGGGCGCCCCACCAACGATCAACACTAAACACGCGCGTGAAATTTGTTTCATTTCATTTCACTCCCTGATTGCTGGTTTTCGACTTCGGCCAGTGCGCTTTGCGAAGCATTTCCGGCCGCGACATCCATCCGGCTTTCATTGATGGCCTCGCGGTTGTCGCTCCCGGCAACATCCGCCGCACTTTCTTGGGGATCGTGAGATTCGACGCCGCCATCGGCCCTCTCGTTCAGCCACGCATCGTCTTCCGCTTCGCCCGCATCAGATTTACAGGTATCTTCCCCTACGCACATCACGCCCCAATGGGTGCCTCGAATACCAATCGTCGCCGTGCCCGCGCGCATTCTGACGTTACTCGGGTCGCGCTTGCCGATCAGCCCGGTCACCGCACGCAACCCGCCCTTGACCAGGCGCATCATGAATCCGTCCCGCTTCGCCTCAGTTGGAACGGCATTGAAACGATATCGTTCGATCTTGAAAACCGTCTCGGGCCGCAACACGACTTCGCTGCCATCGGTGAATCGTATCCGGGCATAGGTATCCTGCTCCGTTCGCAGAACGTCTCCTTGCTGCACTTCGGATTTGATCGACAGTAGTTTTTTGGTCCCGTCCGCCCGCGTCACGTTGAGCACTCCACCCAAATGCGTCACGATACCCGCTGCCGCCCACGATGCCGTGGGTAAGCACAGACAAGCCGACAGAATCAGTCTAGCAAGCAGCGGGAGCAGGCACCGCTGCTGGCGGCGTAGCGTCATCATCTTGTTCTTCCTCATTTGTTGGCGTTGACGAATTATTTCCATTGTTTTCCTGACCATTCTGATCACTTCCCGTCGTTTGTCCTCCACTGCCACCCGATGTGCCGGTGGAGCCGGATGACGGGCCGGCAAATTGGTCGAGTCCTCCGCCTGTGCCGCCGCCCTGCGGGCCGAACGTGACCGGCCCTTGCGTTCCGGACAAAGTCCCGCCTACGGGGAGATTCGTCGGCACTGGCACATTGACGACAGGGAGGGTGTTGGGCGAACTGCCGGAATCCGGATTGGATGCGGCCGTTGTCGAGTTAAGCACGTTGGACGTTTGCTGTTGTATCGCAGTCTGAGCAGGGGCTACGGCAACCGGCAATACCAACGCGCAGCCCGGTAAGGTCGGCGTGGCGGTACAGGCCGCAACGACAACCTGGACCGCGGCGCAACCCGGCAGGGTCGGCGTTGCGAGGCAGGCTGTCACAACCGGCAGCACGGCGGTACAACCCTGAGCGTTCGGCGTCTGGATACAGGTAGCCACGGTCGGCAGCACTGCGGCGCAACCCGCCAACGCGGGGTTCAGCGTGCAGTCTGCCAACGGCGGCAATACTGCGGTACAGCCTGCCAGCGTCGGGTTCAACGCACAGTCCGCCAAGGGTGGCAACACCGCGGTACAGCCTGTCAGCGTCGGGTTCAACGCGCAGTCCGCCAAGGGCGGCAGCACTGCGGTACAACCCGCCAAGGTCGGATTCAGCGTGCAGTCCGCCAAGGGCGGCAGCACTGCGGTACAGCCCGCCAGCGTCGGGTTCAACGTGCAGTCCGCCAGCGGCGGCAGCACTGCCGTACAACCGGCCAACGTCGGGTTCAGCGTGCAGTCCGCCAGCGGCGGCAGCACTGCGGTACAGCCCGCCAATGTCGGATTCAGCGTGCAGTCCGCCAGCGGCGGCAGCACTGCCGTACAGCCCGCGAGAGTCGGATTCAACGTGCAGTCCGCCAGCGGCGGCAGCACCGCGGTACAGCCCGCGAGAGTCGGATTCAACGTGCAGTCCGCCAGCGGCGGCAACACCGCCGTGCAACCCACGATAGTTGGATCGACAACGCATTGATCAACTGTCGGCGGGGGGGGCGGGGGGGCCGTATAAGTCAGCACCGTCGCCCCGGCTGGAATGGTGCCGGCTACGCTGTTGGCCGCCAGCGTCACACTGCTGCCGGTAACAGGCCCGTTAATAGTGATGATGTCAGAAGCCGTTGATGAACCCGCCGACCCCGAGGTCAGCGCCACGGCACCTCCCGCGCTGATGCCATCGATACCAACCGTAATCGCCCCGAAGTTGGTCACCGCAACCACACCGGAGGGGTTCAGGACACTGACGATATTCAGGGGAGACGAGGTATTGTTCAATATGACATCGCCAGCTATTCCATTGCTGGCGTTAAAACCGGCAACCGTATTCAACCCGTTCAGCGTGATACCGTTGTAGGCCGTGACCACCAACTCTCCGCCGGTGCCGGTTGAAATGTGCCCGCCACCGACATCGCCGCCATATCCCGGAGCCGGCGCAAGAACGAATCCCGCGGGCGCGCTGATGGTCACGATGCCGCCTGTCCCTGCCGTGCCGGCGCCGATCCACGATCCACTCCCGTTAACCGACGAACGGATGGACACATTGCCCCCCGTCGCCGTCAACGAAACATCGCCGGCTTCCGAAAGGACAAAGCTGAAATTATCGACCAGAATATGGCGAGCCGCAGTGATGGATGCGTTTTTAGCCGCGCCATAAGCATATATATCCGCAAACGTCCCGCCACTATTGCCGATCAGCACGTCCCGACCTGCGTTCAGGGTAACGTTGCCGTTATTTGCAATGATGGCCGAATAATTTTGCGGGGAATTGGCCACGATGTCGGAAGTCGCGCCAGTGGCCGTCAACAGCACATCGCCACTTAGCGCCTGGATTCCGGGCATGCTGTAAGCAGAAAAACCGCTGCCGCCAGACAATACCGCGATATTGAAGGTCTGTGCATTGGTAAACTGGAACGGGCCGGTGGTTGTCTTTCCGGCCAGATTGCTGACCATGTTGGCGCCAGTCAGCGTGACCCCCGTTTCCGCGCTGAGTCCGAGGTCCTGGACATTGATTATGCCGGTCTGGGTAATGCCGGCGCCGCTGAACAGGCCGATCCGGGTGGTATTCGCGTGCCTGTCTGTTGCGGTAGCCCCCCCCGTAGTGATGCCGGCCACGGAAATCGCCCCGGCCACAGGATTGGCCAACCCGCCGCCCCCCAAGGAGCCGTCTTCTCCTATGCCGATGGTCGGTGCATTTACCTGCCACAAGTTGCTCACACTCAAACACCCCGCACCGCAAGCCGCCCCGACGGTGATCGTGATACCCGCCGAATAGGGGGAGATACCCACTTCGCTGGTGCTTGTCACGGTGTTGGACAAAATCAAGTCGTCCGCAAACAACCCCACCCTCCCGGCCCCGGCAGCAATCGGGTTTAGAACTGTCAATAGCCCCGGCGTATCCAGATTGATATCGCCGCCATTCGTGGTAATGCCGGTTGTAGTGATGCCTCCAACTGCCAAGCTGCCGACGACCAAGTCCCCTACGGTACCGGCAACAACATTCTCCGAGTTCACGAACATGAAGCCGTTGCCTGCCCCAGTCAAACTGGCGGCAATCGTGCGGACATCGTTTGCCTGATCGAGGAACACCGGACCTGCCGTGATGAGCGCCAGCCCACCACCACTGGCGCCATTGGCCTTAATGACGCTGCCGGCATTCTGGTTGATGCCCACATTGGATGAGAGCCGGATATTGAAAGTATCCGGCACGGAGATGCCATTGACGCCGGCCACATTGCTGACGGTCAACTGATTAATGGTATTGTAGATAAAGTCTCCCCCGGTCGTAGCGCCCGAGATCACCCCGACCGGATTGGCTTCGGGCAGATTCACCGAGAATCCTTTAGCACTCAGCGCAGAGGTACTAATGGTGGTCGTCGCTTGTTGACTTATAGTTCCCCCGGTAATCAGACTTAAAGAAGGGAATGAAGCCGGTGCAACCGACTCCGCGATGGCAATGTTGCCGGTCATCGCAGCATTGCCCACCCTTAACAACGGGGTAGAGAAATTCAACTCGCTACTCGATAGTCTCAGGGTTCCTGCTGCATCGGCTGCTGCCGAAAACTCTATGTTGGTAGCTGGTGTAAAAGGCGTTATCTCGACAAGACTGCCCGCACTGCCGGATGTGGTGGTAAATGCATTGTGCGCGAGATTGTCGGTCTTGTATGAAACACTGCCAGCAGTAGCTTGTACGTTTTGTCCAATCGTCAGCAGGCTGTCCTGCGCCCCCGTACTGAGAGCAATGTTGCCACTCGCAAGAGTAAGCCCCGTGATGCCTCCAACCGCACCAACGGAAAATCCGTTAGCGTCGGAATACTGGAAACCCGATCCGCTTACGCTGCCCGCGATAACGCCGAGGTCATTCGCACCATTGAGAGTCACTCCGCCACCGGAGGTTACTTTCAGCGAACTGGCGGTAATCGCCCCAGCAGACTGATTAATGCCCCCGGCTCCCGCTGTCAGCGTCACCAGACCCTGAGGAGCAGTGTTGAAAGTCGATACAAGATTGGCGGCAAGGCTGATCGCGTTCCCGGCAACAAGCGTAATATCTCCGCCGGCCGTGCCAATGGAATCCAGTGCCGCATTGATGGAAATGTTGTTGCCCGCATTCAGCGTCAATGCAAACGTACTCGTGCCCCATGTCACGACATCATTGACAGTGATGTCATTCGTCGCCGCCAAGGTAACATTCGCTGTATCAACCAGATTCCCGAGAGCCGTTCCGGTGATGATACTGGTGACCGCGCCATAATTTGCGCTATTGCTCAGGTCAGCTGCTAGCTGAATATCCAGGCCTGTTGTATTACCTGCAATATCAGGATTGGCAGCTTGAACGACAATATTGGTCGGATCGAGCAATAGCGTCCCGAATGTACCAAGCGGCGCGCGGGTGTCCACATTCCCCCTGAAATCGAGCTGCCCTTTTCCGGAAACTTCGACGAATCCGCCATCGCCCCCATTGACGCCGCCTCTGGCCGAGATGCTGCCATAGAAACGTGTCGTGTCATCGGCCCAGACGATCACCTTGCCGCCATCGCCGTTGGTAATGGCATCCGCCTTGATGCTGGCCTGCGGTCCCAAATAGCTGACGCTGGCGTTCTGCACATCCGGGTTCTTGCCCTGATAGTCGCCGCCCACCAGCACGGTGCCGCCGCCACTTTGTCCGGACGCATCCAAGCTGGCGTTGTCCGTCACCGCGACGCGATTGCCCAGCACTTCGATATTGCCGCCGGTGCTGCCGGTGCCGACGATGGTTGCGTCCCTGTCTACATAAGTATCCTGGCTGGCCTTGAGGAACACCCGTCCGCCCTGGCTGACCAGGCTGCTGGCATTCAGCTCGCCACTATTCCTGACCATGGCGCCGACCATGCCGATGCGCCCGCTGTCCGCCAGTATCCGGCCGACGTTGACTGCGTTGTTGCCGCTGCCGGCGATCTGCACCGAAACGCCGGGGGTGGCGGTATCGATCAACTGAACGGCATTGCCTGCCGCGAGGATCGTTTCACCCTTCGGGGTGGTGATGAGTCCCCGATTTTCGACCTGGGGGGCAATGAGATAAACGGTGCCGCCGTCCGGGGTGGTGATGCTGCCGGCATTCAGCACGCCAGCCGCATTCAAGGTAGGCGTGAAGTTGTAGTTGTTCGACAGGAAGTCCGCATCGCTGAGGTTGAGCGTGGACGCAACCAGTCCGGCGACATCGATGCGCGCACCCTGCCCCACCAATATGCCGGACGGGTTAACCAGAAACACCCGGCCATTGGAACTCAGCGTGCCCAGCAATTGCGACGGATCGGCTCCAATGACCCGGTTGAGCACGGCGCTGTTGGCATTCTGCTGCACGAAGCGCGTGGTTTCGCCCTGACCGATGGAGAAGCCCTGCCAGTTGATGATGGCATTGGGGCTGTTGGCGACGGTGAGCGTATTACTGGTCTGGTTGATGTTGGCCGCGCCGCTGATGACTTGCGCGCCGAAAGGGTTAGCTTGCGCCTGAAGCGTGACTCCGAACCACATCGCCACAGCCAGCAGCAGACGGGCGCGCCACACGCGAACGTCACGCTCGCCCGTTGAGTAAACATTATTCTTTGCCATGAAATTAGCCATTTTGTTCTCCTGCTCCTGCCTCTTTGCAGGGCTTTCACTCGCTACCGATCGGTACACAGACAGGCTGGCATCTTCCCTTCGTTTACCACGTCAGCACCGCGCTGACCTGCCCGCGCGACTGACCGCGACTGACCGTGCCCGCCGTATCGACGACCTGTGCTACGTCAGCCTTGAGCATGAGGTTATTGCCATACGACCAACGCACCCCAAGCCCGATGCTACCCAGCGAAATGCTCTCGGGCAGTTCGCCCGCCAAGGGGACTTTCCAGCCGCGGGCATGATCGACAAACCCCAACAGTCTGACACTACCATTTTCGAGGTTCAGTTTAGGCGCAAGTTCCGGGGTGTACAACTCCAGATTGAGGACATAACCCTTGTCGCTGGAAAACTCGCGTTCAAGAAAACCGCGCACGGCAGTCGAGCCGGCCAGGCCGAAGCTTTCTCCGGAGATCAGTGCGCTCGGCGTGTATTGTGCGGTGCCAGCCAGACGGTACTGCCAACTCGCGGGCAGCGCACCGGACAGGTTGCCGGCGAAGCGCAGCAAGCTATAGTCCGCCCGTGCCCCCGCCCCTCCAACCGGACTGGGTCGAGCTGCGGCAACATCGGCCGAACTGCCTTGTGCGCCGCCGGGAATATTGTGGACTAGCGAGAGACTGTAGTCGCCAACGTATGCGGGCGTGGTCCATGTCCCGTCGTAAGAAATGCTGACCGGATGAACGGTGACATCCGCCGCCGCCGCGCCGCAGCCCGCCGCGCCAAACGCGCCCAATGTGCAGTTATTAAGATAGGCGCGGTAATCGATGCCTGCGGTGATCTTGCTGGAGTACTCGCCCTTGCGCGGCAGATAGAAGTTGTAGCGCGCGCTGAGTATCTTGCCCTGTCCGCTGAATGACAAAGGGCCCGCTACCGTGCTGGTGGTACCGGCATTGGTGTCCGAGTAAGCCGCAATCAGATCGATGCTGTCGCCAAGCGAATATAGCGGCAAGCGGTAACTGGCAGAAAGCTGGGTGACCTGACTGATATGGTCGGGAGAGGTGATGTAGTTCAATGTGGCGGCGTGGTCACGGTTGAGCAGGTTGTTGTGCTGGTAGCCTATTCCTGCCCGGTACTGTCCGGTGCTCTGGTTGCCGGTATTGTCAAAAGTTACGAAAAACTTTTGGGGCGATTCGTCCTTCACATTCACCTTGGCATCGACTTTGCCTTCTTCGTCGCTAATCGCCAGGATCACATCGGTCTGGCGGGTAGGATTCTGATTGGCCAGGCGGAGGTTCTCGGAGAGTCTTTGTGCAGAAGGGGGCGTGCCTTCGACCAGAGAGGGCAAGGCATTGCGAATGTTGTCTTCGTCATAATGCTGGTTGCCGTTAATGATGACTTTACCGATCAACGATTCGCTTACGACGAGGGTAATCTCGCCTCTGGAGACTTCCTGCTCCGGCGTGTTGATACTGACCGCGCTATAACCCGCATCCCGGTAGGCGCCCTCCAATGCTTCAAGGGCGCGCTGAATATCCGTAAAACTCTTGGCCTCGCCCAAATAGGGGGCCAGAAGCTGCTGGATCATGCCATCGTCCAGCAATGTATTCCCTACCACGCGAAAACGCTCGATACGAACCAATGGGCTGTTGCCGCTATTGGCATCAACTGCCTGACCTTGATCGGCAACGATGGGGGAATTACCGGTCTGGGCTTGCGCCGCAATTTTATCGAGGTATGCCTGAATGGTGGCGCGCGCTTTCGCCGGCGGATTATGTTGCAGCACTGTCTCGAATTCGGCCTTGGCGCGCGGCAAATCATCCAGTTGGTAATAGGCCCGCGCCATATCCAGCCGCGCACCGTCGAAATCGGGCGTCGCCGCCAATACGCGGCCGAAGGGCTGCACCGCTTTGTCCGGCTTGCCGCTGTCCAACGCGGCGATGCCCAACAGGTAATCGAAACGCACCTCGCCGGAGCGTTCGAGCGCCAAGGGTTCGAGCAACGCATAAGCCTCGGCAGGTTTACCGGCCTTGAGCAATCTGTCGGCATCGCGCAACGGCTGCTCGCGCGCATCGATTTCGGCAGGCTTCCCGGCTTCAGCGAGCTGGAGTTGCGGCTCAGCGCCGCCATTCGATTTCAGGGATTTCTTGACCGCAGGCTTGGATGATTTTTTTACCACAGCACCTCCCGCCCCATCTTGGGCAGATGCACCGCCCACAGCCAGCAATAATCCGACAGATACACATCCGGCGACATGTAACAACCTCATAACTCCCCCTAGTTTTATTTATCTGTGAATAGTACCTCGTAGCCTGCCTATCGAACAATCAGTGAATTCTTATCTCAAGGAAAACAAGGTCGCTATGGCGTCATATCAGCCCCTGCTCGGCAAATGACAGAGTTCGCCCGACAGCCACAATGAAATGATCCAGAACACGAACATCGACCAGAGAAAGCGCCTGTTTGAGCGCATCGGTCAGCAGGCGGTCTGACTGGCTGGGTTCGGCAACGCCGGAGGGGTGATTGTGCGCGAGGATCACCGCGGCGGCGTTGTGCGACAACGCGCGCTTGACCACCTCGCGCGGATAGACGCTGGTCTGCCCCAGCGTGCCGTGGAACAGCTCCTCGAAGGCGATCACGCGATGCTGGGTATCGAGGAACAGCACCAGAAACACCTCCTGCTGCCGCGCACCGAGCAGCAGTTGCAGGTAATCGCGCACCGCACGCGGCGAACCGAGCGCGTCGCCGCGCTGCAACTCTTCCTGCAACGCGCGCCGCGACATCTCCAGCACCGCCTGCAACTGCACGAACTTCGCCTGCCCCATGCCATGGATCGAGCAGAACTCCGCCTCGGCGGCGGCAAACAGCCTAGTCAGGCTGCCGAATTGCTGCAACAGTTCGCGCGCCAGATCGACCGCGCTCTTGCCGACCACGCCGGTGCGCAAAAAGATCGCCAGCAGTTCGGCGTCGGAAAGCGCAGGTGCACCGCGCTGAATGAGCTTCTCGCGGGGACGCTCGCCTGCGGGCCAATCGGTAATCGCCATGCTTCGCCTCCTATCGGTTGAGGGAACGAACGTGAAACCGGAATCCAGCGGGATGTGATTTTCTTGTAAGATGCGCGGCATTATGGGACAAGCCAGACGAAAACGCATCCTGCTCGGCATCACCGGCGGCATCGCGGCCTACAAGGCGGCGGAGCTGGTGCGCCTGCTGGTCAAACAAGGCTTCGAGGTGCAGGTCGCGATGACCGAAGCGGCGACGCAATTCATCACGCCGACCACGATGCAGGCGCTGTCAGGCCAGCCTGTGCTACTGAACCAGTGGCAAGACGAAGCCGGCATGACGCACATCCATTCCAGCCGCGCCGCGGATGCCATCGTGATCGCGCCCGCCACGGCGGACTTCATCGCCAAGCTGGCGCACGGCATGGCCGACGACCTGCTCTCCGCGCTGTGCCTGGCGCGCGACTGCCCGCTACTGGTAGCACCCGCAATGAACAAACAGATGTGGAGCAATCCGGCCACGCAGCGCAACGTGCAACAACTTGCAGCCGACGGTATCGCAGTGCTCGGCCCGGCCTGCGGATCGCAGGCCTGCGGCGAAGAAGGCATGGGCCGGATGCTGGAGCCGGCAGAACTGGCCGACGAAATTGTCGCCAGCTTCCAGCCCAAGCTATTGACCGGAATCAAACTGCTGATGACCGCCGGACCGACCTACGAGGCAATCGACGCGGTGCGCGGCATCACCAACCGCAGCTCCGGCAAGATGGGCTACGCAATCGCGCAGGCCGCGCGCGAAATGGGCGCACAGGTAACACTGGTGTCGGGCCCGGTCGCGCTGACGACTCCAGTCGGCGTGGAGCGTATCTCCGTCAACAGCGCACAGGAAATGTACGACGCAGTGAACCGACGCGCGGGCGATGCGGACATCTTCATCGGCGTCGCGGCAGTCGCGGACTATCGCGTCGCCCATCCTGCCGAACAAAAAATCAAAAAATCCGCCGCGCCGATGACGCTGGAACTGGTCGCCAACCCGGACATCCTCGCCGATATCGCCAGCCTGCCGAATCCGCCGTTCTGCGTGGGCTTCGCCGCCGAGAGCGAGCGGCTCGCCGAATACGCCGAACAGAAACGCCGCGCGAAGAAACTGCCGCTGCTGGTGGGCAACCTCGCGCAACAGGCGATAGGCAGCGACGACAACGAACTGATACTGTTCGACGACAACGGCAACCACCCGCTGCCGCGCGCCGACAAGCTGACGCTGGCACGGCTATTGATGCAGCACATTGCACAACGATACAAAGGAGCGAAGCTATGAAACATCTCTCGGTGGACGTAAAAATTCTCGATCCTCGCCTGCATGAAAACATGCCGGGCTACGCGACCGGCGGTTCGGCCGGAATAGACCTGCGCGCCTGCATCGAAAGCAACACGATCATCCATCCGGGACAATGCGAACTCATCCCCAGCGGCATCGCCGTCCACCTCGCCGATCCCGGCTATGCCGCGATGATCCTGCCGCGCTCAGGCCTCGGACACAAACACGGCATCGTGCTCGGCAACCTGGTCGGCCTGATCGACTCGGATTATCAGGGACAAATCTTCGTGTCGCTGTGGAACCGCAGCCAACTCCCGTTCACACTGATGCCGATGGAGCGCATGGCGCAACTGGTGATCGTTCCAGTGATGCAAGCGAAATTCAACATCGTCGAAGACTTCCCGATCAGCGAACGCGGCAGCGGCGGATTCGGCAGCACCGGTAAACATTGACATCGCGGGGACACGGCGCGCCGTGCCCCTACAGTGGAGCAGGATAGATTGAGCAACCAGAACACCCGAACCGACGCTCATGAAAAAGGCGACCTCCCGGTCGCCTTTTTTATCGCCCCCTGCCCGCACATGACGGAACCGATGCGACAAACCTGACATCGTCATTGACACCGCCCGGCCACCTCCCCTACAGTTCACCCCGCTTGCAAATCCGCCGCAACGCACATCGCACCGCACGCACGGCGCGAGGCCACCGGCAGATTCCCCGGAACAGGAGGTCTGGCGCAAGATGGGTTCCCGCATTAAGACGGGAAGCATCTGCCATTGCACGACCTGTTCAGCCTAGGGGGAATGATGAATCACCACCTCACCGAATACGCACTTCGCGAATGCGATGTCGCCATGAATCTGCACGATGATCTGTTTAGTCAACAATCAATGCGATGCCGTTTGATTCGCAATTGAGTTTGAGCATTTAATCTAACTTTACAAATATGAGGTGAGGAATATGCAAACTGACATGCACTACTATGGAACCTATGCAATGGCCTGCGCAGCCGGTATCTTGCCTGCCGCTTCTCAAGTTATAGCTACTTCAGCTCAATACGTAGATGACTCGGATGTATTTCAAGAGAAGCTAGACGATGGGATGTACATCGAAGCTGCCGCCACAGCTCATCACCCAATCGACAAGAATAACGTTGACCATGTTGATCAATGCAAAATATGGGTGCCATTCCATTTCCTGCCCGGAAACCAAGGCGACACGCTGACTGAAAGACTTATCTGCAGGATGGATAGCCCATTAGCTCGGGAAATGGTAGATCACAATCTTACCTTTGCTGATTCCGGATTTGCCCTTGAACTCATGGGTATTACAGCACACGTATATGCGGATACTTTTTCGCACTATGGTTTTTCAGGCATCAGCTCACCCTTAAACAAAGTTGAAGCAGACAGCATTCAGCTTAATGCAAAAGATCCGAAGACACTTCAGTACATAATTAACAAGTTCAGTGACTTCAAGGATAAATATATCGCAGGCAATATTGCCGACCTCGTTGCGCTAGGGCATGGCTCCGTTGGCACTTATCCTGACAGGCCATACTTGAACTGGAATTTTAAATATGAAGATGGTCGCACCTCTGGAACACGTGAGAATAAACAAACATTTCTTGAGGCCTGTCGCCAACTCCATCGAGTATTCACGGAATTTGTACAGAAAAAGCCAGAGTTTTTGGTAAAGGACATGCGCCGTGAGTTTGACGATATTGAGAAGCGCATTTCAAAAATACTGGCAACCGAAGGAGATATGGGCACTCGAATCAATGCATGGCAGCGTGCAGTAACTGGCGGCCACCTCTTCGACAATCCTGAAAAAAATAAAATTCCAGAATACGACAATGCATCCTTCGATGCAGATCGCAAGTTGCTCCCAACATTCAAACGTGATGCAGTCGAAAGCGCCTCAATATTCCAATTCTTAAATGCTGCGAAGACCCATCGAAACTTTGTATTGGATGTGTTGCTTCCTAAGCATGAGCTTTCTGTAATTCGTCGTATGTAGTCATGCAATGGATACTCACTTATGAAACAAGACATTATTTGAAATATATCTCAATTCTCACGCGAAAAATGTATTCCGAACCCCCGATAATTTACGTAGGAGATAACCACGATGAAAGAACAAGACGTTCAGTCTTTAGAAATTCGAATTGAATTCGAACGTGGGGCAGGTGATCCAACGCGGATTTTTTACTCAATGGCAGGCCTCATTGAATCTATTCAAGCAATTGACAAACATTTAGGTGCTTGCATTGGTGTCGGTGTTCGAACATCACTCGTTCTCGATGATATCGAAGCAGCTTCATTGAAGGCCAAACTTAAATCAACAATCGAAGCCATCCCCGATGAACCATTGAAATCTGGCGATATAAAAAAACTGATTGGACACTATCTCCTGAAAGGAAAACATAAGATTCTCGATTGGTGCAGTGAACGAAACGAAATAACCTCACGGGAAGAAGTAAAACAGTTGGAAAACGAATTGCAACTCCTTGCTGAGGACACAAACATAAAACAAATCCCAGCATATTCCTCTATAAATACTGCCAGCCTGCTCTCAGATATCGCTGAAATAAAGAACGCCCTAAACCACCTCAACTCCCAAGACAAGGCAACTCTACGCTCACCTGAAGGGCTGTCTCGATACAACCAAATGCTAGTCGTATCAGATGACATCGTTAGAGATATCGTTACTAGAGAAACTCTTGCATCAACAAGTCAGAAAATTATTAAAGTTAAAAAACCAGACTACTTAGGTCAATCTCGTTGGGTGTTTAAATATTCAGGACATCTTGTAGAAGCAAAAATTTCTGATGCTGATTGGCTATATAAATTTCAGTCAAAAAACGAACATCTTCAACCAGGAGACTCACTAAAAGTACTACTACGGGAAGAAGTTTCTTATGGATATGACAGTGAAATAGTTCATACCGAATATGAAGTTGTTAGCGTATTGGGGGTGATATATGGCCCCATTCACGAACAGAAAACTATGCTATACAAAACCTCAGGCTCAGACTCGAATTAAGTTTTGAGACGGGAAAACAATTGAGATAATGAAAAAACCAGTCTGACCCTTTTGGCTGCTCCTGTTATTCACACGTAACGAAAACCAAAATCACTTCCCCCAATTTTTAGCGTAATCGAGATATTCAATGGCACTTTCCTGGAACGAAATCCGCAATCGCGCGCACGAGTTTTCCAAGCGCTGGGAGCACGAGACCTCGGAGGATGCCGAGGCCAAGGCGTTCTGGATCGAGTTCCTCAACGTCTTCGGCATTGATCGCAAGCGTGTCGCCAGCTTCGAGGAACCGGTCAAAAAACTCGGCGACAAACAGGGCTACATCGACCTGTTCTGGAAAGGTATGTTGCTGGTCGAACACAAGTCGCGCGGCAAAGACCTCGACAAGGCCTACACGCAGGCGCTCGATTACTTCCCCGGCATCAAGGAACGTGACCTGCCGAAATATGTGCTGGTGTCCGACTTCGCGCGCTTCCGTTTGTACGACTTGGAAGAGGGCACGCAAGAAGAATTCAAACTCGCCGACCTGCACAAGCGCATCAAGCATTTCGCCTTCATCGCCGGATACCGCACGCAAACTATCGCGCCACAAAATCCGGTCAACATCAAGGCTGCCGAGCGTATGGGCAAGCTGCACGACGCGCTCAAGGCGGCAGGCTACGAGGGACACCCGCTCGAAGTGCTCCTGGTACGCCTGCTGTTCTGCCTGTTCGCGGAAGACACCGGCATCTTCCAGCCCGCCGGCGCGTTCCGCGCCTGGACAGAGGAGCGCACCGCGCCGGACGGTTCCAACCTCGGGCCGCAACTCGCGCAACTGTTTCAGGTGCTCAACACGCCCGAAAACAAACGCTCAAAAAACCTCGACGAACTGCTCGCCGCGTTCCCCTATGTCAACGGCAAGCTATTCGAAGAAATGCTGCCCATCGCCGATTTCGACCTCACGATGCGCGAGGCATTGCTCGACTGCTGCGCACTCGACTGGAGCGCTATCTCGCCCGCGATCTTCGGCGCGCTGTTCCAGAGCATTATGGACGGCAAGGCACGGCGCAACCTCGGCGCGCACTACACCTCCGAGGAAAACATCCTCAAGCTGATCGGACCGCTGTTCCTCGATGCGCTATGGGAAGAATTCAAACGCGTCAAAGGCAACAAGAACAAGTTGTTCGAGTTCCACAAAAAGCTGCGCACGCTGACCTTCTTCGACCCCGCCTGTGGCTGCGGTAATTTCCTGGTGATCGCCTACCGCGAACTGCGCAAGCTGGAACTCGATGTGCTGCGCACCGTGCATGAAGGCCCCGGCTCACGCTTCCTCGACATCCATCAGGAAATCAGCGTGGACGTGGACCAGTTCTACGGCATCGAGATCGAAGAGTTTCCGGCACAGATCGCGCAAGTCGCAATGTGGCTGATGGATCACCAGATGAACGTGCGCGTGTCGGAAGAATTCGGCATGTACTTCGCGCGCATCCCGCTCAAGGCCTCACCGCACATCGTCCACGGCAACGCGCTCACGTTGGACTGGAACGACGTACTACCTGCGGAGCGGGCGAGTTATGTGCTGGGCAATCCGCCGTTCGTCGGCGCGAAGTTCATGGACGACGCGCAACGCGAGGACGTTCAGCATGTGTTCGCGGACATCAAGAGCGGAGGGCTGCTCGATTTCGTCGCGGCATGGTATGTCAAAGCGGCGCGGTACATCACTCACCAACCGTGCGTAGGGGCGCAATTCATTGCGCCCCATATGGATGATGCGATGAATCCGGGCGTGATAAATCACGCCCTTACGAAGCTTGCCTTCGTCTCCACCAACTCCATCACCCAGGGGGAACAAGCCGGCGTGCTATGGGGCTGGCTACTCGCGCAGGGCATCCGCATCCATTTTGCCCACCGCACCTTCCAGTGGAGCAACGAGGCGCGCGGCATGGCGGCGGTGCATTGCGTCATCATCGGTTTCGGCGCGCACGACATCGAGAAGAAGACCATCTATGAATACGAGGACATTCGCGGCGAAGCACACGCCGTCGCCGCGCGCAACATCAATCCCTATCTGGTGGATGCGCCGGATGTGAACATCTCTAATCGACGCCATCCCATATCACGAGTGCCGGAAATCGTTTTTGGCAACATGCCAAACGATGGAGGACATCTATTGATGACTGATTCTGAAAAGCGCGAACTACTCCTGAAGGAGCCAGCCGCTAAAAAATTTATTCGCCCTTTCATGAGCGCGAAAGAATTTATCAACAACGAACCGCGATGGTGTTTGTGGCTGGTAAATGTTGCCCCCCATGAACTGCGACAACTACCGGAAATTTCGCGGCGCGTGCAGGCCGTAAAGGATTTGCGCGAAGCCAGTGATCGTCAAACAACGCGCGAATTGGCTGCTTATCCAACATTGTTCGGAGAGATTCGCCAGCCTACATCTAACTACATTCTCGTACCGCGACATTCATCGGAGAGCCGTGCTTACATCCCTTGTGGCTTTTTCGATACAAATCAAATTGTCGCCGATAGCTGTCTCGCCATTCCAAACGCCACGCTCTACCACTTCGGCATTCTGACCTCGATAATGCACATGGCTTGGGTACGTTACACCTGCGGACGAATCAAAAGCGATTATCGCTACTCGGCTGGTATCGTCTACAACAACTACCCGTGGCCTGACGAACCCACCGACAAACAACGCGCATCCATCGAAGCCGCCGCCCAAGCCGTGCTGGATGCCCGAGCGCAATTCCCGCAAAGCTCGCTCGCCGACCTCTACGACCCGCTCACCATGCCGCCCGCGCTTGTCAAGGCCCACCAGACCCTCAATCGCGCCGTGGACGCCTGCTACCGCAAGGCCGCATTCACCAGCGACGCGCAACGCGTAGAGTTTTTGTTCGAGCGCTACCAGCAATTCACCAGCTTATTGCCGCCGGATAAATCTCCCAAGAAAAGAAAAGGCCCATAAAATGACGGTTAACCTGTGTTTTTTACAGTAGCGCAGAGGGGTAAGGGATGAAAGGAGTTGTCACTGCCGATGAAGCTCGCGTAATTGCTGCGACACCCAAGAAATTGCACGGACTGCATGGCCAGTTTGCTTTTCAAATGCGCAACAACCATGCGGGGCACTTTATCGCCTCCGCACGCGTTGAAGATGCCGATGGCGCACTCTTGCCCGGATTGATCGTAGAGGCGGAATACAAGGCCGCTCTTACCCTGAACCGCTGCCTGTTTTTGTTCACCCTATTCACGCAAAGGCACGGCGCGAAGCTGCGGGCCTACCAGCTGGAAATCACCCCGCCGAATAAGCTCACACATAACGAACCCGGCAATATCATTCACGGAGCCCATGAACATTGGGGTGACAAGGCTATTGCGCTGCAAGGATTCGGGTGCGATGATTACTCGCGTGGATTTGCGCATTTCTGCCAACAAATCAACCTGACTGCCGTACAACTGGAACTGCCATGAACTGCCAACTGATTGCCGACAAATTCGCTTTTGAGTGCACTCCGCTCTTGACCACCAAGGGCGAGGAAGCATTCGAACTCGGCACACCATTTGCCTTTGCCGATGGTGCGGCTATCAACGTGTATGCCATTCCGCATGGCGATACGCTGGAATTGACTGATAACGGGGATACCATGCTGCATCTCACCAGCATGGGCATGACTGCCTGGCATAAAAGCAAATTGGCATCTTTGCAGCGTAGTATCGAACCTCATGGCCTTACTTTTACAGAGCAAGGCGAAATCAAGACTTGTGGAAAGGCCGACCATGCAGCTTTGCTGATTGCACAATTCATTAGCGGAATTCTTGCTGTAGCTCAGATGGAGCGTGCTGCCTTGGGTGTGCCGGACAAGGCCGACAATTTGGCTGATGAAGTGGAGATGTTGTTGAGGAATTGGAAGCCCCAACTCGCACTTGTGCGCACCCCTCATGTAAAGGGCATTTCGGGTCACGAATACGGTTTTGATTTTATGCTTGGCGATGAATTAGTTGATGTCCTTACACCACACCATAACGCCACTGGGGGCGTTATGCGTAAACTGGGAGACGTGCTAAGCGGCTCAGGTCAGCATAAGGCCTTGGTAATTGTAGATGACCGAGTAGACCCTGGACGTGCTGAAACAGAATTGCAGATCATTGCAATGCTGGCTCGCGCCATGCCACTTTCAAAATTAATGGCAAAGCACCCGACAACACCGCAACTGCACTAGGCATAACCTATAAAGAGTTAAAAGCAGCTAAAGGGGGCAGCTTCGCAATCCTTCAAAGCAACCGAACAAAAAGGCGACCGTCGGTCGCCTTTTTATTCCCTGCCTAAGCTACTCTCAACCCACCCACTGCCTTGCGTTCTGAAACATCCTCAGCCAAGCCCCGCTCTCTTGCCACTCGCCCGGATACCACGAGTTCTGTACCGCACGGAACACGCGTTCCGGGTGGGGCATCATGATGCCCAATGAAGCGTCTCCAATCAGCCTTGCAACAATCCCAGCGCCGACCGTTTACTCAAAGGCATAAGGATTCATGAACTGCCGCCCCCACATGCCCTGCCGTTCCAGTTGCGTCAATCCAGCCTGGTCGCAAACCTCATCCCAGTTCGTTCTGATTTGCTTGATCTGATGGTCGATGATTTCCTGCGCCTGCTTCGGGTTCAGCATGAAGCTGTGTGCGGCGGATTGGCAGACTTTCAATTGCGAGAGGTTGTTGTCGCCGCAGATCTTCATGGCTTGCGAGGCTTCGTTCCCGGCGCGGCTTTGCGGGCAGAGGTCGTAGGCGGGCGTGAGCGCGAGATGCTTGCCATCCCAGAAGGCGGCGTGGTTCCTTGCGTGGTCGTCCGTGTTGCCGCAGAGGATGTTGAATACGATGCGACCGAACAGTTCGCGCAGCGTTTCATCCGGGCGCAGAAAGCGGTGGCGGATGATCTCTGCGAGGTCTTCATAGCTGGCGTAGCGCGCGAACATTTCGTCTAGCTCCAGCAGGGTGAGCGCAGATACCATCATCTTGCGTTGCCAGCCTGCTTCGCCAGCGACGCGGTCGAAACGTTCGACCATGAGTACATCCTTGTTCAGCGCGGTCTTCAGTTCGACCGGGGCGACGTTCAGCCCGACCAGATGCGCCAGCCGCATGGCGACGAATTCTGCTTTGACGATGTTGTACAGGTCGGTGCTCAAAGAGAATTTCGCGACATACTGTCTGTCTGCCGTTTCGACATTCGCTTTGGGGCGCGCACCGCCGATGGAGGTGCCGTGCTGTATCGCGGCAGCCAGTTCCGGGCTGATCGGTTGGCCGTTGACGATGCGCTCCGTCGATTCCTGCAATTGCGCCAGGGTGACAGGCTCGCTCATGCGAGGCTGATAGCTTGTTGGCGAAAGCTGAAAATCCAGCGCACCAATGCGATTCGATCCGGATTCGAGCAAGCAACTCAGTTCGTCCAGGTCTTCATTGCGCTTGCCGCCCGCCCGCTTGAACATGAGTACGCGCCTGCCCCATGCATCCGGTGCGGCATCGCGCAGGCAACTGGGCATGCTCATGCCTTGCGGCAAAGGCAGTATGCCGCTTTGCAATGGCAATTCCGGACTATAGAGCGGGACGCTGTTTGCGCGTTCGAGATAGCTCCGACCGTAATTGAACACCAGCGTGTTGCCGTCCTTCGCCAAGCGCCCCGCCACCACAGGCTGCACTTCGCCGGGCAACCATACCCAGACATAGGCTTCCTGATAGCGCTGCTCAGAAGTCATCATTCACCATGCGTGTCGATTTGCGTGCGGCTTTGGGAAGCAAGGACAGCTTTTCCCGGTAGTGGGCAAGTTTCACGGCCAGCGCTTTAGGATCATCGGCCATGAGCGGTACGCCGACGATGGCGGCCACCTCGAATGCGGCACCGATAGAACAACCGGCATCGCCCTCTTCGATCCGCTTCAGCAAAGCTTGAGAAATGTTGGCGCGCATCGCCAGCTCTGCGATGGTCATCTTGCGCTCGATGCGGGCGACCCGAATCATCATACCCATCAGCGCAAGTGCATCACTCGTGTATCGCGATATCGCTCTGGAGACCGGCTTTGCCATATTAAAACCTCATAAACGAGCCGCGAAGATACATTGCGGCTTATTTATAGTCAATAACAAAAAAGCAAGCACACTCCGGTGCCGCCCCTGCTCCCACAAAAAAAGAGGCACCTCGAAAAGTGCCTCTCCTGGGTTCACGAGCCAGCTACTCAACCCACCCACTGCCTTGCATTCTGGAACATCCTCAACCAAGCCCCGTTCTCCTGCCACTCGCCCGGATACCACGAGTTCTGCACCGCGCGGAACACGCGTTCCGGGTGGGGCATCATGATGCTGAAACGGCCGTCCGGGGTGGTCAGGCCGGTCGCGCCCTGCGGCGAGCCGTTGGGGTTCAGCGGATAGATCTCTGTGGGCCGGCCAGTGTTGTCCACGTAGCGCAGCGTCACCAGTTCCTGCGCGGCCTTGAGCTTCTTCGGGCTGCCGAAGTCGGCGTAGCCTTCGCCGTGCGCGACGACGATGGGCATGCGGCTGCCTTCCATGCCGTGGAAGAAGATCGACGGCGTTTTCTGCACCTCGACCATCACGAAACGCGCTTCGAACTGCTCGGACTGGTTGCGTGAGAAGTGCGCCCAGTTGTCTGCACCGGGGATGATTTCGTGCAGGTTGCTCATCATCTGGCAGCCGTTGCACACGCCCAGCGCGAAGGTGTCGCTGCGCTGAAAGAATGCCGCGAACTCGTCGCGCGCGCGCGGGTTCAGCAGGATGGACTTGGCCCAGCCCTCGCCCGCGCCCAGCACGTCGCCGTAGGAGAAGCCGCCGCAGGCCGCGAAGCCCTTGAAGTCTTCCAACTTGACGCGGCCGCTGATGACGTCGCTCATGTGCACGTCCACCGCGGCGAAGCCGGCGCGGTCGAATGCGGCGGCCATTTCCACATGACCGTTGACGCCCTGCTCGCGCAGGATGGCGATCTTGGGACGGTTGCGCAGCAGCGCGGGCGAGACGTTCTCGTTGAGATCGAAGGTCAGCTTCGCGTGCAGGCCGGGGTCTTTCACGTCGAGCAGGCGGTCGAATTCGGATTGCGCACAGGCCGGGTTGTCGCGCAGCTTCTGCATGTGGTACGTGGTCTCGGACCACAGGCGTTGCAGGTGCGCGGCGTTCTCGCTGTAGCGCTTTTCGCTGCCGCGCGAGATTTCAATCATGCCGGTCTGGTTCAGCGTGGCGATCTTCTGCACGCTCTTCAGGCCGAGCTCGCGCGCCAGTTGCTGGATGTGGGCCAGGTCGCGGTTGCGCACTTGAATCACCGCGCCGAGCTCTTCGTTGAACAGTGCGCGCAGCGTGTCGCCGTGCAGCTCTTCCAGTTGGATGTCGAGGCCGACGTGCGCGGCAAACGCCATTTCGCACAACGCGACGAACGCGCCGCCGTCGGAACGGTCGTGGTAGGCCAGCAGCTTGTCTTCCGCGTTCAGGCTCTGGATCAGTTCGAAGAACGTCTTGAGCAAGGCCGCATCGTCCACGTCGGGTGCTACATCGCCGACCTGCTTGTACACCTGCGCCAGCGCGGAGCCGCCCATGCGGTTCTTGCCCTGACCGAGGTCGATCAGCAGCAGCGTGGTGTCGAGGTCGGCGACCAGCTGCGGCGTGAGCGTATGGCGCGCGTCCGGGCTGGGCGCGAACGCGGAGACGATCAGCGACAGGGGTGCAGTGACGGCCTTGTTCCTCTTGCCATCCTTCCAGGTGGTCTTCATCGACATCGAGTCCTTGCCGACCGGGATGCCGATGCCGAGTTGCGGGCACAGCTCCATGCCGACCGCGCGCACGGTGTCGAACAGCGCGGCGTCCTCGCCGTGGTGTCCGGCTGCGGCCATCCAGTTCGCCGAGAGTTTGATGTCGCCGATTTTTTCGATGCGCGCGGCGGCGATGTTGGTAAGCGCTTCGCCCACCGCCATGCGGCCCGATGCCGGGGCGTTAATCAGCGCGAGCGGCGTGCGCTCGCCGATGGCAAAAGCCTCGCCGCGGTTGGTGTTGTAGCCCATCAACGTGACGGCCACGTCGGCCACCGGCACTTGCCACGGGCCGACCATCTGGTCGCGCGCGGTCATGCCGCCCACGGTGCGGTCGCCGATGGTAATCAGGAAGTTCTTGTTCGCCACCGCAGGCAGACGCAGCACGCGCTCGACCGCTTCCGCAATCGGCACGCCGCTGCAATCGAACGACGACAGGCGCGGCGTTTCGCGCTTGACGTTGCGCGTCATCTTGGGCGGCTTGCCGAGCAGCACAGACAGCGGCATATCCACCGGGTCGTTTTTGAATTCCTTGTCGTGCACGACGATCTGGTCTTCGTCTATCGCGGTGCCCACCACGGAGAACGGGCAGCGCTCGCGCTCGCACATCGCGCGGAACTCGTCCAAGCGCTCCGGCGCGATGGCCAGCACGTAACGCTCTTGCGACTCGTTGCACCAGATTTGCTTCGGCGACATGCCGGTCTCGTCCAGCGGGATCTTGCGCAGCTCGAAATGCGCGCCCTTGCCGCCGCCGTGCACCAGCTCCGGCAGCGCGTTGGACATACCGCCCGCGCCGACGTCGTGGATGGACAGGATGGGGTTGTTGTCGCCCAGCTGCCAGCAGCGGTCGATGACTTCCTGCGCGCGGCGCTGCATCTCGGGGTTTCCGCGCTGCACCGAATCGAAGTCCAGATTCTCGGCGTTGGCACCCGTGTCCATCGAGGACGCCGCGCCGCCCCCCAGACCGATCAGCATGCCAGGGCCGCCGAGGTGGATCACCAGCGCGCCGGTCGGCAGGTCGTGCTTGAAGGTGTGCTCCGCCTTGATGTTGCCGACACCGCCCGCCAGCATGATGGGCTTGTGGTAGCCGCGCATCTCGCCACTGACGTTCTCCTCGAACGTGCGGAAATAGCCGGTCAGGTTAGGACGGCCGAATTCGTTGTTGAACGCCGCGCTGCCGATCGGGCCGTCCAGCATGATCTGCAGGGCGGTGACGATGCGGGAAGGCTTGCCGTACTCGGCTTCCCACGGCTGCGGAAAACCGGGGATATTCAGGTTCGACACCGAGAAACCGCTCAGGCCGGCCTTGGGCTTGGAACCGCTGCCGGTCGCACCCTCGTCGCGGATCTCGCCGCCGCTGCCGGTGGCCGCGCCCGCGAACGGCGCGATGGCGGTCGGGTGGTTGTGCGTCTCGACCTTCATCAAGATGTGCGTCATCTCGTCGCTGAACGCATAGCTGCCGTCGGCGCGCGGGTAGAAGCGCTCGATGCGCGCGCCCTCGATCACCGAGGAGTTGTCGGAATACGCGACCACCGTGCCCTGCGGGCTGACCTTGTGGGTGTTGCGTATCATGCCGAACAGCGACATGTCCTGCGCCTCGCCGTCGATCACCCAGTCGGCGTTGAATATCTTGTGGCGGCAGTGCTCGGAGTTCGCCTGCGCGAACATCATCAGCTCGACATCGGTCGGGTTGCGCTTCAGCTTCTTGAAGTTCTCGACCAGATATTCGATCTCGTCGGCAGACAGCGCCAGCCCCATATCGCGGTTGGCCTGCGCCAGCGCCTTCGCGCCGCCCTTGAGCACGTCCACGGTCTCCAGCGGCTGCGGCTTGCCGTGCTGGAATATCTTCTTGGCCGCAGTATCGATATTGTCGAGCACGGTCTCGGTCATGCGGTCGTGCAGCAGCGGCAGCACCGAAGCCAGCTCATCCTTGCTCAAGCGCTTGCCGTTCTTGCTCGTCAGGTAAAACACCACGCCGCGCTCGATGCGCTGCACGCCGTGCAGGCCGCAATGCTGCGCGATGTCGGTCGCCTTGGTGGACCAGGGCGAGATCGTGCCGAGACGCGGCACCACCAGCAGGCGCTGGCAGTTCGCCGCATTCGCGGGCTCACCCGCAGACTTGTCGAGGCCGAGCACGCGGCCCAGCAATTTGGCTTGCGGCTTGTTCAGCGTCTCGCTCTTGAGCGCGCTGAAATAGCAGTGACGGGTGTCCGCGACGACCACGCCGGGAGCGGTTTCGCTCAGCGCGGCGCGCAGTTTTTCGAGACGGAAGGCAGACAGGGCGGAGGAGCCGAAGGAGACTAGAAACATGGCGTAGACCGTGAAATTAAATTCGGGGCGCGATTATACTATGCGCGCCCTGTTCGGCAGCCTGCCAGTAATGACGTAGAATTTCCTGAACAGACGCCAAAGACATCGAAGCATTCAAGACTGTAGGGCGGAAAAGTGTAGCGCCTTCCGCCTTTTAACTTGATTCTTGGCGGATAACGCCTGCGGCTCATCCGCCCTACGAAGATGCGGTAGCGTGATGCAGCGCCCAACAACAACATTCACCACCATGACAAAAATGAAGACACGACGCATTCCCACCCTGACCGCAAGACAAGTCATCCCCCCTTTCCCCAAACGCCAGCGCGACAGCCATAAGGGAAACTTCGGCACCGTCGCCGTGATAGGCGGCGCTTCCGGCATGGTCGGCGCACCGCTGATGGCGGGCCGTGCAGCACTCAAGCTGGGCGCGGGCTGCGTGCATGTCGGGCTGCTGGCGGAAAACGCGCCGGTCGTCGATTTGATGCAGCCGGAGCTGATGCTGCATAGCGCCGCCGAAGCGCTGAAGCTGCCCGGCGTGACTGTGCTGGCCATCGGCTGCGGACTGGGCCGCAGCCTGGCCGCGCAGAAGCTGCTGCACGACGCCGTGAACAGCCCGGCCGCGCTGGTATTGGATGCCGACGCGCTGAACCTGCTCGCGCAACGCCCCGACCTGGGTACGGTCGTGCGCGCCCGCAAGACCGCGACCGTGCTGACGCCGCATCCCGGCGAGGCCGCGCGCCTGCTGGGCATCAAGACAGAAGAGGTGCAGGCGAACCGCGTCGCGGCGGTGCAGCAACTGGCGCAGAAATTCGGCGGCAGCGTGGTGCTGAAAGGCGCGGACAGCCTGTGCGCAACCAGCGACGGCAAGCTCTACGTCAACCAGACCGGCAACCCCGGCATGAGCGCCGCCGGCATGGGCGACGTGCTGACCGGCATGATCGCGGCCTTCCTCGCGCAAGGCATGAGTGCGGACAACGCGCTGCTGCTGGCCGTGCACCTGCACGGCACGGCGGGCGACGAACTGGCGAAGCAGCAGGCGACGATAGGCATGAGTGCGACGGAGGTGACCGAGTGGGCGAGGTGGCTGTTAAATCAATGGGTAGAAAAATAGAAAACCATCGCGTGCAGGGCACGTTCCTACGAGGGGTCGCGGCATGAAAGCGATACATGCACAAGCATCGAGCCCCGCCGTAGGAGCGTGCCCTGCACGCGACAGCCACCCTGGACATCGATCCTTGCGCAAGGGCCGCGCCTCCGTCCCAAACGGCGTTTACCTTGTTACCACCATCACACTCGAACGCAATAGATTGTTCACCGATTTCGCCGTGGGCTGTGCGGCCGCCAGATGCTTCGAGGATGCCGACCTTCTGGGAGATGCCAGAATGCTGGCCTGGGTGCTGATGCCCGATCACGCGCACTGGCTATTGCAATTGGGCGAACGCGATCCGCTGAAACGCGTCGTCAATCGTTTGAAGTCAGCCAGTGCAAGGCATGTGAACCGCGTCCGTGGCACATACGGTGCAATCTGGGCGAAGGCGTTTCACGATCACGGTTTGCGCGGAGAAGAAGACCTGCGGGACACGGCTCGCTATGTGGTCGCCAATCCCTTACGTGCCGGGATGGTTAACCGCGTTGGAGATTATCCGTTCTGGAATGCGGTCTGGTTGTAATGACAATTCCTGCACGCGATTCGGCAAATCCGTACCTTTCGGCTTCACTTCATCGGAACACGCTCAGCGCACAACAAATGCTTATCGCGCGCCCCCTGTCTCTCCAGCGCCCACTCCACATGCTCGCACACCAGCTGGGAAGGATGATCTGCCCGCGTCCGTAGCGCGGCGATGGTCTCTTCGCTCTTGGCCGCATTGCCCAGCGCGACGGCGATGTTGCGCAGCCATTGCTCGTGGCCGATGCGGTAGATGGGGCTGCCGGCCAGCCTGTCCTTGAACCTCCCCTCGTCCCACGCGAACAGTTCGGTCAGCGACACGTCGTCCAGCTTGTGCCGCACGGCGAAGTCCAGCTCGACGGTGGCTTGCGCGAAACGATTCCACGGACAAACGAGTTGGCAGTCGTCGCAGCCGTAGATGCGGTTGCCGATCAGCGGGCGCAGCTCGACCGGGATGCTGCCTTTGAGTTCGATGGTGAGGTAGGAGATGCAGCGCCGCGCATCGACCTTGTACGGGGCAACGATGGCCTGCGTCGGGCAGATATCCAGGCAGCGCGTGCAACGTCCGCAATGGTCGGCTTGCGGCGCGTCCACCGGCAGCGGCAGGTTGACGTAGATTTCGCCGAGGAAGAAGCGCGAACCCTGTTCGCGCGTCAGCAGCAGCGTGTGCTTGCCGCGCCAGCCTATGCCGGCCTTGCTCGCCAGTTCGACCTCCATCACCGGCGCGCTGTCGGTGAACACGCGGCCTTCGAACTCCGGTGCGGCGGCGCGTATCTTCTCCGCCAGCTTCGCCAGCCGGTTGCGCAAAACCTTGTGATAGTCGCGTCCCAGCGCATAGCGCGAGATGAAGGCGCGGCTGCCGTCTTCCAGCACCTGCCACGAGTCGCGTGCATCCGGCGGCACATTGTCCATACGCAGCGAGATCACGCGCAGCGTGCCGGGCAGCAGTTCCGCCGGGCGGCTGCGTTTGGTGCCGTGACTTGCCATATAATCCATCCCGCCGTGCATGCCCTGCGCCAGCCATTCCTGCAAGCCCTGCTCAGCCGACGACAGATCGGTGTCGGTGATGCCGACGGACTGGAAGCCCAGCTCCAGCGCCCAGATGCGGATGTTGGCCGCCAGCGCGGCGTAATCGACAGATAAAGGATTTTCGTTTTGTTGCATGCCCCCGATGATAGCCGAATCCAGTTAGAACTCGCCGACGAAGCCGCGACACTCGCGCTCGCGCAGCGTCTGGCCGCGCGGCTGACGCCCGGTCTGGTGATCTATCTGCACGGCGATCTGGGCGCGGGCAAGACCACGCTGGTGCGCGGCGTGCTGAACGCGCTGGGACATACCGGGCGCGTGAAGAGCCCGACCTACACGCTGCTCGAACCCTATAGCGCCGGAGGACTGGAGCTGCGCCACTTCGACCTGTATCGGCTGAACGACGAAGAGGAATGGGAGTCCGCCGGATTCCGCGACGAGTTCGACGGGCACAATGTTTTCTTCATCGAATGGCCGGAAAAAGCTCAAGGTTTGATCCCCGCTGCCGATATGGAGATCGATCTCGACATCGCCGGCGAGGGGCGCATCGCCACCCTCCTGGCGAGCACAAAAACAGGACGCGAATGTCTAGAGCGCTTGTAATCCTCATTGCACTCCTGACCTGCCTGCCGCAGGCCTGGGCCGCCACGCCCATCGCATCCGCACGCATCTGGCCTGCGGAGGATTACACGCGGCTGACGCTGGAATCGAAGCAGCCTGTCCGCCACAAGATGTTCTCGGTGAAGAACCCGGACCGTCTGGTGATCGATCTCGAAGGCGTCGAACTCGGTGCAGAACTCAACGGCCTGACCAAACTCGTCGGCAGCGACGACCCTTATGTGAAGAGCGTGCGCGTCGGTCGCTTCAAGCCCGGCATGGTGCGGCTGGTGCTCGACCTCAAGACCGAAGTCAAACCGCAGCTGTTCGACCTGAAGCCAGTCAAGGATTACGGTCACCGCCTAGTGCTGGATGTGTATCCCGCCCATCCCGCCGACCCGCTGATGGCATTGCTGGATCAGCCCGCCGCAGCGGCGAGCGCGCCGGTCGCCGCCGAGCCGGAAAAGACGGTCGCCCCCGAAAAGATCGTTGCTGAAGAAAAGCTGAAACTCGAACCTGCCTCCACGATCGCGAAGAACGACAAGCCAGCCCCGGCCATTCCCGAGATGCGCGCGCGCACACTGGTGATCGCGCTCGACGCGGGGCACGGCGGCGAAGACCCCGGCGCGATCGGCCGCAACGGTTCGAAGGAAAAGCACGTCACGCTGGCCGTCGCGCGCAGGCTCAAGGCGATGATGGCCGAGATGCCCAACATGCGCGGCGTGCTGATCCGCGACGGCGACTACTTCATCCCCTTGGGCGGCCGCATTGCGAAGGCGCGCAAGGCCAATGCCGACCTGTTCATTTCCATCCATGCCGACGCCTTCATCAAGCCGAGCGCGCGCGGCTCCTCGGTGTTTGCGCTGTCCGAACACGGTGCGACCAGCACCGCGGCGCGCTGGCTGGCGAAAAAGGAAAACGAGGCCGACCTGATCGGCGGCGTGAACATCGCGGTGAAAGATCCGTATCTGGCACGCACGCTGCTCGACCTGTCTCAGACCGCGACGATCAACGACAGCATGAAGCTGGCCAAACATGTGCTGGGCGAACTGGGCGACATCAACGACCTGCATCGCGGCCACGTCGAACAGGCCGGTTTCGCCGTGCTGAAGTCGCCGGACATCCCGTCCATCCTGATCGAGACCGCCTTCATCAGCAACCCGGACGAGGAACGCCGCCTCAACGACGAGGACTACCAGAACAAACTTGCCGGCGCGATCCTGAACGGCATCAACCGCTATTTCGCGCAGAACCCGGCGCTGTCGCGGCAGAAATACGCGCAACAGGAGTTTTAGTCATCCTGCCGGATGAGCTTGTACAACAAATCACGTTCCATATAATCAGCTGCGTTCATTCCCTGCCAGAGGTCGCCATGAACACCGCCGAATATCTACTGATCGAAAAAATCCTGCAACTGCCGCTGGCACGCCAAGCGGAATTCACCGACTTCGTGGACTTCCTGCACAGCCGCAAGAACAACCGCGCGCAGGTACAGGACGCCGCCCAAACTTCCGTAGCCAGCTTCGCCGCCGTCAGGGACAACGACGCCGACGCGGCTTACGACAAGCTGTAATTGCCCGCCATTCCCGCAATGGCCTCCGAATCCACGTAGGGCGGATGAGCCGCAGGCGTTATCCGCCGAATGAGGTTTCCGATTGGTCTCCATGTGGCGGAAGGCGCTACGCTTTTCCGCCCTACAAAATCAAGCCGGAAACACCCCGGTGGAAAGATAGCGGTCCCCACGGTCGCAGACGATGGAAACGATGACCGCATGCTCTACCCGCTGCGACAGCCGCAGCGCGACCGACATCGCGCCGCCGGACGAAATGCCGCAGAAGATGCCTTCCTCGCGAGCCAGCCGCCGCGTCATTTCCTCGGCATCCGGCTGGCCGACATACTCCAGCGCATCGACGTTCTTCGGGCTATAAATTTTCGGCAGGTAAGCTTCGGGCCATTTGCGGATGCCGGGGATTTGCGCGCCCTCTTCCGGCTGCACGCCGACGATGCGGATGTCCGGATTCTGTTCCTTGAAGTAGCGCGCGCAGCCCATCAGCGTGCCGGTGGTGCCCATGCTGCTGACAAAATGGGTGATTTTGCCCTGCGTGTCGCGCCAGATCTCGGGGGCCGTGCCTTCGTAGTGCGCGAGCGGGTTGTCCGGATTGCCGAACTGGTCGAGGATGATGCCGCGTCCCGCAGCGCGCAACTGCTCCGCGGTGTCGCGCGCCAGTTCCATGCTGCCTTCCTTGCTCGTCAGCACCAGTTCCGCGCCGAACGCGCGCATGGTCTGGCGGCGCTCGATGCTCTGGTTCTCCGGCATCACCAATATCATCTTGTAGCCGCGCATCGCCGCCGCCATCGCCAGCGCGATACCGGTGTTGCCAGAGGTCGCCTCGATCAGCGTGTCGCCAGGTTTGATGTCGCCGCGCGCCTCGGCACGGGCGATCATCGACAGCGCAGGCCTGTCCTTCACCGAACCAGCAGGATTGTTGCCTTCGAGCTTGGCGAGGATGACGTTTGAGGTGTCGCCGGGTATGCGCTTCAGCCGTACCAGCGGCGTGTTGCCGACAAAGTCTTCGATAGTTGAGTACATCGTATGGCCTAGAAAATCGGGAATGGCGGCATGATAACCGCTGCGGCGCATCGTCATAGGGGCGCGATTCATCGCGCCCGGTTTCGATCATGGAAAAATCAAGGGCACGGCGCGCCGTGCCCCTACACCATGCGTTTTTGAACCCCCGTAATTAGAGCGGCAATCCTGCCGCGTCGAACATGCCTTCGAACAGCACCGAGCTCAGGTAGCGTTCGCTAGAATCCGGCAGGATAACGACGATGGTCTTGCCCGCATTCTCCGGACGCTGTGCGACGCGCAGCGCGGCAGCGACCGCGGCGCCCGACGAGATACCGGCGAGGATGCCTTCTTCCTGCGCCAGACGGCGCGCATACAGCACCGCGTCTTCGTTGCTGACGGTCTCGATATCGTCGATCAGCGACAGGTCGAGAATGTCCGGCACGAAGCCCGCGCCTATGCCCTGTATCTTGTGCGGTGCGGGCTTCAGTTCCTGCCCGGCGCGCTTCTGCGTCAGGACCGGGCTGGACAGCGGCTCGACCGCAACGGAGCGGATCGCCCGACCCTTGGTCTGTTTCAGGTAACGCGTGACGCCGGTGATCGTGCCGCCGGTGCCGACGCCCGCGACGAATACATCGACGTTGCCGTCGGTGTCGTTCCAAATCTCGGGGCCGGTGGTGGCCTCGTGGATCGCCGGATTGGCCGGATTCTTGAACTGCTGTAGCAACACGTAGCGCGACGGATCGGACTCGGCGATTTCGGTCGCCTTGGCGATCGCGCCGCTCATACCCTTCGCGCCTTCGGTCAGCACCAACGTCGCACCCAGCGCGACCAGCAGCTTGCGTCGCTCTATGCTCATCGTCTCCGGCATCGTCAGCGTGATCGGAATGCCGCGCGCGGCGGCGACGAAGGCCAGCGCGATGCCGGTGTTGCCGGAAGTCGGCTCGACCAGTTCCTTGCCGGGCCCCAGCAGGCCGCGCTTCTCGGCGTCCCAGATCATCGCCGCGCCGATGCGGCACTTCACCGAGTAGGCCGGATTACGGCCTTCGATCTTCGCCAACACGGTGGCGTTGACGCCGTCGGTCACACGGTTCAGGCGCACCAGCGGCGTGTGTCCTATCGTCAATGAGTTATCTGCATACCAGTTAGCCATGTTTCGTTCCTCTCCTGATTGAAGGTTAGTACGGCGCAACTATAGGGGATGCGGCTTATTCCGCAAAATGACGATTTGTTATTTCTTTATGCCTTTTACTTTGACCTAACCGGCGATTTTGATCATGTGCTGCACGTAGCGCGAAACGCCCTGCTCGACCGTCAGAAACGCTTCGGCATAACCAGTCTCGCGTAGCGCGGCGATGTCGGCCTGGGTGTAGCTCTGGTACTTGCCGCGTAGTGCATCCGGGAACGGGATGTATTCGATCAGCCCTTGTTGCAGCAACTCGGCATGGCTCAACGCGGGCTTGCCTTCGGCCTCTCGTAGCGTGTTGACGGTCGCGACCGCGACATCGTTGAAGCTCTGCGCCTGCCCGGTACCGAGGTTGAAGATGCCGGATTTGTGCGGATGGTCGAGGAAGAACATGTTGACCTTGACCACGTCCTCGATGGACACGAAATCGCGCAACTGGCCACCGTTGGCGTAACCGTCGCAGCCCTCGAACAGCTTGACCTTGCCCTCGGCGCGATACTGGTTAAAGAAGTGGAACGCGACCGAAGCCATGCGGCCCTTGTGCTGCTCGCGCTGGCCGTACACGTTGAAGTAGCGCAGGCCGACGATCTGCGCATTGCGCTTGTGCCAGCGGCGACGCACGATCTGGTCGAACAGGAATTTGGAATAGGCGTACACGTTCAGCGGCGATTCGTTCTCGCGACGCTCCTTGAACTCGGAACCGCCGCCGTACACCGAGGCCGATGACGCATACAGGAACGGGATCTCCTCGTTCTGGCAATAGTTCAGCAACTCCAGCGAATACCGGTAGTTGTTCTCCATCATGTAGCGACCGTCGGTCTCCATCGTGTCGGAGCACGCGCCCTGATGAAATACGCCGGAGACCAGCCCGTCGAAGAAGCCGTCCTGCAACTTCTTCAGGAAATCTTCCTTGTCGAGAAAGTCCGCGATCTCGCAATCCACCAGGTTTCTGAACTTATCGGCCTTCTTAAGATTGTCCACCGCAATGATGTTGTGCTCGCCGCGCTCGTTGAGCGCCTTGACCAGGTTGGAGCCGATAAAACCGGCGGCTCCTGTAACGATGTAATACATCTTTATTCCTTTCGATTTGCCCGTTAGGAAGGCGTAACGGGGAGTAGTAAGTGGAACGGTGCTGCGCACCACAGTGGGGAGTTGGAAAACCATCCCCTACTCCCCACTTACCACTCCCCACTATCCGCCTATCCCATATCCTGAACGATTTCCTCACGGCTGACCACCGCCGTCCCCAGCTTGCCGACAACGATGCCGGCCGCGCGGTTGGCGATGCGCATTGCCTCCGGCAGTTCCGCGCCGCTCGCCAGCATCACCGCCAGCGTCGCGATCACGGTGTCGCCTGCGCCGCTGACATCGAACACTTCGCGCGTCTGCGTCGGCTCGTGCAACGCGCTGCCCTCACGGTACAGGCTCATGCCGTCTTCGCTGCGCGTGACCAGCAGCGCCTCCAGATCCAATTCGCGGCGCAGTTTGTCGGCGCGTGCGCCGAAGTCTTCCTCGCTCTTCCAGCTGCCCGCGACCTCGCGGAACTCGCTGCGGTTTGGCGTCAGCAGCGACGCGCCGCGGTAGCGCGCGTAGTCGTCGCCCTTGGGATCGACCAGCACCGGCTTGCCGGCGGCACGCGCTAGCTTGATCATCTCTGCGATATGCGCCAGCCCGCCCTTGCCGTAATCGGACAGCACGACGACATCGGCTTCCGGCAGTTTGGTGCGGAAGTCCGCGAGCTTGGCGTTCAGCACTTCGTGGCTGGGCGTCGTCTCGAAGTCAATGCGCAGCAACTGCTGCTGGCGCGCGACGGCACGCAGCTTGATCGTGGTCGAGATCGTGTTGTCGCGTTGCAGCAGGGCTTCCACCCGACCCTGCTCGGTCAGCAGGCGCTGCAGGCAATCGCCGGCCTCGTCCGCGCCGACCACCGACAACAGGGTGCAGCGCGCGCCTAGCGCGGCGATGTTACGCGCGACGTTGGCTGCACCGCCCGGGCGCTCCTCGACGCGAGTCACCTTCAGCACCGGCACCGGCGCTTCCGGCGAGATGCGGCTGACATCGCCGAACCAGTAGCGGTCCAGCATCACATCGCCGACCACCAGTATTTTTGCGTTTTCGAATTTGGGTAATGCCGTCATCATGCCGCTCCGATCTCGCGGTTGATCGCCGCCAACGCCGCCAAGGGGTCGTCGGCCTTGGTAATCGGCCGGCCGATCACCAGATAGCTGGAACCCGCCTTGAGTGCTTCCTGCGGCGTCATCACGCGCGACTGATCATCGAGAGCAGCCTGCGCGGGACGGATGCCCGGCGTGACCAGACAGAACTCCTTGCCGCAGCGTTCGCGCAGCAGCGCGGCTTCCTGCGCCGAGCACACGACGCCGTCCAGTCCGCTGTCGCGCGCCAGCGTCGCCAAACGCAGCACCATCTCCGCCGGTGTCGCCGCGATGCCGATGTCGGCGAGGTCTTCCTGCGCCATGCTGGTGAGCATGGTCACGGCGATCAGCTTCGGCTGGTGCGTGCAGTTCGCGACCGCTTCGCGCGCCGCTTCCATCATCCTGCGTCCGCCCAGCGCATGCACGTTGACCATCCACACGCCCAGTCCGGCGGCGGCCTTGCAGGCCTGCGCGGTGGTGTTGGGGATGTCGTGGAATTTCAGGTCGAGAAATATCTCGAAGCCGCGTTTCATCAGTTGCTCGACCAGCGCCGGGCCGCTGGCGGTGAACATTTCCTTGCCGACCTTCAGGCGGCATTGCGTCGGGTCGAGGCGGTCGGCCAGTTCCAGCGCCTGTGCGGCTTGCGGATAGTCCAGCGCGATGATGATTTTTGGGTCGTTCATGATCCTGGGATTGCTCATATGGGTATTCCTGTTTCTTCGGTGCGGCGCGGCTGGTAGCTGTCCCACGACTGGCAGGCCGGGCAATGCCAGTAGAACTGGCGCGCCTTGAAGCCGCAATGGCCGCAGTGGTAGGTCGCCAGGTTGCGCGTGCGTTTGTGGACGAGGTCTTTCACCAGTTCGACATCAGCGCGTCTGTCCATGGGCACTTCCAGCAGCCGCGCTTCGAGCAGCTTGTCCAGCCCAAGCAGCGAGGGGTTGCGCATCAGTTCCTCGCGCACCAGCTTGTAGGCGGAGGACGAACCTTCGCTCTTCAGCACCGCGTCGAACAGCACGTTCATCAGGTCGATCGAGTGGTAGCGATCCAGATAGCCCCGCAACAGCGCGATGCCTTCCGCGTCGCGACCGAGATCGCGATGCACGTTCAGCAGCCGCTCGGCGACCAGCGGCAGATATTGCGCATCCTGTGCCTCGATGTCCTTCCAGAAGGCGATGGCCTCGTCGGGCCGGCCTTCGGCCAGCGCCATGTCGCCCAGCATCATGCTGGCTCGCACCGCATCGGGATAGGTCGTCAGCGCCTGCCGCAGATGTCCGCGCGCCGCATCGGCATCGCCCGCCGCGATCTCTTCGCTGGCGAGTTCGCAATAGAACAGCGCGGCGAGCTTGCCGCGCGACTCGCCGGACAGCGCTTCCAATTGCTGCGCGACGCCTATTGCCTTGATCCAGTCGTGTTCCTTCTGGAACAGCTCCAGCAGAAATTCCAGCGCGGGCTTCGCGTAGGGCGTCTTCTCCAGTTCGCGAAACAGGCTCTCGGCGCGGTCGAAGATGCCGGCCTTCAGGTAATCCTGCGCCAGTTCGAACACTGCCTGCTGGCGCTTGTCGTTATCCAGATCGGCGCGATCCAGCAGGCTGTGGTGCATGCGCAACGCGCGATCCACCTCGCCGCGTCGGCGGAACAGGCTTCCCAGCGCGAAGTGCAGTTCTATGGTCTGCGGATCGACCTTGACCACTTCGATGAAAGCCTCGATGGCCTTGTCCTGCTGCTCGTTGAGCAGGAAGTTAAGTCCCTGGAAATACGAATGCGGCAGCGCCTTCGATTCCGAGAGCAAATCCTTAATATCGATGCGCGCCGCCAGCCATCCCATCCCGAAAAAGAGAGGGAAGATGAGCAGCATCCAGGGTTCAAATTCCATTTGGTGCCTTCATAAATCCATTTAACGGGCAAATCGCTGCGTCACGTGCTCGCTCATTCCTCGTCTATCAATCGTGATATGCCTCGTCGTTCGCTGTGCGGCTCCTTGCGCTTCATCCCGTGAAATGAATTCCTGAAGGCACCAGCAGAATCGAAATAAGTCAGGAGGGTTGAATCGGCATCTGCTGCGTTTCGCCGACGCCGGCCAGCGCATTCTTGACGCGAACTTCGCGCTTAAGCCGTGCGATTTCGCGGCGCTGCTGCAGCACGTTACCGAACATCGCCAACACGCCGATTACCGCACCGGCGGCGAAGAACATCAGCAGCACGATCACCAGCGAAGACTGCCACTCGAAACCGAAGAAATAGCGCAATGTCACCGGCTGGTCGTTCTTGACCGCAAACCCGAGCAGCAACACGAACAACACCGCGCGCAACAACCAATTGAGATAATGCATAGCTTACGCCCCAAACTCTGGCCCCAAACATGGGCCGCAACGATAGCATAAAAAATGGCGGCCATACCTTGCGATATGGCCGCCATTCTTATTTACTGCTTACTGCAAGCCGATCAGGACTTAGGTTCGCAAACCCGCTCCCTCAGCTCCTTGCCTGCCTTGAAATGAGGCACATACTTTGCAGGAACTTTCACCTTATCTCCGGTCTTGGGATTGCGCCCTTGACGCGGCGGACGGTAATTGAGGCCGAAGCTGCCGAAACCGCGAATCTCAACCCGCCCGCCACGCGACAGCGTGGACGACAGCGTGTCCAGAATCACCTTGACGGCGAGTTCGGCATCCTTGGCCAGCAACTGCGGATGCAGTTCAGCCAGCCTTGCGATCAGATCGGAACGGGTCATTCAAGTCCTCGACTCAGGCTTCGGTCTTGCCGCCGCTCATCTTGGCCTTCAACAACGCGCCCAGATTCGTGGTGCCGGCATTGGAGCTATTCTCGGCGGAGAACTTCTGCATCGCTGCATTTTCTTCAGCCTTGTTCAGCGCCTTGATCGACAGGTTGATACCGCGGTTCTTGCGGTCCACGTTGATGATGACGGCGGTGACGCTGTCGCCTTCCTTCAGGTGGTTGCGGATGTCCTCGACACGGTCGGCGGAAACTTCGGAGGCCTTCAGGTAAGCTTCCACGTCGCCGTCCAGCCCGATCACTGCGCCCTTCGCATCCAGCGACTTCACGGTGCCGGTAACCACTGCACCCTTCTCGTTGCCGGTGACGAAACCGCCGAACGGATCGCCTTCCATCTGCTTGATGCCGAGGGAGATGCGCTCGCGCTCGACATCGATCGCCAGAACCACGGCTTCGATCTCGTCACCCTTCTTGTAGTTGCGCACGGCTTCTTCGCCAGGCTGGTTCCACGACAGGTCGGACAGGTGCACCAGACCGTCGATGCCGCCATCCAGGCCGATGAACACGCCGAAGTCGGTGATCGACTTAATTGCGCCGCGGACCTTGTCGCCCTTCTTGTGGTTAGCCGCGAAGTCGTCCCATGGATTGGACTGGCACTGCTTCATGCCCAGCGAGATACGGCGGCGCTGTTCGTCGATTTCCAGGATCATGACTTCGACTTCGTCGCCCAGGGAAACAACCTTGGACGGATGTACGTTCTTGTTGGTCCAATCCATTTCGGACACGTGCACCAGACCTTCGATGCCCTGTTCGATCTCAACGAACGCACCGTAGTCGGTCAGGTTGGTCACCTTGCCGAACATGCGGGTGCCTTGCGGGTAACGACGTGCCAGACCGTTCCACGGATCGTCGCCCATCTGCTTGATGCCCAGCGAGACGCGGTTCTTTTCCTGGTCGAACTTCAGGATCTTGGCTTCGACTTCGTCGCCAACGTTCAGCACTTCGGAAGGATGCTTCACACGACGCCATGCCAGGTCGGTGATGTGCAGCAGGCCGTCAATGCCGCCCAAGTCAACGAACGCACCGTAGTCGGTGATGTTCTTGACGACGCCCTTGACGATCGCGCCTTCCTTAAGGTTTTCCATGATCGCTTCACGGTCCGCGCCCATGGTCTCTTCCAGCACTGCACGGCGGGAAACGACAACGTTGTTACGCTTGCGATCCAGCTTGATGACCTTCAGCTCCATCAGCTTGTTTTCGTACGGTGTAGTGTCCTTGACCGGACGGATATCGACCAGCGAACCCGGCAGGAACGCGCGGATGCCGTTGACCATTGCGGTCAGGCCGCCCTTGACCTTGCCGCTGACGAAGCCTTCGACCACGCGGCCTTCTTCCATCGCCAGTTCCAGATCGTGCCATGCAGCCAGACGCTTGGCCTTCTCGCGCGACAGCTTGGTCTCGCCATAACCGTTTTCCAGCGACTCAATCGCGACGGTGACGAAATCGCCTGCGGCGACTTCCATTTCGCCCTTGTCGTTGAGGAATTCCTCAACAGGAATCAAACTTTCGGACTTCAGTCCGGCATTCACGACCACCATGTTGTGATCGATACGCACGACTTGTGCGGTGATCAGTTCGCCCGCGCGCATTTCCTTGCGCGTCAAGCTTTCTTCGAACATAGCGGCAAAACTATCGGGATTTTCTACAGCGGCTGCGATTGCGTTCATCGATTTACACCTGAAAAAACTCTGCTCACACAGAGGGTTAGTTGACGATCCCGAAGGCGGGGAGCCAAACGGGGCCTTTAATGGAGATTTTCCATCCTTACTATTACTTCGCCTGATAACGATCCAAGACTTCCTGCACCGCCTGCTCGATGTTCAGAGCCGTCGTGTCCAGCAAACTTGCGCCCGGCGCCTGTTGCAGCGGAGCCGCGCTACGTTGGGAATCCCGCTCGTCTCGCGCCTTGATATCCTGCAAAAGGGCGGCGATATTAGCACTCATCCCCTTCTCTTTCAACTGTTTATAGCGACGGTCCGAGCGCGCCTCGGCGCTGGCGGTCAGAAATATCTTGCAGGCCGCATCCGGGAACACCACCGATGCCATGTCGCGCCCATCGGTGACCAGCCCCGGGGCGCGGCGGAAGGAGCGTTGCTTGTCCAGGAGAGCCGCACGCACGCCATGCAGCGCGGCGACTTGGGAGGCGTAGCCTCCGGTCACCTCTGAACGCAACTCGTCGCCGACCTTGGCGCCGTCCAGCCAAATGTCGCCGCCCTCGAAGCGGATATCGATGCGCCCGGCCAATACAGCCAATGCCGCTTCGTCGTCGAGCGCGATGCCGTCGCGCTGCGCGGCCAGCGCCAGCAAGCGGTACAGCGCGCCGCTGTCCAGATAATGGAAGCCCAGCGTCGCGGCAACGCATCCCGCCACCGTTCCCTTGCCCGAGGCGGAAGGCCCGTCGATAGCGATCACCGGCACGGCCTGCGTCACACCGGCGAATGCCGCGAAATAATCCGGGAAGGTCTTCGCCACGCACTGGGGATCATTGATGCGCATACCCTCCGCGCCGAACGCCGCGAGCGAGAAGCACATCGCCATGCGGTGATCGTCGTAAGTCCCTATCGCCGCATGCCTGACCTGCACCGGCGGAGTGATACATATATAGTTCGCGCCCTCTTCCACGGTCGCCCCGACCTTGCGCAGCTCGGTCGCCATCGCCGCGATGCGGTCGGTCTCCTTCACGCGCCAGCTGGCGATGTTGGAAAGCCGGGTCGTGCCGTCGGCGAACAGCGCCGCCACCGCCAGCGTCATCGCCGCATCGGGGATATGGTTGCAGTCCAGGTCGATCGCCTTGAGCCTGCCCGGCAGATTATCAACTCCTTGGGGCGCGCGCGACTCCATCCAGTTCGGCCCCATTGTGATCTGCGCACCCATTAGCGCCAGCGCCTCGGCGAAACGCACATCGCCCTGTACGCTGTCGCTGCCGACGCCATCGATGCGCAGCGGCCCGCCGCCGATCGCGCCCGCAGCGAGGAAATAGGAAGCCGACGAAGCATCGCCTTCGACATAGACAGTCCCCGGGCTGAGGTAACGCTGGCCGCCGAACACGATGAAGCTCTGCCATTCCTGCCGTTCGACGCTGACGCCGAAACGCTTCATCATCGCCAGCGTGATCTCGATATAAGGCTTGGAAATCAGCTCGCCGACCACCTCGACCTTCACCGTCCGCCCGGTCAGCGGCAGCGCCATCAGCAAGCCGGTCAAAAACTGGCTGGATACGTCGCCACGCACCTGCACCACATCCCCAGCCAGTTGCGCCGAAGCAATCTCCAGCGGCGGGAAGCCGTCGTTGCCAAGGTATCGAATGGATGCGCCAAGCTGGCGCAAGGCATCCACCAGATCCCCGATAGGTCGCTCGTGCATGCGCGCGACGCCGGAAAGCTTGTAATGCCCGCCGGACTCATTACTTCCGCCAGTCAACGCCAGCGCCGCCGTCAGCGGACGAAATGCCGTACCGGCGTTACCGAGGAACAGCTCAGCCTCTTTAACGGGGAAATGCCCGCCGCAGCCGGTCACACGGAACACATGGGTGTCCAGCCGCTCGATGACTACGCCCAGCTTCTGCAGACTATCCAGCATGCGCTCGGTATCGTCCGACAGCAGCACGTCGCGCACCTCGGTCACGCCCTCGGACAACGCTGCCAGCAGCAGCACGCGATTGGAGATGCTCTTAGAGCCGGGTAGCGTGACCGTACCGCGCGCGCTCATCAGCGGAGGAAGATCCAGGAAGTTTTCGGATGTCATCGGGAAGAAACCTTGCAACGAACTGCAGTTAAATCAAAGGGCGGCATGATACCGCAGAGG
>Ga0209211_10001713_pt1 | contig 40306 bp, 48 predicted proteins | sample RifGroA2_FD_183992 | JGI IMG/M metagenome (GOLD analysis project Ga0209211, IMG submission 183992) | Groundwater microbial communities from Rifle, Colorado, USA - Groundwater A2 (SPAdes) (version 2) | ecosystem: Environmental > Aquatic > Deep subsurface > Groundwater | place: Rifle, Colorado...
CAGTCCCAGCGCCTAAATCTGCCACAATATTATCTTCTCTCAATCCAAAAGCTTTTAAATTTTTTACTGGATCTGCAAACATACCCATATTATAGTATATAAAAAACTTATCCACCACTCCAATGTCAAAGGGCATCTTTGACATGTTATACTGGAATAATGAAAAATAGAGATTTCAAAAATTTTACACCAGGAATCATTGTGCATATCTACAATCGTGGCAATAACAAAGAAAAAATATTTTTTAGTGAACAAGACTATAAAGCCTTTCTTTTTAGACTTGGACTTTGTCTGGGATTTACTGAAGAAGAATTAAATAAAGAAAAGTTAATCGCTATGCCCTACTCTAGGATTAGAATTACGAAAGCAGTAAAAAATAATTTCAAACTTCATGCCTTTTGTCTTATGCCAAATCACTTTCACCTACTAATTGAACAAGTTGGAGATGTTTCAATTTCAAGTTTAATGTCTAAACTTTGCACAAGTTATGCTAAATATATTAATAAAAAATATAAAAGAGTTGGGCATATCTTCCAAGATCAATTTAAAACTGTGTTAATGGAAAATAACTCTCAACTCATGTGGGCATCATCTTATATTCACATGAATGCAGTAAAAGACGGAATTGTAAAACATCCCAGCGAATATAAGTGGAGTAGTTATAATGATTATGCATCTGGAAGAAACTTGCCAATAGTAAATAAGGAATTTTTAATTGGAACTTTTGGTGACATTAAAAATTTTATAGAACAAACACTAATTTATGATGTCAAAGATGCCCTTTGACATACTTTGACATACATATGATTAATAACCATCTATTAAATAAGTACATTTTTTTATAGCAACAAAACCATATCCCCAGAGAAATGGCAACCAAAGTGGCATTAATCCAAATAAACTATTTCTGACAAATATTTCTACACCCGTACTTATAAAAAGATACTCAGAAATAATCATAAATATAAATCCAAATAAAAAAATTAAGAAGTCATTTTTTTCTTTCTTTATTAAAAACAAAACAACAATTATTATCGCATAAACAGAAGTTAACACATAATCATTATGAATAACGGAAATTAGACTAATCATAATAAAAATTGGAATTATGTTAAGAAAAATTTTTATAATTTTAGACATAATTTATGATGTCAAAGACGGTCTTTGACATGTTTAAATACAAGCCAGAGAAGCAATCCCATCCCCAGCCCGGAGACGCATGATGGTCACCCCTTGCGTCTGTCTACCCAAGGATCGAAGGTCTTTCAAGGTTATCCTAATAACTTGACCTTTCTTTGACATTGCAATTAATTCTTCTTCGTCCGTCAACACCTTAGCAACGATAAGCTTGCCAGTTTTTTGAGTAACTTTTGCAGTTTTCACACCGGAGCCACCACGTTTCTGAACTTTATATTCTTTTAAATTAGTCTTCTTGCCAAAACCATTCGCGCTCATAGTTAGAAAAGCCCCCTGCCTGCCGGCAGGCAGGCTTTTTCCAACACTACTTTTGATGACATCAACACCGATGACTTCGTCCCCTTTTCCTAATCTTATACCACTTACTCCCCCCGCAGTCCTGCCCATTTCCCGAACATCCGATTCCTTAAATCTTATTGATTGACCCTGCCCCGTTGCAATTATAACTTCATCCCCCTTCTCTGTCATTAAAGCTGAAATAAGTTTGTCTTCTTTGTCTAGACGGATGGCAATAATTCCACTTTGTCGCACATCTTTAAAACTAATACTGGACATTTTTTTCGCCGTACCATTTTTTGTAATAAGCATCAGCGACAACGAAGAAAGATCTCTTTCTTTAGGCATTGCTAAAATCGAAGTAACTTTTTCTTCAACTCCCAAAGAAAGAAAGTTCATAATTGATTTACCGCGAGTGGCCCGACGAGCTTCTGGAATATCATACATTTTCATTTGATAAACTTTACCTAAATTAGTAAAAAAAAGCAGGTTGCTATGGGTAGAACCAGAAACAAGCATCGTTACAAAATCTTCCTCTTTTGTTTCTAAATCAATCACTCCAACTCCACCTCGCTTTTGGGCACGGTATTCCGAAGGATCAGTACATTTTACATATCCACCAGCAGTCAAGACAAGCATGGTTTCTTTTTCTGGAACTAAATCTTCGTCAGAAATTTCTTTTACCCCACTTTTTACAATCTTTGTTCGCCTTTCATCATTATATTTTGTACGAATTTCAGCTAATTCATCTAAGATAATTTTAAGCACTCTTTTTGGATTCGCTAAAATATCTTTCATCTCTTTAATAAACTTCTGTTTCAAATCTAATTCGTCCAACACCTCTTTTCTTTCCAATCCCGCCAATTTAGCCAACTTCATTTCCAAAATAGCAGACGTTTGTAAATCAGAAAATTTAAATTCTTTCATTAAATTAATTTTTGCAACTTGAGAATTTTTTGAAGCGCGAATTACACTAATAACCCGATCTATCTTATCCAGCGCTTTCTTAAGACCGAGCAAGATATGCTCCCGCTCTTCGGCCTTCCGCAACTCATAAACACTCCTTCTCTTTACTACTTCTTTTCGATGTAAAACAAACTGTTCCAGAATGGATTTGAGCGAGAGAGTTTGAGGAACTCCATCCACCAAAGCTACTATATTAAAATTAAAATTTGATTCAAGTTGAGTATTTTTGTAAATATAATTTAAAACTTTTTCCGGATGCGCGCTATTTTTTAAATCAATAACAATTCTGATATCTTTAGTTGATTCGTCTCGAAGCCCTTTAACACCTTCAAGCTTTTTCTCCTGCACTAATTCAGCTATCGCCATTATTAAATTGGATTTATTTACTCGAAAAGGAATCGAAGTAATAATAATTGAAAAATTACCATCCCCGCCTGCCGAACCCGGGCGGGCAGGTTTTTGTTCTACTATCTCAGCTTCTCCTCGGCACACTACTCCCCCTCGCCCGCTTGAGTAAGCATGCAACATATCTTTATAGCCATAAGCAATTCCCCCAGTGGGAAAATCTGGCCCTTTAATAAATTGCATCAAATCTTCCGTCGTAGCGTCTTCATTTTCAATTAAATATTTTGTTGCGTCTAATACTTCCGCTAAATTGTGTGAAGGAATATTTGTCGCCATGCCGACAGCAATACCAAGAGTCCCATTTAAAAGTAAAGCTGGAACACTTGAGGGCAAAATAACTGGTTCGGTTCGAGTTTGATCATAGTTTGGACGAAAATCAACCGTTTCTTTTTCTAAATCCCGCAGTAACTCACTAGAAATTTTAGACATTTTTGCTTCGGTATAACGCATTGCGGCAGCGTTGTCTCCATCAATCGAACCAAAATTACCTTGTCCTAAAATTAAAGGATACCGATAAGAAAATTCCTGCGCCATTCCAACCATTGTGTCATAAACCGCCACATCTCCATGAGGATGATATTTACCAAGAACATCTCCGACAATGGCAGCTGATTTTCTAAAACGCGCAGAGGAAGTAAGACCCATCTCATTCATTCCAAACAAAATTTTGCGATGCACGGGTTTTAATCCATCTCGCACATCCGGCAATGCTCGAGAAGTAATAACTGACATAGCATAAGCCAAATAAGACTCTTTCATTTCGGTCACGACATCAACTGGAAGAATTTTATCTATCTCACCCGCTTCTTCTTTTGTTTCAAAATATTTTTTCATAAAAAAACTATTGGGGTTCTGAAATACTTTTGTATCCGCCGATTAAATTATCTTTTAATGCAGAAAACGGCCTCAAATCATTATCTATCTTTGTTTGGGTCTCTGGACTAGTTAAATTTGTTCCTAAAGAATAAACCCAAAGAAGTACTAAAATAATACCCAAGGCAATGGTCAAAGTATGTAAAATATGTCTTCTAACTTCCTCGCTCTGATTTCTTAGATGATGAATAATTTTTTTCATAAATATTTAGATAGCTTTCAAAACTACCACCTCTCCTTCTTTATTTTCTAAATCTTTCAATTTGAGGGTTAATTTATCCACCACTTCAGCTTTTTCTTCTCCGATTTCTTTTAAAAATGCTTTCAGAGATGCCTCATCATAATCCATCGGAATTATCATCTTTGGTTCAAACGAAGAAGCAAGTTTTGCGGCTGATTTAGCATCTAAAAGTCCCTTTCCTCCAACCGGAACAAAAAGAATATCAGGAGTATTGATAGCTTCATGCGCCTCTTTTGAAATTTCTCCATTTGATAATGCTCCAAGAAATACAATGTTGATATTGTCCACAGAAAATATATAAATAGTGTTAATGTATTTTTTGTCAGCAAGAAGAGCCTCAGATAACACTCCTTTAATAAAAATTTCTTTTATTTCGTAATCCCCTGGACCACTAATAACAAAAGGGTTTCGTTCACCATGAGAAAGTTGTTCTGCGCCGTTGTAATCGGGATGATTAGTGGTAATAAGAGCAATATCAGCTCCAAAGTGAGTATTTATGCCTGTTTTTGAACTTTTACTAACAGGATTAAAAGAGAGGACTGTTTCCCCCTGCTGAATCTTAAAAAACTGCTTGCCGAAATATGTGATTATCATTAGTTTTATTTTAACATATTTTAATAGGAAAAGAAAATAAAAACCCCACCTCTAAACCCCTCTCCAGATTGTTTTCTATTTCCCTATTCCAAAACCTTATTATTCATCTAATATTTTAAAATCATCTCCCGCTCCAGCCACAATCTTTTTTTGACGAATAAAATAGACTGCTCCTGCGCTTAGGCCAAGAAAAACAGTTAAAATAGTCGTTAAAAAATATGTGCGAATTGAATTATTCCCCACTGCATTGCTCTGAACGATTGAAGCTCCTAAATTTTCAACCGGAACTTGTTTATCCAAAATAGATATTTCTTCCGGCAATTTGACCGCCCCTAAATTTGTTTGATTTTGATTGGTAGATACTTTTGGTGAGACCTCTGTTTCTTTATTTAGATTTTTAGTTGAAACAGCTTTAATTGGAGCAAAAATGGAAGTTAAATAATTAGATATCACTTCTCTTTGCGGGGTCATTAATTTTAGGGTATTTTTGTCTTCAATGGAAAAACCAGTAGTCTTGGAAGAAATAATCATTTTCTTTTTGGCCAAGACACTACTATTCTTGGGCAGGATAAAAGTTCTATTGAAAGAAGAAAGTGACCAATTTGAAATATCTATTTCATAATTAGTATCGTTAGAAAGTTCTATAAAAAAATCTTCTTTGTCACCCACTCTAGAAATTGACACCGCTATTGGCACAACCTTGATTATAATTTTGTTTGATGCCTCAGGAACTTTAGAAAAAGAACTTGAATAATATTCCAAAAATACAACATACTCCCCCGGGTAATAATACGTATGATAAAATTTCTCAAAATTATTTATTTGTTCAAAAGAACCACCATCGCCAAAATTCCAATAGACTCTTCCCAAAACAACATTTTCATTAGAAAACCCAAAAACACTAGTTTTCATCTCAAGTGGTTGTCCAGAAAAAGCTAAAGTACTGGCTATAATTTTTGCTTTGATAGTAGGCGCTCCTGTCACTTTTGGCTTTGTTTCAGCTGGTGTAGTAGTAGAGACATTTTCGTCGTTGTCATTATTAGATTGAGATACGCTGATAGTTTCATTTGTTGTCCCAGGCGTCGGTGTGGCTGTAATCCAAGAATTAGTTGTCGTTCTTTGAATACTTTTATTCTCTCCGATAGTTTCCCAACGAACCTCATCTTTATCTGCCTCATTACCTCTGTAAAGGGTTAAAGAATTATTATTAGCTAAACTATAAGAAGAAGGCCAAAAAATATCAGGAGAAACATCCCCCGCATACTCATTCTCTCTGGCTAACAAAAAATAGTCTCCACTAGAAATAGTGACCCCCTCAAATCTATCTGAAACAACTAAATTACTCTCGCTTCCAGTAGAAGTTTTTTTCTTAATATAAAAACCTGTTAAATCTGCAACTGAATCACCGGAGTTATAAAGTTCTATAAATTCATCATTGGCTGTGCTACCAGCAATTTGCACTTCATTGATAACCACTTCTGCATAAGCAAACCTAACTCCTAAAAACAAAAAAACAGACAGAAACAAAATAAAGGTTATTTTTTTAGACATATGTTACAATAATATCATGAATAAAGATAAAATAAACTTTTTGACAATTGGAGATATTGTGGTGGATGAATTCATAAAATTAAAAGAGGCCCATGTCCATTGTAAAATAGATACAGATAGTTGTGAACTCTGCCTGAGTTTTGGAGACAAGATTCCTTATGAATCGACTACTTTAATACCTGCAGTTGGAAATAGTCCCAATGCTGCTGTCTCGGCTTCTCGTTTAGGATTACGTTCTGCTATCATTACTAATATCGGTGAAGATAGGTATGGGACAGAATGCTTAAATAGTTTAAAAAATGATAAAGTAATAACTGATTACATTGCAATCGAAAAAAATAAAAATACGAATCATCATTATGTGCTTTGGTATGATATTGATCGCACAATTTTAATCAAACATACAGAATTTACTTATAAACTCCCTAAATTTGAAAAAGTGTCTTGGATATATTTAAGTTCCCTAGCTGAAAATTCTTTAGAGTATCATCAAGAGATAATCCAGTATTTAAAAGATAATCCGGAAACAAAACTTGCTTTTCAACCTGGAACTTTTCAAATAAAACTCGGCACCGAAAAACTAAAAGAAATTTATGCCCGAACAGAAATCTTTTTCTGCAACGTTGAAGAGGCGGAAATAATTTTAAAAATAAAAAGTAAAGATATTTCAGTTCTAGCCAAAGGCATAATGGCTTTAGGTCCGAAAATGGTTTCTATCAGCGATGGTCCAAATGGAGCTTACTTATATTTTAATAGTGAGCTTTGGCATATTCCAATATATCCAGATATTGCTACACCATTTGAACGCACCGGCGCTGGAGATGCTTTTGCTTCTACTTTTACTGCTGCGCTAGCTTTAGACAAATCCCCCTTAGAAGCATTTTCTTGGGGACCGATAAATTCAATGTCTGTCGTTCAAGAAATTGGCGCGCAAAAGGGACTCTTAACTCGTCCCAAACTTGAAGAATATCTCAAAAATGCGCCAGAAAAATATAAAGCCAGAAAAATATAAAATAAACTTTTGAAGGGGTTTTGCGAGCGACGGCGAGCAAACTTCAGGATTTTTTAAACTTCAAAAAATCCGTACCAAAAAAAGTTGCATTCTATAATTTTTTAATTAAAATTTTCCTAACCGCTTCTTTGATAGAATTTTTCCCCATACCGTAATGTTCCACGAGTTCGTCTGGCGTACCAGATTGACCAAACTTATCTTGCACTCCGATAAATTCAATAGCAGTCGGAAATTCTTTTGCTAAAACTTCTGCAACAGCCGAACCCATTCCACCAGCAACCTGGTGTTCTTCGACAGTAACAATTCTTTTGGTTTCTTTTGCAAGCGAAACAATTGCGCCCACATCAAGCGGTTTAATGCTGGATAAATTCATTATTTTAGTTTTTATCCCTTCAGCTTCTAGTTCTTTCACCGCCAGTAAGGCGCGATGCATCAGCCCGCCGGTCACGATTATGCCCACTTGCGCCATCCCCACATCCGGCATCCAATAAATTTCTGCTTTACCGATTTGCATAGGAGTTTCCTCTGTAGTAATGATTGGCGTCTTTTCACGAGCCAGACGTAAATAAGCTGGTCTCTTGCTGTTTGCTAAAGCAAGCGTTATCTTCTTTGCTTCCAATGCATCACAAGGAGAAAAAACATCCATATTAGGCATCACTCGCATTAAAGCAATATCTTCGAGTGCTTGATGTGTACCACCATCGGGTCCAACAGAGACACCCGCATGTGATCCCACTATCACCACTTTTCTATCATTATAAGCTATCGTCGTCCTGATCTGTTCCCAATTTCTCCCCGGAGAAAACATCGCATAAGAAGAACAAAAAGGAATTTTTCCCATCGCCGCCATCCCGGAAGCAACTGTCACTAAGTTTTGTTCTGCTACCCCAACTTCCACAAAACGTTCTGGAAACTTTTCTTTAAAAAAATTCATCTGGGTGGACTCTGTTAAATCTGCGCAAAGAGCTACGACATTCTTATTCACCTCCCCCGCCAAAACTAAACCCTGTCCGAAACCTTTTCGGATAGGAGTTTGTTCGACATCAGTGTTGAAAATTTTTGGGTTAAGTTTTAATTTAGGGTTTAACATTAGTTTATTATACTATAATTATCCAATTTAAAACCCAAAAAAATTTAACTACTTGGTACTCCAACTACCAAGTGATATAATTAGAGAATGAGAAAACACAAATTTGTAATTGGAGAATATTATCACATATACAACCGTGGAGTCGATAAGAGGAAAACAATTATCGATGAGTATGACTTACGACGCTTTTTGGAAAGCATGGAAGAATTTAATACTATTGAGCCAATCGGCAGTATTTTTCAACTATCTTTCACAAAAAACAAACTCGGTAATCAACTTAGTACTCCGACTACTAAGTCTAGAAAATTAGTTTCAATAATAACTTATTGCGTTAACCCGAATCATTTTCACTTTTTAGTAACTCCCCTAGTGGAAAAAGGGGTAGAAAAATTTATGCAAAAGATTGGGGGATATACAAGATACTTCAATGAAAAATACAAAAGAGACGGAACACTTTTTCAGGGAAAATTTAAATCAAAACACATTGGTGCTGATAATAGATATCTATTGCATTTAAGCGCCTACATAAATATGAACAATCGCAACGTACTTGGTACTCCGACTACCAAGTTGAGCAAATCAAGTTTGGAAGAGTACACGGAAAATAAAAAGGGTATTTGTGACACGGAAATAGTTCTGGGACAATTTGAAAATCAAAAAGAGTACCTCAAATTTGCCTTGGAATCTTGGCAAGATATCCAAGAAAGAAAAAAGGCTTTGGAAATGTAGTACTTGGTACTCCGACTACTAAGTTCTTAGGGTCCGTAGCTCATTTAACGCCATTTGGGCTTCTTCTTTGCTTGGAATTTTACCGTGCCACTTATAATCTCTTTCAAATTCCCGCACGCCCTTGCCCGGAATCGTGTGCGCGATAATGACTGTCGGTTTTTCGTAAACTGCTTGCGCTTCTTCGACTGCTTCATTTAGAGCCCGAAAATCATGTCCTCCCACTTCTATCACATGCCAATTAAAAGCTCGCCATTTATCAGCTAGCGGTTCAAGCGGCATAATATTTTCCGTAAATCCATCTATTTGGATATTATTTCTATCCACCACCACAATTAAATTTCTTAATTTATTTTTTCCCGCAAGCATTATCGCTTCCCAAGAATTTCCTTCATCCAGTTCCCCGTCACTCATAAAACAGTAAACAAACCTATCTTTGCCTGCCCCGTAGGAAGTACTCTTTCCTTCGGGGTCTTTCCCATCTATCCTGTCAGCCAGCGCCATCCCGACAGCTTGAGATAATCCTGCGCCCAGAGGACCTGAACTGTTTTCAAGTATTGGTAAATATTCCCGATGAGGATGCCCTTGAAGTCGAGTATCAAATTTACGCAATGTTTTCAATTCTTCTAGAGGAAAATATCCAGCATGCGCCATCGTCGCATATAGTACTGGACAAATATGTCCATTAGAAAGTACTAATCTATCTCGTTCTTCCCAAGCTGGATTCTGAGGATCATGTTTTAAAATATGAAAATAAAAGAGCGTAAAAATATCCGCCATTCCCAATGGACCAGCCGTATGCCCACTTCCCGCTTCAAGAAGCATTTCAATAATACTCTGACGAATATCGTTCGCTTTGATTTCTAGTTCCTTTATTTTAGTATCAGTTAAAAACATTATTTATATTATACCAAATTTTGAAAACTTTGGAGCGCGCCAATTGGATCCAAATTTTTCCAAATACTAGAACCAATAGTTAGCCTATCAGCCCCAGCATTTAAAATAATCTCGACATTTTCCAAATTAATACCAATATCTACAGATATCCTAATTCCCGGTAAATTTTTTTTAAGAAATTTTATATTTTCCAGAGCTTTATCGGAAAAATTTTCACCCTGAAAACCAATTTTATCAGAACCCATACAATGAAGAAAATCAGCTTTGTGGGACAATCTAGACACAACAGATAAATCATCCCTTGGTTTAAAAGCAATTCCTATTTCCACGTTATCTCGGATATACATATCCAATCCTTCTAAAAAATGTTCAAATTCTTCGATCTCCCCTCCTAGGTCGGGGTGAAAAATCAATCTCTTGGGTCCCAACTTCAGATATAAATCAAAATTTTCCACTGCATCCATAACCATTAAATCAAACTCAAAATCAAAATCTTCCCAGAATGGCATCCCCTCTTCTTCATTTATAATTTTACGAAAATCAAAATCATCAAATCCACCTGAAGCAAAGGGCCAACTTTGACTTGGTACAAGCAAGCCGTCACATAGATCAATATGCGCACATCTTGCATTCTCACGCAAGACTGTAAGTTTATTTTTTATTTCATTAAAATTTTTTTCTAAAATTGCTGGAATTATCTCACTCATGAATTTTATTTACTTTTTATCTATCTGAATTTTATCTACCTTCTCCAACCGACGAATATGTCTTTCCTCTCCGCTGTAAGAAGTCTTCAGCCAGAGATTAACAGCCTCCATTGCGCTTTCTTCTGTAAAATATCTAGCGCCAAGAGAAAGAATATTTGAATTATTATGTTGTCTCGATCTAACTATAATATTTGATTCATTATCCACAACCGGCTTTGCGTTGCCATAAAAAACTACTGCTCGAACATTAGGAAATCTATTTGCCGTAATGGCTTCTCCTTCTCCTGTGCCACCTAAAATAATTCCCCGAACATTATTTCCATCTTTTGAAACTTCTTGCGCAACTGGAATAACAAAATCTGGATAATCATCGTTTTCGTTATATTCGTATGCGCCTTTATCTATAACCTCATACCCTTCTCCTTTTAAGAAAGTTACTAGGTGTTCTTTAAGCACATAACCCGCATGATCTGTTCCAATAAAAATTTTCATAATAAATTAATTATACCATTTTTTATACTAAATCTTAATTTCTAATTTTCCACCAAGTGTAGTAGAAAGCTTTTTTAAGAACGACAGGGTTGGATTATAATTTCCAGACTCAAGCCTAGAAATAGCGGACTGTTTTGTGCCAAGTTTCTTGGCTAAATCTTTTTGCGACATTTTGCTTGCAATGCGTTTTCTAATAATTGCATAGATGATAGCATACTCTGGCTGAAGGTCTTCATAAGCTTTTCTAAATTTTGGATCTTTCATCCATTCCCTTTTTACATCCAAAAATGATATTGGTTCGTATTTATCAACTTCTTCGTCTGAAATATTATATTTTGATTTTTTACCTTTTTTCATATATTTATAGTATTACATATATGTGATATCTATGCAAGTTGTTTTTGTCTTTTCCTTGCTAACTCTAAATCTCTTTGTGGTATTTTGTCTTGTTTTTTAAGGATAATATGTAGAACGACAGCTTCTTGCCTTGAAAATACATACAAAATTCGTACACCCGTACCTAAACATCTTAATTCAAATAATCCCCTACCAAAACTTTTACTATGAGGAAGACTTATTTCATGGCCTGAAATTGCAAGTATATCTAGAGCCTTAGTTATGTCAGAAGCAAAAGGTTCTTCAAATGAATTAACCTCTGTTAAAATTTTTTTATTATAAAATGCAATATTCATACCTCACATGATCTGTTCCAATAAAAATTGGAATTATTGAATAGTTCCACCCGTTTTAATCACATGCTCCACCAACGTATGCGTATACCCCATTTCGTTGTCATACCAGCCCATAACTTTTATTAAATTCCCGCCGACGACGCGAGTGAGTTTCAAATCTGCTATCGATCCATACGGACTGCCTAAAATATCACTTGAAACTAGCTCTTCTTCGGTAACAGTAAATATCCCTTCCCATCTTTTGTCTTTTGCCGCTTTTTTTAGAATTTCGTTTACTTCTTCTTTAGTTGTATCTTTTTTAGAAATAAAAGTAATATCCACGATAGACCCAGCCGGCACTGGCACACGCATAGAAATACCATCAAAAAGTCCGGAAAGTTTGGTAAATGCCTTTGTTACTGCGATAGCCGCGCCAGTAGAACTCGGCACAATGTTTTGCGCCGCCGCGCGACCTTCACGAAAATCTTTTTTATTTGGACCATCCACTATACTTTGGCTCGCTGTATATCCATGCACTGTATTTAAAATTGCTTTTTCAATTCCCAAAGCTTCATCCAAAATTGCAATCAAGGGTGAAGCGGCATTTGTCGTGCAAGATGCATTGGAAGTAATATCACATGTGCCAAATTTTTCTTCATTCACCCCTAATAAAATAGTCTCTCCAAAAACGGAAGCAAGGCTTCCGTTTGACGGAAGCCTTGCTTCCGTTTTTTCTTCTTTAGCTGGAGCAGAAATAACCACTTTTTTAGCACCAGCATTTAAATGCATTTTTGCTTTATCATAAGCAGTAAAAAGCCCAGTTGATTCCACAACTACATCAACATCTAAATCTTTCCAAGGCAGAAGGCTCGGTTCTTTCTCCGCTAGAACTTTTATTTTCTTATCATCAATAATTATCTCCTGACCTTCTACTTTTATATCGTGCTTCCATTCTCGATACACTGTGTCATATTTTAAAAGATACGCCATATTTTCCACACTTCCCAAATCATTGACCGCCACTATCTCAATCTCCGGTCTCTCCCATGCTACTTTCAAAAACGCTCTACCAATTCTCCCGAAACCATTTATGCCAACTTTGATTGTTTTCATAGTATTTTATCTTTATTTCTATTTTTAATTTTTCCGTAGAGCCAGCCAATCAAAATACCAAGCAATATTCCTCCGATAATAAATACTCCGTAAATGAAAATTATTTCTGGTAAAAACGCGCTGAATCTTGGACATATTCCAACACATTTTGTAGCCACTTCAATAATAATTAATGCTATTACTGATATTATCAGTCCCATAACTCCTCCCCTCAACCAGTATCTCTTTTGTTTCATAAATTTTATTTTAAATAAATTATAATAGTTTAAGTATATCATAAAATACAACCCCTCCTAACCTCCCCTTATCAAGGGAGGAAAAATAAACGCAGTCCCCCTGATAGGGGGGATTCAGGGGGTTGAGTAAATATGTTATTATAAAAATATGTCAGAAAAACCCCCACAATTCATACACCTCCATACCCACAGTCACTATTCCCTCCTCGATGGGCTTTCAAAAATTGAGGATTTAGTGGCTCTTGCAAAGAAAGCAGGAATGACCGCTATGGCAATTACCGACCACGGTAATATGTACGGCGCGATTGAATTTTACAAACTTGCCAAAAAAGAAGGCATCAAACCCATCATAGGTGTAGAAGCATACATGACTGCCGGAAATCGTAAAGACAGAACGGCCGAAGCCGGCGGGACAAAACGCTATTACCATTTGACCTTACTCGCTAAAAATCTAGAGGGATATAAAAATCTAATTAAACTCGTTACTCTCGCAAACTTGGAAGGATATTATTACAAACCAAGAATGGACAAAGAAATTCTGCGCAAATATTCCGGTGGAATTATTGCTCTTTCCGGATGCCTCGGTGGAGAATTGTCGCAAACAGTTTTAAAGGGTGACTTAGGCAAAGCAGATGAACTAGTTCGTGAATACCAAGATATTTTCGGCAAGGAAAATTATTTCATAGAAATTCAGCGCCATCCCTCTGTTGAAAATGATAAAGATGTTCGGGAGAAACTAATCAAACTCGCAAAGAAACATGATATACAGATCGTCGCAACTCAAGATTCGCATTATCCCTGTAGTGACGACCATAATGCGCATCACACCTTGCTCCAAATAAATACCCAGGGTGATGTAAAAGAGGGAACAAAATTTGAGTTTTCCGATGATGATTTTTCTTTCCTTGATACAGAAAAAGCTTTAGAAATCTTTAAAGACATACCGGAAGCAGTAGAAAATACAATGAAAATAGCAGACCTATGCAATTTAGAACTTGAGCTTGGAAAATGGGTCTTCCCTGATTTTAAAGTGGAAGACGGCAAAAATTATAATGAAAAATTAAGGGAACTTGCTTATGCTGGATTTAAAAGACTCGGCATCAAAGAAACGCCAGAAATTAAAGAACGAGTAGAGTATGAGTTGAAAGTTATAAAAGACAAAGGATACGCTCCATATTTTCTGGTAGTTGAAGACCTTTTGAGATACGCCAAAGAAAATGGAATTTTAACTACCATCCGAGGATCAGTCGCTGGCTCAATGGCAACCTATCTTCTTAGAATCACCAACGTTAATCCAATAGAATATAAACTGCCTTTTGAGAGATTTTTAAATCCATTTCGTCCATCCCCTCCAGATATTGATATGGACTTTGCGGACAATAGACGAGATGAGATGATTGAATACGTTAAAAAAAAATATGGTGAAGATAAAGTAGCTCAAATTGGAACTTTTGGCACAATGATGGCGCGTGGAGCAATTCGAGATGTCGCTCGAGCGCTCGCCTATCCATATACCATAGGCGATAGACTTTCTAAAATGATTCCTACGGGTTCTCAAGGCATACCCATGACCATAGATTATGCCATGGAAATAGTGCCGGAATTAAAAGAAGCATATGAAAAAGAAAAAGACACAAAAAAAATAATAGATTTAGCAAAAAAATTGGAAGGGTGCGTGAGACACATCTCTGTGCATGCGGCTGGAGTTGTTATTTCTCCCCTTCCACTTGTAGAATATGTACCACTCCAATATGATCCAAAAGGAGAAAATAAAATTATTACTCAATACGATATGTACAATATTGAGGAAGCAGGACTTTTAAAATTTGATTTCCTCGGAATCAGAAACTTATCCATCTTAGCCGATAGCGTAAATTTAGTTAAAAAGTTTTACAATATAAATATAGATATAGAAAATATTCCACTTGATGATAAAAAAACTTTCTCCCTTCTAGCAAAAGGACAAACTGAAGGACTTTTCCAATTAAACGGCAGTGGAATGACAAAATATCTAAAAGAACTAAAACCTACTTCTATTCATGACATTAATGCAATGGTCGCTCTTTACCGTCCAGGCCCTATGGAATCTATTCCTGAATACATCAAAAGAAAACATAATCCAATTTTAGTTAAATATTTAGATCCTCGAATGAAAAAATTCTTGGGAGAATCTTACGGACTTATCGTTTATCAAGATGATCTTCTTTTTTGCGCAATAGAACTAGCTGGCTATAATTGGGAAGAAGCAGACAAATTCCGCAAAGCTGTTGGTAAAAAAATACCAAAAGAAATGGCCGCTCAAAGAGAAAAATTTACTAAAGGAATTATATCCAATGGACAAACTCCAGAATTTGCCGAAAAACTATGGAAACTTTTTGAACCATTTCAAGCTTATGGTTTTAACAAAGCGCATGCGGCAAGTTATGGTAAAGTTGCTTATCAAACAGCCTACATGAAAGCAAATTATCCCGTTGAATATATGACGGCAATTCTTACCGCTGAATCTGGTGATGTAGAGAAAATCTCCCAAATAATTGAAGAATGTAAAAATATGGATATTCCGGTTCTCCCCCCTCATATAAATGAAAGTTATGGGGGATTTACTTGCCTGCCTAATGATAAAGACATAATTATAAGTGAAGAAAATAAAAGCAAAAAAATAAGATTTGGACTTTATACAATAAAAAATTTGGGAATTGATATTTCGGACGCCATCATTAGAGAAAGAAAAGAAAACGGAAAATTTAAATCAGTTTCCAATTTTTTAGACAGAATAAAACACAAAAATCTAAACAAAAAATCCATGGAAGCGTTAATTAAATCTGGCTGTATGGATGAATGGGCTGATCGAGGAATTTTGTTATCTAATTTAGAAGCAATGCTCGAATATAATCACGAGACAAACAAACAAGACAAAAATCAGATTTCCCTATTTGGAAATTTAAAAACAGAAGCTCCTTCTTTCAAACTTAAAGATGGACCACAAGCTACTCAAGCGGAAAAATTGCTTTGGGAGAAAGAATTGTTAGGACTTTACATTTCCGGACACCCACTTGACCGCATTCGCGAAAAATTAGAAAGCCGAGATATGAATATTAAAAAAATAAAAGATGAAGTAAAAAATGGAATACAAATAACTATCGCTGGAATAATAGAGACTTCCAGACAAGTAATTACAAAAAATAATGAGAGAATGGCATTTTTGAAAATATCAGATTTAACTGGCTCCATAGAAGCGGTGGCCTTTCCATCTATATTTAAAGAATGCATCGATATTTTAGTGGCTGAAAAATGCATTGCGCTTGTGGGCAAAATCTCTTTGCGTAACGGGGAAAAGAGTATTATAATAGAAGCAGTAAAAGAGATTTAGGTTATTAATAAATAATTTAAAAAAAATGGGAAAGTTAATGGAAATGTTTGAAAAAGAACTAAAGAAAGGAGAAGGACAATTGGATTTAGGTATAAAAAGAACGAGAGAAGAACTGATAAAAAGTATTTTGAGAAAAAGAAAAATAGATGCCCCCTTGGATTCCGAAGAACAAGGAGAAGTAACAAGAGAAAGAGAAGAAGATCGAGAGGAAATAAATAATAGCTACCCTCACTAATTATACAAGCTCACTCCCACATGTCAGACATGTGGGGAATTTGGGGGGAAATTTATCCAATCAAGAATTTCTTGATCAAAATCGTCCACATCTTGAAAATATTCCGGAAAATCAGGTAGTTGTATTATGATACTCTCCTTGCGATGGTTTCGCTTGTGATCAAGATAACTGCTCCATTTATATGTAGCTAAAAAATCAAGTACTGTTTTTTTATTTTTTATGCCATTTTTTTTCCATTTAGAATCAATTAATTTTATGGGATTTAAATGTATATAAGAAAAAAGATATTTAGCCTGAACATCTTCTGAAACAAGTATCGATTTAAATGGACCTTCAAATAGCCCACCGCTACGATTATATTTTAAATTAAAATATTTAGAATAAGCTGTTAAAAGTTTTCTCATAAATTCCGATATACGACTCTTTCCCCACATGTCTGACATGTGGAAAAAAATTAAAATGAAATTACTTATTATTATTTGATCTTTGATAAGAAATAAAAGATTCTCTTTCATTGGTTGGATGAGTGAGAGCTGATAATTCAACTTCAAATTCACCTCCCTTGTCTTTTGATAAGTGCGAGATCGCAATACCAACACAACGTTCCAGAAAAGGATCTTTTTGAGTCCAATCTTTTTTGTGCCATAAAACTCCCAATTGCATGCCACCTATCAGAATTTTTCTTACCCCAAGTCCTCTTAATATTTCAGTTAATAATTTCCACGGATCTGTGGTAATTTTCCTTAATTTTGGAGTGGGATCATCTCGACAAGTTTTGACAAAATATACCCCCTCTTGTGAAGATCCTTGAGAATTTTCTTTAAGCCATTTCTCAAGCTCCTTTATAAACACCCTCTCTTCCATAATTACAATTGGAGGGGTTTTATTTTCTGGCATTGCTAAAAGCTTAGAAAGAACTTCTTCGATTTGAACAAGTTTTTGGTTATCAGGATCATTGATATATTCACTCTCATTACCTCTCCATTTTTCATACATTGGGTGAACAAAAATTCTAACAAGTCCCTGCCATTTCTCAATTCTTTCTTGGAGAGCTTGTTTTTCTTTTGAAGTTAGCTCAAACAAATCATGACCATGCCGAGCAGTAGATTCAAATTTTGGTTCTCTTTCTAACATGGTAGTTAATTACTCTAATTATACAAACTCATCGCTTTATCTTTACCTTCGGCAAAAATCATCTCAACGGCGTCAGCGACTTTTTTTGAAAGTTTTTTGAGCATCTCTAATTCTGATTTTTTATATTCCCCTAAAATAAAATTAATCACCGCCTTCTCTCCTTTCGGCTTTTTGACCACGCCTTTAGGAGTAGCCGGAGAAATACCTACTCTAATACGCAAAAATTCTTCACTCTTTAGAGCTTTAATAACAGAATTCAAACCATTATGTCCACCCGAAGAGCGATTAAAAGAAATTTTTATTTTCCCTAATGGTAAATCAATGTCATCATAGATAACAACAAGATCTTTTAAATCTTTTCTTGTTTTTATTAGAGGAGCGATAGCCTTACCTGAATTATTTATAAAAGTATCTGGAGTGACAAATTTAATTTTTTGTTTGGTGTCTAGTTTTTTTTCTATCAGACCAATCATAATCCGCCCAGTATTGTGTCTGGTATTTTCATATTCTGTTCCCGGGTTTCCTAAACCAACAATAATTTTCATACTCTACTATATGATAACAAATTTCTAATTTAAAATTTCTAATTTAAAATTAAACAACAAAGTACCTAACATTGTCAAGAACTTTTTGTGTTATATTATAACGATAATGGAGTCAGTAAAAACAAAAAAACAGTCCTTCTTTGAACTTATTCGTTTTATATTCATTGCCTTGATTATTGTTGTTCCTATTCGTATCTTGGTTGCAGAACCTTTTGTCGTTTCAGGAAATTCCATGGTCCCTACTTTTGAAAATGAAAATTACTTGATTGTAGATAAAATATCTTACAGATTAAGCGACCCAAAAAGAGATGATGTTGTGATTTTCCGATATCCAAAGGATCAAACAAAATTCTTCATCAAAAGAATAATCGGTCTTCCAAACGAAACAATTCAAATTAATAATGGAAAAGTGACAATATTTCCGTGCGATAAATTAAGCGATTGCGCAAGTATAACGCTCAACGAATCATATATTCGTGAACCATTTAACACCACAGAAACATACATTACGGCAGATAACGAATATTTTGTAATGGGAGATAATAGAAACAGTAGTTCTGATTCAAGATATTGGGGGGCAGTTAAAAGAAAGTTTATTACCGGAAGAGCATTCTTGCGATTACTACCAATAAATAAAATAAATCTATTACCAGGTAATTTTAAACAATAGTATGAAAAAAACATCTAAAGAAAAGTCTCTAGAAATTGCCTCACCCAAAGGAATGAGGGATTTAATGAATGAAGAATATTACTCTTTTCAAGGATTTTTTGAAAAAGCGCAAGAGGTAGCAGTGTATTATGGTTTTAAACCGATCGAAACTCCAATCTTAGAACATGAAGAAATTTTTACTACGGGTATAGGAGAAGGCACAGACATCATAGATAAAGAAATTTACACCTTAAAAACTAAAGGGGGTGATCATTTAGCGCTCCGACCAGAGCACACTGCGCCGTTAATGCGAGCTTATATTGAGCACGGAATGCAAACCCTGCCCCAACCAGTGATGCTATATCAGTATGGCCCGGCCTTTAGACATGACAAGCCTCAACGTGGACGTTATAGACAATTTTGGCAATTTGATTTGGATTCATTGGGAAATGAAAAAAGTATCATGGATGCGCTGGTGATTAAGGCCAGTATCAGCATTTTAGAAGAAGCGGGAGCGCCAAACCTTTCTGTTGATATAAATTCTATTGGTGATAAAGAATGTAGAAATGGATACATCAAAGAACTTACAAATTACTATAAAAAAAATATTAACCAACTTCCGATTATTGATCGAGAACGCTTGAAAATAAATCCACTTCGCATCTTAGATTCTAAAGAAGAAAAAACAAAAGAAATAAACAAACAAGCTCCAGATTCAGTTTCTTTTCTTTGTCCTTCTTGTAAAAAACATTTCAAAGAGGTATTAGAATATTTAGAAGAAATGAACATCCAATATAATATAAATAAAAATTTAGTTCGTGGGCTTTCCTATTATACTCGTACTGTTTTTGAAATTATAGAAGAAACCGGTGGAGAAAACGGCACGCCACTTACCCTCGCTGGCGGTGGACGTTATGATTATTTAGCTCGCCAAATTGGAAGCAAAAAGGATGTATCCGCTGTTGGAATCTCTATGGGTGTAGATAGAATAGTCGCATCAACTTGGTATAAAAAACTTTCACCTCGCATATTAAAGAAACCGAAAATTTATTTTATCCAACTTGGTTCTGAGGCAAAATTAAAAAGTTTAAATATAATTGAAATATTACGGAAGGCTCATATTCCTATCGCTCAATCACTTTCCAAAGACAGTTTGGGTTCTCAGTTAGCAATTGCTGAAAAATTAGCTATTCCCTACGCACTTATTTTTGGAGTGAAGGAGGCATTAGATAATTCTGTAATAGTACGAGATATGTCCAATCGATCCCAAGATACTGTAAAGTTAAATAAACTTTTAGAATATTTGAAAGAACTCAAATAGAAATATAAAAAGTAATGAAAAAAATTCTTCAAAAAGATGAGAAGGTTTTACGCAGGATAGCAAAAGCGGTACAGGTAAAGGACATAAAAACAATAAAAATAAAAAAAATACTGAAAGAAATGTCTACTGCGCTTAAAAGCCAAGAGGATGGTGTAGCTTTAGCGGCGCCGCAGATCGAATATTCTTTAAGAATGTTTATTGTGTCCGGAAAAGTTTTAAAAGCAGAATTCCCTGGGCGAAGTGTCTCGCAGGCTGGCGAGCCGACCCGCCCGCTTTCGCCGGAGCGAAGCGATGGCAGGCGAGGAGGCAGCGCTGGTTCAGCAGAACCAGACAGCGACCTCGCCCAGGAAGATTCTGCTGTAAAGGACTTAGTTTTCATCAACCCCAAAATTTCCAAACTTTCTCGTGAAAAAGAATGGATGCCAGAAGGTTGTCTTTCAGTCCGCCCTCTTTACGGTAAAACTTTCAGATCTACTAAGGCAATTATCGTAGCTTATGATGAAAATGGTAAAAAATTTACCAGAGGCGCATCTGGATTATTGGCCCAAATTTTTCAACATGAAACGGATCATTTAAATGGCATACTTTTCATCGATCACGCCAAAGATATAAAAGCAGAACTACCACAGAAATAGTTTAAAAAGTAGAAAGTTTATAAAGTTATAAAGTGAATAAAAACAATTTTAATTTTATATTTTTTGGAACACCAGATGTAGCAAGTGATACACTGGAAATCTTGAAACAAAACGGCTATATCCCGTCTCTTATTGTTACTTCGCCAGATAAACCTCAGGGACGCAAGATGCTCATTACTCCCCCGCCTGTAAAAATCTGGGCGATAGAAAATAATGTTCCACATATTCAGCCAGAAAAATTTAACCAAGAAGAAATCTATGATGTTTTGAGAAATAATATTCCAAATTTCTTTTTGGTTGTCGCCTACGGAAAAATAATGCCTGAAAAAATTATAAATATGCCGAAACTCGGCTCCATCAATATTCACTATTCACTCTTGCCAAAATATCGTGGAGCTTCCCCTGTAGAATCTGCTATTTTAAATGGCGACACGGAAACAGGCGTTAGTATCCAAAAAATGAAATTTGAAATGGATTCAGGACCAATAATGGCGCAAGAAAAAGTCTCCATATTGCCCAATGAGAAAGCCTCAGAACTTCGTAAACGTTTGATAAAAATTGGAGGAGAACTTTTAGTAAAACTACTACATACCCCCTCCGCCCAAAAAGATTTTCTGGGCACCTCCCCCTATGTAGGGGGAGGATGGGTAGGGGTAAAGCAGAATGAATCAGAGGCAACTTACTGCAAAAAAATTAAAAAAGAAGACGGGCTAGTCAACTTGGAGGAAGAACCCCCAAGTGTTTTATATAATAAATTTAGAGCTTATGCCCATTGGCCAAGAACTTTTTTCTTCCAGAATAATAAAAGAATAATAATTACTGACGCAGAACTTATAGATAATCCTCTCGACAAAGCTCTAGGTAAACAATTTTCAATAAAAAAGGTCTTACCGGAAGGCAAAAAAGAAATAAAATACGAAGAATTTATAAAACAATCTTAATTCCCTCCATACTCAAATTCTGCTATCGCTAAGTTTGAGTATTTTAGTAAACCTCCTGCTGATAACACTTCTCACAATAAATAATCTCTGGCCTATCTGGGGCATAAGAGGTTTCAAATTCATTAGGACAGTCTGCTTTCATACACTGTCTGTGCCAGAGTTTGAGCGGATTTCGTTGTTTTAGTCTCTGGTAGTGTCTGCAGTTGGGACATAAATGCGGTAAAGGTAGATTCATTCTTTGATAGAATTGCAGTTCTGATTCAATGATTTTGAAAACCTCGGTGCATTGTTCTTTGCATGTCCCTTCATGTCCACATCCTATGACTTTGTTTATGATTGAATTATTTACATCTTTGATATTATTAGGTATATCTTCTGTTTTGATATCTATTTGATAATTTCTAGTTTCTCTATCTTTCCACTTGTAACCTTGTTTTAGGGCTTCTTCTTTGGTTAATGGGAAGTATTCTTGAGCGATGGTTTCATCGTAGCAAAATGGACTTAATTCTGAAGGAAAGAATTCTCCATATTTGTATACCCTTCCTTTGTTATCTATATATGGCATATCATTCATATGCTTTATGATTTTGGGTACTAATTTTTCGTATTCTTCTTTGGTGTATTGTTTATTTAAGATACAGTAGGATTTATTTTTAAGACCTAAGCAAGCGAAAAGATCATGAGAGGAAATACACAAAAAAGAATATTTAATATCATGTGAACCTTTATTTGTAACACAAAATTGCACATTTGATCCTTGGAATGATGGAGCGACACTATCATAAGCGAGTTCCGCTTGCACTGTTCCAAAGAGATCCATGCAATCTTTACAATCAAATATACGCGCAACATATTTACAATTCTCAGAATTATAAACATTAAAAGAATTTAACACATTTTTAGAATTCTTAATATTATTTCCTGAATACTTAACTCCATTTATTACCTGAATATACTTATGAATTGAACTTTTTTCTTTTATTTCATTAAATTCTAATAATAATTTTTGTAAAACAGAAAAATTTTCTATTTTTATATTTAACATTTTTGACTCATATTCTGACTTAGAATACTGAACATTTTTAAAAACATATTTTTTATTACGCAAATTGAAAGAAAGAAAACAATTTTGACAATTAACACAATCAAATAAAAAGCTGGAATCAATGCAATTACTACAATCTTTAAGAAAAAGACTGTTATAATTATTCAACGAATCTATATTTTCATAACACCAGATTAATTTATTAGAAAATAATGAATCAATAGAATCTTGACTTTTATCGACAGCATAAGAATAAGAAACATTTTCACAATCCACAATAGATGATGAAAGATGGCAATTTTTATCGTTTGTGGCATAATTTACATAATCTGAATTAATATTATTAAATTTCCAAGTTTGAACTAAAGGTATTTTTTTGAGTAATTTTTTCCATTGTGAGAAAAAAGGGACATTGAAATCATAAAAAAAATCAGATATTGAATTCCAACCATCCCCCCACCAACATTTTTCACAAAAAACCAAAAGTTCACCTTTAGGATCATACATTGAAATCATATTCTTTTTGCATAAAGCACAAATGGATTTATACAAAACTCGTTCATTTCTCCAAATCATTCTTCTTATCATCCGACATGAAGGACACCAAGTCGGTGGTGGCACTTTTATTTTTTCATAAAACCTAAAATCATCCGGCTCTATCGTAAAATTTTTTTTGCAGTTTTGACAATTTTTCGTCTCAAAAGTCATATCCATATAATATACCCCCAGATATATCTTTAGCAACTTAAATCAAGAATTTACTATCTTTGTGCTATAGCATAATTATAGTAAATAAAAATATTTGCGGGTATTCACAAAATCAGTATTTCGAAGTAAAAGGATTTCTTTTAGAAAGACCCTTCATCATTTTTTTGATACTGCGAGCTCCACGATGGAGAAGTGTCTGGCGACGATCCTTGTTTTTGTTTATTTCATTATAAAGACTGTCTTTGATTGCATCTATTGCTTGGTATAAGTCTTCCTTGTCGGCGCTCCCGTAAAATTCTTTCCCGTCTATTTTAATCAAGCAATCCGCATGAAAAATCTCGCCTGATTTATGATGATTGGTGGACTTGCTAACTTCAAAATTCACCATCACTTTTCCCTGCCCTTCTTCAATCCTAGAAAGTAATTTTTCTAAATTGGTAACTCTCTTAGAGACATAATCTTTAATAGCCTCCGTGAGCTCAATATTTTTACCCAATAAATTGATTTGCATATATTTTATACTTTATCTTTAGTCACTTTTCTAATTGCTTCAGATAATTCCTCTACAGCAAATGGTTTTTCAAAATATAAACCGCCCAGTTTATCAATCTCAGTTATTAACTTAGGACCATCAGTTGTCGCAATAATAAAAGGGAGTGTTCTAAATTTTCCTTCCATCGAGCGAATCTCTCTCAACACTTCTATCCCTTTTTTTCTAGGCATATTATTATCCGAAACAACCACATCGTAGCTTTCATTCCCTCTTAAAAGTTCATCCAAAAGAAGCTCTCCATCTTCGACTACCTTTACCTTATGACCTTGAGATTCAAGAAAATTCTTGAAAAGTTCTCTCATCATCTCTTGATCATCCGCTACTAGAATATTTAAAGATAATTTTTCTTTCGTTTCTGCTGTATTTTCTACTGTATTTACTTTTGGTTTTGAATCAATATTCATATTCTTAATTATATCACAAATCAAATAAAATCATCACCAAATATCCTACTTCTTTATATCCCTCGTCAAAGCTTTTAAAACGGTCTTAAGTTCTATCGTCGCCACCCCAACCACGGTGTCTGCGCCACCATAGTAAATATAAAGTAAATCATTTTTAAGAACCATCCCACACGGAAAAACAACATTATTTACTAATCCGACTTTTTCGTATAATTCTTTTGGTTCAAAGATGGGATCAGTGGTACGTGTCAGGACTAGAGCTGGATCATTAAGGTCAAGCAAAACCGCGCCAAGACGATAAGTATTATGACTTTTAGAAACACCATGATATAGAAGCAACCAACCATTTTTTGTTTTTATTGGTGGCGCAGAGATACCAACTTTTAAGCTATCCCAAGAGTTTATTCTTGGACCTATAATTCTAATACACTTTTTAACAGTTTCCTTTTTAAAATTAAGCGATTCTAAATAATCTCCACACATTTCATCACCAACCCGATGTAAGATGAAATATTTACCTTTAATTTTCTCAGGAAAAATACAAGTATCCTTGTCATCAAAACTTGCGGGAGTAATCAAAATAGGTTTTTCCCATTTCCAATTCTTTTGCAAAAAATCTTTTTCTCTGATAGAAGTAACCGCAACTCGCGGTGGACCAATACCATCAAACGCCGTATAGCACATATAAATAATCTTACCTATTTTTGTCAGACGCGGATCTTCACATCCTGAATTACTCCCAGAGATTTTTTTTAACTCAAAATCTTCCCTTGGACTGTAGATTGGGTCTTCAGATCTTTCGTCAATGTTTATTCCATCTTTAGTCGACGCATAGCCAAGATAAGAAGTATTATCATCAGAGAGTGTTCGATACAAAATATGAGTCGTGTTTCGTATCCTTAAAACTGCTGGATTAAATGTGGCCTTGGCTTCCCAGAAATGTTTTTTATTCGGTAGAATAATAGGATTTCGCAGAGAACGCTTAAAACTCCATCGGGAACTTGTTTCTGGACGGATAGTCCCCAGAAGATCGTTCAAGTTCACATGAGCGACGCAAGTTGTCATATCCGCTGCTCCGTAATATATAAAGAGGGTGTCCCCGCCTGCCAATTGGCGGGCAGGCTTCTTTAAAATCGCCCCAGTTGGAAAAACTACATCTGGGACATGACCTAAAAGCTCATACGATTCTCGAGGAGCGAATAGTGGACCACGAGTTTGCCCAATAATTTTAAGCGGATTATTTTTATCAAGCAAAATTACTTCTACTCCAAATATACGATCAAGATTACTCCCCTGAAAATAATTTTGAATATGAGAATAAACAAGAAGCCAACCGTGTGAAGTTTTAATGGGTGAAGCGCCGACCTCAATATGATCATAAGGAGATCTTTTAAAATCAATAACATGTTTATCTATGTCTTTATACCATTCCTCCCAAAAATTAACATTCCACAAATCCTCTATTCTGTCCATTTGAGCCACCGCAATTTTAGCTGGGGGCATATCTGTATTGACCGAGAAAATTACAGTGATTTTGCCTCCGATCCGCTCGGGGAAAAGAGTCATAGCTTTGGCATTGAAGGGCGTCACTAGATGCCGTTCCTTAATTTTTTTTAGATCTTTGGAAATCGCGACTGCGACTTTGATCCCGCTTGCTTCAAAAGGATATTTGGAGAGCGCAGTATAAAATATATAATAATTTCCTTCGAAATAAGTAACCCGAGGATCTTCACAGCCATATTTTTCCCAATCAGAGACGGGCGTAATAAACGGCATGCGTTCTTCAAAATGTGTGCCGTCTTTACTTTCTCCAATACCGATTATTGAAATTCGTTCAGGTATCTGAAGTTTATCTACTGCCGAAATAGCGCGATAAACACCATAAAGTATTCTACCTTTCTTAATGACACTCATATTAAAAGTGGCAAAGGCCTCCCAATAATGGTCTTTATCTGGAACAAGAATTGGATTGTGATGAGATCTTTTTACAACGTACATAAAATTTTATAATTTAACCGGCAAGATTGATTTTAATAATTCTGCCTTGAGTGTATAAGCTCGTACAAATGAATCATCCACGTGAGCGTATAAAATGCCTTCACCTTTGCCTGTTTCTATAAATTGACTAGCAAAGGTAATCGTCTTTGCTTCACTATCTCGGATAAAAGGTTCTGGGGAAACCCAATCTATTTTACCATTTTCATAATCATAGATAAAAAGACCGACTGAAAATATTCCATATTTAGTTTCTGTTCCAATCTTCTGATTAGCTTCACGACCATTTATAATACCTAATCTTTTTCCAAATCCTAAATCCACAAAAGTTTCTGGAAAAAGTGGTCCGGGAGAAGCATGCCCAGCAATCCAAGAAATATTGTGTTCTTTGGGATGAAAAACTATCTTGCCAAACTTCCATGGCTTTCCCATATCTTTAACCATAGCAAGTCTAACAACAGAATAAGTAAAATCACTTTCTTTTTTACTCGACTCTACCAAATTTAAACGTACACCATTTTTATTTATTGGAGCCACAGATAATTCTTTGGCGCCGCCTGTTGAATCTGCTAAAAGTATAGGTTCAGTCATTTCCAAAGAATCTAAATCCTTTCCGACAGCATGCCCTAAATGAATTTTATTTTTACTATGCTCTACTTTGTCAATTAAAGGCAATGTAAAATATAAGTGCATTAAATTCTTCTTCTCGTCAATCCAAATATCCGGGTCTTCAAGACCAATAAAATCTAAATTCTTCTTAAGTTGAGCAATTATTACAGCTTCTTCTTTTATATCTAATTTTTCTCCTATTTTAAAATCTTCCAGAGAGTTTCCACTTACCTTGTGGAGCTCGCTCCGGTCAAGGTTGCCCTTAAAAGCGAGGTCTCCGCTACGGCTGGTTATGCAACGTATTACTCCTTCTTTATAATCAGTTCTAGGATCAAGCGCAATTGCCATAACATGTTTAAATTGATTATCTGCATTTACCACCCTACTTTCATGCTCTATATATAGTTCCGACATAAATCACGCTGTTATTTTTCTATTTTCCAATACCGGTCTGCTGGAATGCACCAGCTCTTTTAAGAATTTATCTAAATTCGTCGTGGCGACACAGGAAACTTTATCCGCTCCCCCATAGTACACAAACAATCGTCCGTCCTTTATGACCGCTCCGCAGGAATATACCACCCCAGATTTGTATCCCTCATTCTCATACGATTCATCTGGCTCAAGAATTGGTTGATTGGAACGATATAAAACTTTAGTTGGATCTTTTGAATCTAAAATCATTGCCCAAAGTTTATATCGATGAGAATCATGCCTCTCCATTTTGTGATATAAAACTAACCAGCCATATTTCGTTTTTATTGGAGCAGGTCCAACCCCACGTATAAATTTATCTCGAGATTCCCATAAACGACTTCCTTGGTGAACACTATAGATGTAATTATTTCCATCAAGCTCATCTAGGCTATCAAAATAATCAATCATTATTCTAGGAGAAATACTATGCAGGATCGCATACTTCCCTTCTATTTTTTCTGGAAAAAGCACCCAATTTTTATGTATTTCATTCGGCGGCGAAATGAGAACTGGTTCTTTCCAATTCCAGTGTTTGGATATAAAATCGTTTAAACTTATGGAAGTCATCGCCATTCGAACAGATCCCCACCCATCAAAAGCTGTGTATAACATATAAACTTCCTCACCTAAGAGGGTCACTCTGGGATCTTCGCATCCCCCACCCCATCCTCCGCCGGAGATGTAAGAAATTGGAAAAATGGAACGATCTTTATTTTCTCGAGTCAAATGAAAGTAAACAGGTCTGGGAAAATTTTCTGATATAGTAAAACCATCATTACTTCCCGCATAACCCAAAACAGAATTGTCACTGTCTCCAATGGCTCGATAGATAATATGCACTTTTCCATCGTGATAAAATGCCGTTGGATTGAAGGTTGCTTTTGATTCCCAATGCCGATTACCAACTGGTTCAATAATAGGATTTTGTTTTGGTCTCTTGAGACTAAGAGCGGAAATCTTCTTTTTGACGACTATTTTACGCTTAACAGCTTTTGCTTTCTTTTTTATTGTAACTTTTTTAATTTTCTTCCCGCCACGGCGGGTAAATTTAAGCGCGACCATATTTATCTTCTATTCTAACAATGTCATTTTCGTCAAAATTATCACCATAAGATATTTCTAAAATTTGCGCAGCTTCATCTTTGGCTTCGATTCGATGTTTTTCTAATTTTGCGATCATAAATTCATCACCCGGCTTAGCATTTATTTTATTTTCACCAATAGTCATAATCGGGTGTCCAAAAAGAACTCGCAATAATTCATCTCGATGATTATGATACTGCAAGCTCAAAGAAGCGTTTGGATTGAGAGAAAGAACTTTAACCGTTACTACTTCGCTCTGGGTAAATTGATCAAACTGCCCCCAGGGTTTTTTTACAATAAGAGTTTTCACACTCTCCATTATACCATGAGTTCCAAAATTCTCTGCATCAATAAATCCGCTGGAAGAAACTTGCCTTCCAGCGGAACATAGAACTTCCCTTTGACCCTTGTTTTGTCAGCTGAAATAGGCATTCCGCTCTCATTCAATAGTTCAGCATCGTTATAATTATCCCCAATCGCCATAACGTTTTCTTTATTTAACTTAAAAATCTCCATCACATGCCTTAACCCGACGGCTTTGGTCTGATCTATCTTTATCTGGACATCATATGCTTCGCCGTTCCAGATAGTAGTTAACTTTGGGTATTTTTTTACCACTTCTTCGATTTCTTTTATTTGTTCTTTGCAGTGAATCGTTATGATAAATTCTTTTGGTTCGAAACCTTTTACATTTTTATTCTTATTCGTTAATTCAACTAATTCCGGAAATATATCCTTTAAATGGTCAAAACTATTCACATGCTGATATATTTTCCCTTGATACCACGTAGCACTACCACATTCATATGTAAGACTTACAAAAGGCAGAATCTCTCTGAACATTTCTTGAAGTATAAAAAGTGCTCTTCCTGAACTTATATTTATCAAATACCCTAACTTATTAAGCTCTTTTATTTGTTCTATCTGTTTTTCGGCAATCACTTTAGTCTCCAGAGTAGTGGTATTCCCCACTTGTTTTATTTTTGTCCCGCGCGGAACAAGCACGCCATCAACGTCAAAAACAATCATTTTGATTTTTTTGATATCTTCTTTAGACATTTGATTCAGAGGTTTCATTTTAATTTTATTTTTTATTATTTTTTTTCTTTGCTGCTTTTTTTGCTAATTCCGAAGAACTTTGCACTTTTCCACCATGTCCTACATTATATATCATTTTAATACCAAGTTTTTTATGTATTTCTCTCTCTTTGTATAATGAAGAATCTGGGTTATTTGCATCTTTTTCATCTCTATCCCCTCCATTTGCAAAAACATGAGGTTTAATTTCTATTAACCCCATACAGACACTCATATCTCTCGTATTTTTCTTATGATTACTTATTGTCACCCTATCAACCGACTCAAAAGCTTCAATGATTTCTTTTCTTTCGCGCTCAGGCATAAAAACAAAACCTTTCTTCATCCGAAGCCAATTGTCATTGTTTATATATACTACCAATTCATCACCCAATTTTTTTGCCTCTTTAAAAAGACGCACATGCCCAATATGCACCGGATCAAATCCCCCGCTCACCATCACAACTTTTTTAGATTTTTTTGATAAAGATTTTTTGCGCATCAGAAAAATGTCTAAAATTTATCTAAGCTTTTTTAGAACAGTTTTTTTAAAAAGCATCAACCTCTTAATCTCCAGTCGTTTTTTGGTTTTAGGAGAATGTCTGGATCTATTTTTAAGACCAAGAGTAGTGTTTCTTTTTGCCATAATTGCCATTATAGCACATTAGTTAATTCGTGTATAATACCCATTATGAATTATAAGTTTTTCACCAACTCAGAAAAGGCTTGGAAAGAAATGTTTGGAGCGATAGCCAATGCCAAAAAATCCATTTATTTAGAAATGTATATCTTTCAAGATGATATGAAGGAATTTAATTTCTTCAATTTATTAAAAGAAAAAGCCAAACAAGGCTTAAAAGTTAAATTGATATTGGATTCTTTCGGAAGCGCTGATTTGAACAATAGCGCAGTTTCTGAATTGGAGGAAACTGGAATAGAAGTGCTTTCTCTTAGTTATTTACTCCATCGGATGCACAGAAAAGTTCTAGTGGTAGACGAACGGATTGCCTTTATTGGAGGGGTAAATCTTCATCAAAAATCGAAATTCTGGGACGACTTAATGGTCAAGATAAAAGGAAATTTGGTCAGAAAAGTGGTTATATCTTTTATAAAATCTTATCTAAACGCTGGAGGCAAAGACCCAACCCTATTTGGAAAAAATAGCAAAATTGCAGAAACAAAAATAGATACCTGGATAATAGAACACTCCCCTGTTAAAAAAAAATTCCACCTCAAGAGAGTTTACAAAAAATATTTAAGCAGAGCCCAAGAAAGCATTGTCCTAGTTACTCCATATTTTATACCCAAGCGTTGGCTTTCTGCGATACTTCACCAAGCAGTCTTGCGTGAAGTAAATGTCGAAGTACTAGTACCCCAGAGCACGGACCATTTTATTGTTGATCGGGTAAATTATTTCTATATCTATAAACTCTCTAAATTAGGCGTGAAGTTTTTCCTAGAAAGAAAAATGAATCATGCCAAAGCAATAATCATAGACAAGAAAGAAGCGATGGTCGGATCGCAAAATTTGGACTTTTTTTCTTTTGATTTTAATTCTGAAGTAGGCATTTTCTTTAAAGACCTAGAAGCAGTTTCGAAACTTTGTTATATTACAAAAGAATGGAAAAGAGATGCAGTTTTATTTGATTACAAAACCTATAAACCAAGATGGTTTGACTACATCTTATCCCCCCTGATCAATCTTTTTTCTCTTTTCTCTAGAATCTTTTTAGATTAAATAAAAACTATACCTGTTTTTTCAACCAATCAATCATCTTATTAAAAGTACTTGCGCCGGCTTCACCATCCGCAGTTACTCCTTCAGACTTTTGAAAATCCGTTACTGTTTTTTTCAGATTCGCGCCATAATCATTATCTATTTTATTAGAGGTATTATTGTAAATATTTAAAAAATTCTGCACAGTCCCAACTCTTATTCCTTTAGATCCCGACTTCAAGAAAACATTGTCTTTAACGAGTTTCTGTAATTCATCTATTAAGCTCTGGTATTTATAGACTACTGGTTCTGTTTTTTTATCAACAATTGGCGCGGGTTCTTCTAATCCAGGTTGTAAAACATTAAGTTCGTCCGTAAGTTTTTTTACTTCAGTTTTTAAATCTTCATTTTCTTTTTTAAGTTGTTCTATTTTTTGACTGGCTGAATGCTCAGTCCCTGATTGCAAAGTAACTACAGACCAATACCCAATAAGTCCTACTAATAATAAAGCCACAGTTGAAAATAATATAAATTTTAATTTTTCCATATCTATCATCTTACCAGAAAAATCTCAGATTGGAAACTGGGCAAGGTTATTTTTGTGAGTTCGAGTTTTCTTTGCGTTGTTTTTTCTCTGATTTCTGATATTATATTAAAAGTTCTTTATAAATTAAGAATAAATTCCGGGGTAGCTCAGTGGCACGAGTAGAGTTTATGCCAGAGTTAGAGAAAAATATTGGAAATCAGGGATTGGAAAAGAAATATTGAAAACAAAATATTCCGGGGTAGCTCAGCGGTACCTGCCTGCCGGCAGGCAGGGAGCGATCGCCTGTGTAGTATAATAACGCTTATGAATTATTTTATTTACGCCATAAGAAGCAACAAAGATAAAAGAATTTATGTTGGCATGAGTAAAAATATAGAAAAAAGAATTGTTGAACACAATAACGGCGAAGTCTTTTCGACAAAAGGATTTCGACCTTGGATTCTGATATTTTGTGAAAATTGTGGCACGAGTAGAGTTTATGCCAGAGTTAGAGAAAAATATTGGAAATCAGGGATTGGAAAAGAAATATTGAAAACAAAATATTCCGGGGTAGCTCAGCGGTAGAGCGATCGCCTGTTAAGCGATTGGTCGTAGGTTCGATCCCTACCCCCGGAGCCAAGAAAACATTAGACCCAGCGACGGGTCTTTTTGTTTTTGTGGCTCCGGGGAGAAAGCCAACTGCTTGGCTTTCGAGTAGGGAGCGAAAAGCTTTTCATTAATAATGAGAAATTTATTTCGAGTTATTTGAAAAGGTATACTGTTCCTGTAAGGAAAGATTCCCTACCCCCGGAGCCAAATTTGAACCATATTTTACAAGGGTTATTTTGCCTACTTATAGAAGTTCGAACCTATGATAGAATATTTATATGAAAAAAATTTTAATTGTTTTGTTAGTTATTTTAGTTTTAGCGGTGATTGTTTTTTTAAGATTTTCATCACCAGAAGATACTTGGTTGTGTGAAAATGGAGAATGGATTAAACACGGCAATCCCAGCGAAGCCCAGCCGATGACTGGTTGTGTTGGCTTGAATGACCAACAAGCAGATTCTGATAAAATTATTAATGAAGTCAAAATTAATTTAAAAGAAGAACCTGTCGCTTGCACGATGGATGCTAAACAATGCCCCAACGGTTCTTATGTTGGGCGCACTGGGCCTAATTGCGAATTTGTTTGTCCTTAATAATCATTCGAAACAAATTTAAGGACCATCGTGAGGAACACAAAGAGAGACCTCATTAAATATGGGGTTTTCTTTTGGTTAGGTTATTTATTTTTAATGTCGTAAAACTTTGACAATCCAGATAAGGACTACTGCTCCAAGCAACGCCACCAGAAAGCTGTATAGATTGAAAAAACCCATAAAAAACAGATGAATACCGCCGAGCTGAGAAAAGAGGAGAATATAAAGATTCGCCGGCTGTTTAAATTCTAATATTCCATATCCAGCGAGAACCGATTGATAGATTACTTATAGTGTAGTAGTCTACTATTGGGAGTTTCATTGTTTTTCAAATGTCGAGAAGGAAAGGAGAAAGATGGATTACAATCAATTGTTGGAGGGCATCCAAGCCCATCCATACGCAACAACAGTCGCGGCCTCTGTGGTAAATGGAAAGGCTACTGCGATAGTGGTTGGAGCGTTCGTGGCCCAAGGATATGTCAATCCGATTGTGGCATATGCCATCTTTGTTGTAATGGACATCCTGGGCGATACGCTCTACTACTTCTTGGGGCGTCTCGGCTACCTAGGAGGAAAAATTATCATCAAAGATAGTTGGCGACAAAAATTGAATCAGCCGAACGAGAAGTTTGCGAAACACTTCTTGTGGGCGCTCTTTATTGGGAAAGTATCTCTCGTAGGCTCAAAGCCTACAATTCTCGCAGCAGGGATAACGAGAATGTCTCTTGTAAAATTCTATGGAGTTATCGTGCCATGTACTTTAGTGTTGTATCTCTTGTGCATGGGTCTTGGTTACTTTTTTTTACGGATTTTATAAGGAGGTTATTCCCTATTACTTGCGCCTTTAACCGCACAAAACAACCCTGGGTTTGAGTGTCTCGGACTCAAAACCAACGCAGATTCAGCGCGTTAACTGAATAAAGAAACAAATGGACCAGTCTTGCTTTGCTTGACGGTCCGTTTCTGTTTATAATCAATTTTTTCATAAACAAATCCCAACATCCTCTTGCCATTTTATCGTCCGTAAGTTATGCTTGAAATAAGCCCCTAGTTATAAATAACCTGGGTTTTTAGTTTTAATGGGCCCTTAGCTCATCTGGTAGAGCGCCTCATTTGCAATGAGGAGGTAAGGAGTTCGAGTCTCCTAGGGTCCACCATTCCGAATTTGTTAAAGAAGTTGCCTCGGGGCTTCGCCCCTCGTCGATCAAATCATTATGATTAATATTAAAACTTCAAAAATAATTTCTTTAGTAGCTATGCTTTTTGTCCTTTCTTTATTTGCTGTCATTAAAACCCCTTTTGCGTTTGCTTGTGATTGCGCAGAACCGGGAACACCAAGTGAAGAACTAAAGGAGGCAACAGCTGTTTTTTCTGGAATAGTTGCTGATATCGACCGTATCGATAGTGATTTGACGGAATATGAATATAAAGTAAGGTTTTATGTTGAAAAAATTTGGAAGGGAATTTCCGATAAAACCGTTGTTGTTTCAACCGGTATGGGTGGTGGTGATTGTGGATATGAGTTCAGAGAGGGCGAAAGATATTTTGTATATACACACGGCGACAGTTCATCGTTAGGTGTTGGTATTTGTAGTAGAACCAAACCATTATCTGCGGCCGAAGACGACTTATCCTCTTTAGGAGAAGGCAAGACTCCGTTTTCTCAATCCGGAACACCATCAGGGAAACAGTTAAATTTTTCCAATAATTCAATTTTCATAATCTTTCTAGCAGCTATCATTCTGGTTCTCATAATTTACAAAGTTATTTTATTGCGTAAAAAAGTTAAATGATTCCAATATGCTATAATTAATTAACCTTAATTAATAATTAAAATAACATGAATAAAATAATCATTTCCTTTGTTGTTGTCGCACTTGTCCTTGTGGGTGGATATTTTCTTTTTAAAGGTTCATATTCAACGCCATCAATTCCTCAAACATCAAATCAGCAAACAACGCCACCGTCGCCAACCTCGCAAGCTTCAGTAGTTACACCAATGACATATAATGTTTTAATCCAAAATTTCGCTTTCAGTCAAAAATTCATAAATGTCAAAAGGGGTGACACCGTAGTTTGGACAAACAAGGATTCCGCTCCTCATACTGTGACTGGGGGTAATAGTGGCCCGGCTAGCAACACTTTAAACGTCGGCGGAACATACAACTTTACATTCAATACCGCTGGAACATTTGACTATCACTGCGCTTTCCATCCTTCTATGACTGGAAGCATCGTGGTTACACAATAACTCTTATGATCTGGGTTAAGAGGCTAGGTTTTATTTTACTAATTATCTGCCTAGGCACAATCGTTGATTATGTCGTCCACCAAATGAATCCTTATTTTTCCGTGCCACTAGATTATTTCTCTCACAAAATTTTTTATGGAACAATCTGGGGATTTGTTGGATACTTAGTTTTCAGAAAATATCTTAAAACCTCTTTGGCGGTGGCTTTTACAATAGTCGCTACTCCAGCTGTTCTGTTACAAACAATGTATCTTATCCAGGAACATCAATTGCCGTGGGTTGTTTTTCTTTTTCTTTTCCTCCATTTCTTTATGTTCTTTTTGCCCGCATATTTCATTTGCAAAAAATACACTATTTTGTTTATAGATGAAAAAAGTAACTAATAGTCCACCCTTTAACAAATTCTTAGATTATAAAACAAAACCCCGTCTTGCGACGGGGTTTTGCGGCACTTATGTTGTTTACGATAAATGTGAATTTTACCTCACACTCACAAAAAAAAGTATAGCATAGTTGCAAAAAAAATGCAAGCAAAATGGATCAGAATAGAAAAATCCTCTCTTGCGAGAGGATTTTTCATGTTTCTAGTCTTGTATCTATAAGCCGAATTCTGTATCCCTAACATAAAGCTAGGGAGATAACAATTTATCTAGGTCCAACATTACTGCAGGACTCAAGCGATTCTTCCCTCGATTGCTCTCGGGACACGATCTTGCACAGAGATAAGGATTTAGCCGTTTCACCCCCTATATTACTATAAGGATTCGCCCCTCGATTGCTCTCAGGGCGTTTTGAGACTCTCGCCTCAAAACGTCTCTGCTCGCACCTATATATTGCTATATGTGGGCATTACCCACTATCCATTTTTTGCCCTGCAAAATGCAAGACAAACTGTGTTCGGACTTTCCTCTCCATAACTTACGCCATAGAGTAGCTATCCAATACAGGACCAAATATAATCATACCATAAATTATCAATAAGTAAATTCAACTCCATCCCCTACTCTTAGATTATTCTTTTCTGAAAATCCAGAAACAACTTCTAAGACATACTTAGCCCCTTCAGAAGAAACATCCGGTTTGTAAATTTCTGGATATAATTCCGACCGAGCATCTTTTTTTAGATAAATCACTTTTTTATTTTCGTTAATCCAAATTATGTCTATTGGAAAATTCATCTCCTTCATCCAAAAAGAATAACTGCCCGGGTGTTCAAAAATAAATAACATACCCTCATCGTTGTTCAATGTCTTTCGACCGGAAAGTCCGCGCTCTTGTTCCTCTCCAGTCAAAGCAAATTCAACTTTAATAATTTGTCCTGCAACTTTGACATATTTTATGTTATCAAAATTGACGGGCGTATAAAAGTGATAACATATCAGAAAAAAAATAACTATCCCAATAAAACCAATAAAATAATTTTTCATATATAATTTTTAAAAAAATCATTCTTGAACTCAAAAAAGTTGTCGTCCAAAATTGACTGTCTTATTTTCTTTACCAAATTAATAATGAAATACAGATTGTGGATAGAAGCCAGAGTTGCAGCCAGCATTTCTTTACCATGAAAAAGGTGACAAAGATAGACCTTGGTATAATTTTTACAAGTATAGCATTCGCAACCTTCTTCAATGGTAGAAAAGTTATTCCTATATTTAGTATTCATTATATTTATCTTCCCATTTTTGGTATAAAGCGCTCCATTTCTAGCAATCCGAGTAGGGGCAACACAGTCAAAAAGATCCACTCCATTTTCAACACCCCTAAACAAATCTTCCGGCTCTCCGATGCCGAGCAAATGACGAGGCTTTTCTTCAGGTAAAATTTCATTGACCCATTTTACAGCCGTAGACATATCCTCTTTCGCAAATGATCCACCAATCCCGTATCCATCAAAATCTAAACTCCCAATAAACTGAGCTGATTTTTTACGCAGATTTTCATCCCGACCACCTTGGACGATACCAAACAAAAGCGGAACAAAAGAAGCAGGGTTTCTTTTTTGGAGTGTCTCACAGGCTGACGAGCCGAGAGGCAGCGCTACGGGAGCTCGCGTAGACAGCGACTCCAAAAAAGAAAATTCTGATTCTTTTGTTAATTTTCGATGCTCCGCCAAACTTCTCTCCGCCCAATGATGCGTTCGTTCGAGCGCTTCTTCTTGATATTTCGAATCTTCTGTCGGAGAAGTGCATTCATCAAAAGCAAAAATTATATCCGCTCCTAAGTTGTGCTGAATTTGAATTGATTTTTCGGGAGTAATATAATGAATCGAACCGTCTAAATGCGACTTAAAAGAAACACCGTCCTGCCCAATTTTTGCTAAACGAGGCGCATCAGAATCGTCAAAACGTTCCGGAATAAGAAGTGACGAATCAGTGATTTTGGTAATTTTCGAGATCTCTTTACCATAGGCGGCTCCCAAAGAAAACACTTGAAAACCACCCGAATCCGTTATAATTGGTTTACTCCAATTCATAAATTTATGCAAACCTCCGGCTTTTCTAATCAATTCATCACCCGGTTGTAAATAAAGATGATAGGTATTTCCAAGCACAACCTCTGCGCCCAAATCTTTCACTTGCTCAGGGGTCAACGACTTGACGGTCGCCTTTGTGCCAACTGGCACAAAGGCTGGAGTTTCTATTTCCCCATGCGCAGTTTTTAAAACACCCGCTCTTCCCAGACTATTCTTTAATTTTTTTTCTATTTTGAATTGCATTTATAAGCTTTTTTATGCCTGTGGATAACTTTGACTTTTTGTTCGTTCGTATGCTATACTGGGTTTAGTAAGCAGTTCATTGGTTTGCTACCAAAAGAGCGTGTCCTAGGTCTAGGGCCCGCTCTTTTGGTTTTTTACCATATTTTATAAAGATATTTTTTACTAATAATCTTCCTTAAATCTTGATTTTTGCTAGTAAAATAATCTCTCAACGCACCACTAGCCAAGTCAGATAATTGCATAGCATTCACATATTCCGAATTTACATGAGTTATGTGTTTGATTCTTGAAATAGTTTTTGTATTTACCCTGTCAAATAGATATTCATCAAAATTACTAAAATAGTCACCATTATACATTCTGCGATCTGTCCTATCTATAATAACCTCAGCATCAATTAGTTTTTGTTTTTTTGCTGTAAATAAAACAAGTTTTGACAAATTATAATCATCAAAAATATTATGGAGTTTCTTGTGACCAGTCACTGCGAACTTTCCTTTATACTTTGTTTTATCAATAAGGCGGTAATAAATTGGAATTTCCAATTTATTTATCACCTCCAACAAATCTTTATACATTGTCAGAGGAATAATGGTTGACTTAATCTCACTTCTAAATCCATATTTATGTCTAATTTCTAATATTTCGTTTTCCAATGCAAAAAGTTTGGTTGAATCAAGATAGATAGCTGTCAATATGTAAAATAGACTTGAACCAGTGGGGATTTGATTTCCCTCTTTGTTAGTTTCAAATGGCTTCCCCGGATCACCTGATTCGTCTATAAAAATGTAGTGTTGAATATTAGCCATAAATTATTATTTATTCTGATACTCCAATAATTTATCAGCTGGCGATAAACCACCCATGATTTTATGTGGAAAATAATTCCAAGCATCACTTGCAAGATCTAAAATATTCTCTAATTCTGAAATGTTTCCGCCACGATCAAACATTGCCACAACTTTTTGGAAATCATCATTATCTTCCTCAAAAAAGATAGCATCTTTCACATGTCCTAAAGAAAAATCGCTCTCGGTTTCTTTAAGCATATCCACGAGTTCCCGTTCGATTTCTTTCCGCCTTTCTAAAATTTGTTGTTTGGATTTTATTTCCATAGAATTTTATTTAGCACATATTTTGTTATATTAAAGGGGATTATTTGAGAATATTTGCTAAATAATTTGTTTATTTTTAAGCTCTTGAAACATAGTAACCGATCTTTCAAGACCGGATATCTTCAACGCATCCACATCTTGAGAAGTACTCAGTCGCTTAATCGCCACATAAGCAAAATTTTGAGGCACTCGCTTCTCAAGTTTTTTACCCACAAGAAGTGTTTTGACCTGACTGTCGTCATTATAAAATCTGTTCTTCAAAACATCTAAAATTGTCTTTGCCATATTATCTACATCTCGTCTGCTGTATTCTTTGTCTAAGGCAAAATATTGAACTATAAAAACAAACAATTCTCCATCGCTAGGAAATTGTTCGTTCTGTGCTAGTTGTAAATCAAGTGTATTACTAAGAGTACTTTTAAAAACGGCAAGTCCTTCTTTTTCTGTTTTTCGTACTTGTCCATCAAATCTATCACTATGATGGGCTTCTTGAGTAGCTGGAATTATTTCACCAATACCGAAATCAAAATCTATGGTGGTAAGTGGTTGCTTCTTAGACATTATCGTTTTGAAGATTTTTCAAAAAAATGGACACCTTCTTTTGTTTTAACTTTTTGAACTGCGTCAAAAGAAACCATCTTACCTGTTTTGGTATAGAAATTGACTACAACCGGCTCTTTGTGAGTTTTGGTTGCAATAAAGAAAACTGGTTTTTTGGCGATTTCAGACATACCTATATGATACACTTTCTTGTTTTTATTTACAACCCCCCCCTTAGATAAAAAGACTTCAAAATTATTTAATCCCTTCAATAATTTTTATCTCATTCTCCGTTAATCCATAAAGTTTGTAAACTTCTTCATCAATATTTTTATCAGTTTTTTCAATTTCAAATTTTATTTTCCTGATTTTTTTCGATTATCGTCTTTACACAACATCTGGCAATTC
>Ga0209211_10001714_pt1 | contig 40303 bp, 35 predicted proteins | sample RifGroA2_FD_183992 | JGI IMG/M metagenome (GOLD analysis project Ga0209211, IMG submission 183992) | Groundwater microbial communities from Rifle, Colorado, USA - Groundwater A2 (SPAdes) (version 2) | ecosystem: Environmental > Aquatic > Deep subsurface > Groundwater | place: Rifle, Colorado...
TCCGATCTGCTTGCGGATGAACGGGCCGCGCTTCTCCATGTGGCAGGTGAAGCAGGTCTCGACCACGCTGTCGCGCTTCATCAGCTTCGGCCCGGCCGAGCCGTGCGAGGCGTGGCAGTCGCCGCACACCACTTTGCCTTCCGGCACCGGGTGGTGCGAGGGTTTGTTGAACAGCACGCGCTGATCCTTGTGACAGGTATAGCAGACTTCGGGCTGTTGCTGACGGTCGCGCACCTTGTCCTGCGGGAGGTGCAGCTTGTGGCAGGAGGTGCAGGCTACGCCGCGGCTGTCGTGGGTGCTACCGCCCCATTGCATGAACTTGCCGCCCTTGTGGCAGCTGGCGCATTGGTCGTTGTGCCCCTGCACGTCGTTGGCGGTGCGTTTGCCATACGGGAATTCGGGCTTGGGACGTTCCTTCACCCCGGCGGGCTTGTTGATATGGGTCTCGGCCTCGCCGTGGCAGCCAGCGCAGGACGGCAGGCGTCCGTCGGACATGACGCCATGGCGGGTCTTGGCGATGGAGAATACCGGATAGGCTTCGGTCTCGTCGTGGCAGCGCGTGCATTTCGCGTCGCCGGTAAGGATCACATCCTTGGACTTGGCATCATCAGCGGCTTGTGCCATGCCGATGCCGGACGCGAGAATAAAAAGGGCACAGAATGCCCCTGCGATTTTTTTCATCAGTAGTCCCCCTTGATCCTTGCTCAATCCTATTGGAAGAGCAGGTATGGCTATTAGCTAGTGCCCTTATATATAGGGCATCTCTAAAAACCTAGCGTCCGCACTGTTATGCAGGTTTCATGCCAAATATCAATTAATCATGCAATGCCAGATGAATGGGGGGCTTACTGTCGACGCGCTATTTTTGTATCGAGCAAAACTATTGATATATGCAAATATTTCTCGGGAATGGGAACAAGCCTATTCCCAAATTTTGGAATACGAGACAGTTTATTGATTTGTGTAACTGTGATGAAGCGTTCGCAAGCTCAGCGCGTCATGATCCACTGCACTACGTTCTTGATCTCGCCGTCATCCTTGGTCTTGAGTTGGTCGTGATCCTCTTCCTGATCCTCGATCTTGACCTTGGGGCTGGTGGTGAGATGGGTGTAGATCTTTTGTTCGGCATCGCCCTTGCCCTTGTATTTGGCGGCGATCTCCTTGTAGGACGGGCCGTCCTTCTTCTTGTCGATGCCGTGGCATTTGAGGCAGCCGCTCTTGCGGGCGAGCGCCTCGGCGGAAGCTTCGTCAAGGCTCCAAGCCGCCGGGCTGGCGAGGATCAGTGCCGTGGCGAGGAGGCCGGGAATCAGGGAGGTGTTCATCGCATGCCTTTATGAGTGATTGAATGTTCGATTGCGATTCTGCTCTGGAAGCGGATTTTCCGCAATTCGCTTCCACCAAGTCAATCAACGGTTCTGCCCATGTTCGGTTGACCTGTAGTCTGCCCGAGCCGTGTCCGCCTATTCTTTCGCGCCGGTTTCATAGAGCCGGGTGATGTGATCCATGCGGTTGAGGATGGCATCGCTGGCATCCGCGACCACCACGCGGTAGGACTGCGCGCCTTCCATCGCCAGGGCGGCCTGGAACCACAGCCACTGGATCTCGACGGCTTCCAGTTCGCTGGCGATCTCCGGCGTGTTCTCCGGCGCGGCGGCGAGTTGCTTCAGCGCGGCATCGAACTCGTTGGCGGCAGCATCGAGCTCCTCGTCGATGCGCGCCGAGCGGATGCTCCAGGCGCGCAGCATGTAGTATTTGGCGAGCCGTTGCGACAGCATGCGCTGGCGACCGGCAACGTTGATCAGACGGCTGTAGGAATCGGCGGCGGCATCCTGCAAATGTGCGGTCAGGCGGTCGGCGATGTGCAGCACTTGCTCTCCCTGTTCCAGCAGGCGCATCGCGTTCTCGTGCTTGACCGGGCCGGTGGCGGTCTTTTTGAAGTGTTTCCACTGTGCTTGCAGCTGCGCCAGGTCGTCCTTGGCGAGCGGCGAGGCTGCGGCCGACGGCTTGAGTTCGCCGAGGCGTTTCTCGAAGAGGTTCACCGCGGCGGATAGTTGCGCGCGCGAGGCGGCGGCGGATATGCCCAGACCGGCCTGGCAATAGGTCTTGACGATGCGCTGCGACAGCATGCGCTGGTAACCGGCCTTGTTTACCGCTTCGAACAGGTCGGGTGCGGCAACAGCGAGGCCGGGCAGACAAACGAGGGGGAGCAGCAGGGCGTTGAACAGTTTTTTCATGGGTGCTCCGGTTCAGAATATCGACATGCCGCCGATGCGCAATGTACGGATGAGCTGTTCGATGGCGTTTTCCATGGACTTGATGGCGGCAGGGTAGTCCCTGGCGGCAGCCTGTTTCTCGGCCTGCGACCTGATCTGACGGCTTTCCTCGATATTGTGGTCGATGATGTTGCGGGTCGCTTCGCTGTACTGGTTGCTCGACAGCATCATATCCACCAGCATCTGGTGGCTCTGGTAACGTTTCAGTTCATAGCTGTATTCATCCGCCGGCGTGTCGAACTTGAGGTCGATGGTGACGACATCGCCGTCGCGCAGTCTGGTGAGGGTCGCCACGGCGAGCTGGTAGGCTTCCGCCAGCTTTTTGTTGGCGTCGCCATGGCGTCCGGCGGCGGAAAGTATGTCTGCTTCCCGGGTCTTCTGGTCGATCATGCTCAGCGCTTCCGGCGCCTTCTTGCCGGTCTTGCCGAGCGTATCGGCGATCGACTTGCGATAGTCGCCGGTCTGTTCGAGCAGGTCTTTGTTCTGGCTCGCGAGCAGGCCGGTATCGAGTGCGGCGCCGTTCTTGCCGGCCAGCGACGAGGCGGTGGTCGTCGCCTTGAGCGCGCCGTCCAGCGCCTGCGTGGCCTTGGCGAAATCGCCCAGATTGCCGGCGGTGCGTGCTTCGTCGCGCAGCTGTAGCGCCATTTGCAGTTGTGCTTTGGCTTCGCTGTCCGGGCCGTCCTGTATCTGGCGGAACTTGGCGGAATTGAGCAGGCTTTCCAGCAGCTTGAGTTTCTGCCCGGTCACCTGGGGCATGGCGGGAGGCGTGTCCTGCGCGCAGGCGCCGCCGCAGGCCAGCAGCGCCAGAACGGCAACGGTACAGGCGGTTCGATGATGGGTTGGTTTCATTTTTCTCCCCCTCCCGTGTGACAAGCGGCTTGGCTGATATATCTTCCAGCTTTGTATTTACTCTACCACAACAATTGTTGATGCATATCGCCGGCGACGGGTAAACTTGCATCGCCTGTTCAGAAACTTTCCCGTCTCCAGAATGACCGCAGCAAACCGCAATAAACAGCAGGACGAACCCGCCTTTGTGCTGCACAGCTACCCGTTCCGCGAGACCAGCCTGCTTCTCGACGTGTTCAGCCGGCGGCATGGCCGGCTTGCGATCGTGGCGCGCGGCGCGCGACGCCCGCGTTCGGCGCTGCGCGGCGTGCTGATGAACTTCCAGCCGCTGCTGCTCTCCTGGTTCGGCAAGGGCGAGGTACGCACCCTGCACAGCGCGGAATGGCAGGGCGGCCAGCCCTGTTTGCAGGGCACGGCGCTGATGTGCGGCTTCTACCTGAACGAACTGCTGCTCAACTTGATGGCGCGCGACGATCCGCACGAGCAGCTGTTCGACTATTACCGCGCCACCCTGTACCGCCTGGCGCATGAGACCGACCATGCCGCGACGCTGCGCTGTTTCGAAAAACACCTGCTGCAGGAGCTGGGCTACGCGCTGCCGCTGGAGCGCGAGGCCGGCAACGGCGAGCCGATATGCGCCGAAGTCTGCTATCGTTATGTCGTGGAGCGCGGCGCCGTGCCGGACGACGGTGGTGCAGGGCTGCCGGTGCTGGGCAAGACGCTGCTCGACATGGCTGCGGACGACTATGCCGACCCGGTCACCGCGCAGCAGAGCAAACAACTGATGCGCATCGTGCTGAACCACCATCTCGGCGGCAAGACGTTGCACACGCGCGAACTCATCAAGGAACTGCAAAAACTATGAATACCTCTAAAAATTCAGAATTTCGGGATGCAGCGCAAGGCGCACGGAGCGCAGCAACCGAGACATATCTTGCAGATAGGCGAGGTTGCGAGCACCGCGCAACGCCGCGATGCGCCCGAAAAATGAATTTGGAGAGGTGTTCATGATGAAACTCGGACTTAATATCGACCATGTCGCCACGCTGCGCCAGGCACGCGGCGCGCGCTATCCCAATCTGGTGCGTGCCGCGCTGATCTGCGAGGAGGCCGGTGCCGACGCCATCACCCTGCACCTGCGCGAGGATCGCCGCCACATTCAGGATGCGGACGTGGACATCCTGCGCGGCATGCTGCAAACGCGCATGAACCTGGAATGCGCCGTGACCGACGAGATGATCGGCAACGCGCTGCGTATCAAGCCGCACGACATCTGTCTGGTGCCGGAACGGCGCGAGGAGCTGACTACTGAAGGCGGGCTGGATGTAGTGGGTTCTTTCGACAACGTCATTGCGGCGTGCGACTTGTGCGGCGAGGCGGGCATCCGCGTGTCACTGTTCATCGACCCGGACGTAAAACAAATCGACGCCGCGCGCCGCACCGGCGCGCCGGTGATCGAGCTGCATACCGGCAGATATGCCGATGCCGACAGTATGCCGGAGCGCAACAACGAACTGGAACGCCTGCGCGTCGCGGCTGAATATGCCCATGCCTATGGCTTGCAGGTGAATGCCGGGCATGGTCTGAACTACCACAACGTGCAGCCCATCCTCGCCATTCCCAATATCGTCGAATTGAATATCGGCCATGCCATCATCGCCGAAGCTGTGTTCATCGGGCTGGATGCGGCGGTGCGCAAGATGAAGAGCCTTTTGACGGCAGGATTGCCGCCTGATGTCACTATCAGCCATTCGGCCAGACTAACAAACGCCAGCCAACTCGCCGGTCATGCGCGGGAATAATGAATGATATTTGGCATCGGCACCGACATCGTTGAATACGCCCGTATCGAGGCGCTGTGGGCGCGCTACGGCGAGCGCTTCGCGGCGCGCATCCTGACGCAGAATGAATTGCCGGAACTGGCGCGGCATGCCGCTCCCGCCCGCCTGCTCGCCAAACGCTTCGCCGCCAAGGAAGCGTTCGCCAAGGCGGTCGGCAGCGGCATGCGCCAGCCGGTCAGCTTCCACCGCGTCGGCGTCACGCACGACGGTCTCGGCAAACCGGTGTTGCAGTTCGACGAGACGCTACGCACCTGGCTGGCCCAACTGGGTATCAACGGCCATCACCTCTCCATCAGCGACGAGCGCGACATGGTCGTCGCGTTCGTCGTACTGGAGAGCGATTAGCCCCGGCAAGCCGGACAGGCTCTCAGGTGTTTCCTCCGGAATCGTAGATGCCCTGACTGGAACGATCAAGTTCCTGTTCCATGGTGAAGTGCTGCCCGGCGGCTCCCAAGCCAACTGCGGCCCGGCTGGCACGTTCATCTTCACACCGCCCATCCTGGCATAACAACGCCAGGATAACCGCATTGGCATCGTTGAGGGGAGGTACCATCAGTGTTTGCAACCGGTCATAGGTATTCCGGTCAATCGAGATTTGGATTTGATCAGTCATGTTTGCCTCCTGGGTAAGAATTAAACCGACTCTTGCGCTTGAACTTCCATGCTTGCAGGTCAATGAACGCACTGCAATCAAATAATAGAACTGCCCGGCTTACCCGGTCAAACTAAATATCTTCACAAAGGCCGCGCTGTTCGGCATGGTTTATGCCCCAAAGGCCTTATAATTTGGCATGCTGCCGTACATCGCTTTTGCTGAATATAAACTTGGATAATCCGTCAGCACTCGTGCAGGCTCGAAGAGTCGTCTAATGGATTATCCGGGTTAAACAACCGAGGAATGCTTATGGGTTTGGGGCCGGTGATGCTGGATGTGTTGGGCAAGACGCTTACCGCTGAGGATGAAGAGCGCCTGCGCCATCCGCTGGTGGGAGGGGTGATCCTGTTCGCGCGCAATTACGAGTCGCCGGGCCAGCTCGCCGAGCTGACGGCGGCGATACGCGCGCTGCGCACGCCGCCGCTACCGATCGCGGTGGATCACGAGGGCGGGCGGGTGCAGCGGTTTCGCGAGGGCTTTACGAAAATTCCCGCGATGCGCGAGCTTGGGAAAATATGGGATGCCCATCCGCAGCGCGCGCGCCATCTGGCGCAGCAGGCCGGCTATGTGCTGGCCGCCGAGCTGCGCGCCTGCGGGGTGGATTTTAGTTTCACGCCCGTGCTGGACGTGGATCACGGGCGCAGCGGCGTGATCGGCGACCGCGCCTTTCACAGCGATCCGCAGGCCATCGCCGAGCTGGCGCACAGCCTGCTGCTGGGGCTGAAGCAGGGAGGCATGCACACGGTCGGCAAACATTTCCCCGGGCACGGCCATGTGGAGGCGGATTCGCATCTGGCCATTCCGGTGGACGATCGCGACTTTGTGGACATCGAACAGTGCGATCTTGTCCCGTTCCGCCGGATGGTGGATTACGGCCTGACCGCGGTGATGCCCGCGCATGTGATCTATCCGAAGGTGGATAACCGCCCGGCGGGGTTCTCGTCGGTCTGGCTGAAGCAGGTCTTGCGTGACCGGCTCGGCTTCGACGGCATGATCTTCAGCGACGATCTCAGTATGGAAGGAGCGACCGTGGCGGGCGACATCGTGCAGCGCGCCGAGGCTGCGCTGGATGCGGGCTGCGACATGGTGCTGGTGTGCAACAGGCCGGAGTCGGCGGACGAACTGCTGCAAGGCTTGCACCGGGAGATGTCGGCCGTGAGCAAGGCGCGCCTGGCGCATATGCGCGGGAGGGCGCATCCCGAATCGCTGGCGCAGTTGCATGAGCAGCACGCCTTCCTCAAGGCGCTGGACGAAGTGGCCGCCATCGGCATGGACAGCCCGGAATTACCGCTGGCATGAGGACGCGCAAGATGAGAGGTATCCATGAGTGAATTGCAAATCGCATTGCTGGCCATAGGTTGCGCCGTGGTCGTGGTGGTGTACGGCTACGGCTGGTGGCAGCAGAGGCAATACCGTCGCAAGTTCGAGACCAGCTTCAGGAACAGCCATGCGGATGCGCTGTATCGCGGGAGTGCCGATGAGCCCGCTATCGGGATGCCGCCGGCGCAACCGCAGCAGGAGACCGCCGGGGCGGTGGATGAGGCGATGGCGACGCCAGTGACCGGGGAGATGGAACGCATCGAACCCGTTGTGGCATCGGCACCGCTGCTGCTGGATGAATCCTGCGCGCTGCTGAATGCGCACAGCGATTTCATCATCGAGCTGCACCTGCAGGAGGCCGCGCCAGCCGCCATGCTGGACGGCCTGTGGCAGCGCAAGTTCGATTTCGGCAAGCCGGTTCAGGTATGCGGCCTGTCCCTGAACAGCGGGCAATGGGAGCGCGCCGTCGCCGAGGGGCAGACGTTGTATTCGCGCCTGCGCGTCGCGTTGCAGCTGGCGGACCGTGGCGGCGCGGCGAGCGCCGCGAAGCTGGCCGATTTTCGCGACCTGGTGCAGGGCGTGGCGAACAGCATCAGGGCCGATATCACTGTTCCGGACGTGCAGGACGCGCACCGTTGCGCCGTCGAACTGGATGCGTTCTGCGCCGAAGTGGACCAGATGGCCGGCATCAATCTGGTGCCGCCCGGCGAACGCCTGCTGACCGGGGCAAGGATCGCGCAGGCCGCCGCGCTGCACGGCATGGCGCTGGAGTCGGACGGCGCGTTCCATCTGCCGGACGCGCATGGGCGCGGCCTGCTCACGCTGAGCAACATGGACAGCAGGCCGTTCCAGCGCCATACGCTGGAGACCGCTACCACGGCAGGCATCACTCTGCTGCTGGATGTGCCGCGCGTGGAAGACCCGGCGGCGCAATTCGATGTCATGCTGCGCATCGCGCGCGAAATGGCCATCGAGTTGCAACTCAACCTGGTGGACGATCAGCGCGTGGTGCTGAGCGATACCGGGCTGGCACGCATCCGCGAGCAGATCGCCGGGGTCGCCGCGAAGATGAGCGAACACGGCATCATCCCCGGCAGCGCGCAGGCGCGCAGACTATTCTCATGACAGCGGTTGCACAACGCATCGACCAGTTGCGCAAGGAGATCGAGCGCCACGACCATAGCTACTATGTGCTGGATGCGCCGACCATCCCCGACGCGGAATACGACAAGCTGTTCCGCGAACTGCAAGCCCTCGAAACACAACATCCCAAACAGCTGACGCCCGATTCGCCCACCCAGCGCGTGGCTGGCCGTGTGCTGGAAGGCTTCGCGCCGGTGAAGCATGTAGTTCCTATGCTCTCAATTGAGACTGAGACTGACAAAGAAGCAAGCGGTGCAATCAATTTCGATACCAAAGTGAAGAGCGCTTTGGGTACAAATGAAGAGATTGAGTATTCCTGCGAACTCAAGTTTGACGGCCTCGCTATCAACCTGCGTTACGAGCACGGCGTGCTGGTTCAGGCCGCCACACGCGGCGACGGCGAGACCGGCGAGGATGTCACACAGAACATCCGCACCATCCACAGCATCCCGTTGCGCCTCACCGGCTGCACTGCCGAGGTGCTGGAAGTGCGCGGCGAGGCCTACATGTCGCGCAAGGACTTCAACCACTACAACGACACGCAGCGCGCGCTGGGTTTGCCGACATTGGTCAATCCTCGCAACGGTGCGGCAGGCAGCATCCGCCAGCTCGATCCCCAATTGGCCGCAGAGCGGCATCTTTCGTTTTTTGCCTACGGTTTGGGGGAAGTGCAGGGCTGGACATTGCCGGCTACGCACAGCGCCACCCTCGATGCCTTACAGTCATTCGGTTTGCCGGTATGCGAGGATCGAGCGGTAGTTCTCGGCCCTCAAGGACTGATTGATTTCCATACTCGAATTCACGAGAAACGAGATAGTTTGCCGTTTGATATTGACGGGGTCGTCTATAAAGTTAATTCATTGGATTTGCAGCGCCAGTTAGGGAAGCGATATCGAGACCCAAAGTGGGCCATCGCACATAAATATCCACCTCAAGAGGAAATGACACTGCTGTTAGACATTGATGTTCAGGTTGGACGAACTGGGGTGTTGACGCCGGTAGCAAGGCTTCAAGACGTCTTCGTTGATGGTACTACGGTAAGAAATGCAACACTGCACAACGAGGATCAAATAAACCTTAAGGATATACGCATTGGAGATACGGTAATTGTTAGACGTGCTGGTGATGTAATTCCTGAGATTGTAGGTATGGTTAAGGAGCGGCGGCCCGAGAATGCGCGTAAGTTCGTTATGCCTAAAGAATGTCCCGTGTGTGGTGCGCACGTTGTTAAGATAGAAAAAACGAAGAAGTTAAAAACAAAAAACCAGGTAACTGAGGGGACGGCTTACCGCTGTATTGGCGGACTGTCTTGTCCTGCACAAAGAAAGCAGGCGATTATTCACTTTGCAAGTCGTCGAGCAATGAACATTGATGGACTAGGCGAGAAGTTAGTTAATCAGCTAGTTGATTCTTCTCTAATAGAAACACCATCTGGCATATATCGATTGAAGTTTAATCAACTTATTCAGGTTGAACGAATGGGTGAGCTTTCTGCAAATAATTTGCTTAAGGCAATAGAAGCAAGCAAACAAACTAGCTTGTCGCGCTTTATTTTCGCTTTAGGAATCCCAGAGGTTGGAGAAGGTACTGCAAAAGATTTGGCTAATTTTTTAGGAAGTTTGGATAGAGTCGAAAAGGCTTATCCAGAAGTCTTGGAATATATTCCCAACATAGGCCAAGAAGCGGCAAGTGCAATACATGAATTTTTCTCGGATTCACATAACAGGAAAGTATTGAAGGAACTTCGTGAATCGGGAATTTCATGGGGGGAAGATCGACCGGTAGATATTCGTGTGTCATCGCAACCAACTTTGGCAAACTTCATCTATCCGCGATTAAAAATTATTGGGGTCGCAGAGGGGGGGGCAGAGAAATTGGCTGCTCATTTCAATGAGTTGAAAAAATTAGTTTCAGCTAGTAAGCAAGATTTATTATCTGCATCAATTAGTAAGAATGCCGTGGACGGTGTTGTTAAATACTTTGGCGACTTGAAGCAGTGTGAATACGTCTTGCGAGTTGAAGAGCAATTAAGGGAGTTTGGAATGCATTGGGATGGCCGACCCAGTACTGGCAGGCCAGAAACCCGCGAGCGCCTACCTTTGGAGGGGATGGTGTTTGTGTTGACAGGAACCATGCCAAATTTGAGTAGAGAAGAAGCAAAAAATAGCATCGAAGATGCTGGCGGGAAAGTGACAGGTAGTGTTTCGGCAAAAACGAACTATGTAGTTGCAGGTGAGAATTCAGGAAGTAAGTTGCAGGATGCAATAAAGCTGGGTATTACAATTATCGATGAAAAAAAGCTTTTGGGGATGTTGTCCACAACTGGGCAGCTAACCTTGGATATTTGAAAATGAAGAAAGAATTCGAAGTGCGTAGTAGTGATGGAGTTACCACCTATGTTGTAGAGCTTTCTCTGGAATCCAGCAGGCTGCATGTTTATTGTAGTTGTCCAGCTGGGAAGTTGGGTAAGTGGTGCAAACACAAGATGCGTCTAGTATCCGGGGATGTTGTCGGAGTGCTTAGTGATTCTGGAGTTTCCGATATGGCTGAGGTTCTGGCTTGGATTAAAAATTCTGAATTTCCACGGTTGCTGAATGAAATGGAGTTGGCTGAAGATGAAATGCTGGCCGCCAAAAGAAAAATAGATAACGTAAAAAAAGCACTGGAAAAAGCTGCTCAGAAAGGTGTGTATGAAAAAAATAACCAAAGCAGTGTTCCCGGTTGCCGGCATGGGCAGCCGTTTCCTGCCCGCGACCAAGGCCAGCCCGAAGGAGATGATGCCTATCGTGGACAAGCCGCTGATCCAGTATGCGGTGGAGGAGGCGGTGGCGGCGGGTATCACCGACATGGTGTTCATCACTGGGCGCAACAAGCGCGCGATTGAGGATCATTTCGACAAGGCTTACGAACTGGAGGCAGAGCTGGAGATGCGCGGCAAGGAGGAGTTGTTGCGCATCGTGCGCGAGGTGATTCCGGCGCATATCAACTGCATCTACATCCGCCAGGCCGAGCCGCTCGGGCTGGGACATGCGGTGCTGTGTGCGCAGCCGGTGGTGCAGGACGAGCCGTTCGCGGTGGTGCTCGCGGACGATCTGATCGACGGCGAAACACCCATCGTCAAACAGATGGTCGATATGTTCGCGCAACACCAGTGCTCCATCCTCGGCGTGCAGGACGTGCCGCGCGCCCATACCGGACAATACGGCATCGTCAGCAGCAGCAATCTCGCGCCTAACCTGGAAAAGGTGCATGGCATCGTGGAGAAGCCCAGGCCGGAGGACGCGCCTTCCACGCTGGCGGTGGTCGGGCGTTACATCCTGACACCGCGTATCTTCCATTATCTGGAGAACATCCGGCCAGGCACCGGCGGCGAGATACAGCTCACCGACGGCATCGCCGCGCTGATGCAGGAGGAGCAGATGCTGGCCTACCGCTTCAGCGGCACGCGCTATGATTGCGGCTCCAAGCTCGGCTATCTGCAGGCGACCGTGGCGCTGGGGCTCAAGCATCCGGAGGTGCGCGAGGGTTTTGCGGCCTATCTGGATAGTCTGCGATGAGCGTTTCGCGACAGCACGCTCGCGACATCCTGCTACAGGCCGAGCTACTGTGCCCAGCGGAGCAGGTGCAGGCGGCGTTGCACAAGGTCGCGCGCGAGATCAACGCGGCGATGGCGGAGATGCATCCGCTGGTGCTGTCGGTGATGGGCGGGGCGGTAGTGTTCTCCGGGCAGTTGCTGCCGCTGCTCGAGTTCCCGCTGGATTTCGATTATCTGCACGTGTCGCGCTATGGCTCTGCCAAGAGCGGCGGTGCGATGCACTGGAAAGTTGAGCCGAGCGAGAATGTGCGCGGTCGCGCGGTGCTGGTGCTGGACGACATCCTCGACGAGGGCGAGACCCTGCATGCGATCAGGCAGCGCGTGCTGGAACTCGGCGCGGCGCGGTTCTACAGCGCGGTGTTCGCCGACAAGCGGCACGGCAGGGAGAAGCCCATCCGCGCCGATTTCGTCGGGATGGAGCTGCCGGACCGTTTCGTGTTCGGCTATGGCATGGATATCGAGGGGGCATGGCGCAACCTGCCCGCGATTTACGCAATGAAGGAAGGATGAGCATGCTGGCGATTATCGGCGGACGCGGACTGACACAACTGACGAATCTCGAGATTACCCACCGGCAGGTGATGCGCACGCCCTATGGCGAGCCTTCGGGCGCTTTCATCTTCGGCACCCTGAACCAGCAGGAAGTGATCTTCCTGGCGCGGCACGGTTACGGCTACACCATCCCGCCGCATCTGGTGAACTATCGCGCCAACCTGTGGGCGTTGCGCGAGCAGGGCGTGGAGGAGATCGTTTCCATCACCACGGTGGGCGGCATCCGCGCCGACCTGGTTCCCGGTACGCTGGTCGTGCCGGACCAGATCATCGACTACACCCACGGGCGCGACGCCACCTATTTCGATACGCGCGACGCCATCTATACCAATGTGGATTTCACCCTGCCGTATTGCCCCGATCTGCGCGGACGCATCCTGCAAGCCGCACAGCGCGTGCAGCAGCCCTGCCTGGACGGCGGCGTGTATGCCTCGACGCAGGGGCCACGGCTGGACAGCATCGCCGAGATCAACCGCTACGAGCGCGACGGGGCGGACATGGTGGGCATGACCGGCATGCCGGAGACCGCGCTGGCGATGGAACTCGGCCTGAGCTATGCCGCCATCGCCGTGGTGGCCAATCCCGCGGCAGGGCGCGGCGACAGCCGCAGCGGCATCCATATCGAGCAGGTCAACAGCGCTGCCGCCGCAGCGATGGGACGGGTGCGCGCCATTCTCGAATGCGTGGTGGATTGCGGGACGGAAGAACCGTCGCAGAAGGATGCGCCATGAGCGTCAGGACGGTGTTGCGCATGGGTGATGTGCGCCTGTTGCAGGCCGCCGAGCCGGTCAGCGACTTCGGCAGCAGCGAATTGCACGCGCTGCTGCAGGACATGCGCGACACCATGGCGGCGCTGAACGGCGCCGGTCTGGCCGCGCCGCAGATCGGAGCGGGGTTACGTGTGGTGATCTTCGGCGCGGCAGAAAACCTGCGCTATCCGGATGCCGAGGCCGTGCCGGAAACGGTGCTGATCAATCCGGTTATCGAGGCGCTGGAGGATGAAATCGAAGAAGCATGGGAAGGCTGCCTGAGCCTGCCCGGATTGCGCGGGTTGGTGCCGCGCTTCTCGCATATCCGCTATCAGGGATTCGACGAGAACGGCATGCCGATAGATCGCACGGTAAGCGGCTTCCATGCGCGCGTGGTGCAGCACGAATGCGACCACCTCGACGGTATCCTCTACCCGATGCGCATCCGCGACATGCGCATGTTCGGCTTCACCGAAGAACTGTTCCCGGGGCGGGAGATGCAGGACGAATAAGCCAGCGGTTTATGGGACAGTCCCGGGCGATGCATGCCGTGATAGAGTGTTGCTACGCAAGAATCGTGTGGAGGTACTGTGGAACGCACATTGCTTTTGGTCGACGATGAGGAAGATATCGGTGCCGCCCTGTCGCGCCTGTTCAGGCGTGACGGCTACAGGATACTGCGCGCGTGCAGCGGCATGGAAGGCATGGAGATTCTGGCGCAACACGAGATCGATGTCATCATCTCCGATCAGCGCATGCCCGAAATGTCCGGCGTGGAGTTCTTGACCCAGGTAAAAGAGTTATACCCGCAAACGATACGCATCATATTGAGCGGTTACGCCGATCTCGATTCGGTGATAGACGCCATCAATCGCGGCGCCATATACAAGTTCTTTATCAAGCCCTGGGACAATGAAGCGTTGCGCGCCGAGGTGCTGGAAGCATTCAGGCATCATGAACTGGCGCGGGAGAAGGCGCACCTGGTACAGGAAATCCAGGCCTCAAACGATCTGCTGGCCCAGGTCAATCTCGAATTGGCGGCAGCGGTGGAACACAAGGACAGCCAGATCGAGCATATCGCGCATTATGACTCCCTGACCAACCTGCCCAACCGCTTGCTGTTCATCGACCGGCTGGGACAGGAGCTGGCGCGCGCGGACCGCGATAACCGTCTGGTGGCGGTCTTGTCGGTCGATCTGGATCGGTTCAAGCAGGTCAACGATTCATTCGGCCATCCTGTCGGCGACCAATTGCTGCAGGCTGCGGCGGGCAGGCTGGCAAGCCATGTGCGCGCGGGCGATACCGTGGCACGTATTGCGGGCAACGAGTTCGGGGTGGTGCTGACCGGCTTGAAGGTGGCCCATGATGCAGGCGAAGCGGTGCAGAAAATTCTCGATTCGTTTGCGCACAACCCCATATCGATAGGTGACAGCGAAATTTTCGTCACGCTCAGCGTGGGAATCTGCATTTATCCGTTCGACGGGGTGGATACGACGACTTTACTGAAGAATGCGGATGCGGCGCTGCACCATGCCAAGAATGAAGGACGCAACAATTTTCAGTATTACGCCGGTCAGATGAACGCCTCGGCATGGCAGCGCCTGAAGCTGGAAACCGAGTTGCGCCATGCGCTGGAGCGCGAGGAGTTCGTGCTCCATTACCAGCCGCAGATCAATCTGGACAGCGGAAAAATAATCGGCATGGAAGCCTTGCTGCGCTGGCAAAGCGCGGAACGCGGCCTGGTCGCTCCCGGCGAGTTCATCCCGTTGCTGGAAGAGACCGGCCTGATCCTGCCGGTGGGGGAGTGGGTTCTGCGTGCGGCTTGCAAACAGGCGCGCGCATGGCAATTGGCCGGTTTTGTTGATATCCATATCGCGGTCAATCTATCGACACTGCAATTCAGGCAGCCGGATTTTGCCGGCGTGGTCATAGGCATCCTGAAAGAGAACGGTCTGGATCCGGCGCTGAGAACAATCGAACTGGAGTTGACCGAAAGCCTGCTGATGAACAACGTGGCGGGGACGATCGATACCCTGAATAAGCTGCATGAAACGGGCATACAGTTTTCCATTGACGATTTCGGCACCGGCTATTCGAGCCTGAGTTATCTGAAGCGATTTCCGATCGGTAGCCTCAAGATCGATCAGTCTTTCGTGCGCGACCTGTCCAGCGATCACAACGACGAGGCGATTGTGGGCGCCATCATCGCGCTGGGGCACAGCCTGGGATTAAGCATCATTGCGGAGGGCGTGGAAACCACGATGCAACTGGATCAACTGCGCAAGATGGGTTGCGATGAGATACAGGGTTACTTGTTCAGCCGCCCGGTGCCCGCCGGGGAAATGACGCAGTTGCTGCAAAGCGGGTGCATCCCGCAATTGCCGCTGGAGGCATGATGGAACGCGTATTGTTGCTGGTCGACGACGAGGAGAATATTACCTCTGCCCTCGTGCGCCTGCTGCGCCGGGACGGCTACCTCATCCTGCGTGCCAACGGCGGCGAGGCGGGGCTGGAATTGCTGGCGCAGAACAAGGTCGGCGTGATCATTTCCGACCAGCGCATGCCCGGCATGACGGGCGTGGAATTTCTCGGCAAGGTGCGCGAGCTTTATCCCGATACCGTGCGCGTCATTTTGAGCGGTTACACCGAGCTCAACTCGGTGACCGATGCCATCAACCGTGGCGCAGTCTACAAATTCCTCACCAAACCGTGGGAAGATGACCTGCTGCGCGCCAATGTGGAAGAGGCATTCCAGCGTTACGAAATGAAAATGGAAAATGCGCGGCTGGCGCGTGAGCTCCAGAAGGCGAACCAGGAATTGCTGCGCGTTAACCACGAGCTTGAGCTGCGCGTAGAGGAGAAAACCTGCGAAGCCGTGCGTAACCTGAATATCCTCCAAGTATCGCAGGAGGTGCTGGAACACCTGCCGGTGGCGGTTGTCGGTATCGGCGACGACGGCGTGATCGCCATCGCCAACCGGATGGCGCATCGCCTGTTTTCGGCGGAAGGCACCCGGCCATTGTTGGGCGAAGCGGCAGGCGAGGTCATTCCGGCGGAATTGCTGGACTGCATTGCAGGCGAGAAGTGCAGCAAGTTCGGAGAGAAGCAGCCATACCGGCTGACCAACGGAAAACCGGCCGATTGCTGGTGCTGCCCGATGGGCGAATCCTCGCCATCGAAGGGCGCAGTGCTCGTCATCAATGCCGACGTGTAAGACGGAAGATCCCCTGTTCCAGATCAGGCAAGGAAAATAGTATGCCCGCCATAACGGACAAGCGCCAGATTTTCGACAAGCTGCATCATCTGCCCGCGATGCCCCTGGTGGTGCGCGAGGTAATGGCCAGCTTCAGGAATCCCAATGTGGGCAGCGCGATCATGGCGCACAAGATTGCGCATGATCAGGGGCTGAGCGCAAGGGTGCTGCGGGTGGCGAACTCCTCGTTTTATGGCTTGGCGCGCGAGGTCGGTTCGATGCAGGAAGCGGTCACGGTGCTGGGTTTCGACACGGTACGCTCGCTGGTGGTGTCGGCAGGGTTCACACATGCTTTCCCGGCGTCTGCGGATGGTCTGTTCGATCGCCATGCCTACTGGATGCACAGTTTCCGGGTGGCGACCTATACGGAAGCACTGGCGCAATGCCTCGGCGGTACGCGGCAGATGTCGTTTACCGCCGGTTTGTTCCATGATGTCGGTCAACTCGTGTTGAGTATCTGCATCCCGGAAAAATTTTCCGGGCTACTGGCGCAACAGAAGAATTCCGGGGTGAGCCTGATCGAGCTCGAAAAGGCAGAGCTGGGTTTCGACCATGCCGAGATAGGTGCGGAAATGGCCAGGCGCTGGAACTTTCCGCCGGAAATCGAACATGCCATCAATTATTGGCATACGCCGGAGCATGAGCCGTTCGAACAGATTAACGGTTTGGTGCATGTGGCAGTGTTGCTTGGGAGCGGGCTGCGCGGCGACGACTTGATGGATCGCCTGCCGGTAACATTGCGTGATCGTTTGCTGATAAGCTGGGATCGCATCGAGCCATGCATGCCGCAGCCGGATCAGTTGGATGCCGTGGCCAACCTGATGCTGGGAACATAGGAAAAGACGAAGCCTATTCATTAACTTCGCGTACCCGCAGGTGGGGAAATGCGTTTTTCACAAGGTACATCATTCAAGCCGGAGGCCCTCCCATCACTTGTCCTGCTGGCCATAGCGATTGCTGTTTTTGCTGCAGAAGCATGGGTGATGGTGTTCTTTCAACATATTCCGGAGAAATCCATCGGTACCTGCTTCACTCAGGCTGTCTATTTGGGGTAATGCCATGCATTTTTCTGATCTGAAGATCAAGTGGAAGATCATCCTTGCCGCAAGCCTGTTCATTCCGATATCGATCGGGCTGACCATTTATAACTTTAACCGGATATACGCCCTGGAGGTCAGGACAGCCCTCAATGGCCTGATGAATTTCACGGATGCCAAGCAGCAGGGAATAATCCGCTTCATCGGAGCAAATGAGAAGCTGGCCAAGCAACTGGCGTTGCTTGTTAATCAGGCGCCGACGGAGGTGACCGGGAATTACTTCGCTGAAATTGTCGCCACGGATACGTTCAGGCTCGAAGACCATCCGTTCAGGAAAGAAATCGAAGCGGGCCAGCGGCATATTCCGACATGGCAGGTTTACCATGCCATCGACTATGTCGATAACGGCACCATCGTAATCTCGTCGGATCCTTCCCGCGTAGGACGCCGGATGGGTCGGGTTCCCGATCTTCGGCACGGATATTCCGATGTATACATGGAAGGCGATATACCGGTTTTAACTTTTGGTTCGCCAAGCGGACATGGCATGGTGTACATCCATGCCGATGCCAGAATGCTTACCACCATCGTAAACGGCGAGATCGGCAATCTGGAGGGGGGTATGGGCGCCTTCTATCTGGCCGGCGTGGGCAAGTCCTTTGACTACTATCTCGTGAATAAGGATAACCTCCTGATAACCGAATCAAGGGTCTTCCCCGATGCGCTCCTGAAGCGTCGCGGCAGTGAATTCCCCTGGAAGGCTACCCAACAGAACCCGTCGCTGGGCATTCTCTGCAACGCACGGGGCGTTTATACCACCAACGCGGGGAGCGTCACCGGCTGTCATGAAGCAATGGGCTTTTACCAGGGTGTCGACGGCAAGCTCATGCTGGGAACGTCGATGCCGTTCTACGATTCCGGATGGACGCTGGTAGTTGAACAGGAAGCGGATGAATTACTGATGCCCCTCACTTTGTTGCGCAACAGCATGTTCTTGTTCATTGTCGCGGCGGGACTGACCAGCTTTCTGATCTTTGTTGCCATCGTCAACCGTTACATCTCCCATCCGCTCAGACAACTCATGAGCGCTATCGGCATGGTGAAACAGACCGGCGATCTGTCGCATCAGGCGAATATAAGCGGCAATGATGAGGTTGGGCAGACAGCGCAGGCTTTCAATGCCGTGGTGAGCACACTGCATGCAGAGAAAGAGCGGCAAAAGGAACTCAACAAAGATCTGAAGGAAAGCCATGATCAGTTGATGCAATCGGAAAAGATGGCCTCGATCGGCCAGCTGGCTGCCGGGGTGGCGCACGAGATCAACAACCCGATCGGTTACGTCTACTCCAATCTGGGCACACTGGAAAAGTATGTGCAGGACGTTTTCAGCATGATAGACAGCTACGAACAGGCGGAAGGTGCGATAGCCGATGAAGCGGTGCGCACCCGGTTGCAGGCAGCCCGGAAAAAACTGGACATTGCGTTCCTCAAGGAAGATCTGGGTGCGTTGATGAGCGAGTCCATGGACGGCATCACGCGGGTGAAGAATATCGTGCAGAACCTGAAGGATTTCTCGCATGTGGATGCCGCCGACGAATGGCATTTCGCCGACCTGCACAAGGGGCTGGACAGCACGCTGAACATCGTCAACAACGAGATCAAGTACAAGGCCGATGTGGTCAGGGAATACGGCGACATTCCGGAGGTGGAATGCCTGCCCTCGCAGCTCAACCAGGTGTTCATGAACCTGCTGGTCAATGCGGCCCATGCTATCGAAGAACGCGGCACGATCACCGTCCGTACCGGGCAACAGGGTGATGAGGTGTGGGTGGAGGTGGCGGATACCGGCAAGGGCATCGCGCCGGAGAACCTCAAGAAAATTTTCGACCCCTTTTTCACCACCAAACCGATCGGTAAGGGGACGGGGCTCGGGCTATCGCTTTCATATGGCATTGTCCAAAAACACCATGGGCGCATCGAGGTGCGGAGCGAACCCGGCAAGGGCACTATTTTCAAGGTGTGGCTACCGGTGGTGCACAGCGGCAGTCCGCTGCCTGCCCTGAATGGGGATGGTGCATTACTGTCCGGCGCGCAGGATTTTTCCATTTAGCCCATGAAATGACATGAGGTTACTTTTCATCCCCGCCATCGCCCTGATGAACCGTCTTGGTTATACCAAGAAATTCCTGCTGCTTGCGCTGGTGTCCATGGTCGCTTTCGCGATAGTGGTGTATAGCCTTTATGGCGCTCTCGATAACGAGATCAGGATTGAGCGGCGGGAACTGGAAGGCCTCGCGCTGATCAGGCCGATCCCCCGGGCGGTGCAGCTCCTCCAGCAGCACCGAGGGCTTTCGGCTGCGTTTTCCGGCGACAACGATGCCATGCATGGCAGGTATCTTGCTGCGGAAAGGGAAGCTGCCCAGGCTCTCGATGCGATGGAAGGGAAGTTGCCTCCCGGCTTGAGGGAGACCGAAGGCTGGCACGGCATCAGGGCAGACTGGGAACGCATGCAAGAGCAGGCCGATATGCCGGCGGCGGGTAATTTTGCCGCGCATACCCGCCTGATCGAACAGCTGTTGAGTTTCCAGACAGCCGTTGCCGACGAATATGCGCTGACTCTCGATTCGCAGGTCGAAACATACTATCTGATCGACACTGCCATCATCCAACTGCCCAGGGTGCTCGAACACATCGGGCAGCTTCGCGCCCAGGGCGCTGCCATCCTGGACAGCAAGCAAATAGCGGATGAGCAGAAAATAGCCATATACAAAACCATCGGCATGCTGGACGGTGCGCTTCCGGTTTTCGAAGCCAGTCTCGAGAAGACCGTTCGCTATAATCCGGCGACAAGGAGTTCGCTATCGGCGATCTCCGGGGATATTGCGGATTCGGCGCGGCGAGTCGTCGACATCATGGAATCAGACATTCTCACCGGGCGATTCACCATGTCCCCCGAAGATTTCTTTGCGCTGGCCAGCTCGGCGATAGACAAGAGCTACGCCCAGATGTATGAGTCGCTGCTGCCGGCAACCGAAGCTCTCCTCAAGGCGCGCGTTGCGCGGGCTGAGAACATACTGCGCGCCAGCATCGGCCTTGCCCTGTTGCTGCTGCTGGTCGTGAGCTATTTGGCGGCAGGCATCTACTATTCCATAGTCGGCAATGTCCGGTCGTTTGCCCGCTTCGCGCGCATTTTCACCGGCGGGGACATGCATGAACGGATTCGCCTCGACACACACGACGAACTCGCCCGGATAGCCGACAGCTTCAATGAAATGGCCGACGGATTTAACGCCATGCTGGCAGTGCGCAAGCAGGCGGAAGAGGAGATGAAAAAATCGGAAACAAAATTCCGCTCCATATACGAGTCGTCGAGCGACGGGATCATGCTGCTGGATGAGAAGGGCTTCCTCGACTGCAACGAAGCCACCCTGCAGATATTCGGCTGCCCCACGCGCGACGATTTCATCCACAGGCATCCCTCACAGCTTTCCCCTCCCATGCAGCCTGGCGGCCAGGATTCAATGAGCCTGGCCAATGGACATATTGCCACGGCTTTGAAGAATGGCAGCGACCGGTTCGAATGGATGCACCGCCGGCTCGATGGCACGGAATTCCCCGCCGAGGTGTTGCTGACAAGCATGGAGCTGCATGGCAGGCCGATACTGCAAGCCACGGTTCGCGACATCACCACTCGCAAAATGGCGGAAGATGACCTGCGCAAGTCCCACGATGAATTGGAGGCGATCAACCGGCAACTGGAAGAAGCGCACAACCAGTTGCTGCAATCAGAGAAAATGGCCTCGATCGGCCAGCTGGCTGCCGGGGTGGCGCACGAGATCAACAACCCGATCGGTTACGTCTACTCCAATCTGGGCACGTTGGAAAAGTATGTGCAGGACGTATTCAGCATGATAGACAGCTACGAGCAGGCGGAAGGCATGATTGCCGACCAGGAAATGCGTAACCAGTTACAGGAAGCCAGGAAAAAACTGGACATTGCGTTTCTCAAGGAAGACCTGCGCGCATTGATGAGCGAGTCCAAGGACGGCATTACGCGGGTGAAGAATATCGTGCAGAACCTGAAGGATTTCTCGCATGTGGATACCACCGACGAATGGCATTTCGCCGACCTGCGCATGGGGTTGGACAGCACACTGAACATCGTCAACAACGAGATCAAATACAAGGCGGACGTGGTCAGGGAATACGGCGACATTCCCGATGTTGAATGCCTGCCATCGCAGCTCAATCAGGTGTTCATGAACCTGCTGGTCAATGCGGCGCACGCCATCGAAGAACGCGGTACGATTACTGTCCGCACTGGGCAACAGGGTGACGAGGTATGGGTGGAGGTGGCGGATACCGGCAAGGGTATCGCTCCGGAGAATCTGAAGCGCATCTTCGATCCGTTCTTTACCACCAAACCGGTGGGCAAGGGGACAGGACTCGGTCTGTCGCTGTCCTTCGGCATCATGCGAAAACATAACGGTCGCATCGAGGTGCAAAGCGAGGCCGGCAAGGGCACCGCCTTCACCCTGTGGTTGCCGGTCAAACATCAAGTTCAGGAGTAATGATGGAAATGGATAAAGCGCCTGTCGAACAGAATGCCGCATTGCCCGCCACCCTGCTGTTCGTGGACGATGAAGCGAACATTCTTTCCTCGCTCAAACGCCTGTTCCGTCCCTTCGGCTACCGCATTTTCACTGCGGAGAGCGGGGCGGAAGGCATGGAGGTGATGGCGCGGGAAAAGGTGGACCTGGTGATTTCCGACATGCGCATGCCGGCCATGAACGGCGCGCAGTTCCTGGAGCAGGTGCGCCGGAACTGGCCGGATGCGGTGCGCATCCTGCTTACCGGCTATGCGGACATCGGCTCGACCATAGAGGCGATCAACAAGGGGCAGATATACCGCTATGTCTCCAAACCGTGGGAAGACAATGACATCGTCATCACCGTGCGCCAGGCGCTGGAGCGGCGCGCGCTGGAACATGAGAAGGCGCGCCTCGAAGAGCTGACGCGCATCCAGAACGAGGAATTGAAGGAGCTGAATGCCAACCTAGAGAATAAAGTGCGCGAGCGCACCAAAGAGTTGCGGCAAACCATGGGTTTTCTGGAGGTGGCGCACGAGCGGCTGAAGAAAGGTTTTATGGCTTCGATCCGCGCATTTTCCAGCCTGATCGAGATGCGCAGCGGCGGCGTGCTGGCCGGGCAGGCAAAACGGGTGGGCGAGAATGCGCGCAGGCTGGCGCAACAATTGGGAATGAGCGAAGCCGAGGTGCAGGATGTGGTGTTCGCGACCCTGTTGAAAGACCTGGGCAAGATGAGCCTGTCCGACCGCCTGCTGTCCAAGCCTTTGTCCAATCTGGATTCAGAAGAGATGGCGCTGGTCGCCAAACACCCGATTCAGGGACAGGCGGCGTTGATGTCGATGGAACAACTGGAGGGGGCGGCCAAAATCATCCGGCACCAGCATGAGCAGTTCAATGGCGGCGGACATCCGGATCATTTGAGCGGTCTCGAAATTCCGTTAGGCGCGCGCATCCTGGCGGTTGTCGGCGATTACGATGCTTTGCAGACGGGCATGTTGCAGCCCAAGCGTCTGAGTCCAACCGAGGCAGTGGCACATCTGATCGGCGGTCGCGGCAGGCGCTACGACCCGTCGGTGGTCGATGCCTTCGTCAAGCTGCTTGACCTGGCTCCCGTCAAGACCGCCGGACGCGAATCGAAACTTGGCACCGCCCAGCTCAGGGCCGGGATGACCATTGCCCGCGATCTGGCGGCGAAAGATGGTGTTCTGCTGTTGTCATGCGGGCATGTGCTGGACGAAAAGCTGATCAACCTGTTGTGCGGTTATGAAAAAGCGATGGGGGATAGCTTGAGTGTCTATGTGCAGGCCAAATGATCCATCGGACTGTCATGCCGGCGCAGGCTCATCCAGATGACTGCAAATTTCCCACGAAGTGGGGCAACACCTTGGCCTTGCCGCTTTGCGGAACGTTTTTTATTGCTGGATACCGGCCTGCGCCGGTATGACGCAGTTCTTTTAATGAATCATTTGTGATCAACCAACAAGGAGAGCGCATCATGAAAATCGAACAGCAATACTGGACGTCCGGCGCAGGCTGGCAAAAGGAGTCGGCGGCTTCCGTCGATGGGAGCGCATCGCTGGTGCTGATTTTCGGGGCGGGCCATGTTCTGGGTGATGCCGCGCGGATGGAAGAGGTTCGCGCGCGCTATCCCGGCGCGCCGGTGGTCGGCTGTTCCACGTCGGGCGAGATTTGCGGCATCCGCGTGCGCGACGATTCCCTCGTCGCGACGGCGGTGCGTTTCGAACATACCGAACTCAAACTGGTGCATGCGATCATCGGTGCGGACGGCGACAGCCTGGAGGCGGGCAAGCGCCTGGCGCAGGCGCTGCCGCCCGAACAACTGGTGCACGTGCTGGTGTTCTCGGACGGGCTGAAGGTCAACGGCACCGATCTGGCGCGCGGCCTGCGCGAGAACCTGCCGGAAAACGTGGCCGTGACCGGCGGGCTGGCCGGGGACGGCGCGAATTTCAAACATACCCTGGTCTGCGCCGACGCTGCGCCCGCCGAAGGAACGATCGCCGCGCTGGGTTTCTACGGCGACCGCCTCAAGGTCGGCTATGGTTCCCTTGGCGGCTGGGATTCTTTCGGCGCGGAACGCCTGATCACGCGCTCGAACGGCAATGTCCTGTACGAGTTGGATGGACGCTCGGCGCTGGCGCTGTACAAGGAATATCTTGGCGAACACGCAGCCGGGCTGCCGGCCACGGCACTGCTGTTCCCGCTGGCCTTGCGCAGCGGCGAGGGGGAATACAGCCTGGTGCGCACCGTGTTGAGCGTCAACGAGGACGATCAGAGCATGACCTTCGCCGGCGACATGCCGGAAGGCAGCTATGCCCGTCTGATGAAGGCCAATTTCGACCGCCTCATCGACGGCGCGGCAGGTGCGGCGCATGCCGGTTATGAGACGCTCGGCTCGGTCAATCCGGAGTTGGCTTTGCTCATCAGTTGCGTGGGGCGCAAGCTGGTGCTAAAGCAGCGGATCGAGGAAGAGGTGGAAAGCGTGCGCAACGTGCTGGGGCCGGACACGGCGCTGGCCGGCTTCTACTCTTACGGCGAGATTTGCCCGCATGGCTCCATCACCAAGTGCGAGTTGCACAATCAGACCATGACGATCACCACTTTTTCCGAGCGTTAAACCATGCACAGGCTGCTCGAACGCCAGATCAGGCGGTTCCTCGGCGAACCCGCGACGTTGCCGCCGGAACTGGCGGCGTTCATCGCCGCCGTGGATGAGGCATACAACAGCGCCGATGCCGACCGCCTGCTGATCGAGCGCTCCCTCGACTTGATGTCGAAGGAATTGACCGATACCAATGCCGGACTGCGCAACGAACTGGCGGAACGTCAGCGCGCCGATATGGCGTTGCAAAAGAAACAGGAAGAACAGCGCCTGCTGATCGGGAAGCTGGAAGCCGCGCACAACCAGTTGCTACAATCGGAGAAGATGGCCTCGATCGGCCAACTGGCGGCGGGGGTGGCGCACGAGATCAACAACCCGATCGGTTACGTCTATTCCAACCTGGGCACACTGGAAAAATACGTGCAGGACACTTTTGGCATGATCGATCTATATGAGCAGGCAGAGGGCGCGATCGCCGACCCGGAAGTGCGTAGCCGGCTACAGGAAGCAAAGAAAAAACTGGACATCGCCTTCCTGAAAACGGATCTGCGCGCGTTGATGGACGAATCGAAGGACGGCATCACCCGCGTCAAGACGATCGTGCAAAATTTGAAAGACTTCTCGCATGCGGACACCTCCGACGAATGGAACTTTGCTGACCTGCGCAGCGGCCTGGACAGCACCCTGAGCATCGTCAACAACGAGATCAAATACAAGGCCGACGTGGTCAAGCAGTACGGGGAGATACCCGAAATCGAATGTCTGGCCTCGCAGCTGAACCAGGTATTCATGAACCTGCTGGTGAACGCCGCCCACGCCATCAAGGAGCGCGGCACCATCACCATTCGCACCGGCAGGGAAGGAGACGAAGTCTGGGTGGACATCGCCGACACCGGGGACGGCATCGCGCCCGAACACATGCAGAAGATATTCGACCCGTTCTTCACCACCAAGCCGATCGGCAAGGGGACGGGCTTGGGGCTATCGCTCTCTTACGGTATCGTCGAGAAGCACCATGGGCGGATCGAAGTGCAAAGCGAGGTGGGCAAGGGCACCACCTTCAGGGTCTGGTTGCCGATGAAACAATCGTAATGCGTTGTCGCGATTCCTGCCGCGCGGGTGCAGGAGATGAAGGGTGCCATGATGAATACAGCAACTGAAGAAAGGTTCGAGGCTTTCTGCTGGGGTAGCAAATTCAACACCGGGGTCGCGGTGGTGGATGAACAGCACCACAAGCTGGTGGACCTGATCAATCGTCTCGGAGCGATCAGTTCACACCAGACCAGTCCGGAGGAACTGGGTGAGATATTGAACGAGTTGGCAAACTACACGGTTTACCATTTCGGCACTGAGGAAAAACTGATGAAGCAGTACGGCGTCGATGCCGCTCACCAGATTTCGCACCTCAAAGCGCATCAGCATTTCACCGCACAGGTGACTGTCGCCGCAAAAATACTGTTGGCCAAAACCGACGCGTCCGGTCAACTCGTAACGCCGTTGCTGAAATATCTGACCAATTGGCTGGTGCAGCATATCCTGGGATCCGATACGCGCATGGGCCAGGAAATATTGGCGTTGCAGGCCGGGGCAAGTCACGAGGATGCCGCCCGCAAGGCGACAGCTTATATGACCCAGGCGGCGAATGTGCTGCTGGAAGCGTTAAACGAAATGTACGGCAAGCTTGGCGACAAGACGCTGGAGGTAATACAGAAAAATCAGGAGCTGGAAGCCGAACACGAGGCTCTGCACGTCTTGAACGAGCAATTGGAACAAAGGGTCAAACAGCGGACTGCGGATTTGGAGCTGGCCAACCAGCAGTTGCTCGCCAATATCGGCGAGTTGCGGCAACTCAACGAAAAACTCGAATCCGCGCAAACCCAGTTGCTGCAATCGGAAAAGATGGCATCCATCGGCCAGCTTGCCGCTGGCGTCGCCCACGAGATCAACAACCCCGTGGGATTCGTTAATTCCAATCTGGGGACGCTGGGTAGATACATTGCGAGCCTGCTTGAGGTGCTTGCCGCGTATGAGGTTGCTGAAAAAGGGGGCGCATTTTCAGACGTGGCCAAGCTCAAAAAAGAAATGGATATTCCTTTTCTGGTGGAAGATATCCCCAGCCTGCTGAAAGAGTCGCAAGACGGGTTGGCACGGGTCAAACGTATCGTTCAGGATCTCAAGAATTTCTCCCATGTCGACGAATCCGACTGGCAGTATGCCAATATCGAACTCGGGTTGAACAGCACCCTGAGCATCGTCAACAACGAGATCAAATACAAGGCCGACGTGGTCAAGCAGTACGGGGAGATACCCGAAATCGAATGTCTGCCCTCGCAGCTGAACCAGGTGTTCATGAACCTGCTGGTGAACGCCGCCCATGCCATCAAGGAGCGCGGCAGCATCACCATCCGCACCGGCAGGGAGGGGGACGATGTCTGGGTGGACATCGCCGACACCGGGCATGGTATCGCCCCCGAGAATTTGCAGAAGATATTCGACCCGTTCTTCACCACCAAGCCGATCGGCAAGGGGACGGGCTTGGGGCTATCGCTGTCCTACGGAATCGTCGAGAAGCACCACGGGCGGATCGAAGTGCAAAGCGAGGTGGGCAAGGGCACCACCTTCAGGGTCTGGCTGCCGGTACGGCAGCTAGAAGGCGATTGAACGGATGATCGTCTGTAGCGCGGTTATGTATCCGGAAACGGCATTGGCTTTGCGTCATCAAATCGGGACGACGGTTTTCCCTCACCAACAATCATGCTATCCGCCTCGCTGAAACGCTACGCCTATCTTTCTATCGCGGCCGCGCTCGCCACCATCCTGCTCAAGGGCGTGGCGTGGTGGCTGACCGGCTCGGTCGGGCTGCTGTCCGACGCGCTCGAATCCTTCGTCAATCTCGCGGGAGCGCTGATGGCATTGGCGATGTTGTCGCTGGCGCTGGAGCCGGAGGACGAGCAGCATGCGCACGGCCACGGCAAGGCGGAGTATTTCTCCAGCGCATTCGAGGGCTTCCTCATTCTGCTGGCGGCTGTCAGCATCGGTTATGCGGGCATAGATCGCCTGCTTCATCCGCAGGCGATAGAGTCGGTCGGCATTGGTCTGGCGGTGTCGGTGCTGGCTTCGCTCATCAACCTTGCAACGGCGCGCATCCTGATGAAGGTAGGGCGCCAGCACGGCTCCATCACGCTGGAGGCGGATGCTCATCACCTGCTTACCGATGTATGGACTTCCGTGGGCGTGATTATTGGCGTCGGGCTGGTGTGGTTAACCGGCTGGTTATGGCTCGACCCGGCGATTGCACTGCTGGTGGCGGCGAACATCGTCTGGACCGGTTGGCAGTTGCTGCGCCGCTCGGCTTCCGGGTTGATGGATGCTTCCATTCCCGATGAGCAACTCAAGGCGATTGAAACAGTGCTGGAAAATTACCGCCGGCAGGGATTGGATTTTCATGCGCTGCGTACGCGCCAGGCGGGCATGCGCGCTTTCATCACGTTGCATGTGCTGGTTCCCGGCGCATGGTCGGTGCAGCAGGGGCATGATTGGCTGGAGAAGATCGAGGCCGATATCCGCAAAGCGGTGCCAAACGCGCATGTGACGACACATCTGGAGCCGATGGAAGATCCCGTGTCACTGATCGACGAAGTGCTGGATCGCTTGAACTGATTGGAGAGTGGATCGCTCAATAGAAAGTAGATCGCTGCGCTCAGTGGAAAGTAGAACGGCGCTGCGCGCCTCAGTGGGCAAATCACTCCCCCCCACTCCCTACTTCCTACTTCTTACTTCCCAGAACGCACCATCTCCGCCGGGATCACCCAGCGGTCGAAATCCTCCGCATTGACGTAGTTCAGCGCAACGGCCGCCTGCTTCAGAGTGCTGCCGTCATGGTGCGCGCGCTTGGCGATCTCGGCGGCGCGGTCGTAGCCGATGTGCGGCGTCAGCGCCGTCACCAGCATCAGCGAGCGTTCCATCTGCTCGGCGATGCGCGCGTGGTTAGCCGCTATGCCGCGCGCGCAATGCTCCTCGAAGCTCGCCATGCCATCGGCCAACAGCCGCGCGCTCTGCATGAAGTTGTGCGCGATCATCGGGCGGTACACGTTCAGCTCGAAGTTGCCGGAGGCGCCGCCGAAGTTGATGGCGACATCGTTGCCGAACACTTGGCAGCACAGCATGGTCAGTGCCTCGCACTGGGTCGGGTTCACCTTGCCCGGCATGATCGAGCTGCCCGGCTCGTTCTCCGGGATGCTGAGCTCGCCCAGCCCGGAGCGCGGGCCGGAAGCCAGCCAGCGCACGTCGTTGGCGATCTTCATCAGCGCGGCGGCCAGTGTTTTGAGCGCGCCGTGCGCCGATACCAGCTCGTCGTTGGCAGCCAGTGCGGCGAATTTATTGGCTGCGCTTTGGAACGGCAGGCCGCTGTCGCGCTTCAATTCGGCGGCGACGCGCGCGCCGAACTCGGCATGGGTGTTCAGCCCGGTGCCGACGGCAGTGCCGCCCACGGCGAGCCGGTGCAAGGGTATGAGTGTAGTGAGGATGGCCGCTTCCGCATGCTGTAGCTGCGCGACGTAGCCGGAGAATTCCTGCCCCAGCGTCAGCGGCGTGGCGTCCTGCAAGTGCGTGCGGCCGATCTTCACGATGTCGGCGAACGCGGTTGACTTCTGTTCCAGCGTGGCGCGCAGCATGCGCAGCGACGGCAGCAGGCGCTGTGCGATGGAGCTCACCGCCGCGACATACATCGCGCTGGGGAAGATGTCATTGGACGACTGGCCGAGATTCACTTCGTCGTTGGGATGCACCAGCCGCTTCCCGCCGCGCTCGCCGCCGAGCAGTTCCGAGGCGCGGTTGGCGAGCACCTCGTTCATGTTCATGTTGCTCTGCGTGCCCGAGCCGGTCTGCCATACCGACAGCGCGAATTCCTGCACATGACGCCCCGCCAGCACTTCGTCGGCGGCTTGCACGATAGCGGTCGCCTTGTCCTCGGCCAGCAAGCCGAGTTCGTGATTGACCAGCGCGGCGGCGCGTTTCAGCGCGGCCAGCGCGAGCATGACCTCATCCGGCATGCGCTCGGTCGAGATGTGAAAATATTGCAGCGAGCGCTGCGTCTGCGCGCCCCAAAGGCGTTCAGCCGGGACTTCGATGGGGCCGAAGGAGTCGCGTTCGGTTCTGGTGGTCATGGTGTTCTTCTCCTAACGAATGTATCGATTGGCAGCGAAGCCAGTTGCCGTTGCGTGTGCTCATAGCCGATGGCGATGATCTCCTCGGCGCGGCCGAATTCCAGAAAGCGGATGTTGCCGAGCGGCGGCTGGATCAGCACATCCGGTTTGTCCAGATGCAGACGGGTCTGGGTGATGCGCGTCTCCATGATGTTGATCGAGGCCAGCAGCACCTCGAAGATGCTGGGCAGCGGCTCCGCGGAGACCCACTTCCTGAATTGTGCCGAGGCGGGATTGTCCCCGGCGAGCAGTTTCTGCCTGATGTCCTTCATCGACAGGCGATAGTCGCCCACCCAGCGCGAGAATATGCCGATCGCGCGCTCTTCCGCATCGCTCGGTTTGGCAGCGGGCAGCAGCGGTTTCATGTTCTTGCCGGCGATAATCTGGTGGTTGAGGTCGACCGCGATCACGATGTCCGCGCCCATGGCACGGGCTACGCTCACCGGCACCGGATTGGTGAGGCCGCCATCCACCAGGATGCGCCCGTTGCTGCGCACCGGCGTGAAGATGCCGGGCACCGAGATGCTGGCGCGCACTGCCTCGATCACGTCGCCGTTGCGGATGACGACCTCTTCGCCGCTGACGATGTCCGTCGCCACGGCGGCGAAGGGTATCGGCAGCGTTTCGATACTATCGGCATGGATGTATGCGCGCACCAGTTCGCTGACGCTGGCGCCGTCGAGCAGGCCGGATTTGGGCAGCACGACATCGAAGAAGGAGATCATCCTGCGCCAGTCAAAGGCCCGGAATGCAGCTTGCAGCTCGTCCAGTTGGCCGGCGGCATGGATCGCACCGGTGAGCGCCCCCATGCTGGTGCCCGCGATGAAGTCTATTTCGATGCCGGCGTCCTCGATGGCGCGGATCACGCCCAGATGCGCAAGTCCGCGCGCCGAACCGCTGCCCAGCGCCAGACCGACTCTGGGGCGATGGCCGGTAGGGCTGTCGGTTGTTGTTCTGGTCATTGTGGAATGTCGGTTTTATGTTTTGCAACGGAGTCCAGTTTGTCACCGGTCACTGCGCCAGCAGTTCGCGTAGCACATGTAGTGGTCAAGTGTAGCGCATTGCGCCGGATGGATATACATGGGGCCAATGCCCGTTGGCCGTTGAGGTCTGGGCAGCTAGCTCAACCCATCCTGCACAGGCAGCCCGGATAGCAAAGAAACTCGCGACACACTACCGCTGATGTCATTGCGTATATGCATAAAATGCGTATAGTGTGCCTATGGACATCGAATTCGACTCGCGGAAGGCGACATCGAACCTGAAAAAGCACGGCGTGTCATTTGACGATGCGGCCACCGTGCTGCTCGACCCGATGGCGCTGGTTCGGGAAGACGATGATGCAGAAGGCGAAGCCCGTTATCTCGCGGTCGGTATGTCGAAGGTGGGTCACCTGATAACGGTCTGTTATACCTTGCGCAACGAAGAAACCATCCGCCTGATCTCGGCGCGCAGAGCGACCACCAATGAACGGAGGCAATATGAAAGCTGAATACGATTTTTCCAAAGCCAAGCGCGCCAAGAACGTGCCGCATCTGGCCAAACTGCAAGCAGAAAATGCCGCAGGCAAAACGCGCATCACCATGTATCTGGATGCCGCCGTGGTGCAGGCATTCCGCAATCAGGCCGAAGCAGAAGGGAAGGGCTACCAGACGCTGATCAACGACGCGCTACGCCGCGTTATTTCGCAAGGCGGCGAGCCGATGACGGAAGAGACGTTGCGCCGGATAATTCGCGAAGAGATCAAGGCAGCGTGAAATATATTGCGATGCTGCCCCGTTTAGTTCCATGGGCATCGCTTTGCTCAATCCATCCTACGCGAGCTTGTTTATGAGTGGGGATGCAGTGAAAAACAAAAACGATTCTGTATTCAAATTTAATTCCATGTCGCAGGCAGCGTTGCTAAGTGGGGCGCGCATGGTGAGCGATGCGTTGATTGGAGTTGGATTGCAACCATTGCCTGGTGCAGAGTTGACGAAGGCTGATGAGGAGGCATGTAAGAAATTATTTGAAGTTGCCAATACGTTTGGATTGGAAGCATTGCAAGTGCATATTGATAAGAATCCGCCCAATGCCCGTACTATCGCATTTCTGTTAGTGGCTGCCAAAAACCAAGCGGAATCTTCACAGGTTTCGAGAGGTGCAAGCAAGCGTGCACGCTCGACAAGAAAAGTGGATGGAAAAAATATGGCGTTTGATTTGTGGAAGGAATGGCAAGGCAATCCAGGTCGCCACAAAGACAAAACTGCATTTTGCAATCACGCCATAGACCAAATCTCGTCTAAAAAAGGCCCCCCTGATATTGATATAAAGACAATGAACGTATGGTTCGATCATTTCAGGCTGTCGGAAACTAGCCCAGAATGGGAAGCAAAGTTCGGAAACAAGTACACCACAGAAAAAAGCGAGGAACGCACCCCGGGAAAAACTCCAATAGCAATGCTGCTGGATTTTTAACATTCCTGAATCTGGTTATTGTTCGCTCCATCCATTTACGGATAGAGGAGCTAAAAATGAAACCTGAAATTCAAAAGAAGCATCAAGACGCTGCAAAGTCTACTGTTGATTTAATACACTCCAGCGTTAATGCCAAAACAAATTCCAAAGGCACAAATGCGGACACCTTGCCTGATGTTGAGTGTGTTTTCGCTGGATATTACGTTGTTGCCTTTGTTGATCTACTAGGCACGGATGCAAAGAATGCGGAACTCAAGGCACAGCCAGAGTTTCCGGCTGCAATGCTTGGACAGGAAGTCGCCAAGGTAAAAGCATTTCAACATGACTTTTATGCCGTTTTTGAGGGAGCAGTACGGGCAGAAAAAAAACTTAAGCCGCTGAGACCGGAAAACATGAAGGCTGATCTCGAAAAGCTTCAAGGAAATGATGTCAAAAGTTATGCGTTTTCAGATTCTTTGGTTTTTTATGCATCATTAAATATGCAGCAAGACAGACTGGTTCCGGTAAGCAGTTGTTTTAGCATATTGACCGCCCTTGTATGTGCCCAGCTTTGGTCATTAGCTAGAGGGGTTCCATTCAGGGGCGGGGTGGAAGTCGGGCGTGCCGCTACATTTAACGGCAACCAAATTCTTGGGCCTGCACTTTCTGACGCGGTGAAACTTGAAGAGCAGGCTCAATTTCCTCGCATCCTTGTTGGGAATGGGTTTCACGACTATCTTCAGCTAAACAGCCAACTACCGCCAGACACCCCAGAAAATAGAGCGAGCCGGGAGTTTGCTGAGATTTGTATAGGTCATATTTGCGAAAGTGATGAGCCTTGCCAGCTTTGCGAACCTGATAAAACGGAAGATAGCCGAACGCGCGTTTTTAGTTTGGATGTTCACTCTGAGTTTGTCGCTGATCTCATTGGCAAGCCGCATCAAGAGTGGATCAATAAGGCGAGAATTTTTGCCGAGCGTGAATTACAACGGTTTAGTGGTCAAAACGAAAAATTGGCTTGCCGATATCGCCACCTGCTAAATTACTTGGAAGGCGAACGATAAACAAAGCGCCCCACCATTGCTGGAGGGGCGTTTTGCTTTGCGAGGCATCTCCTATTTCTGCATCGTGAACCGAGCGCTTACGCCTTGCCCACCAACTCCTTCAGCACGTACGGCAGGATGCCGCCCGCGCGGTAGTAGTCCACCTCGATCGGCGTGTCGATACGCAGCAGCAGCGCGACGTTCTGCGTGCTGCCATCCTTGCGCGTGATGGTCAGCGTCACGTCCTGTTGCGGCTTGAGGTCGCCGGCGATGCCGCCGATGTCGAAACGCTCGTCGCCGGTGAGGTTGAGGCTGGCAAGGCTGTCGCTGCCTTTGAATTGCAGCGGCAACACGCCCATGCCCACCAGGTTGCTTCGGTGGATGCGTTCGTAGCTCTTGGCGATCACCGCCTTCACGCCCAGCAGTTGCGTGCCTTTCGCGGCCCAGTCGCGGCTGGAGCCGGTGCCGTATTCCTCACCGGCGAAAACCACGGTCGGCGTTCCGTCGGCGATGTATTTCATCGCGGCGTCGTAGATCGGCATTTGTTCGCCGTGGTATAGCGTATAGCCGCCTTCCACCCGCGAGCCGTCTTCTTTTGGCGGCAGCATCAGGTTCTTGATGCGCACGTTGGCGAAGGTGCCGCGCATCATCACTTCGTGGTTACCTCGGCGCGAGCCGTAGCTGTTGAAGTCCTTCACTTCGACCTTGTGGCCTTGCAGATATTTGCCTGCGGGCGTGGTGGGCTTGAAGCTGCCCGCCGGGCTGATGTGGTCGGTGGTGACGGAGTCGCCGAACAGGGCGAGGGCTTTGGCACCCTTGATGTCGGATACCCCATCCCCACCCCGGCCCTCCCCTTGAAGGGGAGGGAGCAAGTCGAAGAACGGCGGACGCGCGATGTAGGTGGAGTCGTCCCACTGGTACTGCTCGCCGGCGGGCGCTTCGATGGCGTTCCACAGCGGCAGGTCGCGGGTGAGGTCGCTGTACAGCCTGCGGTACATCTCCGGATCGACCGCGTGTTTCATCATCACCTGCACTTCATGGCTGTTCGGCCAGATGTCTTTCAGGTACACCGGCTGGCCGTCGCGGCCTGTGCCGAGCGGCTCACGGTCGAGATCGATGTTGACCCGGCCCGCAATGGCGAACGCCACCACCAGCGGCGGCGAGGCGAGGAAGTTGGCCTTGATGTTGCCGTGGATGCGCGCCTCGAAGTTGCGGTTGCCGGACAGCACGGCGGCGGCGATCAAATCGTTCTTGACGATGGTCTCTTCCAGTTGCGCATCCAGCGGGCCGGAGTTGCCGATGCAGGTGGTGCAGCCGTAGGCGGCGAGGCCGAAGCCGAGCTGCGCCAGCGGCTCCAGCAAACCGGCGTTGCTGAGGTATTCTGTCACCACGCGCGAGCCGGGGGCTAACGATGTCTTGATGTGCGGCTTGACGTGCAGGCCTTTTGCGACGGCTTTCTGCGCCAGCAGTCCGGCAGCCAGCAGCACGCCGGGGTTGGAGGTGTTGGTGCAGGAAGTGATCGCGGCGATCAGCACGTCGCCGTGGCCGATCTCGACCGGCGGCAACATCTCATCCGCCGATTCGCAACGCACCGATGCGGTGGGGTGTTCGTCGGTCATCGCCATCTCGGTGCGGTATCTGGCGTTGTCCATGGTCCCGCCGCCGGAGACCGGGACGCAAACGTCGCCGCTGCGGTCGGGCAGAGCGGTGGTGTAACGCTTGTTCAGTTCGGCAACGGGTTTGTTGAAGCCGTTCTCCGCGACCGGTTTGGAAAATAGCGTGTCGAATGTTTCTTTCATCCGCGACAGCGCGATGCGGTCTTGCGGGCGCTTGGGCCCGGCCAGCGACGGCTCGATGCTGTCCAGGTCGAGTTCCACCACGCTGCTGTAATCGATTTCGCCAGCTTGCGGAATACCATACAAACCCTGCGTCTTGAAGTAAGACTCGAAGGCGTCCACCTCGGAGGCAGAGCGTCCGGTGTTGCGCAGGTAATCCACCGTGACATAGTCCACCGGGAAGAAGCCCATGGTCGCGCCGTATTCCGGCGCCATGTTGGCGATGGTTGCGCGGTCGGGCACGGTCAGTGCCGCCGTGCCCGCGCCGAAGAACTCGACGAACTTGCCTACCACTTTCTGTTTGCGCAACAGTTCGGTGACGCTCAGCACCAGATCGGTCGCGGTCACGCCTTCGCGCAGCTTGCCTTTGAGATGCACGCCGACCACGTCCGGCGTCAGGAAATATACCGGCTGGCCGAGCATCCCGGCTTCCGCCTCGATGCCGCCCACGCCCCAGCCGACCACGCCGATGCCGTTGATCATCGTCGTGTGGGAATCGGTGCCGACCAGCGTGTCGGGATAATACATGCCATCTTTCTGTTGTACGCCACGCGCCAGGTATTCGAGATTCACCTGATGCACGATGCCGATGCCGGGCGGCACGACTTTAAATGTATCGAACGCCTGCATGCCCCACTTCATGAAACGGTAGCGCTCGCGGTTGCGCTCGAACTCCAGTTCCATGTTGAGCTTGAGTGCGTCGGGGCGGTTGTAATAGTCGACCTGCACCGAGTGATCCACCACCAGATCGACGGGAACCAGCGGTTCGATGATCTTCGGGTCCTTGCCCAGTGCGGCGGCGGCATCGCGCATCGCGGCGAGGTCGGCCAGCAGTGGCACGCCGGTGAAGTCCTGCAACACGATGCGCGCTACGATAAAAGGAATCTCTTCGGTGCGCGGCGCGTTCGGCTGCCAGTTCGCCAGCTGGCGCACGTGCTGCTCGGTCACCTTCTTGCCGTCGCAGTTGCGCAGCACCGATTCCAGCACGATGCGGATCGAAACCGGCAGGCGCGAGATGTTGCCGATGCTGGCGGTTTCCAGCGCGGGCAGCGAATACAGCGCGGATTGCTTGCCGCCGGGACTGGTGAAGGACTTAAGGCTGTTGAACAGGTTGTGTTTCATGGCGGCCTCCGGATGGCGGACGAAGTGTCGGTAGCGATTATAAGAGCTTGTGCGCCGGGCTGGCAGTGCGATTTGCAGCTATCCGGGCATGCCGCTGAATTTCCCGTGACGAACCTAAAATCGGCACTAGCGAAAGTTTTGGGTTAGCATTGGAAAATTTTTTAATGACACGCAACACGATCTTGGAAACTTCCCGGAACGCCATCCCGACGCTGCGCCCCATCTGGCTGGTGGCAGGCAGCGTGCTCGGCACGCTGTTGATCGTTTCCGCTTGCAGCCTGTATTTCCACGGCAGCGTCACCGCAGATTACCTGATCACCGGCCTGATCGCTTCCCTGATCGTGGCTTCCATCGCTATCGGCCTGATGAGCCGGGCGGACAGCCGCGCATTGGCGCTGGTGCTCGGCAGCGAGGCGCGTTTCCGCCAGATGTTCGAGCGGCACAATGCGCCCATGCTGCTGATCGATCCCGCGACCGGCAATATCGTTGACGCCAACGATGCGGCCGGTCGTTTCTACGGCCATCCCGCCGGACAGATGAAGTCCATGAACATCAGGGAGATCAACACTCTGACGCAGGAGCAGGTCGAGGCCGAGCTTGCCAGTGCCTTACGCGAGGAGCGCAATTATTTCATTTTTCCACACCGGCTGGGCAGCGGCGAGGTGCGCACCGTCGAGGTGCATTCCTCGCCGCTGGACGTGGACGGACAATCGCTGCTGTTTTCCATCATCCATGACATCACCGAGCGCCAACATGCCGAAGCCGAGTTGCGGCGCAACCAGGATATGCTCAACGAAGCGCAGCGGTTGGGGCAATTGGGCAGTTGGGAACTGGACCTGGTGAGCGGCGAGTTGCGCTGGTCGGATGAGGTCTACCGGATATTCGAGCTGGATATGGCACACTTCTCGCCTTCCTATGAGAATTTCCTGAACGTGATCCACCCGGATGACCGCGACAAGGTGAATCAGGCTTATACGCAGTCGCTGAAGGATCGCCAGCCCTACGATATCGAGCACCGTTTGCTGTTTGCGGATGGCCGCGTCAAGTGGGTGCGTGAACATTGTCACAGCGAGTTTGACGTTTCGGGCAAGCCGCTGCGCTCGGTGGGGGCGGTGCAGGATGTCACCGGACAACATCTTGCGGCGGAGCAATTGCGCATCTCTGCCGCCACCTTCGAGGCTCAGGAAGGCATCATGATCACCGACCCGGATGCCAACATCCTGCGCGTCAATCACGCCTTCGAGGCTCTTTCCGGCTACAGCGCGGAGGAGATGATCGGGAAGAATCCGCGCATCCTCCAGTCGGGACGGCATGACAAGGCTTTTTACCGGGACATGTGGTCGGAGTTGCTCAGCGCGGGCAAATGGTCGGGAGAGGTATGGGACAGGCGCAAGAACGGCGAGGTATATCCGAAGCACATGACCATCACCGCAATCTACGACGGCCATCATCGGGTGACTCATTATGTCGTGGTGTCCAGCGACATCAGCCAGCGCAAGCAGTCGGAACATGAAATCCATCAGCTGGCCTTTTACGATCCGCTGACCAGACTGCCGAACCGCCGCCTGTTGCTGGATCGTTTGCAGCAGGCGATGGCGGCCAGCACGCGCAGCGACCGGTATGGCGCATTGCTGTTTCTGGATATGGATCACTTCAAGACCATCAATGACACGCAGGGCCATGCGATGGGCGACCTGCTGCTGATCGAGGTGGCGTGCCGGCTGCAAGGCTGTGTGCGCGAGGGCGATAGCGTGGCGCGGCTGGGTGGCGATGAATTCGTAGTGGTGCTCGAAGACCTGAGCAGCATGCCGGATGAGGCGGCCACCCAGACCGAACTGGTCGCGGAAAAGATCCGCAACGAGCTGGACCAGCCTTACATGCTGAAAGATTACGAGTGCCACACCACGCCGAGCATCGGCATCAGCATGTTTCGCGGCCATCAGGAAAGTGTGGAGGATTTGCTCAGGCATGCCGATGTCGCCATGTACCAGGCCAAGACGGCAGGGCGCAATGTCATCCGCTTCTTCGACCCGCAGATGCAGGCGACACTGGATATACGAACCGCCCTGGAAACGGACTTGCGCCGCGCGCTCGACAAACGCCAATTCCATCTTCATTACCAGGTGCAGGTTGACAGCGGCGGCAAGGCGGTCGGCGCGGAAGTGCTGTTGCGCTGGAAACATCCGGAGCGAGGCTTCGTTTTCCCCGACCAGTTCATCCCGCTGACCGAGGAGACCGGACTGATCGTGCCGATCGGCCTGTGGGTGCTGCAAACCGCCTGCGCCCAACTTAAGGCTTGGCAGCACGATGCGCTGACCCGCGACCTGACCATCGCCGTCAACGTCAGCGCCAGGCAGTTCCGCCAGCCTGACTTCATCGCCCAAGTGCAGCGGGTTCTGCTGGAGACCGGCGCCCGGCCTTCGCATCTCAAGCTGGAACTGACCGAAAGCACCGTGCTGGAAAACGTCGAAGACACCATCGCCAGTATGCGCGAACTCAAACTGCTGGGCCTGAGCTTCTCGATGGACGATTTCGGCACCGGCTATTCTTCGCTGCAATACCTGAAGCGCCTGCCGCTGGACCAGATCAAGATCGACCGCTCGTTCGTGCGCGACATCGCCAGCGACCCGAACGATGCCGCCATCGTGCAGACCATCATCGCCATGACCCGGGCGCTGGGGCTGAACGTCATCGCCGAAGGAGTCGAGACCGGCGCGCAGTGGGACTTCCTGGACCGGCACGGCTGCCACGCCTTCCAGGGTTATCTGTTCGGCAAGCCCTTGCCGCTGGAGCAGTTCACCGAGCTGCTGAGGCAGAACAGCGCGCAGCCGTAAGCCGCTTCCGTATGCGCCGCCGTGCCGACCGGCACGGCCAGCAATCTCTCCCGCAGTTTTCGCCAAGTCTCGTTGTGCGCGCCGCCGCCGCTGGTCAGCACGCGCCGCAACGGCGCTGCGCCGAGTTCCGCCAGCCGGGCATAGCCTGCCGTTTCGATGCGCGCCAGCCCTTGCAGCAGGCCGTGCAGGAATTCCAGATCGTTTGCCGGGCGAGGTTCCAGCCGCGGAGCGAGGTCAGGGTCGTTGAGCGGGAAGCGCTCGCCCGTTCCGGGCAGCGGGTAATAGTCGAGCGGGCTGTCCTGCATCGGGTCGATCTGCGCGCTCAATGCGGCGATCCGCGCATCGTCGAAGAACCGGCGCAGCACGCCGGCGCCCGCGTTGGATGCGCCGCCCGCCAGCCACAGGTCGCCGTAGCGGTGGCTGTAGACGCCGTATTGCGGCGCTTCGATGCGTCTTTCCGACAATTGCTTGAGCACCAGCGTCGTGCCGAGCGAGGTCACGCCGACGCCCGGCTCGTCCACGCCGGTGGCGATGAAGGCGGCAGTGCTGTCGGTGGTGCCGGCATGGATGCGGCAATCCGGGCTGATGCCGCAACGCGCGGCGATGTCCGCGCGGATGGCGCCGATGTCCGTGCCGGGCGCGACCACCTCGGGCAGCAGGCAGGCATGCGGCAGCGCCATGACCCAGTCCGGCCAGCGCAGCTGCCCCGTGTCGTAGCCGGTCTTCAGCGCGTTGTGGTAGTCGCTGACGCCGGGTTCGCCGCCGAGCAGCGCGGCGAGCCAGTCGGCCTGGTGCAGGAAATAGGCAGCGTGCTCGACTTCCGGCTGCTGCGTCAGCCACAGGAATCTGGCGAGGCCGGAGGTGGCGCTGCAAACGATATGGTCTGCGGGCGCGACGGTTTTGAGCTGTGCGGCCTGCGCCTGCGCGCGGGCATCGTTGTAGAGCAGGGCGGGGGAGAGCGGCGCGAGGTGCTCGTCGCACAGCAGCACCGTGCCGGAAGTGGCGGCTATGGCGATACCGCGCAGGTTCGCGGCGATGTCCTGCGGTAGCGCGCCCAGCAGCGAGAGCAGCGCGCTGCGCCAGTCCGCCGGGGCCTGTGCGTCCGCGTCCGGGTAGGCGGAGCGCTGCTCCCAGACGACCGACTTGTCCTCCTCGATGACGCAGGCGCGCGCGCCGGAGCTGCCGAAGTCGAGGCCGAGGTACATCAGCCCCGCGTATTGGACTGGCCGCCGAACTGGCTGAGTTCGACCAACGGGGCGGGCTGCCAGCCGGCCTTGCGGTGTTCGGCCACGACGTTGGTGAAGATGCCGCCGCGCACGTAGAACTTGGCGGTCAGGCGCATGAAGCGCGGCC
>Ga0209211_10001715_pt1 | contig 40268 bp, 32 predicted proteins | sample RifGroA2_FD_183992 | JGI IMG/M metagenome (GOLD analysis project Ga0209211, IMG submission 183992) | Groundwater microbial communities from Rifle, Colorado, USA - Groundwater A2 (SPAdes) (version 2) | ecosystem: Environmental > Aquatic > Deep subsurface > Groundwater | place: Rifle, Colorado...
TTTGATTGCTGGCGGTTAAATTAGCAGTATTTACATTAGCCAAAGTTGCCAGAGAAGTTGAAGATAAGGCGGAAACGGTTGTTGATAGGGCATTTAATGATCCGGTTGATGATATTGATGATCCGGTTACAGCTCCGGCTGATACTCCAGCCAAAGTAGAAGTTCCAGATACTCCCATGGTTCCCGAGGAAGTTAATGAGGTAACAGTTGAAGCTCCGGCATTGAAAGAAGCCAAAGACGATAATCCGGTAGACGACAGAGTTGTGCCGGTAATATTGGTTGAAGTTAAATTAGCCAAGGTAACCAAACCAGTGGCAGAAAGAGTAGAAACAGTAGTTGCTAAAGCATTGAGCGAACCAGTAGATGATAAAGAAGATCCGGTGATTGCTCCACTGCTGATTCCACCCAAATTAGTTTGTCCGGAAACTGATAAAGAAGATAAAGTTGAATCATTGGCATTTAATGAACCGGTTGAAGAAAGAGTTGAAGCAGTTACATTTCCACCTAAAAGATTAGCCACGGTTGCCAGCTCGGTTGTTGAGAGAGTAGTTGCGGTTGTTGCTCCGCTATTTAAAGAAGCCAAGGAAGACAGGCCGACAGAAGATAGGGTTGTGCCGGTAATATTGGTTGAAGTGATATTGGCCAAAGTAGATAATCCGGTGCCCGATAAAGTCAAAAGAGTTACGTTAGCCAGTTGAGATGCGCCGGTAATTGATAAAGAAGAACCGCTAATATTTCCGGTATTAAGATTAGCTAAAGTTGCCAGAGAAGTTGAAGATAAGGCGGAAACGGTTGTTGACAGGGCATTCAATGATCCGGTTGATGATATTGATGATCCGGTTACAGCGCCGGCTGATACTCCAGCCAAAGTAGAAGTTCCAGCCACTCCCAGAGCAGAGGATGCAGTCAAAGTCGTAACCGTTGCGGCTCCGCTGTTTAAAGAAGCCAATGAAGCTAGGCCAGTTGTTGATATTGTAGTTCCGGTTATATTGGTTGAAGTCAGATTCGCCAGAGTGGCAAGGCCGGTTCCGGACAAAGTCGTGAGGGTGACATTAGTCAGCTCTGAGGCTCCGGTAATTGATAAAGCTGTGCCGGTGATATTCCCTGCATTAATGTTTGCAAATGAGGCTAGCTCGGTTGAAGTAATTGTTGATACGGTAGTTGTCCCACTACTTAAACTCCCTAAATTACTCAAACCGCTAACCGAAAGAGCAGAAAGAGTGGTTGTTCCGGCTGAAACTCCTCCTAAAGTTGAAAGTCCGGCCACCCCCAAAGTTCCACTGGAGGTCAAAGAAGAAACCGTGGAAGCTCCGCTTTCCAAACTCCCTAACCTCCCCAATCCTCCTAATGAAAGGTTGGCAGCGGTTATATTCGTTGAGGTCAAATTTGCCAGTTGAGCTAAACCGGTTGAGGAAAGAGTGGAAACAGTAGTTGATCCGCTGGACAAGGAAGATAAAGTAGAAGCACCGGCATTGAGTGAAGCGGTGCTGGAGAGACTGCCAGAAGTTAAAGTACTAAATTGTCCGTTGGCAGCTGTCAGGTTTGTTGTTGTTAAATTAGCAATTGAAGCAGCCGCCAAACTGGCTAGAGTAGTAACCGATAGATTAACCGCGGTTAAAGAAACAAGGTTGACATTTTGTAAAGAAGAAAGACCGCTGGAAGAAAGAGTAGTGGTGTAAAGATTTGCACCCGTGATATTAGCAGAGGTGATGTTAGCTAGGTTTGCCAATCCGGTTGAGGAAAGAGTAGTAACTGTAGTCGTTCCGCTGTTTAAGCTCCCCAGGCTCCCCAGGTTACTGACCGACAAATTAGTGGCGGTGATTGAGGCGGCGGTAATAGAACTTTGGCTGGTCAATGAATTAATAGTGGCGTTGGTGGCGGTTAAGCTGGCCGTGGTTAAGCTGGTGGAGGTTAAATTGCTGGTGGTAATATTGCTAAAGTTGGCATTGGAACCATTTAAGTTTGTTGTTGTTAAGGAAGCAGAAGTTAATGCTCCAAAGCTGGCAGTTGAAGAAGTTAAGTGCTGTGCTTCGATAGTACCGGTTGCCCCAATTCCTCCGGCTTGGACAGTGGCATTAGAGATATCCAGGGTTGTCCCCTGACTAAAGGAGAGAGTGCCGTTGGTAAAACTGTTGGAAGTATCGGATCGCAAAAATGAGCTAGGGCTAATTGAACTCAAGGTCGTTGCATCCACACTAGTCAAATTAGACCCATTCAACGAAGAGAAATAAGTTGAAGAAAGAGCGGGTATCCGTCCGGCCGGGTCAATGATTTCAATCTTTCCGGCGCCGGCAGTTAAACTTCCACCAATGGTGAGGGATTCTTTGATATTTCCCGTCTCGGTAATTTGCAAATTCTTACCTTTTACAGTTCCAAAAGGAGCGTTAAAGTCGGCGCTTGTAATTACTCCTCCTCCAAAAGAACCAATCCCAGCCGCGTATAAATTGCCACTTGGTTGTAAATAAAAAACGCCTTGACCGTTTGTTTGTCCTACAATCAAATCGCTTTGTCCAAAACTTTCTAATCTTATGCTGGCATAATCGGTTGAACTTACTATTAAACCGTTTTCAATCTTGGAGGCCGCGGCTTTGGGTCCGGGTTTAAGTGGTGTTTCGGCGCCGGCTACTATACCTTGTATATTTTGAATATTCTCCGCCAACATCTCAAAAGCCTGGGGGGCTAATCTTTTTAAAAGATTTTGGGGGTACTCTAAGGCAAACTTTTTGGCTGATTCTTTGATTCCTTGGCTAATCTCCGGCGGCAGACCGGCAAAAATTATGCCAGCTGAAACAATAAAGATCAAGCTGGCCAAGGCCAATGAGGTTGCGCCTTGCCAAAAGGGGGTTTTTGCTGCCGACGGGATAGTTGAAGAGAGAGATAAAACTTCTTGTTCTTTTTGGATTTTTTCCGCGGTGATGTCTCTTAAAAGTTTTTGATTTTTCTCCAAAATAAGTCTTCTTTTGATTTCATCATTGTTAATTCCTTGTTTTCGGAAAGCTTCTATTTTGTAAAGCAAAGCAATTGTTTCAGTCGGATAGTGGCCCACACTGCCCTTAGAGTCCGCAGTTTTCCTGCGGATCATATGAGGGATAAGGCCAATTTTGGTGTAATAACGAAGAGTATTGTAGTAGTCGGATCCGGTACGGCCAATTCTTAATCCGCGCGCCTTTAAAATTTCAATTAATTCATCAACGCTAATAAAATTTTCACCGCTATTTTTTAATGGCAGTAAGATGTCAATTTGATGAGTTGGATTAAGGCTTTGTGGCAGTTTATTTTTCATCTTTTCCCGTGACGGAAATAGTTAATTTAAGTGTAAAAGATGTATTGGTAGAGTCAAGAGGCAATTTAACAGAAATTAAAAATTAAAAAATCAAAATGCAAAATTTCCTGTTTGCCGGCAGGCAGGCAATTAAAAATTCAAAATTCGTTCAAGACCTTTAACTTTTGACTTGTAATTTTGACTTTTGCCTTTTGACTTTTAACTTTTCTGTGTAAAATGATTAGTATGTTTGCAAAATACGAACCATCGGAAATTGAGCCAAAATGGCAAAAAGTCTGGGAAGAAAAAGGATTGAATAAAACGGATATAGCTGGGGCCAAAAAACCATTTTATAACCTGTGGATGTTTCCATATCCTTCAGCTGAAGGTTTGCACGTAGGTCACGCTTTTGCTTCAACCGCCTCTGATATTTACGGCCGTTTTAAAAGATTGCAAGGTTTTGATGTTTTCCAGCCCATAGGTTATGACTCCTTTGGTATTCACAGCGAGAACTTTGCCTTAAAAATTGGAGAACACCCTAAAAAATTCACCGATCGGGCAACTAAAAATTACGAACGACAATTACGGGCAATGGGTCATATGTATGATTGGTCACGAACAGTAACCACCTCAGATCCCAATTATTACAAATGGACGCAGTGGATCTTTTTGCAGATATATAAAGCCGGTTTAGCTTATAGGGGCAAGGCAATGGTCAACTTTTGTCCCAAATGCAAAACGGTTTTGTCCGACGAGCAGGTTGTAGATGGGGCTTGCGAACGGTGTAAAACCGCTGTAGAGAAAAAAGAAATGGAACAGTGGTTTTTTAAAATTACCGCCTTTGCCGACCGTTTGTTAAAAAATCTGGATAATTTGGATTGGACAGCCAAAATTAAACTAACGCAAAAAAATTGGATTGGAAAAAAGATAGGGGTTTTGGTTAATTTTGATGCGGTGGAAATTTTTACCACTAGAATTGACACAATTTTAGGGGCTACTTTTGTGGTTTTATCCCCCAATCACTCCTTAGCCAATAAAATAAAAACAGTTGTTAATCCGGCAACCAAAAAAGAAATTCCGGTTTTTGTAGATGAATATGTGCTGGATTCGGTTGGTACCGGCGCCATTATGGGTGTTCCGGCCTATGATGAGCGCGACATGGCTTTTGCCAAAAAAAATAATTTACCAATTTTGACTGACTTTGAGCTGGTTTTGGATATTAAGATTGGCAAAGAAATGGTTATTTATCATCTGCGCGATTGGTTAATATCCAGACAAAGATATTGGGGAGCGCCAATTCCCATGATTAACTGTGCAAAATGCGGTTGGGTTGCAGTGCCGGAAAAGGATTTGCCAATATTACTGCCGGAGATTACTGATTATCAGCCCGAAGGCAATGGCAGGGGTCCTTTGGCTAATCATCCGGAGTTTTATCAAACAAAATGTCCTAAGTGTGGCGGAGAAGCAACAAGGGAAACCGATGTTTGCGATACATTTTTGGATAGCTCTTGGTATGAATTAAGATACCCTTCGACTCGCTCTTCCGGTTCGGATCAGGTTCCGTTTGATCCCGAGATTACTAAAAAATGGTTGCCGGTCAATATGTATATGGGCGGGGCAGAACATGCTGTTTTGCATTTGATGTATTTTAGATTTGTGACCATGGTTCTTAGGGATTTGGGATTTATTGATTTTGAGGAGCCAACCAAAAGCTTTTTTGCTCACGGATTAATTATCAAAGACAAAGCTAAAATGAGCAAATCTCGGGGCAATGTGGTTAATCCCGATGAATACATTACAAAATACGGCGTTGATAGCTTAAGGCTTTATTTTATGTTTATGGGGCCGGTTGAGCAGGGCGGGGATTTTAGGGATGATGGGATAAAGGGTATGCGCCGCTGGGTTGACCGTGTCTTTCGTATTGTTTCGTCAAATTTGTCCAATTTGTCCAAGAGGTCTAACCCGATTTTAGAGCGTGAATTAAACAAACTAATTCAAAAAGCCGAAAGAGATTTTGAATCCCGGCACTACAACACAACAATTGCCAAAATGATGGAATTTATTAATTTATTGAGTGACGATAAGTTGCAGATGACGAATGAGCAAATAAAAAAGTTTTTAATAATTTTGGCCCCTTTTGCCCCGCATCTGGCTGAAGAACTTTATCAGATTTTAGAAATTCAGGGTCAGGTTTTAGAACCTAGAATCCCTGCCTTGCCGGACGGCAGGCAAAACCTTAGACCAAGTGCCTTCCTTTCCATCCATCAGCAGCCTTGGCCAAAAAGTGATTTGTTGCCTCAGGCTGAATTAGCTACTGTAATTATTCAGATTAATGGAAAGCTGAGAGGAAAACTAGAAAATATCAAAACTGACCTTGCAGATAATCAGGAGTTATTGGTAGAGAAGGCCAAACAAGATTCCAATGTCAAGAAATTCCTATTTGGTAAAAAAATTAAACAGGTGATCTATGCTAAAGGAAAAGTTCTCAATTTTGTCTGTGGGTAATTTAATCTTTCTTCTCTTGGGCGTTTTTTTGACCAGCGTTGTATTTTTTGTCTGGTTTTTGTGGCAAGACAGGCCTTTAAATTATACTTATATATCGCATTCCTTGAGCAAGGCCGAAGTTGCGGTTATTACAACGACTCCGGTTATTGTTAACCCTTCTTTGGTACAGGGGATCGCAATCAAAAGAATTAACATCAACTCAGCCTCTTTAGTTGAGTTGGATAAATTGCCGGGCATTGGTCAGGTCAGGGCTCAAGATATTATTGATGGCAGGCCTTATCAAAGGATTGAGGATTTGCTCATCAAAAAGGCCATTTCGCGGTCGGTATACGAACAGATTAAAGAAAAAATTAGCATCGGTAATTAGCTCAAATGACTCTTAGCTTCTTTCATCCAAAGACTTTATTGATAATTTTTTTGCTTGTTTTTGTTCTTTTTCTCCGTTACCTAGATGCTAGCAGCCCCAAAGATTCCTCCTGGATTAACGCTTATAACGAAAAAGGTGTTCTCAAACTACAAGGTAAAATTTTGGCTGTACCGCAGATTAAAAGAGCAAAACAAGCCATTGAAGTTGCGGATTTAAAAGTCTTAGAAGAGAACAATTCTCAGAAACAGTTAAAAGGCAAAATACTGGTTTATGTTGGGCTTTATCCTGCGTATCACTTTGGAGATGTGATTGCAATTGTTGCTGAGCTAAAAACCCCGCCGGTCTTTAATGAGTTTAATTATCAGGATTTTTTGGAGATTGAGGGAATTTATTCCATTGTTAATTATCCTAAAATCCAAAAGATAGGTAACCTAAGTAACCTAGGTTTCCTATACGTCTTTCGTGAAAAGTTGGAGACCATCATCAATAACAGCCTGCCGGAGCCGCATGCCTCGCTTTTAGCGGGCATTCTTTTTGGCATGGAAAGAAATTTTGATCCCGGTTTTTACACCAAACTAAGAAACGTTGGCATTTTACACGTGATTGTGGCTTCAGGCTACAATATTTCCGTGGTTTTAGGGGCGGTTTTTGTCCTTGCTTATCTTTTGGGCCGTAAGCTAACCATGGTTTTGGCTATCATCACTATAGTAATTTATAGTATGCTGACCGGTTTACAGCCGCCAATCATCAGAGCGGCTCTAATGGCTGGAGGCGGGCTTTTAGCAGAGACCTTTGGCAGACAAAGGAGTGGTTTGCTATGGTTGTTTTTGGCTGGCTACCTAATGTTAATCTGGAATCCGCTTTGGATTCAAAGCGTCAGTTTTCAACTTTCATTTTTGGCGACTTTGGCAGTTATCGTCATTAAGCCGCAGTTAGATAAAGTCTTGGTCTGGTTAATCAATGAAATGCAGGCTAAATGGTTTACCAAACAATATGCCACGCCACCCAAAAAAGGCCAGGAGTTACTGAAGAACTTTTTTGCGGAGGCTCTTGTTATCACCATCGCAGTGCAGATTTTGACTATGCCTGTAATCCTTTGGAATTTTAAACAGGTGGCGCTAATTTCCTTTTTGGTCAACCCCTTGATTCTGTGGACAATTCCCTTAATTATGGGCGGCGGGGCGGTGTTGGTTTTGGCCGGATTTGTCAGCATTCAGCTAAGCTATCTGCTAGGGTTGGTTTTATGGCTGCCTTTGGAGTACTTTGTTAGAGTAGTGAGTCTATTTGGATAATACAAGTGAGCACAGGGCACAAAACAACTAGGGAATTGAGTGTTCTTTAATTTGAAATTTGAAATTTTTAATTTGAATTGAATTTACAATGATTAAATTTGAAATGTTCAAACATATTTAAAAATAGCGACTTCGTCGATATTTCCTCGCCCGAAGGGCGAACAAATTGATAAATTTATTAATTTCAAATTCATTTTAAATTTCAAATTGTAAATTTCAAATTTTCACTGTGAACTTTGAGTTTCTTTTGAAATGTCAGCGTCTTTTCATTATCGGACTGGGGCTTGGCACTTTGTTGCTTTTGGCCACAATTATTTCATTTCCCGATCACAATCTTCATCTTTGGTTCTTTGACGTTGGTCAGGGCGATTCAGCCCTTATCAAAACTCCCTCTAACCACTACTTTCTGATTGACGGCGGGCCATCAGATCAAGTTATTTGGCAATTGAGCAAAGCCTTGCCTTTTTGGCAAAGAAGAATTGACGCCATCTTTTTATCTCATCCCCATGCTGATCATTTAATTGGTTTGGTTGAGGTTCTTAAAAGATATCAAGTTGGCTGCGTTTTTGTGAATCCTGTCAAGAATAATACGCCGGAGTGGCAGGCATTTTTTAGCGTTATTAAGGAAAAAAACATCAAAGTCAGGCATTTTTGGCAGGCTGAAGAGGTAATTGATAAAGATTTCAAAATTACAGCACTTTTTCCGGATCAAAAGATTTTACAGTCTTTCTGGCAGGCTCAGGGCCCAATGGATTTTAACCTCTTGTCGCAAGTGTTGCTGGTAGAGCTTGGTAATTTTAAAAGCCTTTTGTTTGGAGATGCTGAGGCCGGGGCGGAAAATCCTTATTTGGAGTTTAGCCAATGGCCCAGCGTTGATTTGATAAAAGTTCCTCATCATGGCAGTAAAGATTTTTTAAGCAGTGAAGTTTTAAGCCAGCTATCGCCTTGGGTAGCTGTAATTTCAGTTGGTTTGAATAACTCGTTTAAGCTGCCTGACAGTAGTTCCTTGGATCTCTTAAAGCAGAAAAAGATCAACATTTGGCGAACCGACGAAAAAGGAACTTTGGAAGTTGTCAGCGATGGAAGGGGCTGGCTAACAAGATAAAGAACTCACATCATGAAAATGCACTTAGGTAAGTTCTTTGAAGATGTCACAGGAGACCTTAAATGCGTTTTCGGGATGTGACATCTTTAGGTTTTGCGCTAGAATATAATCATGATTTCTCACAAAATCGAAGAAATAATCAAATCAACAATAAAAGACCTTTATGATTTTGATATCGCAAAGATTGAGCTTGGGCCTACGGTTCGGTTTGAACACGGTGATTACGCAACCAACATTGCTTTTCTTTTGGCTAAAAAGCTGAAAAAATCTCCTTTGGATATTAGCCAAGAATTAGCAAATGCCTTAATCAAGATTAAGCCTGCGGAATTGGAAAAAATTGAGGCAAAGGGAGGATTTATTAATTTCTTTTTAAGCCAAAAGTATCTTTTTAAAAAAGCGCAAAAGATCATCAAAGAAAAAGATCATGACCAAGAGTTAAATCTCTATCACGGTCAAAAGATAATGGTTGAATACGCTCACCCCAATACCCACAAAGAAATGCATGTGGGGCATTTGCGGACTTTATTAATTGGCGAGAGCTTATCTCGAATTTTTGAATATTTGGGCGCTAAGGTGTTTAGGGCCAACTATCAAGGCGACATTGGTTTGCAGGTGGCCAAAGCCATTTACGGCTTGCAAAAAATACTAAAAAAGCAATCCCTAACTTTGGAACAAATAGCTAAATGGAACTCGGTAAAAAAAGCCCATCTTTTAGGTCAGGGTTATGTTTTGGGCAATCAAGCTTTTGAAACTTTGGAAAAAGAAAAAATTGAACTAATAAACAGCCAAATTTACACAAATGACCCCAAGTTAAGCCAAATTTATCAAAAAACCCGCCAGTGGAGCCTGGAATATTTTACTGACATCTACAAACGGTTGGGTACTCATTTTGATCGTTTATTTTTTGAGAGCGAAGTGGCAAAAAAGGGTAAACAATTAGTAGAAGAGAATATACCGGCTATTTTTGAAAAGAGCGAAGGAGCGGTTGTTTTTCCGGGTGAAAAGTATGGTTTGCATCGCCGCGTTTTTATTACCAGCGCCGGTAATCCAACCTATGAGGCCAAGGACTTGGCTTTGGTTTTGGAAGAAAATCAGGCTTTTGCGTTTGACCGTTGTATTCATGTAGTTGCCAATGAACAAACCGATTATTTTAAGGTTATTTTTAAGGCCATTATCATGGTTTTTCCTCAATTTAAAGATAAAGAGTTTCATTTAGCCATGGGTATGGTTAATCTGGTAGGTCGTAAGATATCGTCGCGCACTGGTGAGTTAGTTACGGTTGACGAATTATTGGAAGAAGTGAAAAAAGAGGTGCAAGAATTGATTAAAGGCCGAAGCTTGGCTGTTGATAGTGGGGAAGCCGTAGAAGTAATTGCTCAAGCCGCGGTTAAATACGCCTATCTTAAAGTTGACCCTACTAAGAATTTGGCGTTTGATGTTAAGCAGTCAATCAGTTTGGATGGCGAGAGCGGTCCTTATTTACAATATAGCCTAGCCCGAATTTATTCTCTTTTGCAAAAAGCTAAAGAAAGAGGATTGGGGTGGTCGGAGGAGTTGGATTTTTCAAAAACCTCTAAAAACGTTTTGGAAAATGAAACATTGTTGGTTTTAAGACAGCTGGAAAGGTTCAACAATATTGTTTGTGAGGCGGGCAAATCCTTAAACCCCTCAATTATTGCTTCGTATTTATTTGATCTGAGCCAGGGTTTTAATAATTTTTACAATCAGATACCTATTCTTCGTGGATTAACTGATTTGTCCAACAGAGAAAACGAGCAAGATTTGCAAACCAAGCTTTTATTAGTTGAGGCAACGAAAAAAGTATTAGAACAGGGATTAAATCTATTAGGAATTAGTACTCTCAAGCAAATGTAGGTATATCAATAAATATCAATATATATCACAGGACATCATATTTAGATTTCTTCTGGTCGGAGAGGAGGGAATTGAACCCTCTGCCTCTCGGTCCCGAACCGAGCGGTCTACCGATGACCTACTCTCCGTGGTGCCCAGCTAAGCCGGGCTTTAACCACGCTGAGCGTGGTGCCCTTGGGCAGAATTGAACTGCCATCTTGCCCTTAGGACGGGCTTGCTCTATCCGTTGAGCTACAAGAGCGTGTTGCTTCTTGCTTTTTGTTTCTTTATTATATCCTTATGGAACTAAAAAAGCAGCACCGGATTCCCCGCCATATTGAAATTGATCCCAGCGAGAAAGTTATTCTAACCCTGCGCCAGCACTGGTCAGTCTTTAGGTTGGCCATTCTTTTAACCTTCTTTTTACCCTTTTTATTACTCTCTGGGATTTATTTTTCTAAGACTACAGGTTTTCTAGATATACTTCTTTTGCAACAGGGAATCTTTTGGTTGGCCACTTTTTTACTTGCGGCCGGGTTATTAATGATCCTTTACCGCTATTATTTCTGGAAACGCACTCTATATATTGTGACCGATCAAAGAGTCATGATGGTGGTTCAGGAGGGTTTGTTTAGCCGCAATGTTCAACAGGCGCCTAATCATAAAATTATGAATGTTTCGGCTAAAGTTGAAGGCTTGACTGCCAGCCTTTACGGTTATGGAGACGTGTCGATTGAGGTACTCTTACCCGGTCGGGAAAAAGCCATTGTTTTTCATAAAGTTGGCCATCCGCACCAGGTTCAACATCAGATCATGCAATTAAGTTTGAGTAATCGGTCAAGGGAAAAGGCCGAGCCCGCTTTGGAGCCGGAAACGATTACCGTAAGTTAATGGAATAGAGGTTAGTTTGGTTGCTCTCGGGGCTAAAATTAGTCAAGATGGCAATTCTGGAGCCCGAAGGGTAGGGAAAAATAGTTTGGCCTAAAACTATTCCTTCAAAGATTTTTGTTTTGTTTTCGCGGTTTAGTTCAAGCAGAGAAATTGTTCCCTGTTTGTCATTAGCCGGCTTTTTCTCCAAAATTAAAAGATGAGTGCTGTCAGGAAACCAGAATAGAGAGGCAAAATTAGCCGTTACCAAGATTGTTTCTTCGGCTGGTAATTTTTTATTATTGATTGTTTCCTTTATTTTTAGGATTTTAAACTCTTTGCTTTGGCCATTTTGTACTTGGTAAAGAATCCAGTTTCCGTCGGGTGAAAAAGATAGATCTAAAAGTCCAGCTATTCTTTCCGTCAAAGATGGCGATAAGCCTTCCCCTAGCTTTTCCTGATTTAACTGCTTCTCCTTGAGCCAAAGGCTCTTAATCGTGTTCACATCGCTGACAATCTCCTTGGCATGACTTTGGAGGTCTAGCAAAAAACTAGCCGTTTTTCCGGAAGGGGAAGGGACGTTTTCCAAAAGTACTTTTTTGGAATCAAAAGAAAAAGAAACAATTGCTTGGCTGTAAAGAAAACCATCTTCTCCCTTGGTGCTTGCCGCATCATCAGCTAGAATCCGACTGGGCCTGGTAGTTAAGCCAAAGGGTTTTTCGTTCAAGTCCAAAATCCAAAGTCCTTTTTCGGGGTCGACTTCTGTCGCAAAAACAATTTTAGTGCCGTCCGGTGAAATGATGGGATTTTTTGCGCCGGTCAGGCTTAAAGGTTTGAGTTCAGGAAAGATGGGGATTAGCAAGGCATCAACCCGAGTGATAAGTTCCCTTTCAATTTTTACTGTTTTTAGGTAAGTAAAAAAACCCGGTTTCTGGATTTTTAAGTGATATTCGTTAGGTACAAGGCTTAAAGAACCATTGGTGGCTAACGAGATTGGTTTGTCGTCAATAAAAACTAAACCGCCATCCGGAATGGAATTAACTAAAAGAAGGCCAGTTTCGGTTACGGTTTTTTTCTGAAAATCAAATGAATAGCCGCGGGCCAGAAAAACCAAAAGGATAGTAACAGCAATAAGGATTAGGCCTGTAACTGTGGGAAGAATGATTTTTTTGAGAAACATTAGAGTTTGCCACAAGCGTGTAAACCGCTTGTGGTTTACATTATACCATTAAGCAGGTAAGATTTGATTATGTTTACCTCTCGCATTGGAATTGATTTAGGGACGGCTAATTCGTTAGTTTATGTTCAAGGGAAAGGAGTAGTTTTAAACGAACCAACCGTGGTTGCGGTAACAGTTGACGATAACAAGGTAATTGCCGTTGGCAATCAAGCCAAGGAAATGTTAGGTAAAACACCGGTTAATATTGTGGCTTCAAGGCCAATGCGTGATGGCGTTATTGCAGACTACACTGTAACCGAAGCTATGTTGCGGTATTTTATCAACCAGGTTTCGGGGTTTTTTCGCCTTTTCCGTCCTGAAGTAATGGTTTGTGCTCCGGCCGGCGGTACCACCGTGGAAAGAAGGGCAGTTTTAGATGCGGCTCTTTCAGCCGGTGCCAGGACCGCTTATTTAATTGATGAAGCTTTGGCGGCAGCCATTGGCGCGGGACTTCCAATTGCCGAGGCATCGGGCAACATGATTGTGGATATTGGCGGTGGTACAACCGAGGTGGCAGTTATTTCTTTGGGCGGGATTGTGGTGCATCGCACCCAAAAGGTAGCCGGCAACAAGCTGGATGAGGCTATTGCCAGTTATGTGCGGCGCAAGCATAATCTTTTGATTGGCGAGCGGACAGCCGAAGAAATAAAACTAAAGATTGGTTCGGCCACTCCTTTAGACAAGGAGTTGACCATGGAAATAAAGGGCCGTGACGCTTTTTCCGGGTTGCCGTCTGTTATTAAAATTTCTACCTCCGAAATTACTGAAGCTATCAAGCCGCAGTTAAAAGAAATGGTTAACGCTATTAAATCGGTTTTGGAGGAAACCCCGCCGGAGCTATCTTCGGATATAATTGACCGTGGCATGGTTTTATCGGGCGGCACTTCTCTACTTCGTAATTTGGACCGTTTGATTACCCAAGAAACGGGCGTTCCAGCCCATGTAGCAGAGGATCCTCTTTTCTGCGTTGCCCGAGGCACCGGCGTTGCCATTGAGAATTTGGATAAATTCAAGAGAAATATTTCAATTGCCCGTTAAGATGACAATCGGCTTTGACGCTTCCCGCGCCTTTGTTTCTCAACCTACCGGAACGGAGACTTATTCTTATCAGTTACTCAAGGCTTTTGCTAAGCTAGACTGCCAGGAGCGGTTTTGTTTATATTTACGGCCAAATCAAATTATCACAAAAGCTGATCGTCATTGGTTACCTCAAGGTTGGGAGATTAAAATAATTCCTTGGGATTTTTTTTGGACTCAAGGCGGCTTGGCTTTGGAAACATGGCAAAACCCCACGGATGTTTTGTTTATTCCGGCTCATGTTATCCCGTTTTTGAAAAACCCCAGGGTGCCGGTTGTGACAACTGTTCACGATTTACCCCTAGAGTTTTTTCCGCATCAAAAAACCTTAATCCAGCGGATTTATCTTAATCGTTGGGTTGAAAGCTTAAGAGCAAAATTGGCTAAAAAAGTTATTTGCGTATCTTTTGCTACCAAGAATGATCTAACAAAAAAGCTAGGGGTTCCGGAGGATAAGATAAAGGTGATTTATGAGGGGTCGGAGGCGGAAATTTTCAATTTGAAATTTGAAATTTTCAATTTTGAGAAGGTGAAAAGAAAATACAGCATCCGGGGAGACTATTTCCTCTCTGTGGGGACATTGCATCCAAGGAAGAACCTGGTTCGTCTGATTGAAGCCTTTTCACGCTTTACAAAATCAGCCGATGGTATTCCAGTAGGGAACATCCAGCTTCTAATATGTGGTAAGAAGGGCTGGGGTTATCAAGAGATTTTTGAGGCTCCAAAGAAATACGGTGTTGAAGAAGGCGTTAGGTTTCTTGATTATGTTGAGTTTGCCGATTTACCCTATCTTTATGCTGGTTCAATGGCATTAGTTTATCCTTCGTTGTATGAAGGCTTTGGTTTGCCAATTCTTGAAGCCTACAGTGCTGGAACCCTGGTTTTAACTTCCAATATTTCATCAATGCCCGAGGTGGGGGGAGATGAGGCGGTTTACATTGACCCTTTTGATGTAGTTGATATCGCAAGAGGATTAAGCGAAGTCGTAAAGATCAATCAGAACTTAGGGTTAAGAGAGGAAAAGATTGCAAAAGAGAGGCTGTGGCTGAGGAATTTTACTTGGGAAAAAGCGGCCAGAGAAACACTGGAGGTTTTAAAATTATGAATCGTATTTCTATCCTCGGATTTCCCATTGATCCCTTAACCAAGCCGCAGTTTTTGGATCGGGCTTCGCATATCATTGAGTTCAACCAAAAACAGCAGATTATCACTCTTTATTCCTCAATGCTAGTTTGGTCGCAGAAGGATTTGGAGTTTGCTAAAATCATCCGGAATAACGCTTTAAATATTGCTGATGGGATTGGTCTTTTGGCTGCCGGGGATTATCTAAAGGAAAATAACTTTTTTAATGTTCCCATTCTTTCTGAGTTGGAGCTTTTGATCAAAGGATTGCGCATTGGTTTAAGGATTCTTTTTGGTCAGAGTTTTAATATTATTCCTGAACAATTAAGGGGGGTGGATTTGATACCGGATTTAGTTGTTCTGGCATGTCAAAAAAACTGGCGGGTCTATCTTTTGGGCGGATTGGGGGACGAAGCTTATGAGCTAAGGCAGAAATTCTCAAGTCAATATCCTGGTCTTTTGATTGAATCATCAATTGGATTTTCTTCGATTGAAGACGCTTTACCAGAAGAGAATCAAACTGTGATTGACAAGATTAATAACTTCTCGCCGCAGGTTCTCTTTGTGGCCTTGGGCCCTGTTAAACAGGAAAAATGGATTAGCCAGAATTTATCCGGCCTCAAAGTCAATATTGCCATGGGTGTGGGTGGGGCTTTTGACCTTTTGTGTGGGAGGGCGTCAAGAGCTCCCAAATTTATCCAAAAGATTGGGCTGGAATGGCTTTGGCGTTTGTTAACAAATCCCAAAAATCTCCTTAAAGCCTTAGCTGCTTTTCCCATTTTTCCGCTTTTGGTTGCTGGTGAGAAGAGAAAAATGTTAAGATAATTAATATTCACGGCATAGTGGATTCAAAAAAGAGATGGATTTTCATTTTCTTGATTTCTCCAAAGATAATAATCAAAAACAAAAAAGAAGGGTTTTGTTTGAGGGGGCTGAACGGCGTTCTCCCAATGATATTGCTCATTACATCAAAGAATTAGCCAAAAGTCATTCTTTGGTCAGGCGTTCCAGCGCTTCTGAAAGAAGAAATTTTAAACATCATTTTGCAATTTTAAGTAAACAGATAATTGAAGGATGCAAAAGGTTAGAGAAGCAGGACGAAATATTATTACCGCGGGTAACTGCCGAACAATGGATTATTGAAAATAGGTCAATGATCTTTCGTTCCCTAGAAGAGGTTGAAAAGGGACTGCTCACTCCGCTTTTCTCTCGGTTGCCGTTTCTCTGCGTTAATTCGGGGCATGCTAGGGTGTATGACATTGTGGTATGGCTTTTGGAAAACACCTCTTCAGCGTTTACCTTAAGCCGTCTTACTACCTTTTTGCAATTATATCAACGCTCTATTCCTCTGGAGATTGGAGAGATTTGGGCGTTACCTCTAGTTATTAAGACTATTTTGTTAGAGGAGCTGGCACTTTTAACTCATGAAATTGTTTCAAATAAGTTGGTTCAGAGACAGGTTATTTCTGCCATTCAAAAGCTGACTGTCTATCGGCAAGAAAAGAGATCCGCTAGCTTGATGTTTGACCTCCTTTTCAAAAAAGATACAAATCTGACGGTCCAATTTGTCCTTAATTTTCTGGATGCCGTTAAAGACAAGGAATTGCATGCTTTTTTCCTTGAAAGATTGTCAACAACTTTCTTAAACAGCACGCCTAATTCCTTGCGGGAGACTATTAACTTAGAAAGAGCAAAACAAGTCAAAAACGAAAGAATAATACGCAATATAGTTTTAAGTTTGCATAATATTTCACAAATTGATTGGTCACAGTTTGTAGAAAAAGTGAGCTTGCTGGAAGAAGCTTTGCAGAACGATCCTGCCGGCATTTATCCCAAAATGGATGTTCAGACCCGTGATTTATATCGTCATGTTGTTGAGGAGGTTGCGTTATCAAGCGGGTTTAGTCAATTGGAAATAGCCCGTTGGGTGGTAACAATTGCCAAAAAGAAGAGCTTGTCTTTAGACGAGGCGCTATTTCCAAATCATGTGGGTTATTATTTATTAGGCTCGGGTAGAGCAGATCTGGATCAAGCCTTTCCTACGGGGGCGGATTTTAGGGGTAAAATTTTTAAGTTTATACGAGATTATGCCACTCGTTTTTACATTGGCTCTATTATTTTGGGGGGTGCAGGCTTAGAACTGATCGAGGTTCTTTTCATAAATAATTTCAGCCCAATTGGCATTCCAAACGGTTTATTGGCAGTCCTGATTGTTTTGTTAATGCTGCCCAATTTCTATCTGCTAGAACAATTAGTTAATGCTTTGATTAATACTTTATTTCGTCCCCAATTTCTGCCGCGGATGGATTTTGAAAGGGGAGTCCCAATTGAGTTGCGTACTATGGTTGTTTTGCCAACCATCTTGTTTGATTCTTCCGGTGAATGCGAAGAGTTGTTAAAAAGTATAGAGATGAATTATTTAGCCAATCAAGACAGTAATATTTTCTTTGCCCTTCTTTTGGCTTTTCCCGAAACTGATGCAATGGATCCTTTACCTACTGAAAAAGAGAAAAACCGATTTAAAGATTTACTGCAAGGTTTGGAATCGTTAAACAAGAAATATCCTAATAATGGCTTACCCTTTTTTCATGTTTTTTTGCGAGAAAGATGTTGGAATGCGGCAGAAAACTGTTGTATGGAGTGGGAACGGAAACGGGGAAAACTTTTAGAATTCAATCAGTTATTACAAGGCTCAAAGCAAACCAGTTTTGTTTTTTGCTCTGCCGAAGAAAATTTTCTTTCTTCGATTAAGTATGTCATTACGATTGACCGCGACGTTTTTCTTCCCAAAGAAAGCGCCAAAAAGTTAATAGCCACCATTACTCATCCCCTTAATCACGCGGTGGTTGACCAAAAAAGCCGTAAAGTGGTTTCAGGGTATGGTATTATTCAGCCGAGATTGAGCCCTACCACCACGGGAACAACGTCTTTGATGAATGAATGGTTGGGCGAGAGAGGTGGGTGGGATTCTTACGCGGGAACAGTTTCTAATGTTTATCAAGATTTTTTTCAAGAAAGTATTTATATGGGTAAGGGGATCTATAAAGTAGATATTGCCAACCAGGTTCTCTCCAAACGTTTCCCTAATAATATTCTTTTAAGCCACGACCACTTAGAGGGTTTCTATTGTCGTACCGGTTACGCTTCAGACATTCAAGTGTTTGAAGGGTATCCAATGGCGTTTATTCCTTACATCAAACGATTACATCGCTGGATTAGGGGAGATTGGCAGTGCTTATCTTGGATTTTTAGTCGGGTTAGAAATGAAGAAGAAGAATTAGTGCAAAATCCTTTGGCCATGTTCCAGCGCTGGAAATTGTTATGGGGGACTCTTTCGACCTTAGTCTTGCCGGCAATCTTCTCTCTAATTCTTTTTAGCTGGTTTTTATTATTAGGTAAAGCCGGTTGGTTTTTAACCCTCTTTTCGGTTGGAATTTTAGGCATACAGCCGTTCTTTTCCTTAGTAAATTCGTTGCCGCCCATTTCACCAAAGGATTTAACCTGGAGTTTTTTATACTATAACATCAAAAAAATTAGGGCTAATCTTTGGCATTTTTTAATGCAGCTATTCTTGAATGTGGCTTTTTTAGGCAGCCAGTCTTTGGTGGTTTTGAATGCTGTTTTTAAGGCGTTAATTCGTCTTTTGGCAACCAAGAAAAAGAGATTGGAATGGGTTACTTTTCATGAGCAACATTTTGGGCTGACAGAATCTTTCTTTAGTAATCTTTCTCAAACGAAGAACATGGTTTTTCTCTGTTTAGTATTCTTAATCCTTCTTTTACGGCAGGAAACAGCAATGCCTATTCTAACAACAACGGTTCTTTCTACTTGGTTCCTTTCTCCCTTGACCGCATTTTTGGTTAGTAAGCCGTCAAAACCTCAGTTAAAGTCAAATCTTTCGGAAAATAAAAGGCGGTATTTACGCGGGCTATCCAGAAAGACTTGGGGTTTTTTTGAAGACTTGGTCACGCCGGAAAATCATTGGCTACCGCCGGATTCTCTGCAACAGGGAACGGTTGGCTCTTTAATATCTGACCGGACCTCAACAACAAATATTGGTGTCTATCTGTTGACCGCTTTATCGGCCCTAGATCTTGGTTTTATGGGGCCATTGCAATTTGTTTCGTCCTCAAAACGGACATTATCAATGCTTAAAAAGCTTAAACGCTACCGGGGACATTTCTTTAATTGGTATAACCTAAAAACTCTGGATGTTCTTTCTCCCGCTTATATTTCCACAGTTGACAGTGGTAATCTGATTGGATCCTTGATTGCTTTTAAAGAAGGCTTGGGCGAGTTGCCGGCTCGTTCTATATACGATAAAGAGATAATTAGTGATTGGCGAAGCCTAATGTCGTTTTTGCAACAGGAGGTCCCCGTTAAATTTTTGTTTACCCTAAAGGCAGAATTGCCTTGGTTGTTTAGTCCAAAAGAACCCTTTCCCACTTTACTGCGTGATTGGTTTTCAACTTTAAAAGCCCTAAAAGATTGGCAGAATGATTTTGGATCAAAGATTTTAGCGCAGACCAAGCCTTCATTTTGGTTTATGAAATTTTCAAAAAAGATTGATGATAGTTTGACGGAGTTGATCTTTTTGGCACCGTGGCTAGGAACTTTGTTTGACAACAGAGGCAAGGTTGACGAGGATTATTGTAAGGAATTGACAGAATTTAGCGCATCCCTTAGCCTGGTAGAGCTTCAGAGTCATTATCACGATTTTTTAAAAAATATTACGGGAGTTAATTTAAACCTTGGAGGATTAGAGCTCAAGAAAGATGATGATTCCAAAAGAAGATTTGTTTGTCAATTGTCAAAGCAGGTTGAAGATGGGTTGGACAATTTGGAAACTCTGCTCAAGGAAGTAAACGAGCTGATCTATTTGGTTGAAGGTCTGACAGAAGAAGTAGATTTTTCCTTTCTTTACAACAAAGAAAAGAATCTCTTTCATGTTGGTTATAACCTCTCAAAAAAGCGCTTTGACCGTTATCATTATGATCTTTTTCTTTCGGAGGCTCGTTTGGCAAGTTTTTTGGCCGTGACCAAGAGTAATGTTCCTATCAGGCACTGGGCTTCTTTACAAAGGCCGGTGACCTTTTTTAGGGGCGAACTTTCTCTTCTTTCTTGGGCCGGATCTCTCTACGAAACTATCTCACCGTTTTTTTTGATGCCCGTATTTCCGGGGACCCTCTTAGATGCAACCGTAAAGACGGTGATAAAAGGGCAAATGGCGTTTGGAGCGCAAAAAGGAATCCCGTGGGGGTTTTCAGAGTCTTCTGATCGCTTTGGTCGTTATCAATACAGGATGCACGGCGTCCCTTTTTTGGGGTTGCGGGGGGAAGTTGCTAAATCCTCGGTTGTGGCTCCCTATGCAACATTTCAAGCCCTGCCATTTGTGCCGGATCTAGCCTTTAAGAATATTTTAAGGTTGGAGCAAGCGGGAGCAAGTGGTCATTACGGTTTTTTTGAGGCGTTAGATTACAATTCGTCCTCCAGAAAAGATCCAAAACCTTATGTCATGCGTCTTTTCCTTTGTCATCATCAAGGACTTAGTTTGATTGGTTTGGCAACCTTCTTGCTGGGGCCATTGGTGGAGAGGCGATTTTGTAAGGATTTAGGTATTAAGGGCGGTCTTTTTCTTCTTGAGGAATATCCTTCGGCTGCTATTAGCCCAACCAAGTTATTTTTGGTGGAGTCGGAATCCAAAAAAGAAGAGAATCCTGCCAAAGAGATATCTCTTAGGGAAGAAACTGTGTTAATTTCTGATACCAAGCAGATGAGGGGCGCTCCTTTGATGCATTTACTCTCTAATGGGAAGTATAAGGTTTTAATCAGTAATCGGGGGAGTGGTTATAGCGGATATGGTACCTTGTGTTTAACTTCTTGGCGAGAGGATCCTACTTTTGATGATTTTGGACTGTTCTTTTATTTAAAGGATTTGAAAAGCGGAAAAATTTGGTCGCCTGCTCTGCAGCCTCTTAAAAAGAGATTGGATGATTCCAGGACAACGATGTCAGAAAACTTTTTAAAAATTGAAGCCTTGGCTCAAAAAATTAAAAGCGAGCTGCAGGTTTTTGTTTTGCCGACTGAAGATGTCGAAGTCCGCCGCTTAAGATTGACCAATAACGGCGCCACCTTGCGTCAACTACAGATTACCAGTTATGCCGAAGTTGTTTTGAATGACTATCAGTCGTCTTTGGCTCATCCTTCCTTTAGCAAGATGAAAATCTTAAGTGAGTTTGATAAGGAGAATAAGGCCCTAATCTTTTCGCGGCGGGGTTCTGGCGTTGAAAAATATCCGTTCCTGGTCCATAAAATGGTTGTTAATCGGGCGTTGCCTTCTTTGACCTTTGAAACAAATCGTCTGGATTTTATTGGTCGAGGCCGTGACCTTTGCAATCCATATCTTATTGAATTTGAGGGAAAGCCTGTTGGATCTACCGGTTTTACTCTTGATCCCATCATGAGCTTTAGTTGCAAGGTAGAGTTAAAGCCTTTTGAGACTATTGACCTTTTTTATCTCGTTAAAGTAGCAAATACCAAGGAAGAAGCATTGGGCGGAGCTATCCAAGCCTCATCGTTTGAACTACAAAGGCTAGAAAAAGATTTAGAGCAAAGGGAGAAAGAAAATGATCTAGGCTTAGATTTAGAAAGTTGTCAAAAGCTTCTTTCCTGTCTTATTTATAAAAGAAGCAAAGAGGTAGAGCTAAAAGAATTAGGCGGATCTCCGGCGCTTTCTTGGGTTTCGCAGTGGCAAGAAATTCAGGGCCGGTGGGGAATCAACAACGCGGCGCATCTTGTAACCATAAAAATAGAACAACGAATACCTAAGCGTTTCTTAGAGGATTTTATGAAGTGCTTTTTTCATCTTTCGCAGAGAGGTTTTGAAGCTAATTGTATTATTTTGATTCCAAACCAAGAAAGTGTTTACTTCCAATTCTTGAAGGAGCAGGTTCAAGAGATTATTGATAAATACAATGATTTATTTAAGTTTTCGGCATCTTTCGTTTTAATTAGAGAGGAAGAATTAACAAAAGAGCAATTAATTGCTTTGCGTTTTCTTTCAAGATTGGTGTTAGATACCGCTCATGGTTCGTTAAAACAGCAAATAGAGACCAATTTTAAACAATTATGAAAGAAGAAAAAACATCGGAAAATATTGATTTACTTTTTAAGAACTTTCTTGGCGGATTTGACTCCGTCAGGCATGAGTATGTAATTAATTTGGCAAACGGACAAAATACGCCTTCACCTTGGGTAAATATCATAACTAATCCAGTTTTTGGTTCAATGATTTCATCTTCCGGCTCCGGTTTTTCTTGGTTTAAAAACAGTTATTTGTTTCGTTTAACTCCCTGGATTTCTGATCCAGTTACGGAAAAAGGCGGGGAGCTCTTGTTTTTAAAGGATGAAGGTACGGGCGAGGTTTGGTCGCCAACTCCACTGCCAATTCGCGAACCCTCTAGCTATCGTATTAGGCATGGACAAGGCTATTCTATTTTTGAGCATCAGAGTCACGGTATTTCACAACGGCTAACTGTTTTTGTGGCCAAGGACCGGCCTATTAAATTCTTGTCTCTTAAGCTTTCTAACGAAACAAATATGAACCGTCTTCTGTCGGCTGTCTTCTTTGTGCAATGGGTATTGGGGGATTTTGCCGAAAATACCCGCTCAAATCTCTTGGTCAATGTAGATTTTTCTAAAGATCTGATTTTAGCCCGTAATCCGTTTTTGCCTGGTTTTGAGAATGAGGCGGCTTTTGTTGGTTCTCTTAGCAGCGAATCCAATTTTTGTATTGACCGGACGGAATTTTTTGGTAGGGAAAACGGTTTAATTCCGGAAGGGTTGTTAAAACCGGTTCTTTCAAATAACACTTCAATACCGAATGATCCTGCGGGTGCGGTTCAGACCTTTATTGAACTGCCAGCTAGAAGCGTACGAGAAGTGGTTTTTTATTTGGGGCAAAGTAAATTTGAGGAAATTACCCAAACCGTCAGGCAGTTTAAGAAAAAGGAAAATGCTAAGGATACTTTATCTGCCGTTGATAAGCGTTGGCATAATCTTCTGACAAAGTTTCAAATCAAAACGCCAAGCCAATCTTTAAATGTCTTGTTCAATGACTGGCTGATTTATCAGCTTTTAAACTCTCGTTTTTGGGGAAGAACAGGATTGTATCAACCAAGCGGAGCCTATGGATTTAGAGATCAGTTGCAGGATAGTTTGGCGTTAATTTGGTTGGATTATAAAATGACCCGGCGGCATATCGTCTTGGCGGCCTCGCGTCAATTTGATACTGGCGACGTGCAGCACTGGTGGCATTTTCCACAAGGAGCCGGCATTCGCAGTGAGTCTAGCGACGCTGCTTTATGGTTGGTTTATGCCGTAATAAATTATCTAAAAGTAACTCAAGATAAAACTATTTTAGAAGAAAAGATTCCCTTTTTGAGTACCGATAATCCTGCGCACAAGCCGGGGGCCTACTTTGTTCCTACAGTTAAAAGATTGCCGGTTACGCTTTACGGGCACTGCACAGCTGCTTTGGAAAAATCAATTTCTCTTTTTGGTTCTCACGGTTTACCGCTTTTCCAAAAGGGAGATTGGAATGATGGTTATAACAATGTAGGGCCCAAAGGAAAAGGAGAAAGCGTTTGGTTGGCGTTATTTTTGTCTAGCATTCTGAAGGACTTTGCTGATGTTTGTAAGACAAGGGGGGATTACAAAAGGGCCGAAAACTATCAAAAGATTTCCCGCGAGCAAATCAGCATTGTAGAAAAAGAGTCTTGGGATGGAGAATGGTTTGCGAGAGGTTTTTTTGATGACGGAGGCGTGCTTGGTTCTCACAAAAACTTGGAAGGACGTATTGATTCGGTAGCTCAAAGCTGGAGCGTTATCGGCGGCGGAGTTGATATTGACAAGGCTAAAATAGCCATGGAATCAGTTAAGAGGCTTTTGATTGACGAACAAAACAAACTAATATTGTTGTTTGATCCGCCGTTTGATAAAACATCGCCGGCACCGGGATATATTCAGTCTTATCCCCCGGGAGTCAGAGAGAATGGAGGATGTTATGTTCACGCCGCTTTGTGGGTGTCTTGGGCCTATGCCTTGCTGGGGGACGGTGACTCGGCAGTTTCTCTTTTGGATATGGTGAACCCTTTTAATCGTTCCAGCGGCTCTTTTGAATCTATGAAATACGCGGTAGAACCTTATGTTTTAGCCGCCGATATTTATTCTAAACCTCCCCATACGGGTAAAGGAGGATGGACTTGGTATACAGGTTCAGCGGGTGTTTATTATCGTTTGGTGCTGGGGGTCATTTTGGGCCTGGATTTTCGTGGTTCAACTTTAAGGTTTAACCCTTGTTTGCCAAAGAGTTGGCCGGAGTGTGAGGCGGAGTTTCGCTTTGGTCAGGCTAGCTATAAGGTTATAATAAAAAACCCCTTTCATACTAATCAAGGGGTGGAAAAAGTATTTTTGAATGGGGCTATAGTACCTGATGGTATTATTAAATTAGCTAACACTTCAGGAGTGCATGAGATTACCGTTGTTTTGGGTAGGTAATTCTTCTAGGATTCGCTTTTCCCCAACACCCACAATACTTGTTCTTTTGTATATCTCCTGTCGCCTCGTGAGTTAATTCTAATAGGTGGTAGTTTACCTTTATTGCCCCAACGCTTAATAGTCAAAGGCGAAACACGCAGGATTTTGGCTACTTCTTTAATAGTGAGTAACTCTGGCCAGCCTTCGGCAAATTTGGACATACTAATACTTTAACAAATATATCAAAGTATATCAATAACAAATCTCGTCATTTTAGCTCCACCTTAGCTCCGGCTGCTTCCAGTTTTTTCTTGGCTTCTTGCGCTGCTTCTTTCTTAACAGCGGTTAAGATTGGCTTTGGCGCGCCTTCAACCAAATCTTTAGCATCTTTAAGGCCCAAGTCGGGTTTAAGCTCGCGGACAGCCTTAATTACATCAATTTTCTTTTCTCCAAACGCGGTTAAAATTACATCAAATTCACTTTTTTCTTCTGTTTCTGGTGTGGCGGTGTTTCCACCCTGGGCTCCGCCAGACATCATTTGCGGCATGGCCGCGGAGATGTTGAATTTTTCCTCCAGAGCTTTAACCAGCTCAGAGACTTCCAGTAAGTTTAATTTTTCGATTTCTTCGATGATTTTATTAATATCAGACATATTTTATTACTGCACCTCCTTTTTGAGACTTGATAACGCATACAAAAGCTTGGTTTGGTTAGCCTTAAGATCCCAGGTAAAGCGTGTTATAGAGGCCTTTAGGTCGATTAGGAGTTTTGTAAGGATAGTTTCCCTTGAGGGAAGGGTGGCAAGCTCCCTAATTTGGGAGTTATTCAAGAATGTCTTGTCAAAAAAACCAAATTTTAACTTTGGGATACCAGTGTCTTTTGAAAAATCCCGTAGGACTTTAAGAGCAGAGTTTTCGTCTTTTGAAAAGACTAAGGCAGTTGGTCCGGAAAGCTCATTGTTGTCGGCAATTTTTAGCTGGGAATCGTTTAAGGCTTGTTTAAGAAGGGTGTTTTTAATTATTTGAAAATCGCCTTTGGCGTCTTGGATTTTATTTCTTAATCCTTCGGTTTGTTTGGTGGTTAGCCCTTGATAATCGGCAAGAGCCACGGTTTTTGCCTCTTGGAGTTTACTAATTAAATTTTTGACAATGATTTTCTTTTTTTCGTTTGGCATGTATTTTCCTACCGTTGGATGTTTAATCTCCCGACTAAGTCGAGATCCCCAAGGGTTTCAGGATATCTTCGATTGACTTATGTTAGCACAGATGTCAAATTACCTCTATTCCCATTGATTTGGCTGTTCCGGCTATAATCTTTTTGGCTGCAGCTAGGTCTTTGGCGTTAAGGTCAGCCATTTTTTGAGTAGCAATTTCCTCCAGCTGACTTTCAGAGACTTTGCCGGCCTTTTCCCGGCCGGTAGTTTTGGCGCCCTTTTCTACCCCGGCCGCCTTTTTTAGAAGAATTGAGGCAGGTGGCGTTTTAACAACAAAAGTAAAGGAACGGTCTTCAAAAATTGTAATAACGGCCGGTAAAATAGTACCTTTTTGATTGGCAGTTTTTTCATTGTATTGCCTAACAAAATCCATAATTGCCACTCCGTGTTGACCCAATGCTGGTCCGACCGGAGGGGCGGGAGTGGCTAAACCGGCTGGTAAATTAAGTTTTAAAATAATCTTGATCTTTTTTGCCATATTCTTTAGATTTCCCAGATTACATCTTTGAAACCTGTAAAAAGTCTAATTCTACCGGTGTTTCCCGGCCAAAAATGGAAACCAAAACCGTTAGCTTACCCTGATCTTCATCAATTTTATTAACGGTTCCCACAAAATCGGCAAACGGCCCGTCAACAATTTTAACGGCCTCAGAAACAGAAAACTCGGTTTTAAACTTGGGCGCCTCTTGTAGGGAATATTGCAAAATAGCTTCTACCTCTTTTTCGTTTAAGGCAATAGGTTTAGCAACAGTTCCAACAAATCCGGTTACCCCCGGGGTGTGACGGACACAGGAAAAGGTATTGTCATTGAGATCCATTTTGATCATGACATAGCCTGGGAATATTCTTTCCTGCACTTCGCGTTTCTTGCCTTCTTTGACCTCAATCTTTTTGGCGGTGGGTACCACCATTTCAGTAATTTGCTCTTCCAGGCCAAATGTTTTTATTCTTTTTTCCAAATTAATTTTTACTTTGTTTTCATGCCCCGAATAAGTGTGGCAAACGAACCATTGTAGCATAGTTATTTTTTGATTAAACTTTGGATAACTCTCGATAAAACAAAATCAATTCCGCCGATATATATCCCCAAAATCGCCGAAACTACAACAACAACTGTTGTTAGCCGTATTGTTTCTTCTCGGCTTGGCCAGCGAACTTTTTTGAGCTCGCCTAAGACCTCTTGTGAAAACTGGGTTATTGTACCAAATGAAAGCATTAAAAACAACTTTATGCCAAAAAACCCGATTTGGCAAGGATATGCTAAACTAATGATATGATTTCTGACGCAGAAACTGCAGTAATAACCCAAAATGCAAACTCTTTATGTCAAAATGTTTTGCGGTTAAATAGTACCCAAAACAGAAGCGCCAAGATGCAAGCTTTGGACTTGAAAAGAGAAGAACCGGAGAAATTGGTCATCATTACTAATACCAAATCAGAGGTACTCGATAATGAGTTACCAAGGATTTTGGAAAAAGCGGCCAAATCTACCGGCGCCAAAGTAGAAGTTATCCATTTTGCGAAAGGGAACGAGGAAGAGGGTTTAAAAAAATTTGGCGAAGGAGGTTTTGACGTGGCAATCAGACTAGCCTTTGATAGCGTGCAGTTGACTAATAAACTGGAAGAAATTGCACAAAATAAACAAATGAGGATGATTGAAATGCCACAAGCGGACAGGCATTTTTTTCTCTCTGAGGTATTTAGTGAACTTCAAGAAGATATTTACAAAAGAGAGCAGTCTTTAATGGAAATTTTACCGTTGACCAATCAAGTCTTCTTGATAGCCGATGACGGTACGGATTTATCATTTAAAACTGACATTTGGGCAAGTGAAAATGTTGATTATGGTACTTTTGGAATAGTCGCAGTGGATAATTTCCCAATCGGTGAGATTTGTACAAATATATTGCTAGGCACGGGAAACGGTAAGTTGGTTTTACACTATTTGGATTCTTATGTAGATGGTGCAGAAGGCGTTTTTGTGGACGAACCAGTGATTCTTACCTTTGAAAATGGCGAGGCAATAGATATTAAGGGTGGTGAATCGGCTCGTAGACTTAAAGATTATCTAAAAAAAACTTCAGCCAAAGACAACGACCCCAGGGCGGCTTATCGTTTGTGTGAAATGGCCTTTCCGACCAGTAAAAAAGCCCGATTTTATAAACTTGGAGAAAAAGTAACAACATTGGAGGCAGAAAAAACCCGCGTCCATGTAGCTATTGGTGATCATCCTGTTAGGGATGTTGAACCAACGAAGTTAAACACTTCTGAAGTGCACTTGGATTTTCTTCTTCCCGGTGTTAAAGCAAAAGTTAAGGGTGATACTGTGGAGGCAATTTTTAATGATAAGGCTGAATTACAATGGATTAGTCGAAAGTAGGGAGCTTTTGGTCTTGTAGCAAGAGACTGGATAAACTATGATTTATGATAGGAGGTAAAACTGTCATGCCCTTTTTTCAGAATCTTTCATCCTCTGAGCAACGCCGCATTAGACTTTTAAACATGGTCAATCAGCCAGCTGGGCAGGGGACAGGGGAATTGCCAAAACAGCCAATTGTGCCCGTTGAGGTAGCAACCCCTTTCTCAACCGAGTCTATTAGTCCAATTAGCTCAATCGCTTTTGAGAAGCCCAATTCCCCCGAAAGCTTTACGCCTCAAGAAATTAAAACAACGGAAAAAGTTGAAGAAAGATTTGAAAAACAAATTGAGAAAGATGACCAAAAAATTGCCAAAGAAATTATGATAGAAAAAGCTCAAGAATTAGGATTGCCGTTAACCCAAGCGGAAATTGTTAGCGGAGAAAAAGTTTCTGTCAAAGATGGATTGCGTTGGGTAACCGAATGGTGCTTAAAACAAATAAAACACTTAACTCCGGATAAATTTGTGGGCGCGGAATATGAATCATTGAATATGGTTTTTTTGGAGGTGAGGGTGCCTAAAGAAAATGAAGTGGAGATTGCGGCGGCTGAACCAATGTTTTCTAACTTGTACGGAGTGTATAAGGGCGGGTTTTTGAGTAAGTTTTTTACCCGACAAAAGGTTTTTTCCTTTGAAATAGTGGCTTCCGATAATGAAATTAAGATGATTGTCGGTTGTGATAGGTCTTTGAAAGATTTTGTGGAAAAACAAATTAATGGTTCATACCCGGAGGCGGAGGTTAATGAAATTAAAGAACCCAACCCTTTTTCCAAAGGCGGAAGGGTGGCTTGCGCCGAACTTATAACTTCCGGTCCGCCTTATTTCCCCACCCGTGGTTATCCGGAATTTGAAAAGCAATCTGACCCCTTAAGCAATTTGACATCCTCGGTTTCAAAGTTATCCCAAGGCGAGGCGGCTATGATTCAAATTCTTATTTCTCCGGCTGGCGATGATTGGCGAAAACGGGGCCAAAAATTTGTTACCTCGGCTCAAGCGCCGGCAGATAAAGATGACAACCGCCCCAAGGTTTTTGTTGATCAAAAAACAATAGAAGGTATTAACAAAAAACTGGTTAAGGTTGGTTTTAACGCAGTGGTGCGAGTGGTTGCCGAAGCCAAAGATGACATCTCGGCCGACCTTTTGCTTAACACCATTGTGGCTAGTTTTCAGCAATTTAACCTGCCGCATTTAGCGTCTTTTAAAACCAGAAAAAAATGGTTTGGCAATTTTATTCTGGATTTTATGTACCGTTTTGTGCCCACTTTTATGCATTCTACGGTTTTAAACACCGAAGAGTTGGCTACTATCTATCATTTCCCCAATTCCAAAGTGCAAACCCCGCATCTTTTATGGCTGCAGGCCAAGGTCAGCGAAGCGCCGCAAAATTTACCAACCGAAGGCCTATATCTTGGCTTTTCGCAATTTAGGGGCGAACAAAAAAAGGTCTTTTTGCTGCCGGATGACCGGCGCCGGCATCAGTACATTATTGGGCAAACCGGTACCGGAAAATCAGAGTTTCTTAAACGTATGGCACTGCAAGATATTTACGAGGGCCGGGGCTTAGCTTTTATAGATCCGCACGGTCAAGCCATTGAAGATCTGCTGCCATATATCCCTAAAGAAAGGATTGACGATGTAATTTATTTTAATCCGGGAGATTTTGATAGGCCAATGGGTCTTAATATTTTAGATGTTAAGACAGAACAACAAAAACATTTGGTTATCAATTCTTTTATTGCTCTTTTGTACAAGCTTTATGATCCCAATCGCCAGGGTATTATGGGGCCGCAGTTGGAAAGAGCTATTAGAAATGTAATGTTAACGGCTATGAGTGAGGAGGGTAACACTATGATTGAAGTTTTAAGGCTTTTGATTAGTACCGACTACGCCCGGTCAATGATTCCTAAAATTTTGGATCCCATGGTTAAGCGCTATTGGACTGAAGAAATGGCGCAGACCAATGAGTTTCATAAATCGGAAAAACTGGGTTACATTGTTTCCAAGTTTGACAGGTTTGTGACTGAAATTGTGATGCGCAATATTGTAGGCCAGGGCAAGTCGTCTTTTGATGTTAGGGAGGCAATGGATAGCCATAAAATACTTTTGGTTAATTTGTCCAAAGGTTTGATTGGTGAGGAAAACTCTAACTTTTTAGGTCTTTTGTTGATTCCCCGAATCTTGAGTGCCGCTATGTCTAGGGTTGATATTGAAGAATCAAAAAGGCAGGATTTCTTTTTGTACGTTGACGAGTTTCAAAACTTTGCTACCCCTGATTTTGTGCAAATATTGTCTGAAGCCAGAAAATACCGCTTGGATTTGATTGTGGCCAATCAGTTTATTGCTCAATTAGATGACAAAATCAAAGATGCCATTTTTGGAAATGTAGGCACAACAGTTGCGTTTAGGGTTGGTTTGGATGATAGCGATTATCTGGAAAAACAGTTTGAACCAACCTTTAAGAAAGCAGATTTGATTAATAACCCGACAGGTAGTTGTTATTTAAGGCTTTTAATTAAGGGTCAGCCAACAACGCCATTTTCTATGAAGGTGGATTGGGATTTTTTGAAGAACTTTGAGAAAGATGAAGAAAGGGGCAAGGCGATTATTGAACTCTCCCGTCTAAAGTATGGTCGCGATAAGGCCTTAGTGGAGGCAGAGATCAAAGAAAGAGCGCAACTTTAGTTAGAGTCGCACCTGCTAAGAAAGAGCCGCCGAAGGCGGCTCGTATAGCCCCCGAGCTCCTCGAGTCTGAGCCTCGGAGTCGAAGACCTTAGCAAAGGGGGACAGGTGCGACCTCTCCAGAGATAACAATTGTGAATTCTCCTCGGGGTTTATTAATACTATAGTGTTTTGTAGCATCCTCGATAGTCTCTCGTCTAACCTCTTCGTGCAGCTTTGTCAGCTCTCTTGCAATCATCAACAGTTGTTTTTCACCCAAGGTTTCTTGGAGTTCGCTCAAGGTTTTCAATAATCGGTGCGGGGACTCAAAGATTATCGTTGTTAGTTTATCATTGGCAACAAATCGTTTTAACTGTTCAAAAAAGTTACTCCTTTTGCTTCCCTTATTAGGCGGATATCCCAAAAATAGGAATTCGTTTAGCGGAAAACCGCTCAAGGGTAGGGCAGTAATAACAGAAGATGGACCGGGGAGCGATTCAACCTTTATGTTATTTTTGATTGCCTCACGGACCAACTTAAATCCGGGATCAGAAATCAAAGGTGTGCCGGCGTCAGAAACTAAAGCCGCGGATTTACCATTTTGCAAAAAATCAATAATCTGCGGCAAACGTTGGGTTTCGTTAAAATCATTACAACTCAAAAGCGGCGGGTGATTCAAGGGTTCGTTTTCCTTGAAGACTAATTTGAGATAGGGTTTAAGTGATAAAAGCAAAAGCCCGGTTCTTCTGGTATCTTCGCAAACAATCAAATCAACGGAAAATAAAACCTCAATTGCCCGCAGGGTAACGTCTTTGAGGTTGCCGATGGGAGTAGGAACAAGGTGAAGAACGGATGGCGACATTGTTTAGGCGACGGTTTTTAGCTCCCTTTCCACTCTTTCGGCAAGATATAATTTCATCAAAGATTGATAAGGCAAATCTTTTTGGTTGGCTATATTTTTCAAACGAGCTAAAAGCCATTCCGGCAGACGTAAAGAAATGGTGGATTTGGTTGGTTTAAGGTTTGGGAATAAAGCTCTTCGGGCGTTAGACCAATCAAGATATGGGGTAGAATCGTGAGTTGCCCAAAATTTTCGTTCATCGTCTTCATTTTTAAATTGAGGAATCTTTTTAAGATTTTTCTTCATAGATTTTTCTTTCCTTTCTGTTGGCGTTGCGGGCGGAGATAATCCTTAGCTTATCCCCGCGAATAGTAAAAGAAAGAAATAATAATTTTCTTTGTTGTGTTAGCCCCAAAGCATGGAATCGAAACTCTCTTTGTGAATGCTTTGTGTCTTCAGACAAAAGCAGATTTCGATCACCAAAAGCTTCCTCGGTCTCTCTGTCGGTAACATTATGGCGGATCAAATTTTTATCAATGTTTCCGGTATTCCATTCAAAGATAATTGGCTCTGGCAGTATCCGCACAACAATTAAAGTATATGTTTAGAATATACAAATGTCAAGGGGTAAAAATGGCGGGCTTTAGCTAAAACCTGTTGATAAGCATTACGAACATGGCCAGCGCGGCAATTCCCATGCCAATAAAAGTAGTTAGTATTAATAGATTGGATAACCAGCCGTTTTTATACTTGCCCATGACTTTTTCATTTTTGGTCATGAGCCAAATGACAAAAACCAGGGGAACAGCTACCACTCCATTGATAACAGCGGTATAGACTAAAGCGGAAATGGGATTTATGCCCACAAAATTGATTAATAACCCCACCAAGGTTGAAAGAATGATAACGCCATAAAAACCCCAGGCTTTTTTTAATTTTTGGTTTAGCCCTTCTTTCCAGTTAAAAGTTTCGGCAAAAGCATAAGCTGCCGATCCGGCCAAAATCGGCACAGAAAGAAGCCCCAGACCAATAATGCCGGCGGAAAAAATAAGTTTGGCTAAATAGCCGCTATTGGGGAAACTTTGTACTAAAGGCTCCAGGGCTTTAGCGGCATCAGCCGCGCTGCCAATATTGATGATGCCATGGGAATTTAAAACGGTTGCCGCTACCACAATGATTGCCCAAGTGCCAATCTCTGAAAAAAGCATACCCAAAAAATTGTCTATTCTCAAAGAATGCATAAAGTTTGACGTGATTTTTGGCTGGTTGGTTTTTCTTAAAAGATGTAACTTTTTCTCTTCTTCGTTTTCTTCCGAAGCCTGCCAAAAAAACATATAGGGCGAAATAGTTGTCCCCAAAACCGCGGTAATTATAAAAAGAAATTGAAAGCTAAGCTCAAAATGAGGAATAAAGGTGGCCTTAAGTATTTGAATCCAGGGTTCTTTAACAATAAAAACGGTAAGGGGATAAGCCAGTAAGGAAAGAGCTAATATCTTAAGAATTTTTGAATAGGCTTGATATGAAGTAAAAATTTCCAGTATTAGGATGGTAGCGGTAAAGAATATGGCTAAAAGAGCAAAATTGACGGGGATAATAAGTTTTGCCGCGGCAGCCATGGCGCCAATATCTGCGCCAATATTTATGATGTTGGAAACTAACACCAGAGAAACAACCAGGAATAGTATTTTTTTGCTGTAATGTTCTTTGATAACCGCGGCCACTCCCTTACCAGTAACGGCACCAAGGCGGGCACAAGCCTCCTGGACGGCCGTTTGTAGCGGGAGCATAAAAAGAGCGGTCCAAAGTAGTCCATAGCTAAATTGCGCTCCGGTTTGAGAGTAGGTGGCAATACCAGAGGGGTCGTCGTCGGCGGCGCCGGTAATCAAGCCTGGTCCTAAAATTTTGAAGAATTTTTTAATCTTTTCTTTTAATTTAAGTTTGTGGTCGTTCATCATTATGGGGTTCGATTTGGCGAGGTGAAATTAATCTCTAAGGATGTATTTAGAGCCTGTGCGATTTTTTCTAAAAAGCCCAGAGTTGGATTAAAAGAACCTGACTCTATTCGGGCAATAGCCGATTGCTTCGTGTTGATTTTCTTGGCAAGTTGTAGCTGCGTTAGTTTTCTCTTTAAACGCATTTCTATGAGTTGAGAAATAAGTTTATATCGAGGAGCCAACCTTTTGTATTCGGCGGCTACGATTTTATCCTTTAGGAGGTGACTTCTGACGTTTTTCCAGTTTTCCATAGAATCAATATAACACAGAAGTTATATTATGTCAAGAGTTGCAAATATCTATCTTTGGCTGTTTCTATTTCGTGGATTGGTATTTTTTGTGTTTTCTTTTTAAAAGCGTGCAAAAGATAGATGTTGCGATTAAGAAAGGTATAGATAACGCGGATTTCGTTACGACCTCTGATCCTAAGTTCGTAAAGTTCGGTTGTTATCTTCTTGGAATGGGGGAGGTCTAACAACGGACCGTAGGTTTCGAGAAGATTAATTTTATGGATAATTTTTGCAATGGTTGTTTTCTCTTGCGTTGTGATAAACTCCTTTACTATTTTTTCACCACGTTCTGTTTCAAAAAAGAGAATATTCCAAGCCACGCTCCAATATTATCATAAAGAGGCGGTAGTCCTTGCGAATCCGTAATTTCCAAAATGGCAGGGCCAGGAGGAGTCGAACCTCCACAAGCGGTTCTGGAGACCGCTGCGCTACCATTACGCCATGGCCCTAGGCGGAAAATTCCTCCAGAGATTTGGCATTTTCTACTTTTTCTTATCTGCTCTGCTAGTCGCTTTGCCTTTTCTGATTTTAGCCTCAGTATGCTGAGTGTGTTTTTTACACCAGGGGCAAAGCTTCATCAATATTAACTTACCAGAAGTCTTCTTGCCTTTAAGGGTGGCACCTTCAGTTGATTTTTTGCGAATCGTCGTATAGTTTTGCTGTTTGCACACCTTGCAGGCCAAAACCACAATAATTCTGTTTTCTTTCTTAGGCATGGAGTGATTTTACGATAACCCTTTAAGAATCACAAGAGGGAAGGGATGGAGCCGAGAGTGGGGATCGAACCCACGACCCCGTCCTTACCAAGAACGTGCTCTGCCAACTGAGCTATCTCGGCTGAATTTTAATAGTATATGCCCGTCTAACTCGAGTTTGCAACTCTCGTTAGCCGGTCATGTATTCAAAATACATTATTGGAAGTTGCAAATTACAGTATTTTGAATATAGAGAATTCACAAAGACGAAGCAACTAAAAAAGGGTTATCCTCGATTTTGGATAACCCCATAGATAAAAAAAATTTATTCAACCCAACCAATCCTTTTATAAATCCCGCGAGCCTTTAATTCAAGGGATGGGACTACCCGATCCAAAAAAGCACCTATTAGAAAGACAAAGACAACAAAAGGAGCAAGCAACCCCCAAAAGAAAACAGTGGTGCGATGCGGTTTGTCCTCGTAGAGTTTAAGCCGCCAATACGAATAGGTTAACAACAAAGCTGAAACTAGCCATACAAAAACAGAAATAATAAACCAGATGGCCCCAGCTTCTTTTTGCTCCAGATAAAAAATTGTAATCAATACATCAATCAAGGCGGCACCAAGGTTCAAAAGCAGAATTTGTCCTATTCTTTTGTCCACCTCTGCTCCCTTTTTTTGAATTTTTAAAAAACCGAAGTTATATATTAACAGTTTATTCAGTTTCTGTCTAGTATTAGTATGACAAAGCGGGTCAGAGTGCTTGCCGTCCGACTTTTGCTTTTTGAAATAAAAACTCCACAAAATTTCAAACTGGACTTTTTTGCTTCATTCTAATTGAATTCCGTTTTAAGAGAGTTGCTATAATAGGATATAGCAGCGGGGATTCCTGCCTTCTTCTCTCTGTTCACAAAATCAGGATAATACCTTTTCCAGGCGCTTGTGACTATTCCCTGCAGAAGTGAAGGATAATTCAGACCCAAAGCAGCGGCTGAGCGGATTAAGCCAACGTCCGGCTCGTTGTCAATTGAAGGATTGGTATTAACTTCCAAAATATAGATTGATCCATCGTCTTTCATCCGCAAATCAATCCGGGCGTAATCCCGACAATTAGTTACCTCATAGGCTTTTTGAGCCAATTTTTTAATTTCTAACTCTTTATCTTTGGGTAATTGAGCCGGGCAAACACCCGGTGTTTCTTTGTAGACCTTGGTGCGTTGGTACCATTTAGCGGCAAAACTGACAACGCGCCATTTTCCTTTGTTCTTGGTTTTGTTAAAACTTGAACCAAAAATTATTTCCGAAATTGGTAAAACTGTTAAGTTATCACCGTTACCTAGTATTGCCACGTTCAATTCGCGGCCATCAATAAATTCCTCAACCAGTGCCGGCTCCTTATACCATTTATTGATATGAGCAATCCGCTTATTTAATTCAGAAAGATTGCTAACAACTGATTTGTTAGAAATCCCCAACGAAGCGTCTTGCTGATTGGGCTTAACGATCAATGGGAATTTTAGATAGCGGGGGAGTACTTCACCGGGATGTTCAAAAAGTTTGGCTTTGGGCGTTGGTAGGCTATTTTGGATAAGAAGGTTTTTGGCCAAGAATTTGTCGGTAGTTAGAATTATATTTTGCGCATTACCGCCGGTGTAAAATTTTTGATATTCGTCTAAAATTTTTGGAATTTGAAATTCAGTCTTAGGCAAATTGCCAACGCCAAAACAGGAGTTGAAAAAAAGATCGGTTTTTAAATTAGGCAATTGATTAATAGTTGATGCAGAAACCTCAAAAAGTTCAACCGTGTAACCCAATTGTAATAATCCATTTTTTAGATGCAAGGCGGTAGTTAGGGTATTATTGTCGGGTATTTGATCAATTGAGAGACCATCCATTTTTTTGCCAACCCGGTTATAAAGTACGGTAATGTGCTGAGGTTTAAAAGAAGGAGGTTGTTCTTCAGTTCCATCAAAATTTTCATTCATGATGTTTTCAGTGAAAAGGGATTTTGATTTTTTGTCAAGAGGCGAGGAGATTTACTTTAATAAATTATAGTAGATGAACACAGGTCAATTTTGAATTTTGAGCTTTGCACTTTTTGAACTCTCTTGTCTGGTGCTGCGGGAAGGATTCGAACCTTCGTAGCCCAAAGGGCGCCTGTTCTACAGACAGGTGCGATTGTCCACTCCGCCACCGCAGCTCAATGATTCCTGGAGCCGAGGAGAGGGATCGAACCTCCAACCTACTGTTTACAAAACAGTTGCTCTGCCATTGAGCTACCTCGGCATCTCTCCTTATCCTATCAAAAAAACGGAAAAACCCCAACTTTATTGAGGTTTTGAAGATAAAAAAAATCCCGCCGTGCCGTGATATCTGCCGATGCAATTCCGCCTGTCTAAAATTAACAGGGGTGGCAGCTGTTCCACCATAACAGTGAAACAAGTTCTGCCTCCAATAGTTTTTAGTGTCCAGGGGAATTCAATCAGCCACAAACGAACACCGCAGGATAATTTGTTAAGATTAGTTAAGCACTGCTTTAGCTTATTGTCAAGACGATAATTTTATACTAACATCGCTGTTATGCGGGTTTGTCAAAAATGCGGTAAAAAAGCGATGACCGGGAATAGAGTCTCGCACTCACATCATAAGGAAAAAAGGCTCTTTAGGCCCAACTTGCACGCGGTAACTTTGCTTATTGATGGGGTTAAACGCCGTCTTCTTCTTTGCACCAAGTGCCTGAAGAAGATTAAACAATCTTTGAAGTGAGAGGCGGGAGGTTACCGCTAGTCAATCCTTGGTCTTCATAATATACTTTGTTTTGTGAACCTCTCGTCTTTTATTGATTCTCTTTGGAAAAATTTTTCTTACGATATTGCCATTGATTTAGGGACGGCTAATACTAAAGTTTTAGTGGTTGGAAAGGGTGTTGTGATAAGAGAACCTTCCATTATTGTACAACATAAGAAGACAAAAAATATCCTTGCCATTGGCAATGAGGCCAAAAGAATGATTGGGAAAACACCGGCCATGTTGCAGGTAGTGAGACCCTTAAGGGATGGGGTGATTTCAGACTTTGATGCCTGCGAGCGAATGCTAAAATATTTTATTCATCAGGTTCATCGTTCTTATCAGCTTTTGCCTCCCAAAATTCCCAAACCTCGTTTGGCTATTGGAATCCCATCGGGTATTACTGAAGTAGAAAGAAAAGCGGTGATTGATGCGGCTCTTAAGGCCGGGGCTCGCAAAGTTTATTTATTGGAGGAACCAATGGCTGCAGCCCTAGGTTCCAATTTGCCGGTTGAGGAACCAACTGCCTCTTTGATTGTTGATATTGGCGGCGGCACAACAGAGATTGCCGTGATCTCCTTGGGTGGGATTGTGGTTTGCCGGTCCTTGCGGATTGCCGGTGATGAATTAGATGAAGAAATAATTCTTTGGCTGCGCTCCAAATTTAATCTTTTAGTTGGTGAAAAAACCAGCGAGGAATTAAAAATTTCTTTAGGTAATGTTTGGCCGGAGATAAAAAATGAGGAAATGATTGTAAGGGGTCGGGATTTGGGCAGCGGTCTACCCAAAGAAGTTAAGGTTTTATCCAATGATTTAAGGGAGGCAATTTTGCCAATTATCTCAAACATTACGGAAAACATTAAAGATGTTATTGAAGAAACTCCACCGGAGCTTTTGGGTGATTTATTTAAAGAAGGTTTAATACTGACCGGCGGCGGGTCGCAGCTTAAAGGATTAGATATTTTCTTGGCTTCGCACTTAAAAATACCAGTTAGAGTAACAGAAGATCCCATTTTGGCTGTTGTCCGTGGTTGTGGTAAGGCATTAGAGGAAGTAGAGCTTTTGGAGAAGATTAGAGTCGGAATGGGGAAAATATAATTCTTGTTATGAAACGGACAATTCTCCTTTTATTGACAATCGTGGTTATTTTTTTGGCTTCTTCGTTTTGGAGTTTTAAAGCCGACTGGTGGGTTATAGAAAGGCCAATTCTGCTGGTAGGGCAAAGCTTAGCAGGTGTTTCCACAAATTTAAGATCAGCGGTAATGTTTTTCTGGAACATGCCAACTATTTATGCAGAAAATCAAAAATTGGGATTAGAGCTGGCTAGTTTTTCCGGTTTAAAAGTTGTTAATGGAGCCTTAACAGAAGAAAATGCCGTTTTAAGAAAACAGTTAGGCGAAAAAAATCTCACAAAGCTACAATTTCTGCCGGTTAGGACTTTGGGCAACATTCAAGAGAGTGGAACTCTGTATTACCTTTTGGATAAAGGGTCAGGCGATGGTATTTTGGAAAAACAGTCGGTTGTTTTAGAAAATATTTTTTTGGGTGTTGTTGAAAAAGTTAGTCGGCAGTCCAGCCTCTTTTTGCCTGTAACAGCACCAACAAGTTCAATACCTGCCGAAATTAGAAGTCCGGAGGGAAAATTTAAAGGCCAAGGAATATTGGTCGGCCAGTACAACCTTTCCTTAAAATTAGATAAAGTTCTGCCGGAAGTGGAACTAAATGTTGGTGATTGGGTTGTTACTTCGGGCGAAGGCAATGTCATTAAGCCGGGATTCTTAATCGGCAAGGTAGATAAGGTTTTTAAGAAAGATAACCAAATTTTTCAGTGGGCCAGTGTTGATTCGGCAATTGATTTTTCTCTTCTCAAGATCGTTTTTATAGCTCAAGATAATTAGTCAGAACCCAAAAGAGATGAATTCAAAAAGATTGTTATTCCTTTTAGCCGCGTTCTTCCTGGATATTTTCTTTGTCTCCCACTTTTCCTTATTCAATTTCAGATTTTCTTTTTTTCTTTACGTCTTTTATTTTTTCTGCTGTCAGTTTGTCTTAGATGAATTATTGGTTTATTGTTTGACAATCGGGTTTCTGAATGATCTTTTGACCGCTTCTTTCTGGGGTCTACACGGCTTGATCTTGAGCTTTTTGGTTTTAGGAGTTTTTGTCTTTAAAAAACTTTTCTTGATCAGGTGGAATACGCTAGTCTTTTTCTTACCGCCTTTTTTTCTGATGTTTGACTCATTGATTTTTGGGAGCTTTCAAATCTCTTTTATCACGGTTTTACAACTTGTGGTAAATTGGGCGGGGTGTCTTTTGAGCTATCTTCTGCTATCAAGCTTTTTAACAAAACCTGTAGGTTTCAAGGAAAAGATTGAAATTCAACGATGAAATTTGGTCCAGTTTTTTTTGAACAATTAAACAAGGAGAATTTTTTGCCCCGGATATCCTTCAAAAAGAAGGTTTCAGAACTGGAGTCATTTTCATTCCTGCCCAACAATTTTTCCTCGGGTGTTTCTGTTAACAAGATAAAAGTGTACATTCTGCTTCTTTTTTTCCCCCTTCTCGCCTTATTTTTGGTGGAAAGACTTTTTTGGTTACAGGAGATTTCCGGCCGCCAGAATCGCCTTCTCTCCGACTCCAATAGAATCCTTGACCAAGCCTCACCTTCGCCCCGTGGGGTTATTTATGATAGCGGCGGTAAGATTCTGGCTCGCAATACTCCGGGTTTTAGGGTAATTATTAATCCTTTGGTTTTGCCAAAAGAACCACCGATTTTGCAAAAAGAAGAAGATTTACTTTTGGAAAACATTGTTTTAACCAAAGACGATTTGGAGAAAAAAATAAAGCAAGCCGTAGGTTCGCAGGGGATAGTTTCTGTCAAAAACGGTCTTTCCTACGAGGAACAATTGCGCCTAGTAGCTCTCAAAGACGAATTAAAAGGGTTTGAAGTTAAAGAAGATATCGTCAGGGATTATCCTCAAGGGAATGTTTCATCTTTTGTTTTGGGATATTTGGGTGAGGGAAGTAATGGTTCTCTGGAAGGCTTGAGCGGTGTTGAGGAAATCTATCAAAATTTGTTAAAAGGTCAGGATGAGCATATCTTTTATCAGGTTGATGCTTTAGGCGGGCAAATCAAGGAATTAAAAAGGGAGGCTGCCTTGGCG
>Ga0209211_10001716_pt1 | contig 40262 bp, 38 predicted proteins | sample RifGroA2_FD_183992 | JGI IMG/M metagenome (GOLD analysis project Ga0209211, IMG submission 183992) | Groundwater microbial communities from Rifle, Colorado, USA - Groundwater A2 (SPAdes) (version 2) | ecosystem: Environmental > Aquatic > Deep subsurface > Groundwater | place: Rifle, Colorado...
TATCCTTAATAAATCCCATATCTTCTGCCCCGCAACTCTTTATCTTGCGATAAAGTTTAGGCTGTGGCGCGTTCGCTCGCCGCTACTAACGCCATCACTATTGTTTTATTTTCCTTCGGGTACTGAGATGTTTCAGTTCCCCGAGTGCCCTTCTATAAAAAGGGTATTAATCCTTCCTAAGATCCTCTGACTTTCATCAGAAGGGGTTACCCCATTCAGAAACCAACGATTGATAACGTCTATTTAAGGACTCATCGTTGTTTTCGCGCTTAAACACGCGTCTTTCTTCGGCTCAAACTGATTGTTAAGGTGCAGTGGACCTATGGGGACTCGAACCCCAAACCTTCGGAATGCAAATCCGACGCTCTAGCCAATTGAGCTATAGGCCCTTCGACTTCTCTCAGGGTAAACCCAATCTCTAAAAAGCCCAATTAAAACCCTTAAAATTGAAATTAAAAATTATTTACGTGAGGCTGATAGGAGTGCAAGTTGTGCATCCAAAATGCCTTTACGAAAGTTGTCTTATCATTGGTAAGGGAAATGATATCAAACATGAAAATAGTTGTCAACGGGTATTTATTAAAGGATTTTTGTCCCTTGACAAAAAAAAACAAATCCTCTATCGTTTTATTCATGCCACTAAAAAAACCAATCGTCTGGTTTGAGGAAGTCGGGAAAAATGACGTTGGTATGGTCGGTGGAAAGGGTGCTAATTTAGGCGAAATGGTTAATGCTTCTTTGCCAATTCCTTACGGTTTTATTATTACTGCACAAGCATATTTTGATTTCATTGAAAAAGCTGGAATACAAAATAAAATTATGTCCCTACTCTCGAAACTTAATTACGAAAATTCCGATGAACTAGCGCAAGCCTCCAAACATATTGGTGAAATAATAATTAATTCTGAGTTGCCAAAAAATCTTGTCAAGAAAATCGTCAATTATTATGAAAATTTGGAAATTAAGGAAAATAAATATTTTAAAAATAATGGATCTTTTTTAAAAACAGGTATTTCAAAAGTTAAATCTTTGTATCAATCTCCACTAGTCGCTGTTAGGTCATCGGCAACTGCGGAAGATCTTCCAACAGCATCATTCGCTGGCCAACAGGATACCTATCTCAATGTTAAAGGAGAAGCTTACTTATTGAAAAAAGTTAAGGAATGTTACGCCTCACTTTTTACTCAGCGAGCAATTTATTATCGTCATGAGCAAAATTTTGATCATAGTAAAGTTGGTTTAGCTGTGGTGGTTCAACGGATGATTGAGTCGGAAAAATCTGGGATTGCCTTCTCCATTGATCCGGTCACCAATGATAAAAATAAAATTGTTATTGAGGCAATCTTTGGACTGGGCGAGTATATTGTTCAAGGAAAAGTCACCCCAGATCACTATGAAGTTGATAAAAGATCGCTTGTCATTACAAAAAAAGAAATAAAAAAACAAGGCGTCAAATTTGTTAAATCTAATATTGCCAATAAAGAAGTTAAACTTGGCGTTTTTGGATCAACCCAAAAGTTGTCTGAAGAAGAAATAATTAAGATCGCTTTATTAGTCCGCGATATTGAAAATCATTATTATTTTCCCCAAGATATAGAATGGGCTATTCAAAATAATCGGGTTTATATAACCCAATCAAGACCAATTACGACGACTAAAAATAACATTACCAGTAGTTTAGGCAACGATTTACTACTTATCTTATCCGGCTCACCGGCCTCACCGGGAATTGGTGTTGGTTCGGTTAGAATCATTATGTCTCCAAAGGAAATTGGCCAGATTCAACAAGGTGATATTTTAGTGGCTCCCCAAACCAATCCTGACTATGTACCGGCCATGAAAAAAGCGGCCGCCATTGTCACGGAAAAGGGAGGACGAACTTCCCACGCCGCTATAGTTTCTCGAGAACTGGGAATTCCAGCCGTCGTTGGAGCTGAGGGGGCTACAAAAATTCTTAAAGAAGGTATGGTGGTAACAGTTAATGGTTTGACTGGAGATATCTATCGAGGAAAAAGTGTTCATAAACTCAAAACTCAAAACTCAAAACTCAAAACTCAAAAACTACATACCGCCACAAAAATTTATACTAATCTCGCTCAACCTGATGAAGTGCCTCGCGTTGCCAAAATGCATGTTGATGGTATCGGATTACTTCGAGCCGAGTTCATTGTTGCCGAAATTGGTGTTCATCCTAAACAGTTTATTAAAGAAAAAAAACAAGACGTCTTTATTAATCGACTGTCGAGAGAACTGTTGAGATTCGCCGCGCCTTTTTCACCCCGTCCAGTTATTTATCGGGCGACCGATTTTAAGACTAACGAATATCGAAATTTGACTGGAGGAAAAGAGTTTGAACCTCATGAAGAAAATCCGATGCTTGGATTTAGGGGCGCCTATCGTTATATTGCCAATCCCGATGTCTTTGAAATGGAGCTAAAAGCGCTTAAAAAAATCTGGGAAAAAGGCTACCGCAATCTTCATCTGATGATTCCTTTTGTTCGTGTCCCATGGGAGTTGATAAAAATTAAGCAAATGGTGGAAAAAAGCGGATTATTAAGCTATCCGGAATTTAAGCTTTGGATTATGGTCGAAGTCCCCTCTTGCGCTTTAAATTTAGAGGAATTTATTAAGATCGGGATAGACGGCGTTTCAATTGGCACTAATGATTTAACCATGATGTTACTGGGTGTTGATCGTGATAGCGAAGAAGTCTCCAGCGTCTATGATGAACGAACTCCGGTAGTTTTAAATGTTTTAGAATATATTATTAAAACCTGCCAAAAATATGGCATTACTTCTTCAATTTGTGGTCAGGCGCCATCCGACTACCCGGAAATTACCGAGAGATTAGTGAGAGCCGGCATTACCAGCCTTTCTGTTACTCCTGATGTGATTGATAGGACAAGACAAATTGTTTTTGATGTTGAAAAAAAACTCTTCAAGGAAAAAAAGTGATAGAATATATCTATGGCTGCTATAAAAAAAATTGTTGCTAATGAAATTATTAATTCTTTAGGTTATCCCACCCTTCAAGGTAAACTATTCTTAGATGATGATCGTTTTGTCATCTCAAATATTTCTTCTCTTGATCCGGAAATTTATCTGCCGGTCAAAGAACTTCGTGATGATGATAAAGGCCGTTACAATGGCCTTGGCGTCAAAAAAGCCGCCTCTTATGTCAACGATCTTTTGAGTCCAAAGTTGGCTGGTATCTCGCCATTAAAACAAGCAGAGATTGATAGTTGGTTATTAAAAGCTGATGGCACCAATGACAAAAGCCGACTGGGCGTTAATACAATTTCTCTTATTTCCAAATTAGTCGCCAATGCCGGCGCTTTGATTTCCGGAAAACCCCTTTACCTTTATCTTAATGATAAATTTATACAATCCTCGCATTTGACCCTTGATTTAAAAAAACTACCAACTCCGCTTTTTACTTTGTTGATCGGCGCTAAAGGTGGACAGACTGATCTGGATTTTAAAGAGTTTTTAATCTTTCCTTCCTCAGCTTTTCCTTATCATCAATCCTACCAAATCAGTGTTGACCTATATCATAATTTACGGAAACTTTTTAAGATGAAATTTTTTACCAATCTTGATGTTTTAGACGCGATCAAACAGTCAGTTGAATCAATGAACCTTCACTTTGGCCAAGATATCTTTGCCAGTATTAATTTTCAAGCCGGGTTATATTTTAGAGAGCGACGTTACTCCATCAAAGACAAGGAACAGCCGTTGGTGAGCGAAGACTATGTTAAATTTATTAAAGAAATAATTAAAAAATATCTACTTTTGGTGATTATTGATCCACTGGAGGAAAATGACTGGCTGGCTCATCGAAACTTTTCTAAAGATATTAAAACTGATTTTTATTTGGCTAGTGAAAAAAGTAATTTATTTAAACAGGTTTCAACGGCCGTCTTAAAACTTAATGAAATCGGGACAGTCAGCGATTTCTTTAATCAAATCGTTAATTTAAAAACTAATAATACAAGTTATATCATCTCCTCAGGCCATGCTGAGACTAACGACGATTTTGTGGCTGATTTAAGCGTCGCCCTTCAGGCTGATTTTATCAAGTTCGGTCCACCGGTTCACTCTGAGAATGTCACTAAGTATAATAGATTGCTGGATATTGAGAAAGAGCTGAAACTAAGTTAATTTTCATTTAACATTTTGCATTTTTCAATCAAATCTAATTTTTCATTTTGAAAATTAAAACATTGAAAATTCAATGAAAATTGAAAACTGAAAATTGAAAAATTTCTTAATTCTATGATTGGCAAACTCAAAGGCAAATTGGTCGAAGTGGACAAAAACGTCGGCCTGATAGAAACCTCCGGTGGTGTTTTCTATCAGGTCTTTCTTTCCGCTTCGCTACTATCATCTATCATCAATTATCCATCATCTATTGAAATCTACACATACCTCCAAGTCCGTGACGACGCTTTGGTTCTCTTCGGCTTTGAGACAAAACAACAGCATGATTTTTTCAAGCTGCTTTTGACTGTTTCTGGCGTTGGTCCGAAAACGGCTTTTTCCGTTATATCTTTTATAAGATTAGACCAATTAATCCAATCAGTCAAATCCAATGACGTTGATGCTTTTACTCAAGTACCAGGTTTAGGAAGAAAAACGGCAATGAAAATAATTTTGGAGCTGTCATCTAAACTTAAAACTGATTTTGACATGAAGAATATGGTTTTGTCTGATGATGACCAAACTGTTATTGGCGCTTTAGTAGCTCTTGGATATAAGACTCATGATGCCAAAAAAATTCTTTCAAAGCTTCCCAAAAATCTTTCCGTTGAGGAAAAGATTAAAGAGGCCCTAAGCAAAAAAGTAAGCTTATAATCTTTATAATTATCATAACTGTTATAATTACTATAATGATTACGCAAAAGCACGAGGAAAATCTCCGGCCAAAATTATTAAAAGACTACATCGGCCAGGAAAATCTTGTTAAGACGCTAAAACTTTTTATCGACGCCGTTAACAAACGCGGTAAACCGTCCGAGCACATTCTTTTCTATGGCCCGCCCGGAATTGGAAAAACAACTTTGGCTTATATTGTTGCTAATGAACTTAAGGGCGAGATTAAGGTGACTTCAGGGGCCACAATCACCAAGACCGGTGATCTGGCGGCCATTTTGACTAATCTGAAAGATAACGATGTACTTTTTATTGATGAAATTCATCGTTTGCCTAAACCGGTTGAAGAAATGCTTTATCCGGTCATGGAAGAGTATTCGCTTGACATTATTATTGGTCAAGGCCCGTCGGCTCGTACCGTTAGACTACCCGTTCCCCGAATAACTATAATTGGCGCGACGACAAAAATGTCCCTTTTATCAGCTCCGCTCCGCGATCGCTTTGGGCTTTTGCTTCGTTTAGATTATTATCATAAAGCAGAAATTGAAAGAATTATTATTCGCTCATCAAAGATATTGAAAATTCCGGTGACGGCCGAAGCCGCTCATGAGATAGCTCTTCGGGCCCGCAAGACTCCCCGACTTGCTAACAGAATTCTAAAACGGGCTCGTGATGTTTTCGAAGTCGATAAACATAAAGAGATCGACAAAAAATTACTGGAAAAACTCTTTGATTTATTGGAAATTGACGAAATCGGGTTGACTGATATTGATAAACAATATCTGGAAATATTGGGAAAAAAATTTAATAATATTCCAGTTGGTGTCGAGACAATCGCCTCCTCAATTTCCGAAGACAAGCAAACGGTCGAAGAATTTATTGAACCTTATCTTCTCCGTCTTGGTTTTATTAAAAAAACGTCAAGAGGAAGAGTTTTGACCCCTAAAGCTTTATTACATTTAAAAAATACCCGCTGAGAATCATCTATTCGTAAAAAATTTTTGATATAATAGCTTCATGAACGAATCATTTACAAGAAAGGATGGACCTATAAAACCAAGTATTAGTTTGTTCGAAGCTCAAATGCAAGCCTATCGATTTTGCGTAATAAATAGAAGATTTAATGTTGGTCATAATCCTGTATTAATTCATTTAACAACAGTAGCAGCTCGTTATGATGACGGAGGAGTCATCACAGATGGATATTATGTTATTCATAGAGAACCTAACCCTGCTGACGATCAACAATCTTATGAACATCATGTCTTTGCTTCAAGTTTAGGAGCTAAAAATAATGAGGGTGATTGTTTGAATTTGATATTTGAACATACATTTTCCAGATCAGAGACAGATTATTAAATATATTTATGTTTATTGATGAAGCGGAAATTATGGTTAAGGGCGGTCATGGCGGAGCTGGGAAAGTGGCTTTTTTTAGAAATAGAAAAGGATCTTCCGGTGGTAACGGAGCACCAGGCGGAGATGTTTATGCAATGGCTACTTCAAACCTTACCCATCTCAAACCCTTTACCGAAGTTGTCAAATATATTGGTGGAAACGGTGGTCCAGGCGGTCCAAATAAGAGAACTGGGTTACATGGTAAAGATCTCTACCTTAAAATGCCAATTGGTACATCAATTATTGACATAGTAACAAACAAAGAAATAGTGATTAATGAAAATAATCCAAAAATTTTACTTTGTAAAGGAGGAGCCGGAGGTCTGGGTAACGTCGCTTTTAAGTCTCCAATCAACAGGACACCTCAAAATGCCGAACCGGGCAAAGAAGGACAGGAACGAAATTTTAAATTAATACTCAGATTAATAGCTAATTTTGGTCTTATTGGACTTCCAAACGCCGGTAAAAGTAGCTTACTAAATAAATTGACAGCTGCAGATGTTCGGACAGCCAACTACCCTTTTACAACTCTGGAACCAAATCTCGGCGTTTATAACGGAAAAGTAATCGCTGATGTGCCGGGTTTAATTGAGGGTGCTTCAACAGGAAAGGGCTTAGGAATTAAATTTTTAAAACACATTGAGAAAGTTGATTTAATATTTCACTGTATATCGATTGAGTCTCAAAACGTCGCCACTGAGTACAATACCGTTGTTAATGAATTAAAAAGTTATAATCCTAAACTTCCTGAAAAAAAATCTATCATTTTATTAACTAAAATAGATTTGGCTGATCAAAAAGAAATAGATGAAAAAGTAAAAGAATTAAAAAAATTTAATAAAGATGTTTTAGCAATTTCAATTTTTGATGAAAAATCCCTGGAAAAATTAAAACAAGTATTAACAAAATAATAAATATTTTCAATATTAAATATTTGTAATTTGTTATTCAATTGTTATTTGACATTTGTCATTTGTCATTTATGAATAAGACCCCTTTTACTAAACAAGGTTACCATGACTTAGTCAACGAACAGAAAGAGTTGAAAAATAGTCGTGTAGACGCCATTGCCAACTTAAAAACCGCCCGGGAAATGGGCGATCTCTCCGAAAATGCCGCTTATAAAGTCGCTCGTTCAAAACTTTCTTCAGTTGATCGTCGATTAAGATTTTTAACCAAAATTTTGGACAGTGCTTATATTATGAAAGTTGATTTTAGAGGCATGGTCGACGTTGGTTGTCTTGTCACCGTTAAAACAAAGTTTGGCAACACAACTTATCAAATTGTCAACAGTCATGAATCAGATATTGCCAACGGAAAAATTTCCTATTACTCCCCCGTCGGTCGAGCACTGATTGGAAAAAGAGTTAATGATGTAGTTGAGGTACAAACTCCTAATGGGAAGACAATCTACAAAATTAAGGAAATCAAAATTGCGTGATCTTAGACAGAATCGAACTGTTATCTATCCCGATTTAGTCGGAGTTATTTTATCCGCTGACCTCTGCTCAACCCGACTTTAACATGCTATGTCAGACAAGATTAGAAATGTCCGCTTTACTACATAGAGCGTTGTTTTCATGTTTGTGTTTTTGTCATCCCCTTGAAGAAGGGGATCCAGTCTATAATTACATTATAAAATGATATTTTAGTCTGGATTCCCGCCTCCGCGGGAATGACAATCAATCAAGTTATAAAAAACTATATTAACAGAACATATTTCAAAATCGGACATTTCTAATCTTGCGGGGGCGGACATTTCTATTCTTGTGTAAGAAAAACTTTAACATGCTATGGAGAAGTTGAGAAACATCAGTAACACTTCTGGATCAGAATACATCAATAAATATGAGCTCAGGAAAATTAAGTAATGCAGGATCATATTCTTTGACATACAATCTCCCATATAGTTTTTACAAGTTTGTTAAAGCTTATCCTATGGGAGAAATATCATCTACTGCTCAACTGCGATTGGGAGCTATTGAGTTTTTCTATCAGATCAGAAATGTTTCCGTTGTCTGTAGATCATTTAAGTTATCAAGAAAATCATTTTACAAATGGAAGACTAGATATGAAAGCTCGGGAAAACAATTATCCTCCCTTGAGAATATATCCAAGGCTCCTAAAACAAAAAGAAAAACTGACCTTGATTTTAGTACAGAGCTGGATATTAAACACTTAAGAGCGAAATATATTAGATTGGGAAAAGTTAAGCTTCAAAAACTATTTAAAGACGAATATGGTTATTATGTCTCTCAAAATCATATCTCCTATGTCATTCAAAAACACAATCTTTATTTTGATCCGGTAACAGCCTCAAGGATCAGATCAAAAAAGATTAAAGGTATGGGACACAAAAAGATCAGGATCAATGAGGTTAATCCAAACGACTATCTATCTTGCGAGAAACCATTCTTTTTTACAACTAATACGATTGTTCTTTACCTACCTTATGGAATCAAAAGATATATCATAACCGCAGTTGAACATGAAAAGAAAATTGCCTATGCCAGATCTTACGGTTCAAAATCCAGTCTTTCTGCCTTTGATTTCCTAATGAGATTGTCTATTTTAGTTGAGGGTCGGATTGCCGCAATTCTCTCTGACAATGGAGGAGAGTTTGCCAAATATTTTGAGGAAGCCTGTAACAGGCTCAAAATCATTCATGTCTATTCAAGAGTCCATACTCCGAAAGATAATTCTGTTTGTGAACGATTTAACAGAACAATACAGGAAGAGTTTATGGAGGTGGACGAATATTTTGAGCCTTACTTAACTGAAGCTAATTTAATCAGGGCAAATAAACGATTAACTGAATGGTTAATATTCTACAACTTTAAACGCCCTCATCAAACCCTTGATTACCGGTCACCTTTTGAGTATTATCATTACAAGTTTTTTGAGAAACAGAAACTGTCACCGATGTACCCGACTTTAACATGCTATTGACAATAAGTTTTGGTACTGATAACATGTACTTGAAGAATTTGATTTTAGGCTAATATATGAAGAATCTAAAGACATTAGTAAAAAAGGGGAATATTTTTTCAATAATCTTAGTAATTTTATTAGCGACGGTAATAGCAGGATTGACTTTTAATCGTGCTCGCGTGCCGACTGAAGAAGTATTTGCCCAAAGTGTGCCGACGGTTTCATCCTTTAACGCGTCAGAGGACACCTATATTACTCAAAAATCTCCATCTACAAACTTCAAATCCGTCAATGTTCTATATATCCAAAATAAAACATTTAACAAGGGCAAGGCGCTTGTTCGTTTCATAGTATCCGGAATTCCAAATGGGGCAACTATTAATTCGGCTTCCCTTAGTTTATATGTCTCTAATGGAGTCAAGGTTGGAGGATCGGTTGATTCAGCAGGGTATATTTCGGGCGTAAATGGCGCATGGTCATCATCAACGGTCACCTGGAACAATGCTCCGGCAGAAGGTGCAAAAATTAATAATTTGGAACCGCATGCCTCTGCTGTTCCCGGAGAATGGAGAAATTCAGATATTTCATCAGTTGTTACAGGTAACGGAACGTATGACTTTTATGTTTTGAATGATTCTGTATTAGGCGACGATATTCAGTATGCCTCCCTTGAATCGACAGCGAAATCGTCAGGATCTTCGACTGCAAAGCCTGTTCTTTCAATAACATGGATTCCCGCTGGCTCAAATGTACTGACGCACGGGCCGGTTGTTGGAGGGGTGACGGACAGTTCAGCCAAAGTCTTTGTGAGAGCGGGAACAACAGACCAGGTTCGCCTAAAATATGGAAATCAACCAAATTATGAACCTTCGACAGTACTTACAAGTGATGCGTTCACTCCTGAAGCAACTCAAGATTATACGGCCATAATTCCATTATTTAATCTCTCACCAAATACGAAATATTATTACTGGGTCCTAATTGGAGCTCAGGAAGCCAATATATTAAACCGGTATGAATTTACCACGTTTCCTTCTGTCGACAGCGTGCAAGATTTTAGCTTTTCGATATTTTCAGACGGGGCCGCAAAGGATTACTATGCTCCAGGATATGCCACGGCGGCATTAATGAACCCCGTATTTGTAGGTCAAATTGGAGACTTCCGACACCAAGATCCGAGTGCTATACCCACCCCGATTGCTATCAACAATTGGTGGTTACAAAATAAGCAGTCGATAGGAGAAGGTTATTCTGGGACAGATTTTGCTAATAATATTGGTGCTAAATTCCCTTTTTTCCATATCTGGGATGATCATGATTTTTGTAAAAACAACTCAGACAAAACTTGTGAGTACAAAGATACCTTTTCCAAACCATCATTTACAAGTTATTTTCCAACTTATCCATTAGATGTTGGCGATGGTAGTTTGGGTCATAGTTTCCGTTACGGAAAAGAGGCTGAGGTTTTTGTGATGGATCTTCGTTATCAGAGATCACCTGATACGGATGTGGACGGGCCAACAAAATCTATGCTTGGGGATACGCAAAAAGCATGGCTTAAGAGTAAATTAAAAGCTGCACAGGACTCTGGAGTTACTTGGAAGTTTTTAGTTTCAACTTCGGTTTGGAACGATAAATCAAAAGTTGACGATTCATGGTTTTTGTATCAAACAGAGCAAAACGAACTCATCAACTATATCAAAGATAACGGCATTTCAAACGTGGTTGTTATATCAGGCGATCTGCATTCCGGAGGAGGCATCGATGATGGATCTGGGACCATTTCTTGTTCCATCGGGTGGTGTATTCCTGAAATATCAGTCCCGCATACTAATATTTATCAGCAGACTGATTGTACCGGAGGAACGTGGGGAAATAAAAATTGCGGTACGTGGGCTGTTGGTTTTCTGTTTGCAAAAGACGCAACGACAAAGATTAGTAATGCCGGATTTGCCCACTTTACTGTTACCGGTGCTTCCGTTCTCATGCAAGTCATTAGAGAAGATGGAAAGATAAATCTATCGTATACGGTACCTGTCCGCTAAAGTTTCTGCTTTCAACTTGCAAAAACACTTCAATACTAGTGAGCCATTTGTTACGAAATTGGAACTATATCTATAATGATTTGTTTAAATTATACGGAGAATTGAGTTTAGCTTCAAATAAACTCAATTCTTTTCTCCCCTTTGCAGCATGGAACAACTTCTAGGAATTAAAGCCATGCCCATAAGGATTGATGTTATTTTATAAAAAGTAAGAGAGATGTTTTCATTATACTATAGCCCTATAGTATGATAAAATTGTGTATGGAACTGTATGGTAAACATAGATATACAGACTTAATTCAGCCGTATACACAACTAAGCGATACTTCATGCAGCGCCGCATCCCTTCATATGGCATATAAAGCATTAGGAAAAAATTATTTTGAAGAAGGAATCATGGAACAGTTTGACACGGAACATAGAGGGTATGCTGAATGGGAAGATCTTATTATGCACCCAGGTACTGTTAGATTCACTTCATTTGTATTTACTGATTGTGGATATGATCTTCTTAGAGAAATTTATGAGTATCATGGTTTTCCAACAATTGTACTTTGGTCTCCTAATCATAATCATGAGGATGTTAGTCATTTTTCACCAATTAAAATAGTAAACCATGAAAAAATAACTATTGCTGACCCCTATTATGGTGATATGGAAACACTAAGTCGGAAATCTTTTATAAGAGCGTGGCGTAATGATAAGATATTAGTTGTTGGACCTCCAAATAGCATTTTAAAACTGTAAACATCCTATCAAATCATTCTACCCACTCTTCCTTCGCTAAAGCTACGGAAAGGCGAAATTACCTCTTGTGGATTGACATTGTTTAAGAATCAAAGCCTAAAAGCACTATAAGGTTGGTAATTTTATCTACCTTTGGAGTATAGAACTCGTTAACTAATAATTTTAATGTCCGCTGTTTCAAAAAAAGATTGTAATTCATTTTCAGATAAAAAAACGTTCTCAGTATTAGTAAAATCTACAGAATAACCAGTATGTTTAACTGTCCCATCTGGTTGTACTTTTAATCTTCCTGCTTTGAAGTTTTTTGGCTGCTTAATTTTATAAGGTGGATTTAACGAAAAATCAATTTCCACCAAATCAAATTCTTTTCCGATTTTAGCATGTGGTTTACCAGTACTCATCTTTGCCATAGCAAGTATTGGCGGAACAAGTTGGCACACATATTTATAATCTACTCCTCTTTCAATTTTTTGTCTTGCTTCTTAGGCATTCATAGAAGAATATTATACTAGAAAAGATTGATATGAAGGCTTATAGTTGTGACCCCCCCTAGGGATTCAAAATTGGAACTATATCTACGCTGACTTATTTAAATTATATGGTGGGACTAGGTTTAGCTTCAAGAGATAGTAATTCTTATCTCCCTTTAGAGTTTGGAACAAACCAAATATGCAACCATATATAGTTGTTTATGCTTGATTGACAATATATTCTATATATACTAAAATACATAAATTATGTTGATAGATTCATTACATTCAGTTCCTCAAGTGTTTTCTTCAATTGAACAGATTATTCCAGCAACATCGTTTTTAGCCCCCTTTTTTTTAATAACTCTTCAACAAGCAGTTAAAACAAAAGCTAGAATTTTAGCGAATAATCTACCGAAGGAAGAGTTACTTCAATTGAAATTAGACGCAAAAGATGCCATTGCCGAAGAAAGAATAGCTCTAGAAAACGGAAATTTAACAATTGAAGCATCAACCTTAGGAAGTTTAGGAAGATTAATTTTAACTAAAATTAATTCTGCTTCAAAAGATAGAAATAGAGAACGCCCCAAAAAACAAAAAAAACGTGCCTATATGTGACACCAGGGATACGAAATTGGAACTATATCTATGTTGATTTATTTAAGCTGTATGGTGGATTAAGATTAACTTCAAATGATGAAAGTAATTATCTCCCTTTAGAGTATGGAACTACCGATTAAAACAAATAATTATTTTATATTAACGGCTCTGTGACAATAGAAAGACTTACATATTTCAGGTCTTCTTTCGTAATCGCCACATCCCCATGACCCATCATCAAATTTTATTAATAAGGCACAAGCTGTTATTCTTATCCCTTGACTATTAACTAATCGTTTTATTCCGTTTCCAACATTTGCTGTACAACAACCTTCTTCATCCATAATACGTGGATTGCAGTCTTTGCAATTTAAAAAGGCATTCTTCATATTATCAGTTATAATTAATTAATTTAATAGAAGAATATTATATCAAAGATTGTTATAAAAGCCTAAACTGTGAGCCCAGACAGAATCGAACTGTCATCTAATCCTTAGAAGGGATTTATTCTATCCGTTGAACTATGGACTCTTCGACTACGCTCAGAGCAAACTCTCTGGAGCCGACCATCGGACTCGAACCGATAACCACCTGTTTACAAAACAGGTGCTCTACCATTAAGCTAGGTCGGCACAATGTGCCGCGGGAGGGAGTCGGACCCTCACGACTGTAAAGTCACAGGATTTTAAGTCCTGCGTGTATGCCATTTCACCACCACGGCTAATTATCAATTCATATATTATAGACTATTCAAAAAAAAATTATTAATTAAATCATCTTGATAATTGGATCGCCGCGTAAATCATAACCGCCGTTGAGACAAAACGGATCGCATAGATTTTTAAACTATGTTTTTCCAGCAGTCTGGGCGCAAAAACAGAAAACAAGAAAGCAAGAATCATTGAAATAGGTATATTCATAATCAGTGAAGTTATACCTAAATTAGTTTTGTAAGCCGCGTTTGCGGCAAATCCGCTAATCGTTCCAAATATTCCCATTGCGCAAACCGGCAGGATATGGGATACATCAAGTTTCCTTAATTCTTTTTTGAATAGCGGAATCGTTGGAACCAACATCAGTAGATTCAATATAGCTATCCAAAGATTGGTCGTCCACAGACTATTATCGACCAATGCCAGCTTGACAAAAGCATTTTCTAAGGTCAAAAAAAATGTTGCCAGCAAACCAATTGCAATCGTCCTTTTAAAAAAAGATCTTATACTAAATTTTTCATCCATACTTGAGAAGATTCCGGCTATAAGAATTATAGCCACAAACAACATGTGTCGTGTAGTTAATTTTTCACCGAAAAAACCGACTCCGATCAAAATGGCAAATACGCCACGGAAATTAAAAAGTGGCATAAAAGTCGAAACATCAAGAAGACTATTCGTAAAGATATAGAATACGTTAAAAACGGTTGAGAAAATACCCGCCAAAATTATTGGCCACCAACTGTTTGGTAAAGAAGCATGATTTATTAAAGCTGGCGGAATAGTAAACAAGAGAATAATAATTGCCAAAAGAAAACTAAACAGCCATGGATTTGAAATAGAGTGTTTGCTGGTTAGTTTAGCCGTAATAACAAACAAGCCTGAAACAACTGTTCCAATCCAGGCATAAACATAAAATGGCATAGTGTAAATTATATCAGTTTAAATATTCTTTAATATTCTTCAGATGTTCTTCGTAGGTTACTGCGCAATGAATTTGTTTAAAATTGTCATGCAGGTAAAAAAGGCAGTCTGTCTCTTCGGGGTTTAAGGCCGCATCAATATAATCAATATTGGGACTACAAATAGGGGTCGGGGGTAAACCTTTATGAAGATAAGAATTATACGGCGAATCATTTTGTTTTTCTGTAATATCAACAGATCCCCACCATTTGCCCTGACTGTTTTTTCCTAAGGTATACTGCATGGTGGCATCAATTTGAAGCGGCATGCCCTTGTCCAACCTATTCCAAATAATTCCCGAGATAAGTTTCATATCATTTTTACCAGCCGCTTCTCGGGCTATAAGCGAAGCAATTTTTAAGCCCGTTACCCAGCGGATATTGGCGGCAATATATTTATCGGCAAAAGGCGTAAACTTTTCGTTGAATCGGCCAATTAGTCTTTTAGCCACTTGTTCCCCGCTTTCATCAACCGGTATCAAATAAGTATCGGGGTAATAAATTCCTTCAAAGTATTCGGGTTTTGAATTAGTGTAAACGGTATTCCATTTTGTCAGTTCTTTACTGCTCCACCCCAAAGCATCAGTCAAAATTTCCCCTATTTGTTCTTTCCTCAGACAGCTTGAATAACTTATCCAAACAAGATCGGGTTTGCCATTTATTTTTTTGAAAATATCCAGCGCCCACATATTGCGACTGATTTTGTAACCACCTGGTTTGACATCGGCGAAAAAAACAAAAGTATTGAGATAGTATTCAAGAACTTTATTTTTTTTGATAAATTTTTCCCTTTCCAGTTTTTGTACAAGATTAAATCCGTCAATGTTTTTTGGGATAATAAAGATTTTTGATTCATTGGATCCACTTACCGGCCCAAAAAAATACCAATAAAAAGGGGTCGTTATTAATGTAACAATGAATAAAAATATAAACAATTTTTTCATATTTGCACTGTCTGTTAATTTTATCAGAAGTCGGAGAAGACTAAAGCAAACAAAATTAATTATATGTTAGAATTTATTTCCATGGAAAAAATTTTTAATACTTCTGTTGAGTCACCGACAAACTACATTGCTCAAAAGTTAATAGACGAACTTGTTAAAAAAAATCTTTCGGTTTCATTTGTTGAGGGATGTACCGGTGGAAAATTAAACACTTCTATTACCATTCCCGGATCAACAAGAGCTTTTCATATGGGTATGGTTCCTTATAGCCGATCGTCAAAAATTGACCTCGGGGTCCCGGAAGCAGTTATCAATAAATACGGTGAATATTCTCCGGAAGTAGCTGTCAAAATGGCCCAATCAGTAAGAAGGTGGAAAAGTGATTTGGTAATTAGTACCGTAGGTCAACTATCTGCTTCACGTTCTTTTTGCCATGTGGCCTACTCTTTTTTAAAAAAACCAGTAGTCGTTGAAACCTTGCATTTCAATCCTGGTCCAAAACCCGAAATAAAAACAAAATTGACAGAAACCATATTGTTACACGCATATTCATTAATCAATCATGGTCATATTAAAAGAGATCAAAACGAAAAACATTTCGTCGGCGTTCCAGTCATAAGAAACGCATCAAATCATCGGGCACAATTTGTTATTGAATTATTAAAAAAAATGGGCTTGAGGATATCAACAATGGAGTCTTGTACCGGAGGTGAGATTGCTTCATGTTTAACCGATGTTGATTGTTCAAGCGAAGTGTTTGACTCGGCATACATTACTTATGATGAAAACATAAAGCAATCTTTTGGAGTTCCATTTTCCAGTATGTACAATGGAGGAGTTTATAGTAAACAAGTTGCTTATGAAATGGCTCGAGCAGTTATGTTACGAACAAATACTGATATATCTATAGGGACAACTGGAATCATGGAAACGATGGACACTCGGCCATTTCATTCGGGAAAGCCGGGCTCTATCTATATTTCAATACTTATTCAAAATCAAAACCCGATAGTCAAAGCGTTAAAATTACACCCCACGCTTACAACAACAAGAGAACAGTTAAAAGAGATAATAGTTAACCATATTTTTGACTTACTTATTAATCGACTTAGTGCTCAAAAAAAAGATGACAAAGTCGATTATTCCAGCAATTTATACATCTAGTCGGGAAAGGATAAATCATGTAACTTGCGAAAATAGGTGTCTGATATTATAATCTGCTTCGTATGACAGACCGAATTGGTCCTATGAATCGTTTAAGAAATGTAAATATCCTTAATGTTACTAAAACTTCAGCGGCTTTAACGCTTTTATTATCAACAACCGCTTGTTCATTTGGAAATTATGATATTCCGACCATAACATCTTTTTGCGTTATTCCTTTGCTTATTTATTGGGGAGGTTATGCGGTGCTTCGAATAAAATCAAAGTTTGAAAAAAAAGGAAGAAATGCCTGGTCGCACCTTCAAAAAGTGGATATATGACCCACTCGGTTGCGCAACCGAACTAGATTTGAGGCTGATTATAAAAAAAGTGAGATTTCAAACCTAAATTTAATTCTGAATGATTATTGGTTGTTTGTTATAATTTGCTTTATGATTGACGTAGTTAGTCATGAAGCGATCGTGACACAAATTCAGCATGAGCCAACTCTAAATAAATGGACTCTACAAAAATTAGTACAACCGATGTCTGCGGTAAGTGTAAAAAATACTGTCATTTATGTAAATAGGGATTTAAACACTCCATCCTTAAAATTTGATGTAGGTAAACCGGTTGACTTAGCTTGTCAAGTTGCCATGGGGGAAAGGAAAAATAAACCTGACAGAATTATATGGGTAAGGCCCGGACATGAGAGATCGGCCATTATTACCGCCAACGCTCAAATTACTGACGGCGATTCAACTACCTATAACTATTTGGATGAAAAAGGAATAGGAAACCTGGAATACATTGAACGCACAAGAAAGAATCAATATCACGGGTATATGAAGCCTGTAAAAAGTTATCCTGATCGTGGATATCAAGACAAAACTTGGGGGGCCGCAACAAAAACTTGGATCGAAAAAGATTTAGAAATGGGCAATAAACTCAAAAAACTCAATGTTAGAATTGTTCCGCTAGTTGCCGTAGCGAAAATAGAAGAAGTCGTTGACCCAAATGGAAAAATCATTACCATTGATGAAGCAAAAAATTCTGGCTATATGGCAAAGGAAACAGAACCTGTTGTTATTTTTAGAGCTTGGATAACACCTTATCGTCTCGCCGATGTTGCTTATAATCCGGAAATAGAAATAGATTATAGCGAAAAAGATTTAGAACGACGCCGAGATATATTAAGGTCAGCACTTCAAGATATGAAGAATGATACTTCAATACCAGCCGATGTTCGCAGTTCTATATTGGATATAAAGTCTTATCTTAGCTGGTTGGCTGGCAGTATCGGTGGTGATTTAGGAAAGATGCATGCTCATAAAATGACACATGGATCATTGAGGGCTTTGCATAATATAACGCTCGACGGAAGATTTGTCGATTTAGATAGTATGGTAGAAAACTCAGATCAAGAAAAAATTGATGATGAAAGAAATGTACTTTTTAACAAAACAGAACCGTTTTTCAAGGACTTTTTGAGTGGTGTACAAAAATTATTTGGTTTACAAGTTGATCCGAATGAACTTTTGAAAATTGCAGAAACTGCATATAGCCGAAGTTTTCCAGCTAATTAAAATAATGAACCGTCAGTGATAAATTTGGAACCCTCTCAAGACAAGTTTCCGGAATTACTTTGACTAAAGACAACGCTTTCTACTAAACTTTGTTTTAAACCTTAAGATAATATTTGCACATCGCCATTTAAAAGTGTTTCGAATTCTGCTTCACTTGGTCCACTATCAGAAAAATCTACTGATGCGCCTGTTTGCAAAATCGTGCCATACAGACAACACCCGGTGTTCAAAGCTGAATTTTTTGGTGGTCATTCGATGAATAATTACTCTTCTAGCAATATAAATCCCAACTTTTGTAGGTTATAAGCGATCGACAAATATCTATTTTATTAGCATAATTTTATTATGCCTTATAGAAAAGTCATTTTTAGTGAAGGTCAATCATATCACGTATTTAATCGTTCTATTAACAAAGAAGTTATTTTTAACAATAAAAGAGAAATAAATAGATTTTTTTCTTTAATTAATTTTTATCGTTTTAAAACCAATATAAGTTTTTCTGAATATTGCTCTCTTAATAAAGAAAACAGAAAAGTAATAGAAAAATTAAATATAACTTCCCAAGCCAGGGTTGAAATTTACTCATTTTGTTTAATGCCTAATCATTACCATTTTTTAATAAAACAATTACAACCAAAAGGTATTTCAGATTTTATTTCAAATATTCAAAACGGTTATGCAAAATACTATAATATCAAAAATAATCGTTATGGTAGTCTTTTCTGCGGAATGTTTAAAGCCATATCAATAAGTTCAGAGGAACAATTTTTTCATGTTTCTCGTTATATCCATCTTAATCCGATTATGGCTAATCTCATTCGAATAGAAGAGCTTGATTATTATCCTTTAACTTCATTTTCTTCATATATGAAAAATTTTAATTATTCTTTTTTAACAAAGGAATTAATTTACAATAATTTTGCAGAAATTAGTCTTTATAAAAAATTTGTTTACGATCAAGAAGATTATTTAAGAAAGTTAAATATATTAGCTTTAAACACCCGGTGTTAACGAAGAATATATGTGTAAAATATATCTGTTTTAAGCTGTTACAGCTTGCTATCTGTAGCTTCAGCGAAAGATGGTGATCCCGAGGGGATTCGAACCCCTGATTCTCTGGCTGAAAACCAGATGTCCTAGGCCACTAGACGACGGGACCAAAAAGAAATATTAAAGATCAAATATTAAACATCAAAAATATTAAATCAATTATATCAAAAATTGCTTTATTTTTATCAAAATACCAAAACATAAGTATGATTTATGAAGATTTTTTACCAACAAACACACACTCAATACCCTGCTGGGTGACCAAACACTCAACAGGGTATTGTTTTCCCCTCTGAAACTATCACTTAAAACTATTTAAGTTTGGTCTTTAATTCATCTAACAACTCTTTTGCCAATTCTTTGCCACCCAATCCAAAAGCCAATCCTCCGGCAATTGACAACATGGCGACTATTCCGGTAAAAAGAATTCTTATTAGATCTTGAGCCACTCCCAATTGATTAAGGACGACTAAGACCGTAAAGAACATTATTGTTCCGCGGGTAAAAACAGCTAGACTATTGCTGGCTGTTGACCCCATCGTTTTGACGCTGTGACGAACCAAGTCCGATGTCAAATTAGCCGCTAAAATACCAACAAAAGCAATGACCACTGCCACAATCACATTCGGTAAATAGAAAAGGATTTGATTAACGACGCTGGTAGCTCTTGACAGCCCCCAGACTTCGAGAGCCGGCACCAAAAAGACTACAATCAACATCCACTTTAATATTTCAGATAAAACTTCCGTCCAAATTGTTACTTCTTCCTTTTTAATTAACTTAGTTTTGTGAAACAAGAGATCAATTTTGGCAAAAGTAACGACGGTCATGATTAGTTGTTTAACAATACCTCCGATTAAAAAACCAACGATCAGGATTAACAGGCCACCAAATAAACTGGGCATAAAAACACCTAAATTTCTAAAAAAATCAAATAAAATCGTATTTATAAGTTCAATCATTTGTTATTTTTCACCCCCTTTCATTAGAAACTGTTAACTCGCAATATCATCCCAAAACTTAATCTCGGTTTTCGCTCCTTCAACTAATATTGAAAAAACTCCTATCTTCAGTTTATAGTCTGGGTAATTATTTTTCAACAAATAATATTGAGCCACTTTTTTTATATGATAAATCTTTCTTTTATTAACTGCCTCATGTGGATAACCATGATCTAAATTTGATCTCGTTTTGACTTCAATAAAATATAAACAGTGATTTTTTTTGGCAATAATGTCAATCTCTCCAAATTTAGAGCGAAAGTTTTTTTCAAGAATAAAGAAACTATGAGACTTTAAATAGTCTAAAGCAAGATTCTCGCCGGTTTTACCGAGATTTTTTTGGTAAAGGCTCATGAGTCTTTTTAACTTTCTTTTTCACATGATATAGTTTTGTCCGTACTTCCTGTTCAGTTAAATCACGGATAAAATAAAGTTTTGCTTTTTGATAAGAAGATTTTTTAACCAACTCCATCTTGGCAATATAAGGTGATAATAGAGGAATAATTCTTTCAATTCCGATTCCCGTTTTAGATATTTTTCTGACCGTAAACATTCTATTAGCCTCGCTGTCACCCCTGACTTTAACAATAATCCCTTTAAAAATTTGAATACGTTCTTTATCGCCTTCTTTTAGCTTATAGTCGATACTGACCGTGTCTCCGACTTTATATCGAGTATCTTTGTAGAGAAATGAGTTAGCCATGATAATTATTTTATCATCTGATCATAACAATTACAATCCTAAATTAATCCGACCAATACTACCAATCCAGACCAATCCGACCAATAAATAACTCAATAAGCCAATGATTCAATTATTTTATTATTTGTTTATTTAACCATTCATTGGTAGTATTTGTTTATTTGTAGTATTGGTAGTATTATTTTTTGGTGCAAGCTTTTAGAAACGCCACAAAAATAGGGTGTGGTCTAAGCGGCCTGCTTTTATATTCCGGGTGTCCTTGAGTGCCAAGATAAAATGGATGGATTGATTTTGGTAATTCCATGATTTCCGCCAAATTCTCTACCGCTGACCGGGCACTTATAATCAATCCTTTTTTTTCAAAATCTTTCGTAAATTCATCATTAAATTCAAAGCGGTGGCGATGGCGTTCGCTGGTATTTTCCATTCCATAAATCTCAAATGCTTTCGTTTCTTTCTTAACCTTAGCGTCCCATGTCCCCAATCTCATTGTTCCTCCATAAGCTCTCTTTTCCATGTATTTTTTCTGGGCCGGCATTAAATGAATGACAGGATGTTTGGTTTTGGCATTATTTTCATTAGTATTGGCATCAATCCAACCTAAAATATCGCGGGCAAAAGCGATTACCGCCAATTGCATTCCGTAGCATAACCCCAAATAAGGAATATTATTTTTCCGAGCATACGACGCTGCGGCAATCATCCCTTCAGTCCCCCGTTCTCCCCAACCAATTGGAACAATCAAGCCATCCGGTTTACCAATAATTTCTATGCCTTGTTTCTCAACTTTCTCGGCATCGATCCAATGAGTTTTCACATCCACCCCCAGATTAAACGCACTATGATCTAAAGCATCAAACAGAGCTGCGTATGAATCCCTCAGTTGATAATCGCCGGTGCCAAAATATTTACCAACAATGGCGAGATTAATTACTTTTCCAAATTTTTTGGCGTAAATTTTATCAACTAATTTCTGCCAAGCTGACAGATCCGGTTTGATGACTTTGAGATTAAATCGGCTTAAGATTTTTTCGGCCAGTTGCTGTTTTTCCAAAATCAAAGGTACTTCGTAAGGATGAGAAACATCAGGATTAGAAATAATATTTTCCGGCTGGACATTACAAAACAAGGCAAACCGCTCAATCCGCCTTTTATCCAATAGTTTTTCCGACCGGGCCACGATAAAATCCGGCTGAATTCCCATTGAGTTTAAAGTCCGGACTGATAGTTGAGTTGGTTTAGTTTTCGGTTCACCTAAGTGTGAAGGAGTCGGGACATAAGAAACATGAACGTGAATGACATCACCGGGGTTTTTTAAGGTTAAAATTCTTGAGGCTTCATAATAAAAAATGTTTTGATACTCGCCGGCCGTTCCACCCAGTTCGATAACAACAATATCAGCTTTTTTCTTTCTTCCCAAAGACTGGATTCTATTGATGATTTCATTAGTAATATGGGGAATTGCCTCGACATCTTCACCCAGATATTCAAATCTTCTTTCCCTATCGATGACCGTTTGATAGATCTCACCCATAGTAACAAAGTTATCTTTACCCATATCCTCGTCCAAAAATTTTTCATAGGTGCCGATGTCCATATCAGCCTCGGTGCCGTCCTCACACAAAAAAACATCTCCGTGTTCAATCGGATTAATCGTTCCCGCGTCTAAATTTAAATAGTTTTCAAACTTTAAAGGAGCGACTCGATATCCTGCCTGCTTAAGGAGAAGAGAAATGGAAGCAACCGTAATCCCCTTGCCGATTCCCGAAATCACACCACCTGAAATAAAAATATATTTCATAAGATAAATACTACCAATAAACCAATACTACAAATACTACCAATAAATAATTAAATAAACAAATAAAAAAAATTAAATCATTAGGTTATTGAGTTATTTATTGGTCGGATTGGTGACATTGGTAGTATTGGTCGGATTTATTCCCTCCAGCGTCCAAACGCTCCACTTGCACTTCGGATAGTTTCCGCACCCATAAAATCTTTTTTTACTCTTGGTAAATTTTACCACAACATCTCCCTGGCAAAGTGGGCATTTTCTATTTTTAACAACTTTTACGATTGACTTAGTATATTTACACTTTGGATAATTTGCACAGGCGATAAACTTTCCAAAACGGGAAAATCGAGAAATCAAATTACCTCCGTCTTTCGGACAAATTCCTTTAATATCATCCTCTATTTTCAATACTAAATTATCTTCAATTCTTAAATCCAACTCTTTTTTAAATGGTACATAAAAATCTTTTAATAACTTAATATAATCTTCTTCTTTATTAGCGATTTTATCTAAACCATCTTCTAAATTGGCCGTATAAGAAAGATCAAATATTTTTGGAAAACTGCTCGAAAGATAGTCGCAGATTGAGGTACCGATTGACGTCGGGATAAAATAGCGACCATCTTTTTCTGTATAATTTTTCATCTGAATAAGCGAAATAATCATCGCGTAGGTCGAAGGTCGACCAATTCCTTTTTCTTCTAATATCCTGATTAATGAAGCCTCGTTATAGCGGGGTGGGGCTTTACTCAAGAGGGCTTTTTCTTCCAATGTTTTTATTCCAATTTCCATACCTTTTTCCAATTTAATTATTGTTTGATGATTGATAACATAAAATGGATCAAAAACTTTTAAAAATCCATCGAAAATTACCTGCTGTTGTTCACTTTCAAAGAAATAATTTTTGTCTGAGATAATATCAGTTTTAATTGTCTTTATTGAAGCTTCCTTCATCTGTGTTGCAATGGCTCGATTAAAAATTAACGTATAAAGTCTTTGATGATTAATCGTTAATTTTGATTCTTTTTTCCCTTTAAAAGCAGCTTTAACCTCGAGCAACTTTGTTGGCCTAATTGCTTCATGGGCCTCTTGGGCAGATTTTGATCGGGTTCTAAATCCTCGTGGTTTTTCCAAGGCGTATTCTTTTCCATATTTTTTTTCAATATATTCTTTGGCCGGAAAAACGAATCGGGCGGATAAATTAAATGAATCAGTACGATGATAGGTAATCAAACCGCGTTCATACAAGTCCTGTGCTAAACGCATAGTTTGTTTGGATGAAAAACCGTGCTTATAATAGGCGTCTTGTTGTAAAAGTGAAGTTGTATAGGGAGGCATCGGATAGCGGGGATCTGTCGATTCTTTAACATCGAGAACCTTATATTTATCGTTTAAGCAGTCTTTCTTAATATTTTCAACATTTTCTTTAATAATCGTGGTTTTTGTATATTGATAGTCACCGGCAAATAATTTTAAAGTATATTTTTGTTCATAAAGAATATTTTCTTTGGAAATAAGTTTTGCTTTAATTAGAACACCCTTGGGGTGGTCAGCCTCAAATTCACTATAAATCTGATAATATTCTTCATTTTTAAAAGCTTTGATTTCTTTTTCCCGTTCAACAATTAATCTTAAAGCAACCGTCTGAACACGGCCGGCTGACAACCAGTTCTTACCCGTCTTTTTCCAAAGTAATGGTGAAAGTTCATAACCAACGATTCGATCAAGAATTCGTCTAGCAAACTGAGCTTTTACTAAGTCTAGTCTTAAAGTCTCTGGATTAGCTAAAGCTTCGGTTAAGGCTTTAGCGGTGATTTCATGAAAAATAATTCGTTTTAAAGAAACGCCCTCTTTAAAACCAATGTTTGGCCAATCTTCGTTAATGTAACCCAAAATATAGGCAATATGATAAGAAATGGCTTCTCCTTCACGATCTAAGTCAGTCGCCAAAATAATTTCCTGATTTTCTTCAGCTAGCTTTTTCAATTGAGTGATGACTTTTTCTTTATTTTGAATCACTACATAGTCGGGCTTGAAATCTTTTTCGTAATTTATAGCGATTTTGCTTTTTGGTAAGTCGCGAACATGTCCCATCGTCGCAAAAACAAAGTAGTTGTTTTTATCCTCTAATCCCTTGGACTTTAAAATGTAGTTAAAAGTTCGGGCTTTTGTAGGAGATTCAACAATAATTAACGCCATAATATTCTTAAAATATCAGAGACTCTTCAATTATTCAACTGAACAGTTTTTCTAAAACATGTTTTATTGTCTTAGAGGTAGTCTCCAAATCCCCTTTTACCTCTAAAATAATTTTCCCTTTGATTCTGGTTTGAATAATCTCAACATCTAAATCTGGATACTTTTCCTTAATTTTCTTTGTTAACTTTTCAATATCTTCTCTTTTGATATATTTTCCAATGCTTTTTACCTGATAAAGATAGTTCCTAACCTCGTTTTCCGTCTGTTTAACGGTAAAATTTTCGCCTAAAATTTTTTCATAAAGTTCAATCATCTGTTTTTTATCGTTTAGACGGGAAAGAATGAAAATATGGCTAGAACTGATTGATTTAGAATAATAACCGTCAACTACAACTTCGGGAATTTTTTTAAGACGTAATAAATGACAGATATAAGAAGATTTATATCCGATCTTATTGGAGAGATCAATAACGCGCAGATTTTTTTCTTTAATTACATATTCAATCAATCGGGACTTCTGAAAGATGTCCTTATCTAACTTAATTTGATTTAATAATGAAGTAATATCCTGAATCATTGAATAATTTTACACCACGCGAACATAAGAATCGCCTTGTTTTTTATAAAATTCAACTTTACCTTTTATCAAAGCCATTATAGTAAAATCACGACCTAATAATGTTCCCGGACCGGCGTTTACTTTAGTTCCTCTTTGACGAATAATGATATTACCCGGATTAACCTCCTGGTTGCCAAAAATTTTAACGCCTAATCTTTTTGACCTCGAGTCGCGATTTCCTTTAACAGTTTTCTGTGCCTTTGTATGGGCCATATTCTATTAAAAATTCTAAATATTAAATTCCAAGTTCCAAATAAATTTCAAATAACAAGTATTAAATACTAAACTGTTTAGAATTTATTATTTGGTATTTATGATTTATTTGTTATTTGAGATTTATTATTTAGAATTTATATCTTAATGATCTTCAACTTTGTCAGCCTTGCCCTAAACCCTCTCACTTTTCTATATCTTGACTTGGCTTTAAATTTAGCGATTCTGATTTTTTCACCTTTAACATTGTCAATTACTTCGGCGGAAACTTCCTCTTTTAATAAAGGTTGACCTAATTCAAAGGCTTTGCCTTCTTCGTCAAACTTGAGTAAAACTTCTAGTTGAGTTTTTTTACCTTTTTCTAAATTAAGTTGATCGACGGTAACTGTCATCCCCTCTTTAATCAAATACTGTTTACCACCGGTTTTAACGACTGCGTAAGTAACCATAGATATAAATTATACAGAAAAAAAACCTATCTTCAATGATAAATTTCATGGTAACAACGCCAGTCCTAATAAAATCGCCAGTACCGACGACCCTCCGTAGGAAATAAAAGGCAAGGCAATACCGGTGACCGGCATGATTCCCATGTTCATGCCGAGATTAATAATCGTTTGCGAAGCAAAATAAGTCAAGATTCCCAGACAATAAAGAAATTTTTTCTGATCATCCTCGCTTTTTTGATGGTAAAAATAAATCGTTTTTTTGGCTAAATGAATAAATATTAAAGTAAAAAAAATTAAGACAAAAAACCCGCCAAAAAATCCAAACTGTTCAACCAATGAAGCAAAAGCGAAATCAGTCGTGTTTTCCGGTAAGAAGAATAACCGCGATTGAGTGCTTAACCCCAAACCCCGACCAAAAAACATTCCCGACCCGATCGTAATCACGGCTTGAATCATGTTATAGGCAGTCCCTTGGGTATCTAAGTGAGGGCTAATAAAACTTAAGATTCTTGCCTGCTGATAGTCTTTCATCAAAAACCAGCCTATTGGCGTAAAAGAAATAATTAGTCCAACTAAATAACCGAGATATTTTTTTGGAACGGTTGAAAACATAATAAGAGTAATAAAAATAAAAAAATAAACCATTGCGTTACCTAAATCCGGCTGCTTAAAAATAATAAGAAAAGGAAGTAAAAAATATAAAAAAATTTTAATAAAATTAAAAAATGAATTAGCTAATATATTTTTTATCGTCAGAATTTCAGACAAAAATAAAATAAAAAAAACCTTAAAAAACTCCGAACTTTGAAAGTTAAAAAAATAAAAATTTAACCAACGCTTAGAGCCTCTTACTTCCAACCCTACGAAAAAAGTGATTAATAAAACTCCAATAAAAAACCAGTAAAAAAATTTCGTGTTTATTCGAAAAAAATGCGACCCAATTGATTTTAAAAAATAATAGCCTAGGAAACCAAAGATTAAGTAGACTAATTGACGAAAAAAAAGATTTTGATTTAATCCAAATAGATTAAAAAGCCCAAAAATAGAAAGAAACAGGGAAGAAATGATGATCATTATTATTGAACGATAATTTTATTGTCAAAAACAATCTTTTTCGCTAAAACTCTTTTGGCAATCCAGTCTTTTTCTTTTTCAAACTCTTTAGGAATCGTTAGATTAATTTTGTCGTTAGGTTTTAAGCCTTTTAATTTTCGACTTGATTGAATCTGACGAATTAATTCTCGAAGTTTTCCCTCTTTTTCTAACTCCGCCTCCGCTACTTTGACTTCCTTTTTCGGATAATGGAAATTATTATTAACCGTCAAGTTTTTAACATTAAGTTCTTTCAAAATCACATCCCAAATTTCATTGGATATAGATTTAAAATTACCTGTCAGTTCAATCTTTACTTGCAAATTGGCCAATGGAATTCGGATTTTAACTCCAACAACTTTTCTTTCTGCCTGACCAGCTTCAACAATTTTTCTCGCTAAATTCATCTGTTCTTTAATTTTTTTATTAATCAATTTATTATCAATCTCAGGCCAGTTTTCTAAATTAACCGACTCACCGCCCTTCAAATTAGTGTAAATTTCTTCGGCCACGAAAGGAATAAAAGGAGAAATGATGATTGATAGGTTAACCAAGATATAGTAAAGCGTTTCATAAAAATTATTTTTATCGACTTCGTTGTCTGAATTAACCCAAACGCGGTCACGACTCCGTCTGATATACCAGGTTGACAAATCAGAAACAAATTTTTCAATTTCCAAAGCTGCATCTTTGGCGTTAAATTCTTTAAGGTTTTTTTCGACTGAGATAATTAATTCCGTAAAACGGCTTAAAATCCATCGATCAAGAACGTTTTTCTTTAGCAAAAGCGAGGAGTTGAAATTTTTTGCGACTTGGGACACCCCGTTTCCTACGGGGAGGGTTCCCACTGGAGCTAAAAAATTTTGGCTCCGAGCTTTAAAATTATCAAGATTGGCATATTCAACAAAGAATTTATACACATTCCACAACATCAAATAAAACTGCCTTCTCACTTCATCAGCTTTTTTATACCCAAAAAGCATATTATCCGCCGGATTGTGACGGCAAAACATCCATCTCATCACGTCCACTCCGATTTTATCCGCCCCTTCGTTAAATTCAATCGCGTTGCCCCAACTTTTATGCATCGGCCGACCATCTTCTCCTAGTTGCGTCCCAAATCCTAAGACCCGTTTGAACGGTGGCTCGTTCTCCATCACCGTTGACATGGCAATTTGTGCATAAAACCAATTTTTAAACTGGCCGGGAAAGGATTCCGTAATGAAATCAGCCGGAAACCAACTTCTCCATTTTTTTTTGTCTTTCAAATAAAGAGGTTGTCCTTGGTTATCCTCTGAAATAGTTGAATAGGCAACGATTCCGGCGTCCAGCCAAGGATTACCCACATCATTTAACCGAGAAACTGTTTTTCCACAGCTTTGACATTTTATTTTTACTTCATCTATAAAGGGTTTATGAGGTGAATGTCCCTCAAACTCTTTCCAACCCGTGACAGCCCGCTTTTTTAGTTCTTCCTTTGATCCCAACACCTCAAACCCCCCACACCCCTTATCTCCCCCACACTCATAGATCGGCAGAGCCAAACCCCAATAGCGATTTTTTTTTGAAATCAACCAATCATGCATATTTTTTAACCAATCAAGCTCCCGATCAAGGCCAAACTCCGGCATCCACTTTATCTTCTTCGCAACTTCTATCATTCGTTGTCTTAGTGTTTGAGATTTAGAATTTTGAATTTTGGATTTATTTGGAACTTGGAATTTAGAATTTGGAACTTTATCCATAGCTATATACCACTCGTCCTCCACTTTCCAGACTAACTCTGACTTACATCTCCAGCAGGCCGGATAACGATGTTTATAGTGATGAGTTTTAAAAACAACGTCTTTTTCCCGTAAATAATTAAGAATTATTTCTGGGTGTTTTTTTGCATTCTTTCCAGCTAAAAATCCCATATCAGGACGGTAGTCAGCGTTGTCTTCAATGACTGGAATCATAGGTAGTCCGTATTTTTTTCCTAATTTAAAATCCTCAACGCCGGCTGAAACTGCCGTATGAACCAAGCCGGTTCCTTCAGTTACGGAAATTGGGAGAATTAAATCATCAGTGGCAATCACTGTATGAAATTTTTCCGGATAATTTTTTGCCACTTCTGAAACAGCTGGAAGATGATCAAATGGACCGTCATATTTTAAACCAACCAGTTTTTGTCCTTTAACAGTCTTAACGATTCGTTTATAGTCTTTACCAAACACTGCGTCAATCAAATCTTTAGCCACCCAAAACAATTCTCCGCTTGTTCCTTCAACTAATGAGTAGTCATAATCTTTGTTGATGGCAACAGCAATATTGGCCGGTATTGTCCACGGCGTTGTTGTCCAAACTAGTAGAGACGCACGATCGTGCGTCTTTACCAACGGCAATGCTAAATATACTGATTCGTGTACAATTTCTTTATAATCTTCTGTCAACATCTCATGTTGAGATATGGCCGTTTCACATCTTGGACACCAGGGAACAGACTCCCGTCCTTTATAGATCCAACCATGGTTATAACAATTTTTTAAAAAATTCCAGATCATGTAGTTATTTTCATCACTCATCGTGAAGTAAGAATGCTCCCAATCGGCAAAATATCCTAATCGTTTTGACTGTTCAGTTTGGATTTTTGAAAACTTTAAAACTCTATCTTTACAAAGTTGGACAAATTTGGATATTGATGCTTTTGAATCCCCGGGCACTAAATTTTCAATATCTTTTTTTGATCGCAGTCCTAATTCTTTTTCTACTTCAACTTCAACCCAAAGGCCCTGGCAGTCAAAACCGTTTTGAAACCTTTGCTTGTAGCCAAGTAAATTATAGAAACGGGGCCAAAGATCTTTATAAGTCCTACCCCAAGCATGATGAACACCCATTGGGTTATTTGCAGTAATCGGACCGTCCAAAAAAGAAAAATACTTTTTTGCCCTGAGCGAAGTCGAAGGGTTGTTTTTCTTGAGATATTTTTTAACTATTCCCTTTTCATACCAATGTTTCAGCCACTTTTTCTCCATCTCTGGAAAGTTTTCATTAGCATTTACTGATTTAAACATAAGCAATTATTATAATATAAAAGTGTTTATAAAGTTCATAAAGTTTTTAAAGTTATAAGGTAGCTATTTTCCCCTGCTTGTCTATCGTTAAGAATATATCTATCTAACAATATAATTATATGCTTTTGTAGGTTATAAGCGACTGACAAATAAAAAAACAATCTTTATTATTAATATGTGGATAAAATTAATAGACATCAATTGCGAGCTTTATCAAATTTAAGCGGAAATTTTTCCGAAATTTTCCTTGCTTCACTAGTAATTCCCATATTCAATAATAGTATTAACTTTGCAAAAATTATTATCATGATCTTTGGTATAATTTCTTGTATTAGTTTTGCTTATTTATCGTTATTATTTGCCGAAAAAGGAAAGCTATGACATTTGATAATCAATCAATCGGTTTAATGATTTTTTATGGAGTGGGTTTTTTAATGATTATTGCTTTTGGAGTGATGTATTTAACATCGAAAAAATAAATTGTTGATTTAATTATTTCTTCCTCAGGAAAGCAGGAATGTCAAACTCTGAAGAATCATCGTCAATAAATTCTTCCTCATTTGTCTCTTCTAAATCAACTTTTTCCTTGCCGCTTAATTTTTGTGGCGTTATTTCAACTTCTTCAGATTTTTTGAAACGAAACAGTTTTAAGCGGTTATCATCAAATTTAGTGGCAATAATCGTTACTTTAATTTGATCCATCATTTTATCATCAATAACGGCGCCAAAAATAATATCAGCATCCGGATCAACTGACTTAGCGATGATTGAAGCGGCCTCATCAACCTCGGCCATTGTTAAATCCTGTCCACCTACCACGTTGAACAACACCCCCCTCGCTCCTTCAATTGAGATATCTAAAAGCGGCGAAGAAATGGCTTGTTTAATAGCGGCAATCGCCCGCTTATCACCACTGCCGACTCCCACTCCAAGCAGTGCCGTCCCTGACCCTTGCATAATGGTTCTAATATCGGCAAAATCAACATTAATCAAACCTGGAGTAGTTATTAACTCGGCAATTCCTTTCACACCCTGATGTAAAACCGAATCAATTTTTTTAAACGCTTCCAAAATCGGGGTTTTTTTATCAATAATATTTAAGATTCTTTGATTAGGAACGACGATTAAAGTATCAACTTTTTCTTTTAGCTTCATAATGCCGTCATCGGCGCAAAATTTTCTTTTGCTTCCCTCGAATTCAAACGGTTTGGTAACCACAGCAATTGTTAAGGCGCCGCTTTCTTTAGCAATTTCAGCTATAACCGGGGACGCCCCGGTACCGGTTCCGCCGCCTTCTCCACAGGCTAAAAAAATCATATCTACTCCTGACAAATCTTCTTTTAGTCTCTCTTTTGATTCCTCAGCTGCCTGACGGCCAACTTCCGGATCACCGCCCGACCCTAATCCCTTTGTTAAATTTTCTCCTATCTGAATCTTTATAGTGGCTTTATTGTTAAGAAGAGCCTGAGCATCGGTATTAACAGCTATAAACTCAACCCCATTAATTCCACCCTCTGCTACCATAAAAGAGAGGGCGTTTCCACCGCCACCGCCAATACCAACGACTTTTATTCTTGCCGCCTGTCCGGCTCGGGGCTTAATCAACATCTTTAGTTTAATAGTTATTAAGTTAACGAGTTAACGTGTTAACGGGTTAGTTTAAATTAATTAAACTCGTTAACTTTTTAACCCGTTAACTAAAAAACCGATCAACTTTTTTTCTATGGTATAAACTGTTTAATAAAATTTTTTAAACTAATAACTGAATTTCCAAGTTTAAAATCTTTTAATATTTTATTAAAATTTTTAAAGTTGTCTTTACCAACAAAGCTATCTTTTTGTCCATATAAAAGTAAACCAATCGTCGTTGAATACTGAGGATCCATGATTTCGTCAACCAGGCCGGAAACTTTTTCCGGATAGCCTAGTCTTATAGGCAAGCCAACGACTCTTTTTCCCGTCTCCAACATTCCGATCGTTAAGGCACCGCCTCCTGTTATTACCAGTCCTGAAGGAATTTGTTGGCCTAATTCACTTTTTTCAATTTCTTCAAAAATTAATTTAAAAATTTCCTCTAGTCGGGGAGCAATAATACCATCGACTAAGGTTTTTAAAGATACTTCAGAAATATTTTCTGGCAAATCAAGTTCATTTAAATTAATCTGAGAGGCTTTTTTCTTGCCGTTTAAACTTTTGCTTAAAAAAATCTTTATTTTCTCCGCTGAGTCAAGAGAAACTCGCAGGCCCACGGCAATATCATTGGAAATGTGACGAGCTCCAATAGGGATTGAGGAGGAATAAGACAGGGCTCCATCAACATATATTGATAGATCAATCTTTCCACCCCCTATATCAACTAAAACTATTCCCAATTCTTTTTCCGTATTAGTTAATACGGCTTCGGCCGATGCCAATCCAGAAAAAACAAATCCTTGATTCTCGATTCCTAAATCAGCTAAAATTCTTTCTTGGTTTTTTAAATTAGTAGAAGAGGCAGTAATGATATGGGTTTCGACTTCGAGTCGCACTCCGCTCATCCCAATCGGATTTTTGATGCCCGATTGACCGTCAACAATATAGTCACGGGGAATCACTTCAATGATTCTACGGGTTGAAGAAAGAGAGATTGCTTTAGCAGCTTCAATAACTCTCGACACATCATCTTCATTAATTTCCCCTTGAGGATTAGATACGGCAACAATTCCATGCGAGTTTAATGAAGAAATATGCGGTCCGCCAACCGCTACGTAAGCCCGATTAATTTTATGACCGGCCATCCTCTCGGCTTTCTCGACACTATCCTCAACTGCTTCGGTGGCTTCTTTAATATCAACGACTAATCCTTTTCTCACCCCACGGGCCAAAGCGGCATTAAAACCAATAATCTTTAGTTCGTTGATTTCTTCAGAAGCCATCCCCACAACAGTAGCAATCTTTGAACTACCTATGTCAATTCCGCAAATTAAGTTATCTGTCATTGTTAAAAACCCGTTAACGCGTTAACGCGTTAACAAGTTAATGATTTAAAAATTAAAACTCTATAACTGGCTTATCGAACCTCAAATCAATGCTCTTAAACTCTTTTCCCTCGATTTTAAACTGTTTGATAATCAATTCTAATTGATAATTTTGCAACTCCTTTTCTTTCTTACCACTAAAAATTATTTTTTTATCACTGCTCAAATTAAATACTAACATATCTTGTCCTTTGATATCAATAGTCAATGGCACTAAATTTATTTGTCCTAATTTATCAATAAAAAATAACGTCTGTTGGATATCTTTATAATCAATCCAGTCGCCGATTTGAAAAGAGTTACCGTTTAATTTTTGATAATAGTTGATAATTGGTAAGGACGGTTGACCATCTTTTATTTTTGAAAGAATTCGTCCGTCAGCCGATAAATTAAAAAAGCCTTGATTGACAATTAAATCGGCCATTGGCTCATAAAAATATACGGTTACTTTCAAAGTGCCGGGCCAAGCTTTATTTACGACCACCTGTCTTAATAAAGCATTTTCTAGGATAATTTTTTTGGCGATTTGATTTTGATTAATAAAAATTAAATTTTTATTTATCAATTCGTCTTTATTAACTAATAAAAATTCTCTGTCAGAAATTAACTCAACTTTTTTTATCAGAAAAAATTGATTAATAAAAAATAGAATGGAAAAAAATAATAGACAAAGAAGGAGAAAGAACAAAAAAAATTTAAGTTTGTTTAAAAATTTCATCAATAAGATATTTTGAGACATTTTTTTTATATCGTCCGGACAAATGTTTAAAATTATTTTGGTAATAATCAATTTTACTTATCATTTGAAAAATTAAACGTAGCAATTTTTCGCTTGGTTCTATCTGATGAAAGATTTCGCCGGTTCCAGCTTTAGCAAAAATTTCCGCGTGATGTTGTTGCTCCCTACCGGAGGACCAAGGAAGAGGAATAAATAAGGCTGGTTTTTTTAAAGCTAAAAGCTCAAAAAAAGTATTGGCGCCGGATCGGCCAACTACTAAATCTGTCAAACTATAAACATAACCTATTTCATCCTCAAAAAAATGTTTTACTAAGTAATATCGAGATTTTAACTTTTCCGGTAATTGATTTTTAATAACTAATAAATCTTCATAATCGTGGTATTCTTTCGTATTTCCAACCTGATGAATAACAATGTAACAATTTAACAATGAAACAATTATCTTCTTTATATGAAGATTAATACTGTGGGACCCAAGCGATCCACCGGTAACATAAATCACTGGACGGTCTTTTTTTATCTCAAAAGGTTTTTTTTCAAATATCTTAAAAATTGACGGTTTAACCGGATTTCCGGAGACATAGGTTTTGTTTTTTGGAAAATTATTTTTTACTTCCTCAAAAGCCACAAAGATTTTTTTGGAGAAAAAACTGATCAGGCGATTGGCTAATCCAGGTTTGATTGTCTGTTCATGGGTAAAAATCGGAATTCGAAACACATATCCCCAAAAAACAATTGGTAAAGCTAAATAACCGCCGAAGGACATCAATAAGTCAGGACGCTGTTTATTAATAATAAAAAAAGCTTGAACAAAACCTAAAGGAATTTTAACAATGCTGATTAATGAAGAAACTGATATGGCTCGGGTTAGTCGACCAGCCTCGATTGAAATAAAGGTAAGATTTTTTTTGTTAATTTCTTTATATTCCAATGACAAAGTTCGCTCTCGATCAAGCGGATATTTACGACCAACAAAAACAATATCAACATTTTTTTTTATTTTTTCAATTTCTTCAATTAAAGCCAAGGCTGGAGATAAATGTCCACCAGTAATTAATAGTTTCATAATGAACAAATAATCAAATAAACAAATGAATAAATAAATGCTTAAATGATTAAATGTTTTAATTAATACATTTGATTATTTTTTTATTTATTTAATTATTTTATTATTTGTTTATTTAATCATTATATCTTTATTCTTTTCTCAATATTCATCATAATTCCTATCAACGCAAATGATATTAATAAATTACTCCCACCATAGGATAAAAATGGAAGAGGAACTCCAATGATTGGAAAAAGTCCTGTCATTCCGGCTAAATTAACAATAAATTGCAAATTAAAAAAAGCGAAAATACCAATTGCTACTAATTTTGAAAGCCGATCCGGTGACAGTCTTATCAGATGATAAATTTTATAAATAAAAACAAAATATATACTTATCAAAACTAAAGCCCCAATAAAACCATATTCTTCACCAATAATGGCGAAGATCGAGTCCGTATGCGCTTCCGGTAAAAATAAATATTTTTGACGAGATGCTCCAAACCCACGTCCAAAAAATCCTCCGGAAGAGAGGGAAATATAAATCTGATTAATATGATAAGAAATTCCCAATGGTTCAATTGCCGGATTAAAAAAAGCTAATAAACGATTAAAACGATAAGGAGATGTTTTTATCAGAAAATAAAAACTGACCAATGTGCCTCCGAAAATAATAACAAAGTCCATTAGATTAGCTCCGGAAAAATAGTAGATTATTAAACTAATAAAAAAAATTATTATGGCGGTTCCCATATCCGGTTGCAAAATAGTTAAAAAAACTAAAAAACAAATTAAGGTAATAAAAGGCAAAAATCGTTTTTTTTCTTTACTTGAAAACCAGGAAGATAGATATATTATTATTGAAAATTTCGCGAGTTCTGTAGGCTGTAAACTAAAAAAACCAAAATCAATCCATCGTCTTGCTCCGCCTATCTTAGAACCTACTCCAGGGATAAGAACTACTATTAACAAAATAGTCGTAAAAATTAACGAGATAAAAGAAAGAAAATAAAGTTTTTTATAATCAATAAATGAAAAAATAGTCATTACGATAAGACCAAGAAAAATCCAAACCATCTGTAATTTTAAATAATATAAGCTGTCCCCAAACTGTCTGGAACTATTGACGGCCGAGGCTTCAAAAATGAAAATTAAGCCAACTAAAGACAGGATTATGGGTATGGTTACTAATGGTAAAAAAAATTTATTACGAACCATAAAATTATTTTATCATTTATTTACTTCATGAAGGCGATCATTAAACCGAAAATGACAAAGATGATGGAGATCAGCCACAAGCGCATGACAATCTTTGGTTCCGGCCAACCCTTAGATTGAAGATAAAGATGAAAAGGCGCTACTGGCAAAATTTTTTTGTGAAAATATTTTTTTCCGATTATTTGGATAAATGAAGAGCCTATTTCGATTATAAAAACGCCCCCAATAATCGGCAGGGCAAATGCTTTACCCAAAATTAAACCAATGACGGCAAAAGTGGCCCCAAACGATAACGATCCAGTGTCCCCCAAGAAAATTCTGGCCGGGAATATATTAAAATATAAAAATGCCATCAACCCGCCCAACCAAGCGGCAATAAATAAAGAAGTTGGTACGTCAAGAATTGTACGGGAGATTACCCAAAATCCCATTAAAGTAAAAATTAAAATTCCACTGGATAATCCATCTAACCCGTCAGTAATGTTAACCGCATTGGCAAAAGCCATAATTACAAAAGTAGAAAACAGAATATAAAAATAGGAAATGTCAAAAACGCCAAAAAAAGGAATATGAATAATGCCAATTTTAAGATTAAAAAATAGTAAATATGAAATGATTAAGGATAATATTAGTTGAATAATAAACTTATGCCTTAATCTCAAACCAAAGAACTGACTTTTTTTCCAAGAGAATATTTTTTTAAAATCATCCAAAAAACCCAAAATTCCAAATGATAAAAAAGTAAATATGATAATGGTTATTTCCATTGTTGCCGATGGATAGTTGCTAAAAATATTCTTTTTGAAAATCGAATACATAAAAATAAAAAAGAAGAAAACTAAAACTGTTGTCAATAAAACAAGAATTCCTCCACCAACCGGAGTCCCGTTTTTTTCTTTATTAAATTTATCAAAAATTGGAGTCGGTTTATTTAAAAAGTCCTTAGTTTTCTGTTGTTGTCGTTGGAACTTTAATTGATAAAGAAAGTTAATAAAAGGAACGATCAAAATAAAATTTAATAGAAAAGAAGCGAATACTGCAAACAAATATGTTGACATAGTTTTGTTGTCATCCCCGCGGAGGCGGGGATCCAGACTATAATTTCATTATTTTTGGTAAAAATATCATCATAGCTATTATTGTTGCCCCAATCGCATATATCAACATCGCTGCGGCTGAGACATCCTTGCTAATTCTGATGTCCTCTCTTATTTTTGTATCAATCGCGTCAGTCGTTGACTCGATGGCCGTATTGATTGTTTCAATTACCAAGCCAACCATAACTAAAAAAATAATTATTAAAAATTCTGTATAGGAAATTTTCAACCAAAAACCCAAACTTAATGCTAATAGGGACAAAGACAGATGAATCCGGTAATTAGGTTGAGTTTTTAAAGACCACATTAAACCGTTAAAGGCATTTTTAAAAGAAATAGTGTGTTTTTTAAACATATATATAAAGGTCCGCCCTTTAGTGAAGGTCAGTCCCTTTAGGGTCTGACCTTATCGAAAATACTAACCAACGTTTCTGCGACTTTTTCCGAATCATGACGTAAAATACTTCGATACAAAACATCAGATATATTTTTTTCAATTTTTTTATTATCGATTAAATCTTTTTCAATTATTTGGTAACCGTTTTCGCCTAAATCATTCTCAACCTTAACTTCATTATAACGCTGATAACTTGCCAAAATATCAGAAGCTATGTCTCCATTATTAATCAAAATATAGTCCGGCTGTTGTCCTAAATAAACGCTTAAATCTTTTAGATGGTCGGTGGCTTTATAACTCGTGGTTTGGCCTGATTTTGTCACTAAATTCATAATATAAACAATTTTTGCTTGGCTTTTTTTTATTGCCCTTTTAACGCCGTTAACTAAAAGGACTGAAATAATACTCGTATATAGGTCCCCCGGTCCAATAACAATAAAATCAGAGTCTTCTATACTTTTTATCGCTTTAGAATTAGCTTTTCCTTGAGGCTCCAAGTAAATTTTTTTTATCCGTGTTTTTTCTGTATGGTTTTCATCAATTAAACCCTCACCGGTTACTTTATTTCCATTCTCATATTCAGCTACCAGATGCAGCTTATCATAAGTAACGGGGATGACTTTTCCCTTTGTTTTCAACACATAAGAAACCGTTTCAATCGCCTCGTCATAAGAACTACTAACTTTCTCTAAAGCGGCCAAAAAAATATTGCCAAAATTATGTCCTTCCAAATCGCCCTTTTCAAAACGATAAAGAAACAGTTTTCTCCAAAGAATTGGTGCATCAGACAATGCCACAAGACATTGTCTTAAATCGCCCGGCGGTAAAATTCCCAACTGATCACGAAGTCTGCCGGTCGAACCGCCGGAATCCATCATCGAAACCACAACCGATAAATCTAATGGGTAATCTTTTAATCCTGATAAAACCACAAAAGTTCCCGTTCCTCCTCCAATAACAGTTACTTTTTTCATAGGTTCGATTATAACTCACTATGACCCTGAGTAACATCGAAGGGTCATATTTTTAAATTAATTTTCTCTTCTCCTTCTATTAAATAAGTTTTATCTTCAACATCATACCTTATTATTTCTCCCGGTCCAACCCAGGTTTGTTTACCGACTTTGACTCCGGGTAAAATCGTCGCGTTTACGCCAATTTTTGAAAGATATCCGATTATTGCTCCTAATTTATTCATATTAGTATCCACTTTTTCTTCATTAACCAACGAAGAAACTTTTTCTCCATTAAACCTCAAGTTTCCCGTTACGGCCTGGGCGCCAAACATGACATCATTGTCTAAAACCGAGTCGCCGATATAGTTTCGGTGTAAAAATACATTGTTGCCAATATAGGATCGGGCCACTTCGGTATACGAACCGATCAGACAATCCTGGCCGATCTGGCTTTCTCTGACTATAGAATAGTCACCTATTACACTGTTGTCATCAATAAAAGTCGGGCCAACTATTTTACAAAAATCACCAATCTTGACATTATTTCCAATAACTACCGGGTCAACTATAATCGCTTTTTTAGAAATCATTGCGGTTGCTGAAATTTTAGTTTCTTTTATTTTTAATAAGAAATTTTTCATCATCGTCAAAACCTGCCAAGGATATTTTAAGGCGAACCAATATGAATCATAAAGAAAATATGATTGCTTCAAATCGTCAGACAACAATCTGTTGATTGTTAACTCATAAAAATCGTCATTCTTAGTTTTTATTTGGGAAAAATGGTTTAACAAAATATTAATATCGGCAAAATAATCAAAAACTAATTTAGCAATTGATGAAGGTAATTTGTCTTTACCTGGTTTTTCCACTATCTCTATTACTTTTTTATTATCATCAAATTTGAAATAACCGCCTGGAAAATATTCATTAATCTTCTTGCCAAGCAATATTAATTTATTTTCCTGATTAATTAATAAACTCAATTTTGAAATAATTGAATAATCTATCAAGTCACTTCCGTTAACAATTAAAACTTCGCCTTTGATATGATTTTTTGCGGAAAAAACTGCGCCGGCCATTCCGGGATAGTCTTCTTTTTGCACCAAAATCTGAACCGGTTTAAGATTAACATTATCAATTAATCTTTTAATTGTTGTTGCATTACTTTTATTGGCAACTATCGTTACCAGTTCACCATAC
>Ga0209211_10001718_pt1 | contig 40240 bp, 33 predicted proteins | sample RifGroA2_FD_183992 | JGI IMG/M metagenome (GOLD analysis project Ga0209211, IMG submission 183992) | Groundwater microbial communities from Rifle, Colorado, USA - Groundwater A2 (SPAdes) (version 2) | ecosystem: Environmental > Aquatic > Deep subsurface > Groundwater | place: Rifle, Colorado...
ACAGTGAGGCGCGCAAGGAAGCCAAGGCAGCACAGACCAAACCGGCTGAATGGGAGTCGCTACGAAAGGCAACTGAAGAGGCGCGTGCTACTTATGACGCGGCGCGATCGCAGCAAGAGGTACTTCAGCGAGAGGCACGCCGACTTGAGCGTCTGGCGGCCGTTCTGCCCGATGTTGCGTCGCGGTCGCTTGCGTTGGAGCGCCTTGCCGACTTGGGCGACGTGACCAAATTGCCCCCTGAGGCTTCAGCCCTGCGTATGGGGGCAGAAACACAATTGCGGCAGGCAGAACAATCTGGCCGCGAGGCAGCAGATAACATGGCAAGGTTGCGGGCAGAACTGGAAGCCATCGAACTGCCCCAAACGATACTGGACGAAAGTGGTTCGATTGAATCACTCTATTTCACGCTGGAAGCTTTCAGAGCTGCGCGCGATGCAGCCGCGAGCGCAAAGGGCAGGGGAGAGCAGGCCGATGCTCGTATCGGCTCTTTGCTGTCCGCTATTGGTGAATCCCATCAGGACAATTTGCGTTCGTTGATTCCGAGTGCGACCTTGCGCGCCAGAGTTCAAAGTCAGGCCACCAAAGGCGCTACGCTCCAGACTGAACTGGATGCGTTAACCCGGCTGACATCAACAACAAAAAGAGAGCTAGACGATCTGAATGCAGAACTGTCCGAATTAGGGCTACAGGATGTGCCGACTTCAGTTGTCGATGCTATCAGTGTGTTCGAGGCTCAAGGTAATTCAGAATCAAAAGCCGAGGAATTAACCCGGCAAGCAGCAAACTTGGAAGCTACCCTGGCTCATGATGCAACTATGCTCGCGGACAAACCCATAGAGGCGCTCGTTTCGATGGGAATTCCATTGGCGGCAGAACTTCAGCACTTCCATGCAGCCCGTGAAGAACTCGAAACGAGGAGGCAGATACTCCGAGATAAGATAGAGGGTATCGAAAACGACATCGCAACAGTGAGCGGCGAGCTAGAGGGGCTTATGCAGCAAAGCGAAGTTCCTACAGCCGAACATCTTGCTGAGCAGCGTGGCCTTCGCGAAAGCTTGTGGCAGAAGATTCGTAGCAAGGTGTTTCCCGCTCAAAATGAGCGTCAAGAGGAGGAAGTCCTTCCGACGGCAGCCGAATATGAGTTTTCAGTTCAGGCTGCTGACGTTACTGCCGATAGCCGATTTGCAGATGCTGCACGAGTATCGCAGCACTCGGAACTACTAAAGCGTCAGGCGCAGATGCGCAATGTCATTGAGCTGGAACGAACGCGTTTGGAAAGGGTCGGCAAGGAAACAAGCGAGTTGAAGTCGCAGTGGCAGGCGCTCATCGACAAGTATGGCCTGCCTTCTCTCGGTGTTGCTGAGATGACGGATTGGCTGAATAAGCGTGAACTCTTCATGCAGCGCTACAAAGCTTATGCAGATGTTAAACAACAGGCGAGCATGGCCGACGAACAGGCTGTGATGATGGGTAACAACTTGTCCTTGGCATTGTCTGAGGCAGGGCTTCCAGCTTTAGGTGAGAACGAGTCACTGGCTCAAGCAATAGGCCGGGCAAGGGCTTTCGTTGACCATGCGAACAAGGCCGCAGCCAGCCAAAAGGTGCTTGCCAGAAAGAAAAAGAATGCCGAGGAAAAGCTTGCTGATGCAGTTGCTCAGGCTGATAAATCCAAGAGTCTTCTGGAAGAATGGAGAGTTAGTTGGAGTGACTCCATGCAGGCAATTCGGCTTAACCCGGACGCTGGCGGAGAGGAAGCCACCGCAAGACTCGGACAGTTCGAGGACTTTGAGGATGCTCTTGATATGCAGGATGCATCTCGCGCTGAACTCGCAACGGCAATAGCAACTGTGACGCGAGTTGAGGGGGAAACGGCACGTCTTTGTGAAGCGATACAGTACGACCGTGCGAATAGATCAGCCGACGCCGTGGTTGAAACGCTTTATGAGCGGTTGACCGAAGGAAAGAAACTTGTGCAACGTCGCAAGTCACTGGAGGAAAGAATTGAGGAGGCAGGAAAAGCGTCTGCTCGGGCAGATCAGATAATGCGGCAGGCGAATCAGGAGTTGGCTAACTTAAAGTCTGCCGCCGGTTGTGAAACGCTCGCGGAACTGTTCGATGCAGAAAACCGGAGTGCCGAATATCTGAAGCTGGAAAGTGAAATTGATGCTATCGAGGAAAGGCTGGTGACGGCCTCAGCACTTCCGCTTCAGGAATTATTATCTCAAGCCGCCGGACAAGATTTGGTATTGGTTAAGGCATCGCTGGAGCGGGCAGTTGGAGACCTTCATGCATGCACACCGCAAGTTGAAGAGCGGCACGGGAAGTTGATCGAGGCAGAGGCGGCACTTGGCAAGGTTGATGGCGATGCGGTTGCGGCCGATGCGGAACAAAGGGCCGCAGATGCGGTGGCCAGACTTTCCAATCTGATCGCCGAATACGCGTCAGCTCGACTTTCTTCTTCCATTATTTCTGAAGTTATAGAAACCTACCAGCAGCGCTATCAAGGGCCTCTGCTGGCGCGCGCCTCTGAGCTATTTGCGACTATCACCGGCGGACGTTTCGCCAAGGTTGCGACGGATTTCGATGAGGATATGACAATCCTTGTTGGCGTTCGCGCCAATGGCAAGCGTGAAACCGTTGGCAATCTAAGTTCTGGAACCCGTGACCAGCTTTTTCTGGCATTACGCTTGGCCGCAATTGAAAGCCATGTTGCTAATCAAGAGCCAATGCCCGTGGTGGTGGATGACATCGTTATCAATTTCGACGACGCGTCGGCGAGCGCAACTTTCAAAGTGCTGGCGGAATTGTCCAAGAAGACGCAGGTGTTGTTTTTTACTCACCACGAACATTTGCTTGAAAGGGCGGCAAGTGCGATAGGTTCAGGATCGTTCATGGCTCACAAGTTATAGAATCGCATCTTGAGAATGAGCAGGCGGCTCAAACTCCACTATGTTGCCATGACTCGTTCCTCCTACCTCCTTTGCCTTGCGATACGACGAGTCTTGATGATGCCGAGATGGCAACTCTCGCGGCGCGTGGCTGGCATAAGAAACGATAATTCTGGCAAATTTTATGCCGCATAAATCCTGGAATTTGTGACAGTAGATTAACTCTATGGAAGACCGAGAAAAACAAATTCCAGCACCGAAATCCTGGATAACTTTCGAGGATCTGTGCCATTGCCTCTTCAAGGCGATATGGGGCGATCCGTTTGCCCAAAAGAATGGCCGATCGGGCCAGCCTCAACACGGTGTCGATGTCTTCGGTTCTCCGGGGGGGGATTACGCAATCTATCAGGGTGTCCAGTGCAAGGGGAAGGATACGCAATACGGCGCTAAGCCGAGTGTCAAAGAGCTTGAATGTGAAATCTCCAAGGCCGAGTGCTTTGAACCCAGTCTGCAGCACTGGATATTTGCAACGACGGCTCCCGTCGATGGTGCTTTGCAAGAGGTAGCGCGGAATATTTCTGCCGTGCGCAAGAAAGAAGGTCGATTCACTGTAAGCGTGTTCGGCTGGGGGCAAATTGAGAGCTTGTTGTGCGAGAAGAAGGAAGTGTTGCAAGCCTTCTACCCTGAACATGGTTTCGACTTTGCCAAGCTTCTTGAGGGCGTGCAGGCGATGCCGCACGGGTCGGAAGTCCGTGAGCTTTTGGATATGTCCAAGCAAGCGCAAGATGATTCTGCCCGCTTATGTCTTGCGCAGCCTACTTGGCAGCCAGTTGTGTTTGGCGAAGGCCGAGACTTAGGCCCGGCGCTCATGGGACGACCGCTCGGACCTGAAGACGCTGCTGCCTGCCCAAAATTGCAGGAGACCGATGTAGCAGTTGCTGAATTACTACGAGCTTTCTCGGCTCGGATTGTGGGTGAGCCTGGAGCAGGAAAGTCGCTGTGCGCTTATCAAGCGGCAAAGCAATTTGCCGAATTGGGCTGGCACATCGTTCGGCTAAGCGATCCGCGTGCCGACGTTATAAACCTTCGGCTCCCCGATGTTCAACACAAAACGCTCTTCCTTGTAGACGATGCCCATCTGACCAAACCTGATGTGCTTCGAACCGCTGAGGAGGCTGCTGGGCCGAACCGGCTATTGCTCTCGACGCACAATGCTGTCGAACATGATGCCTCGTTCCGTGGCTCAATCATCATAGATGCCAAGCGTGCAGTTCGGACTATCGCCGAAGCTCTTAGAAGCGCACGTGATCGGACTCTGGAGGTTGTGCGCCGCGTGGACAACCAGATAGGTGACCAGCTGCACGACACCGCCTTGGAAGACCGGATCGATCAAGCTGAACAGGAAGCCCTGCTCCCTTGGCAGTTTTGCTTTATTCTCGGTGGGGGCTGGCGTCGGGCAAAGGAGGCTGCCGATACAGCGCGGGCTGGTAATGCAGACATCGCGCTAGCTGGTGTGGCTATTCGTCAACTCGCTTCAAGAGATGCACGTCCGAGTCTTGCGGAGCTGACAGCAATTTTGGATGTGGGCGGACTTGATGTCGCACTAGTGCAGCGGTCTGTGGAACTGCTGATTCGACATCGCCTGCTAATAGGCTCACACGACCTGCGGTGCCCTCACCAGAAGTTCGCCTCCGTCGTGCTCGCACAAATTCTGAAGGCTCAAAATACAGAAAGTCGGGAAAGCGTAGGCCGCATGCTGCGACATGTGGTAGCAGACGCTATGTTTCCCATTGCTGGCCTGCGGCTCCTACTTCACGAACTCTCCTTTGCGGGTGAAGGGCGGCAGTTTACATACTTGATTCCAGAACAAACCTTGAAGCCTCTTGTCGAGAGGTGCTGGCGAGCGTCCGATCCCGAGGAGATAACTTTCGCCAGCCTACTTCTGAGTGAACTCGGCGCGTATGGTCAAAGCTGGCCGCAGGTGCTGCTGATAGGTCACGAAGAGACCGTCGCTAGTTGGATATCCGCCCCTCTTGAACCGAGCGGTTATGGGTTGGCTAGGCTACTTCATGCTGTTCACAACAAAGACCAAGAGCTAGCCGCAGCTCTAGTGAATGCAGCGGATCCGCATGCTGTCGCAGCGGCAATCTCCGCAGTGACACCGAAGACGGCCTATCATCTCGGCGAACTACTCTCTGCATTGAAAGCTGGTCAAGATACCCCCTGGAGTCGAGCCTTTCTATCGAGCCTTGATCGGCAGAAGCTAATTGATTTCGCCACGGAATGGCCTGTGTCTGAGCCGGCTGGGGCCTTTGCGAATTTCTGTAAAGCGATGGCCTGGCCCGACGAGATTCTGGCTCTGGATATGGTTGAGAAGTTTGTCCCTATTGCACAGAAACTGCTCGCCGATGATCCAATTCCCGCGTTCCGAGACCTCGACGACATTGCTTGGCATGTGCTGCGCATGTTTGATCCGCTAGGCATCTACGTGGGGAGGCTGGCACCGAAGCCGCGACAACGCGAACTAGCAGCTAAGTTACTGCGGGCAATTAAGCCATCGCGGCTTGCCGCCCAGCTTTCAGCCAGCAGGATTCGTGAATTTCAGCACACTTCCTTTCTTCTTGCCTTCATGGCGCGAGCGGTGCCCGCCAAATTTCGCTCGACGGTTGCGCTCATGGACTGGACGCGTATCGCAGAGACAATCGGCCAAAACTGGCGGAATCTACCGCACGAAGCCGAAGTCCTGATTGGCGTTGCATATGGAGCGAAGCCTTCACGCAAGATGCTTGCGGAACTAATCAGCGCAAATCTTCACCGGATCGAAGCCTTTCCGCCCAGGCTCGTTATGGTGGCACCCACTGCGGCATACCAACACGTGGCGCACGGTAGACAAATCCGCCTGAATCAACATGACCATGTGGACTGGCGTTTCGGGACAGGAGTAGTGTCCTACTTCGCTAACGACTACCCTGATCTTCTGGAGTTTGTTTTGGCACCATCAGAAGCTGCGACTGGGCGCGTACTCTCGAATGCACATCCAAGTTGGTATAACGAGGCGGCGGACTATATTAGTGTGATTGCTGGAACTGCGCCGCAGATTCTCCAGCGTATTCTCGACTCTGTTGATGTGGTAGGCGCTGAGAAAGGCTGGGCTGCAGCGCTTGCTCATGGGGGGGGGCCCCGAAAGACAGTGGCTTTGCTTGTGCAATCAAGCTTCGGACGTACTGATGAATTGGGAGCCTTAGCGCAGCGGCTTCGCGCACGGTTTCCGAAATCATCAAATCCTGTCGTTGACACAAAATGACAAAGCGATGATCTTTTGCGCACTCGTTCGCAGATCATGGATTTGAAGCCTTGGTTTACACAGATTACGGTTATCCACGAGTGGAAGTGCTCATGTTTACAAGCAAGCTAATCTCGAATGCCAGTTTCACAATCCGGCCAACCAGTGTTGTAGATGGATTGTCGGCTTCACTTATCGCGACAGACACAACAGTGCACCGGCTGGCTCTGCTGAGGCTGGTTATGTACCGCTGGATCATCTGCCGAATATCTACAGGTAAACATGACAGTGCCTTTCTCTGGCTCTCAATCATTGCTTGGCAAACATCGTCACAAGCACATTCACTGTACTCATTACCGCGTAGTCGAAACGTAGCCTAAAAAGATGCATTTCAGCCGCTATAGAGATAGCGCCGATGTAAAAGTTGCGGTATGTATTTCTGTGCCACAACATCCAATATTTTTCTACAGCTACTGCGAGTTTCGGTTTATCCGTCCGAACTCAGAAGAGCCTCGTCGTGACAGGCCCTTCGCGCGTCGGCAAGCTGATCGCTCTGGCTTCCGAGATCAACGATATCGAGATCAATGCCGGATCACTTGCCTTCATGGGCCAGGCGCTCGTCCAGACAACCTTGCCACATAGCGACCCTGGCGTTCCATTCTTCGAACGGACAAGCGGTGCTGTATCGCTGTCTATCATCGCCAATCCCAGAATCGGCCTTCCCTTCGGTACTGTCCCCAGACTTCTCTTGGCGTGGATATGCACGGAGGCTGTGAAGACAAAATCTCCGCTGCTCGGTCTTGGTAAAAGCCAAAACGAGTTCCTGCGCAAGCTTGGGATGCGGACGGATGGGCGGGACTGTCAACGGCTTCGCGCCCAGTCCATGAAGCTATTCTCCTCAATACTGTCCATTACCTATCAGAGCCAAGGGCGGTTCGGTTTGAAGAATATGCCCATTGCCGACGAGGCATTTATGCTTTGGGATCCGCATCGCCCGGATGACCGGATGCTCTGGGAGAGTTCGCTGAAGTTATCGGCTGAGTTTTTCAGGAACGTGACCGAGTCGCCAGTGCCGATCGATATGCGTGTGTTGCACGCGCTCTCTAAATCACCGCTGGCGATGGATGTCTATTCATGGCTGGTCTACCGGATATTTCTTCTGCGTGTCACCAATCGCCCCAGCGTTCTCATTCCGTGGCAGGCATTGAAGCTTCAGTTCGGCGCGGATTACGGTAATACGCCGCGTGGCCTGCTCGATTTCAAGAAGCGTTTTCTCCAGAGGCTCAAGGAAGCGTTGCTGTTTTACCCGGAGGCCAACGTCACCGCGCAGGAAACCGGACTTTTTGTGGTGGCCAGCCGACTGCGTATTCGCCATACAGGTGGCGCCAAACTTTCTCCGCTGTAGTTCAGTGCTCAGCTTTCATCATGGCTGGCCAAGCCAGAATATCCACAAGTAATCGCCCCCTCTATTTGTAAACCTACATGAGAAGCTACATGCAACTACTTGGGGAAGGCCGTTATGCCTTGCCAGTCAAGGCTTGCAGCGGGATCCGCGAGACAGATTTCACGTAATCATGGGACAGATTTCACATGCTCATGAGACAGATTTCACGTGGATAATTTTGCCAAGCCCCTTGGAATGCACTGCGGGCTTGTGATTGCGGGAATCAGTCACTGAGGCAGATGTCACGTGGATAAATTGGCGCAAAAACCGTTCCTGTGGATAACTTTTCTCGAAATGTGACCTGGCAGTGCAGATTTCGGGGGTTGCATATTTTCAGGAATCCGTAAGATGGCCTGAGAAGTGGTCAACAAGGGCAGGTAGGGAGGTGAATATGCGAAGCAAACAATCCGGGCTGGTAGTGGCAATAATCCATCACTGCTGGAGGCTTTTGAGTTTTCGTGGGGACTTGAGATTGATGCCTGACTCTTTAGGATTCGTCTGGGTCGTCATGGGCGCTTCCTTCCTCGGTGGAATGACTGAGCAGCTTGTCAGAGGCCGGGCTTGGGAGCTGGCGCTCGTTACGACCTTTGCATGGCTAGGTTTTATTCTTCTTGCCGCAAACAGGAGCGAGGATTTCAATCGCCGCCTCGCTTCAGCCCTTGGTTTGCTGTCCATAGGCATTCAGGCGCTGCTGGTTATCTCGATCTGGATTCCCGGCGCCGAATGGCTGGTAGCGATCTGGTCAGGTTTGGCCGTCATGCACTTGTTGTCCAACGCAAACAATGATCGGGCAAGGGCATGGCGCTAACACGGATCAATGTCGAGCACGCCCATCGCGTTTGGCTGGAAACCCAAGTGGTTGATCAAGGCTCCAGGGGTGGCGAAAAATTCCGTTTCAAGGTTTTTGAGCGGCTGTTTGTCGAGGACAAGTTCGATGCGGAAGACAAATCCAGCCGGGGGAAATCAGTCATCTTCCCGGTGATGACGATTGAGTACGACAACGAGTCAGAGTTTGCCAAACGGGCCATTGCCTATTTCCAGAAGAATCGCCAGAAGGGTTGCAGCCTCCATTTCTGGCCATCATCGAGCATCGGGTGATGGCCGCATCTTCCCCTTACGATTTTGAGGTTCCGTGGCGCCCTAATTTTGAGGCGAAGATGGCGCTGGTCTGGGTCGCCGGATCGGCACTGATCCTGCTGGTTTCCATTGCCGTGCCAATGTTTTCCCATTTTGCGGCCTTGCTTGCAATCGCATGTGCATTGGCTGCGGCTTACCGGGGATACCATGCCTACAAAAGACTGGTTGATGCCTCCCGTCTCAAGTTGTTCGGGAGAGAGTTCATCGGCCTGTCCGAACTGGGCAAGCAAGCACGTCAGTCAGCCAGGCAGAAGTCTTTCTGGCTTGGGAAGGGGTTTCCCTGGACTGACATCGAAGCGACCAAGCTTCATACACTGATCTCGCTCGGTGTCGTCAGAACCATAGGTAAAGTTGCCCAACACGCCGAGGGCGCATACTGGATACATGGCCTTGCCCCTGAAAAGGATTTGTATTCCGAGCTATCACATCTGGTTGGGCACACACTGATCGTTGGCACGACCCGCGTCGGGAAAACGCGCCTGTTCGACCTGCTGATTGCTCAGGCGATTTTTCGGGGTGAGACGGTCATCATCATCGATCCGAAGGGCGATCATGCGCTTGCCCGGAATGCGCGCGCGGCCTGCGAGGCCAGCGGGGCAGGGGACCGGTTCGTGTATTTTCATCCGGCCCATCCCGACCGGTCTGCCTGCATTGATCCGTTGCGCAACTGGAATCGCAAAACCGAACTCGCCAGCCGCGTGGCGGCGCTCATCCCATCGGAAACCGGAGCCGACCCTTTCACCGCCTTCGGATGGAAAGTGCTCAATGACATCACGAATGGCATGATTGCCACCGGCCACCGGCCAAATCTTGTCCAGCTTCGGCGGTATGTTGAAGGTGGCGCAGATAATCTCCTGCAGCGGGCCTTGAAAATTCATTTCACCAGCCATGTGAATGATTGGGAAAGCAGATCGTCGTCCTACATCAGGCGCAACAAGGATCGCCTTCTGGAAGCCTACATCTCTTTCTATAAGGAAGTCGCCATCCATGAGGCGCAATCGGTTGATCTTGATGGCCTGATCTCGACCTACGAACACAACCGCGATCACTTCCAGAAGATGGTGGCTTCGCTGATCCCGATTCTTTCGATGCTCACCAGCGATCCATTACAGGAACTTCTTTCTCCCGATTTTGAGCCGGGGCACGAGCGGCTGGTGACGGACATGTCGAAGATCATTCGCGGCAACAAGGTGGTTTACATTGGCCTGGATTCCCTTGCCGACTCGACAGTGGGAAGCGCCATCGGCTCCATCATGCTGGCCGATCTCGCTGCCGTTGCGGGTGACCGCTACAACTACGGGATCGACTCGCTGGCGCCGGTCAATCTGTTCATCGACGAAGCTGCCGAGGTGCTCAACCAGCCGGCCATCCAGCTCATGAACAAGGGTGGTGGCGCAGAATTTCGAGTCACCATCGCCACGCAGACTTTTGCCGATTTCGCCAGCCGACTCGGCGATGAGAACAAGGCGCGGCAGGTTCTCGCCAACACTAACAACAAGATCGCGATGCGCGTTCTGGATTCCGAGACCCAGAAGTACATTGCCGAAGGGATGCCGCAAATCAAGGTGCGCTCAATGGCGCTGAGGTATGGGCACAACGTCGATACCCATATCCATGATGAGTATACCGCGTCATACCAGGAACAGATACTCGAAGAAGAGGCCGAACTGTTTCCGGCGGCGATGCTGGGGGAGTTGCCGCCGCTTCATTTCATCGCGCGCATGTCGGGTGGTCGGACGCTCAAGGGGCGCATCCCCATTCTGTTGGCTGATGGATAATGGCCAAGAACCCCGATTCTGGCTGGAGTACGTTTCTCGCCATTTCGCTGTTCATCCTGATAGTGGCGGTGTGGGTGTTTATCCCGCCAGCCGTGGTTCGTAGCGCATGGATGGATGAGCGCGCGGAGGTATACGCCATTGCCGGCAGTGGCGAGAGTGCCGTCTATGGCCGGATATTCGATGATCTGCAAGCGTCGCTGGCTGGAGACTTTCGCGGGTACATCCGTGACGCGGAAGCGATGGGGCAGGGGCCGATGGGAAATTCAGCGTTCAGTCGCTGGGCGCAAGATCGGATCATGGCAACCTGGCTATGGATCGGGTTGATCGCTTACCGGCTGCAAGTGCTGATGGGATGGCTGCTGCCGGGAATACCCGTCATGCTGGCAGCCTATCTGGACGGGCACTTTGTCCGGGAAATCCGGAAATACTCCTTCGTTGCCCAAAGCCCGATACGGCACAAGCTCGGCGTCAGGGTGATGTGGATTGTGCTTGCAGGACTCGCCGGATGGGTCATCGTTCCGGTGCCGATGCCATCGCTACTGGCACCCACATTGATAGTCCTGATCTCGTGTTCGCTGTGGCTGTGGGTGAGTAATCTGCAGAAGCGGTTGTAATCCGCTGCCGTAAAATTTTGTAAAGCCGCCTTATTGCTCATGGCAGTCGTTCATCTCGATGTGGTGCGAATAGTGGCAAGTTACCCCGATCGATCGCCGAGCTAACGCGCTTCGAATTGCGCTGCTCGGCCATGTTACCCTGCTATATCACTACAGAAGTATTGGCTTCGCATTGGCGTTGGGTGGTATGCACATTAATTTCCCAAAACGAGAACTTGCGCTCCGCAATTATTTTCTGTATATTATTCCCAATTCGTGAACTTTACTATTATGAAGCTACTTGGAAGAAATCGACTTGGGGTGCTTTACGGCCTTGATGACCAAACAGATGCTTGGATGCGCAGTTGGGTGTCAGAGCTAACTCATGCCAATTGGAAAGTGGCAAGAGATGTATGCCGACAATTTCCAAAAGCAAAAAATGTTGCAAACGACATATTCCAATTCCCTGTTGCTGAACAACCCCAATGCATTGAGGTGGCAATGATGTTCCCTCAATCCGTCGCCCTTGTGGTGAATTTGAAACGCGCAACACTATGATACTAATGGACACTAAAGTTATTCGCACGGAAGAGCAGCATCAAGAGTACCTGCTTGAGGTACAGAATCTGATCACACAAAATCCTCAACTTGGAAGTGTAGCAGCCGAACGCTTAGAGCTTCTATCTGTTCTTGTCGAAGCCTACGAAAACCAGAAATTTCCAATAGAAGTGCCTGATCCGATAAGCGCAATACTTTTCCGTATGCAGGAACAAGGCTTGAGGCAGGCCGACCTTATTCCCTATTTTGGCACTCGCAGCCGCGTCTCGGAAGTTCTCAGTAGAAAACGTCCGCTAACAGTCAATATGATTCGCGCAATTTCTAGTGGACTGGGAATCTCTACAGAGACACTAGTGGGAATTGAGCCCGCAGAAGTTGCTCAGAGCGCAAGAGATGAGGTTGATTGGAACAGCTTCCCAATCAAGGAAATGGTAGCGCGTGGTTGGCTACAAAAACTTACCAACAAAACTGTTGAGTCAACGGAGGATCTCGTAAAAAGTTTCATTGCTAATGTTGGCCTGCAGTTTGGCAGTGCCGCATTCCGCCGCACACTTGGCGGGGACGCATACTCACCAGCAACGCGATATGCACTGTATGCATGGCTTGCTCGCGTGATCCAAAGAGCTAGAGAGCGGAAGTCAGCGCTTGGTTCATTTGATCGCAACGTGTTCTCACAGACTTTTTTACGCGAATTAGCGCAGCTCAGCTGGTTCGAACATGGCCCTGTCCTTGCTGTCGAATTTTTGGAGAAGCATGGCATTGCGGTGGTGATCGAACCGAATTTGAAGGGAACGCTGTTGGACGGTGCAGCCCTTCATGATAATGATGGCATGCCAATTATCGGCCTTACCCTCCGGTTTGATCGGTTGGATAATTTTTGGTTTACACTCCTGCACGAGGTGTCTCACCTTTGGAAGCACGTTGTTACCGAGGAAACTTTCTTAGACAATTTGGATGCGTCTTCTGAGGATCGCCGTGAACTGGAAGCGAATCGGATAGCAAAAGAGGCACTGATTCCAAGGGTTTCATGGAAACGAAGCGATGCGTACTTGAATCCAAGTAATCAGGCCATAGATAGACTGTCTAGGGAACTGAAGATACATCCAGCAATCGTTGCTGGAAGACTACGAAAAGAGCGAGAGAACTATATGATTTTTAATGACTTGGTCGGTTGCGGCCAAGTACGAATGCTTTTCAACTTAACAGGGGTGGAGGTCTAAGATGAGTTTCCTTTATGTTCCGGTAATGGCTGCAAAACGTGGTGAATTTACCGCCCTGTCGAAATTGCGGAGTTCAGAATCAGAAAAAACCATTCCGCTCTTCGAATTGCCTGCGAAGAAGCCTGATGCCAAAGCTCATGAGAAGGCTATTAACCGAACGGCGACTAGTGCCGGTAAAGCATGGGGTGCCCGCCCAGCATTTTTGGACATTTCCAAGTGGAGCCCAGATGCACGGACTGAGAGCGGTATCCACGTCTTAGAATATGCGTTTGCACAGTTTCGCGCCAACAGTGTGATCGCGCATCCTGTTGTGGGTTACGACCGTTGGGATGATCCAACCTACAGTCAGGCGCTAAAGAATATCCGTAAGTCTTTCCCAGTAACGCCATGCATCCGTCTCGATAGTGAGGCGGTGCAGCACGATATGCCCGATTTTTCATACTTCTCGGATCGCATCAACGACATCATGGCGTCACTCGATGTTGAGCCTAACAACTGCTACGTAATGGTCGATTTTGGCGACGTTACCACTGACTCTGTGCCAGACGTGATTACAAATGCAGAAATGGCCGTAACGACCTTGCGTAACTTAGGCTTTAGCACTGTTATTGTAGTTGGCGGTTCGATGCCAGTTGCTGTAAACGAAGCAGTTGATACTCCGGACGCAGAAGGCTGCATACCACGTATCGAAATGATGGCTTGGAAAGCTATTTTCTCTGGTGGAAAAGATCGCCAAATCATTTTTGGTGATTACCTGATCCGAAGCGCAGAAGCGGTAGAAGGGGTGATTGCTCCGCATGCAAACGCCAAAATTCGCTATACCATCGACAATCAGTTTTTTATTGTACGAGGGCACTCAAAAAAACTGGATTCATTGACTCTCCAACATAAAGTGCTTGCTGAGAAGCTAGTAGCTTCACCACACTATATGGGGGTACAGTCCAGTTGGGGCGACTCTGAGATGCTCAACTGTAGTATCGGTATCAGAGAAATTCGCGATCCGACAGGAATGATTGCCGTAGATAGTAATCATCATATTAGCGCTGTCTTAACAGAAATCTTTGAACATCAGCGCCAAGTCGTAACTTCAACAACAGATTCGACGGACTCGAATTAGCCATACAACAAAATATGTCCAGCAAAGAAAAGCGTTATATCCCAGTCGCTCTAGTGAATCGTGGATATATTCATGCTGAATTCGTCCGGATATCCCGAAGGCTGTGACGTAGCATCTTCATAGGTTTAAATCCCATGCCTGCGGATGCCGAAATGCGTCCGTAAAAGTCACATTTCAATCCCGCAGCACCGGTCTAGCTTCCTACCATGGCAGCCATGACTCGCCTCTTCTTCATCCTCCTCATTTTGCCAATGGCATTTTCATGTCAGGCCTCCTGCTTTGAACAAGCGGGAATCCGGTATGGCATTGCCCCGTCACTGCTGAAGGCTATCTCTGCCGTAGAGTCCGGCTCCAATCCTGACGCGCGCAATCGCAACCGCAACGGATCGGAAGACATCGGGCATATGCAGATCAACAGCCGCTGGCTGGGTGTGCTGGCGTCCTATGGCATCGGCCGGAACCAGTTGTTCGACCCCTGCGTCAACACGCATGTCGGTGCGTGGATACTTGCGCAAAACATTAGCCGTCTCGGTTACGGCTGGGATGCAATCGGGGCATATAACGCCCGCTCACCAGAAAAGCGCGCGGCCTATGCTCGCCGGGTTGCCGCGAAGGCCAAGGCATGGTGATCCTGAAATACCTTGCCGCTCTTCCGCCCATGGCCTTGATCCTGATTGGCTGCGCAAGTACGCCTCCGTCAAGCCTGATGCCAAGAGCGCAAGACAGCATCGCCTGGATTGATCGCCAGTTCAAAACCTGTAGCGGCAAAGACTGCCCGACACCCACGCGCAAGACTTTGGCGGTAGTTGTACTTCCCCCCGCACCGAAAGAAGCGACGCTTCCCATTGCCGAGGTTCCCAAGATCGAACCTCCCGCCGTCCCAAGCGATGAGACGGTAACGGCAACTGTTCTTTTCGAGTTTGCAAAGGATGCTCCCTCCGCCGACGGGCGACTGGCACTCAATCGCCTCGCGGCCATCGCCGTACACGCCAAGCGCATCGAGCTTGAAGGCAGAACCGACGACATAGGCGGCAAAGCCTACAACGACCGTCTTGCCAAGCGTCGAGCTGAATTTGTCCGTGCATGGTTACTCAATCATGGAGTCGCAGCAGAAGTGGTGGTTCGTGCCGAGGGATTGTGCTGTTACCTCGATACGTTGCCCACCGAAACGGCACGCCGGAGCAACCGGCGCGTCGAGGTGCGCCTTGTCATCCGGCAAGACGCGGTCAGCAACAGCAAGGGAGCGCAATGAAGTGAAATTACCACACAACAAAGGCTTCATCCGGGACGTGGCCATCGCTGGCGGATTCATCGCCATCGGCATCCTTGCGCCCGGATCGCCCATCGAAAATGGATTCGAAGCCCATCTGGGCGGCATCTCGGTCGGTCTCGGAATGGGATGGCTCATCAAGTGTTTTGTCGATCTGAAAGGGAATAGCGATGCAAAGCAAACGTAATTTGATCATGGGCGCGCTGGCGCTCGTCCTGCTGACCGCCGCCACCGGCGCAATGGCGGGCACCACAGGAACCGAATTCCAGAGTCTTTACACATGGCTGACGGGTCTGGTGCAGGGCTACTTCGGCAAAGCCGCAGCGGTGGCTGCCATTGGCCTCGGCGCGCTGTTTTCGCTGGCGCGGCTGAATCCCATCGCCATTCTGTCCGGCATCGGTTTCGCTGTATTCCTGCAATACGCCCCAACCATCGCCTCCGGCATCCTGACTGCGACGATTTGAGGCCGGGGAGCGCTGCGTGGACGAGACCGGATATATCCCGAAATCCCTTGAAGCGCAGGAGCGCTTCATGTGGTGGGACTTCGATCAGGCCATCCTGTTCCTGTTGCTCATGGGAATGGGGGTGATCTCCGGTGCCATGCTGGCGGGAATGGTTTTCGGGGGGCTGGTTGCCTGGCAATACGGGCGGCTCAAGACCGGGAAGCATCCGAAGTTCGCGTTGCATGCGCTTTATTGGTGGCTGCCGAGCTGGATTGTGATTCGCGCCCGCGCGACTCCGCCATCTCATCATCGCTACTTCCTGGGGTGACCAATGAAGTTCAGCAAATTCACCGCCGAACGGGACAACCAGCGCGCAGAAATTCTGTTCATGCGAATCGCGGTTGGCGGGCTCGTGCTGGCCTTGCTCGCTAATGCCGGTGCATCGCTCAGCGTGGCGGGTTCGGAGAGAACCATTCTGGTGCCTCCCGAGGTACACAAGACCTTCTGGGTCAGCGGCCAGAAAGTCTCCGCAGAGTACCTGCAGGAAATGGCCTACTGGTATTCGGGGCTTGCTCTCAATGTGACGCCGCATGTGTTTGAGTACCAGAAGAACCTGTTCCTGAAATATGCCGCCCCGAGCGAATACGGTCGCCTTCAGGCCGAGTATGGCGCGCGGACGGAATTCATCCGCAGGAACAACGCCGCAACCCAGTTCTCGCCGCAATCGGTGATACCGGACGAGGCGGCCATGAAAGTGGCATTAACCGGCGTTCTCCTGACCTGGGTCGGGGACAAGAAAGCCTCAGAGAAGCAGACCACTTACGTCGTCGGCTTTCAATATCTCAACGGGAGACTCCATGTATCCGAGTTCAAGGAAACCAGCGACCAGGATCCGTTTGGTGCCGGCAATGGCACTGGCGCTGCTCCTCGGTAGCATCTCTGCCACGGCTTTCTCCGGGCAATATCTTGATGGCAGCCCGGATGACGGGTTGACCGCCACCGTGTCGCGCAGCGAGCCCAACCTTATCCGCGTCGAAGGCCGCAAGATTCGCCGCATTCAGGGCATCGAGGGCGAGTTTCTCGTCACCCCGGACAAAGAGACCGGCGCAGCTTATCTGAAGCCGAATACTGACAAGCCAATCTTCAGCGTCTTTGTCGCCGACGATGCAGGCCGCCACTGGAAGCTCATGCTCAAGGTCGCCGATGTGCCCGCCGAGACACTGGTCATTCGTGACCGCAGTCGCTTACGCGTCGATGGGAAGGTTTTCCTTGCCGACGACTCGCGCAATGCCGCGATCCGTCGTGTGTTGCTGGCTTTGGCGCGGGATGTCGAACCCGAGGACATGACCGCCAGAGACACGCTGGTGATCGTTCCACTCTGGAACGAAGCCCGCTTTGTTCTTGTAAGGACACTGGAGGGCGCCTTGCTCGGAGAAAAATACCAGCTGACCAATGTCTCTTCGTCGCGAATGGTCATCGACGAGCGCGAACTTTATCGGCGCGGTGTCTTGGCGGTCATGGTGGACTCGCTCGAACTAGAACCTGGCGAAGCGACCAACGTCATGGTGGTGCTGGAGGGGCGTGATGGCTGAAGCGCCGAAGAACCGGATCGCGGCTGCGGTTTCCAATCTGTCGCCCAAGCGCCGCCAGTACCTGATTTTGGTACTCGGCGCATCGGTTTTCCTGCTGCTCGTTTTCGGTGGTGTGGCGATCTGGGACAAGCCTGTTCAGCTCCCTCAGGGAGTGCCGCAGGCCCGCCCGCAGCCCATGCCCATCAATGCCCCTGGTGCGCAAGCCGATCCGCGCGACATCTGGATGAGCAAGTCCTCGGAACAGATGCGGCAGATGGAGGACATGATCCAGGGATTGCGTCAACAGGTCGACACTATCGAGAAAAAGCCGCCGCCCGCGAGCAACGCCAAATTTCCGGCAATGTCCATGCCTCCGGCGCCAGCCCAGATGCCGCCCGAGGCACGGTCGATGGCTTTGCTACCCCCGCCACCCGTAAAGCAGGAGATGGAAGGCAAAACCAGCGAGCCTCCGCCTGCACCTAGGCCTCCGGGGATTGCCTCGTTCGAGGTGAGCGAGGGCAAGGTGATCGTCCCTGAAGAGGTTCATAAAGCAGCCGGGAAAAAAGATGGGCGCAGCTACGTACCATCAGGCTCGTTTTTTAGGGCAGCGCTGCTAGGCGGATTGGACGCGCCCACTGGCGGCCAGGCACAGAGCAATCCCCACCCAATATTGATGCGGGCGCAGGACAACGCATTTCTGCCCAACCGCTACCGCTTCAAGATCAAGGAGTGTTTCGTGCTGGGTGCGAGCTATGGGGACATCAGTGCCGAGCGGGCCTACATCCGTCTCGAATCGCTGTCCTGCGTGCGCCACGACGGCAAGGCCATCGACGTTCCGGTGAAAGGCTACGTCGTGGGTGAAGACGGCAAGGCCGGTATGCGTGGTCGGCTTGTCAGCAAGCAGGGGCAGGTGCTGGCCAATGCCTTGCTGGCCGGGATTGGTGCCGGTATCGGCCAAGCATTCCAGCAGAGCGCCACCACCGTATCCACCAACCCGCTGGGGTCGATCGGCACAGTGGATCCCGGCAAGCAATTGCAGGCGGGGGTAGGGGTCGGGGTTGGCAAGGCGCTCGACCGTCTTTCCCAGTATTACATCACTCTCGCCGAAAAGATGTTCCCGATCATTGAGGTCGATGCAGGTCGCACGGTCGATGTGGTGTTCACCAAAGGCTTTTCTCTCGATGCGGGCAATGTGGGCAATGAGGCAGATAACTACACCGATATCTGGCGTCGGGGCCGCGAAGTCCAGAACAAACCCATCGAACCCTACAAGGAGTGACTCATGCAGTTCAATCAACCACTGTTCAAACGCCTGCCCATACTTTTCGGATTGATGCTGTCGATGGCTGCGCAGGCCGATGATGGCGCCGGGAATCTGGAAAAACGTCTCAAGGACTTGTATCCGGCAACCCGGATCGAGCGCGTCCAGACCTCGGAAATTCCGGTTCTCTACGAGGTAACGATGGGCAAAAATTCGGCTTATACCGACGCGACCGGGCGCTATTTCATCTTCGGCCATCTCTACGACATGAAGACACAGCGCGACCTGACCGCCGAGCGCATGGAAAAGTTGCAACGCATCGACTTCTCCCGGTTGCCGTTGGGTGATGCCATCAAGACGGTGCGCGGCAAAGGCGAGCGGGTGCTGGCGGTGTTTTCCGATCCTGACTGCCCATACTGCAAGCGGCTTGAAGCCGAGTTAGACAAACTGGGCAACGTCACACTCTACATCTTTCCTTATCCCCTGGAAGGTTTGCACCCGGAGGCCGTGGACAAGGCAGTCGCCGTTTGGTGCGCGCCGGATCGCGTCCGCGCCTGGGCCGATCTCATGAAAACCGGCAAGGTGCCAGCGAACCGGAACTGCGAGAATCCAATACAACGGAACATCCAACTGGCGCAGCGGCTTGGTATCAACGGAACTCCAACCATGGTTTTCGCCGACGGGCGCATGTTGCCCGGCGCTGCTACCAGTGATCGCATCGAGCAATGGCTTGCAGAGAGTCGGCCATGAGAATCAGGTGCTGGCTTGTGAGTCCGTTGTTGCTTGCGCTGACCGGATGCGCGGGCACGATGTCGGGACTGGATGGGCAGGGAAAGTTTTCCTGCAAGGCGCCGGACGGTATTTCCTGCGCATCACTCTCCGGAGTTTATGCCAATGCCGTACAGAATAATCTGCCGGGTCAGCGACCGCCTACGGAAACAGCCAAAGGAGAATCGGCAGCACCAAAAATTGTGCACCAGGCGCCGATTTCTGGCGAGCCAATCCGCAGCGCCCAGAAAGTGCGGCGCGTGTGGCTTGCGCCGTGGGAGGATGACGAGGAGGTGCTGCACGACCAGTCGTACTTCTATCTCGTCGTCGATCCTGGGCGCTGGCAGGTCGAGTATTCGCGGCGCAAGGCCAGCGAAGGTTACCGGCCCGTCGTGCCGCCGAAAGTCTTCACGCCTGCGGTACCCAATGCCAGCGAACGGCCAGCGTTGCGGATGGAACGAAGCAATCCCGCCCTATCGCCCAATGCAATGTTTCCCCAGCAGGGGGGTGAGAGTCCACCTGCTGGCGGGGAGGGGGGCTGATGGGGTGGTTCGATACGCTTCGCGCCGCTTTCCTGCCGGAACGAACGGCAGAGGCCGATCATTTACCTCGGCAACTATTGCGGGAAATCTCGCAGATGCCGCGCCTCACCGGGATTCTTCCCTACCTGGCGTGGCAGGAGGATGCCCGGCTGTTTGTCCTGGATCAGGGCGGCTTTGGCAAGCGGGAAGAGCACGCCATTGGCTTTTGTATCGAGACCCTGCCTCAGACCGGCGCCAGCGACGAAATGGAAAAGGTGCTCGCCAGCCTCTTCGTTTCCTGTCCGCCGGGCACGGGCATCCAGATTACCCTCTACGGCAGCCCACATATCCTTCCCATACTTCGTGCGCAGGCCAACCTCCTGCCGTCTTCCGTGGCGGCCGATGACGCGGGTTTTGAAGAACGGCGTCATGGAAATATCTTCCGGCTCCTTGCACGTCAGAGAATCGACCACTACATGAAGGGTACGGGCCAGTCTATCTTCGGCCACCAGACCTATCTGCTGCGGGATTTCCGCTCGGTGATCTCGATCACCTTGCCGCTTGATCCAGAATCACCGGCATCTGTCGATGAGGCGCTACGTATCCGGGAAAGCGTTCACGCCACGCTCAAGTCAGCCCACCTGACGGGGCACGATTGGGGACCATGCGAGCTCATGAATTTCACGGCTGATTTTTTCGATCACTCACGCCTTTTCGCAGGCGGCGCGGTGCGCTCTATCGAATGGAACGAGAACCTGCCGCTGCGCGATCAACTCTCCGATCTTGAAATTGCTTCTCGCGTGGGGGATGGGGACATCCGTTTTCGCAAGGCCGGCGGCGATGAGTCCGCCCTGCAACTGTTCTCGGTGCGCCAGTATCCGCGCTACTTCCGGCTTTCCGGCATGAACTACATGATCGGTGACCCGTATCAGCTTGCCTTGTCCATGCCGTGCCCTTTCCTGATCACGATGGGCGCGGTCTCGCTCGACTATGAGTCGGCACGAACCAAGGCACAGATGAAGGCGGCGCGGGCAACGCAGAGCGCCGGTTCCTACATGGCGCACTTCCAGCCCGACCTTCAGGAGCGCAAGCGCGATTGGGATATGGTGCTCAAGACCTTCGACAGCGGCAGGACGGTGGTCGGCATGTACCACCAAATAGCTCTTGTCTCGAAGGTAGAGGATGCATCTCGCTGCGAACACGCCGTGCGTGCCGTGTGGCGGGCGCGCGGCTTCGATCTCACCAAGGACTTCTATTTGCAGCACCAAGCCCTGACGGCGGCGCTACCCATGACCCTGGCGCCGGGACTCCAGGCTGATCTCAGCCAGTTCGGGAGAATCAACACCAAGACGGCGGATAACGCGGTCATGACATCGCCGCTGATTGCCGAATGGAAAGGAACGCAAACCCCGGTGATGACATTATTCGGCAGGCGCGGGCAGGTCATCGGTTTTGATCTCTTCGACAACACCGGCGGCAATTTCAATTTTGCCGTGGCCGCACTATCAGGTTCCGGCAAGTCCGTGTTCGTCAATGAGATGACTTATCGCTACCTCGGTGCCGGTGCCAAGGTATGGATCATCGACGTGGGCCGCTCCTACAAGAATCTGTGCGAGCTGCTGGATGGCGAGTTCATCGAATTCTCGGATGAGCAGCAGAACACCATCTGCCTCAATCCATTCTCCATGATTATCGACATCAGCGCCGATATGGAAATGATCCTGCCCCTGATCGCGCAGATGGCAAGCCCACGGGAGCCGCTAGACAACTACGGATACACGGCGCTGGGTTCGGCCATCAAGCGGGTGTGGGACGCCAAGGGACGCGCTGCAACCATCACCGACATCTACGAGCTGCTCAAGACGGGCCGTTTGTCTGTGGAGGGAGAATACGAGCGCGACCTTAGCCGCCTGGCTACAGCCCTGGAGCCTTATACCCGCCACGGTGTTTACGCGAGCTATTTTGAGGGGGAAGCCAATATCCAGTTCGACAAGGATTTTGTCGTTCTGGAACTGGAGGAGTTGAAGTCCAAGAAGGATCTACAGTCGGTGGTGATGCAGCTCATCATGTATCGAATCACCCAAGAGATGTACCGTGACCGCTCCCGGCGCAAGCTCGTCATCATTGACGAAAGCTGGGATCTCATGGGGTCAGGCGCCAGCGGCAGCTTCATCGAAGCCGGGTATCGGCGCGCGCGCAAGTATGGCGGCGCGTTCGGCACGATCACCCAGTCCGTTGACGATTACTACAAGAACGAGGCGACCAAGGCCGCGATCAACAATGCCGACTGGCTGTTTCTGCTGCGCCAGAAACCCGAAAACATCGAGCGCCTGGGCAAGGAGGGCAAGCTGTCTCTGGACGAATGGCTGAAGCGTCAGTTGAGTTCCGTCAGTACCGAGCACGGCCATTTTTCTGAAATTTACATCCACTCGCCGATGGGCTCTGGCTTGGGACGGCTTTTGCTCGACCCATTCTCAATGCTCGTCTATTCCACACGTGCCGAAGACTACGAAGCCATCAAACGCCTGCGTGAACAGGGGCTATCAGTTTCGGAAGCGATTGAGCGACTTGTCATCGAACGCGCATCGCAATAAGGCAGATTTAGACATGAGTCTTTTGAAAATACAGATGCTCACCGTGGCTGTTACGTTGATGTTGTGGGCATGTATCGCCGCGTCATGGCTGCACTTTCATCCTCTGGAGATTTCGCGATTTGCTCGCGTGGATATTGGTGCCATCGTTTTCCAACAACAGCAATCACTGGCACAGCGAGTCAAGCCGGGAATGGATGCCTCTGAACAGGCGAAGCTGTTCGATGAAGCCAAGGCCTTCGGCGTGCGTCTGGATGCTGCCCTTGAACAGGTGGGTAGGGAATGCCAGTGCGCCCTGATCAATACGGCGGCGTTGTTAAAAACGGCATCGGCTACAGCAATTCCGGACTTGTCCGCGCGGGTGTCGGATATCCTGAAGCAATCGGCCTTTGGCGAACCGGCGCGATGATCAATGCGTATTGCTCTCCTGTTCGTGCTTTGTTTCTTCATCAATGCTGCGTCAGCGAACAGCGGCCTTGAGTACGACTCCATCTGGCGCTGCGACGAGAATCGCTTTAACTGGTATTGCGATATTCCACCCGATGCAGAGCCGGACGAGGATGTTGCCGAAAAGCCAAAACCCAAGGTGGCCAGTGAAGAGGATGAGGCTGTTGCGGCCTTGAAGAAGTTGAGAGATGACGCAGAGCGGAAGAGGGCGCTCGCCATCGTCAAGCCGACACCTGAAAACCTCAAGAGCTACATCGTGACGCAGGAAGCGTTGATGGACAGGGCATCGGTGTTTTCTGACGTGTGGCGTCGCGTCATCTGGGCCAACCCGGAACTTAACTATCAGTTGCGCAACCCGTCCAACAATGCGGCCATCCAAGTGCATGACGCACAGCGGGCGCTCAAGGAAAACGAGACGCTGGCCGGCATTGTCAAGGAATGGGGTATTTTCTTCATCTTCAGGTCGGACTGTCCGTACTGTCATCGCATGGCGCCCACGCTGAAATTCCTGTCCGAGCAATACGGGATAGTTGTGTTTCCTGTCTCTCTCGACGGCGGCGGCTTGCCCGAGTATCCCAATCCGTCGCGGGACAACGGCATGGCAGCATCCATCGGGGCCAGTGTCGTTCCACTCATGGTGCTGGGGAACGTCAAGGATCACCGGCTGCTCCCGATTGGGTCGGGTGTGCTTTCGGCTCAGGAGATCGTCGAGCGGATATACATCCTGACCCAAACACGCCCCGGCGAACTTTATTGAGGTTGACCATGAATAGTCCCTATCTCCGTCGAACCATTGCCGTCATGCTCGTCTTCTTGATGCTGTCCAGTCCGGCAAATGCCGACGTTTCACAGTCCATGCAGGACTGGTTCGACCAGATCGGTGCCTACGGAAATGTGACGGGGCCAAACGCTTATCGCGGGCAGACGATGAATTTCTATACTGGGGGCAGTCTCTACATGCGTACTCCGGTGCGCAACTACCAGTTGGCAAGTATTTCGCCACCATCATTTCGAGCGGGGTGCGGCGGGATTGATTTGTTTGCTGGTTCGTTCTCCTTCATCAACAAGGAACAGTTCGTCACCCTGTTGCGGAACATCGGCAACAACGCCATCGGCGCAGCATTCAATATGGCCTTGTGCTCGATGTCGCCCGACCTCTGTGATCTTCTGAAGTACCTGCAAGACCAGTCAACGAAAATGAACAATCTCAATATCAACTCCTGCCAAGCGGCGGAAGGGATCGTCGCTGCGGCGGGCAGCATGCTGACGGACAAAACACAGGAGAAGGAAGGAAAGACAGCCGGTGCCAACCTGAATATGTTTGGGGATGTGTTCGAGTCATGGGACGAGTGGAAGAAAAACAGCACTACGGCCAAAAACATCAGGACGGCAGCCAAGAACTCGTCACAGGGATACAAGGAGCTTTTCGATCCCGGCAACGTGGTGTGGCGTTCACTGTCTCGGGTTGCCGGTGTCACCGACGAGACGAAGGAGTTGCTGATGAGCTTGACCGGCACCATCATCGTGACACCGCCCGGCGAGAACGCCGATGACAAGGCGAAGTGGACATATCTGCCCGGTGGCAACCTGACCTTCCGTCAGTTCGTCGGTGACGGCGGCTCTACATCTGTCAGTCTGCCTGGCCTAAAGTGCGGTGTGGATACGGTGGATTGCATGACGCCTGCCTACTCGGATAGCGCCTTTACCGTGACACCGTTCTCCCGGCAAGTCAGAACCCGGATCGCTGCGATGAGGGACAAGATCATCAACCGGGACGCCACGGGGCAAACCAATCTTGATACAGTGCTGATCGACAACTCCTCCCTCCCGGTCTGGAAGATGCTCGCGGTATCCAGCAGTATCCCTGGCGGTGACCGGATCACCGAAGACTACGCCCAGTTGATCGCTGTGGATGTGGCCTATGCCTACTTCACGAATCTCTCAAAGACACTTCGCGGTGCTCTGCAGAACGAGGCGGGGAAGGGCGGCTCTGACGCCGTCGCAGCTTCGGAAAAAATTCTCGTCCGCCTCAACGAGATCGAGCAGGAAGCCAGGGACATGTTGCGCGCCGAATACCAGAAGGGTATGCAGGTCGCGGAAATGAGCCGTTCGCTCCAGCTTCTGCATCAAAGTCTCAATGCCGGGATGCCGACCAACATCTTCCAGTCCATGATGGTCTTCAACCGGTAGATCGGGCAGAACCAGAATGTACGAGGTCTATGCCTATTGGAACGTCGCGGAACTGGAGGCGATGTTCAATGCCGTCGCGTCGATCATGGGCAGCGGCGACTACCTCGGTTTGCTGCGCACCATGGCAATCGTGGGAATCATCGTCGTCGTCATTGCCACCTTGACCGGACGGGAGCGGCTGGATGGAATGTGGAAGTGGCTCTTCTTCCTGGCCATCTTCCAATCCATGTTGCTGATTCCCAAGGTGACGGTGACCATCGTCGATCGCACAGGGAACGAGCCGCCGCGTGCGGTCGCAAACGTGCCCATCGGCTTGGGCGCCTTCGCGCACAGCATGAGCAAGGTAGGGGACTGGCTGACCGGAGCCTTCGAGACCGTGTTCTCGCTTCCCGATGACGTGAAGTTCCGCAAGAACGGCACCTTGTTCGGTCACCGGGTGCTCTCCGAGCGCCTTGCCGTCAAGAGCGGCAATCCCGTTCTGACCAGCAACCTGCTGGATTTTTACCGGGAGTGCGTCGCGCCGGATCTGGCCACCGGCTACATCCGCATGAAAGAGGACATCCTGGAGGTCAACAACGTCTGGGTCAGCCTGAACGGGAAGACGAACCCTGCGCGACTGGTGACCTTGCGCGACACGACGGATCCGACCATCATGAGTACGGTCGGCTGCGATGTGGCATATCAGAGTCTTACTACCCAGATCAATGCGGAATCGAGCCGCCAGATCACTTTGCTGGGCTCTCGCCTCTACCCGAAAATGAGTCAGGCAGATGCCGGGACGGCGATCATCGGCTCCCTGACAACCTCGACCAACTATCTTCTGGGTGTTTCCGCATCGGCGCAGGATGCGGTTAAGCAGGCCATCGTCGCCAACTTCATGATCGATGCCCAGTACATGCTGCCAGCACAGATTGGAGATGCCGCCAGCGCCCAGACCAACCTTGCGATGGCGCAGTCACTTCGATCAACCAGCGACTCCTACAAGCTGATGGCGCGGGTCGCCGAATCCACGATGCCCAAGGTGCGCAATGCCATCGAACTGGTCCAGTACGCGATTTTTCCGGTCTTCCTGCTGTTTGTGGTGCTCAGCGGGCATCAGGCCGGGGGCATCATCAAGTCTTACGCGACCAGCCTGTTTTGGATTCAGCTCTGGGCGCCGCTCTACGCCGTGATGAACTTCATCATCACGATGTATTCGAGAAGCCAATACACGAATGGAAGCGCTGGAAGCGGCTTGTCCATCGAGCAGATGAGTTTCCTCAACACCGCCATCGTCAGCGATCAGGCGATTGCGGGGATGCTGGTCATTTCAATTCCGGCCATTGCTGCCGCCATCGTAAAAGGTGGCGAGGTCGGCTTGCAGTCAGTCGCCGGCCTGGTGGCGCCGCCGCGCGACCCGGAGAAGATCGCCAGCGGCTTGGCCATGGGCAACATGCAGATGGGTAACGCCTCCCTCAACAATGTCAGCCACGACACCATGAAGGGCTTGGCGGTCGACATGAATCCCAGCCTGCGGCAGGGAATGACCAACTATCAGGCGCGAGGAGGATTCGATTACAGCCATTTTTCCGGTGGCGGCTTCATCGTCAAGCAGGCGAAAAGCGAAGTCCGCGCCGATATGGCACTCAACGACTCTATGGGGGTTGCTGCAAAAGAGAATTACGAACGTTCCCAGCAGGCAACGCAGCAGCAATCCGCCGAGTACGCTGAAAGTGCTCTCGCGGCAATCAAGCAGGAAGCCGGATTTGAGAGAAGCCATGCCAGGGGCAGCAGTGACACCACAGGATACCGCCACGGCACCGGGTCGAGCCAGAGTACCGAGGCCAATGAAACCATGCGCCAGGTAGATCAGTGGGCCAGAAAACTCGGTGTCAGCGAGAAGGTCGCGATGGAACTGATGGTCGGTGCCTCGATGGGCATGAGTACGCCGAAACTTCTTGAGATTGCCGGGCTACGTGGTGGTGTGGAAGTGTCGGCCAAGATGCGCAACTCTGCCGATTCAACGCGAGCCTTGGAAGAGATGGCCCAGTATGCTAAAGAGTCGAGCTTCGGAAAGAAGGTCGGCACCGTGCTCGACAACGGCTGGGAACGAAACTACCGGACCAGCGATGAAGGAAAGACCGCCGGCAGCGAAGGCATGCGTGCATCGCTGGATCACGCACGGCAATCGCGCGACGCCTTCAGTGCATCAATGCAGGAAACGGAAGGGCACCGGCAGATGTGGGAAATGTCTCATAGCGGCCAGCTTGGCGCAAACCTCCAGCTTCAGGATTACTTCATCAAGGATTTCCTGCTGCCCAAGCTCGAATACAACTACGAAAAATTTCAGGGCGTCATGGGCGATCCGTACAAGCTGCGGCCATACATCGAGGAATATACCGCGCAGAACTATGACCGGATGATGGGTGAGATGGCTGGGCAGGTTAAGGGCGCTGAGGCGGTTCAAGCGCAGCACGAAGCAAACCGGGCTGGAATGTCAAACCGTGAATCGGTCGAATTGGCAGGAGGAGATGATCTGGCTCAGGTTAAGGGGATGGCTGGACGTGCAGGCGTCACCCCGCAAGGCCGACCAAGCGATCAGGCCAAGCAGACAGCGATGCATGATTATTCCAGAAACGCGAATGAGGTTAATGATCGTGGGGTGAGGGCAGGGCAGACCCATCAGGAGAATGCGACAACGTCAAACTTCCGCAAGTTAAAACCAGAATCTATTGCAGGGAAGGGAATGGAGCTTACGGAAGATGTGGCTGATGCGGCGGATCGCGTGGTCAAGGGAGTGACAGGGCCGAATCCGAGTAGATATATTCAAGAGACACTTGAGGGGAGGAAAGGCAGGTAAATTGGTGAGCAGGCTGTCGACGGGCAAACCTGAACACGCTGGCACAGTGCAACTGACCATCATAGGGGGCGCTACGCTCTCCCGGTATTCGGCCCTTGCAGTCGGTGGCACTTCGATGCGTCAATGCGATTGAGTCGGTGAACATGAGCCTGCGCAAGATCACCAAGAACCGTGGCTCATTCCCCAGTGATGATGCATTGCTGAAATTGTTTTACTTGGCGCTGAACAACATCAGCAAGAAATGGACAATGCCCATCAGGGATTGGAAGGCTGCGCTAAACCGGTTTACTATCCAGTTCGAGAATCGGATGCCGCAGCAGTAGAGAAATTCCGTTTACACAAAATTCAGGACACCCTCCAATGTCAGCAATGCAATTCAAAACCTGTCATTGGCCAGGATAGTCAAGCCCCTAAGGCAGCTTAAGTGAATTCATTTTGGCAGGACTCGAACCCAATCAAACCATAGTTGCTTTCAATATCTTGGCCGGTTACTTAACTTGCTGCATGAAAGCAATCAAGATACAGAAAAGTCCTTACATGGATGTATGGCCTTCCGAAAAGTATTCCCACGGGTTTTGAGGAAGTAGAGTGGGCGAAGCTCGTCGGTGCATCGAAGCTTCGTCTTCAAGTCGGCGAGCTTCCGATCGCCTCTGGTGGATCGGATCATCTTGATGCAGGCACGAATAGTCTGCGTACAAAGCGCAGCATGTTGTTGGTTAACCTTGTAACGCCAATATCATGCTTTTCATCCCAGCGAAGTTCACGGCGACCTCATAACGCAAAGCATTAACGGTGAATTGCGCGCGCTCTACATCCATATCAACCGTATTGCCATCGGCGCTCGGTTGAACAGGCTTGCGGTACATTACTGGAGAGCCAAGGATCGAAGCGCCCGTATTACCCTCCAAGTGCATCGGCGAGGTTTTTACTGCCGGCAGCGGAGAAGACGTGCCGGCCATTGCGCTTTCCAACGCGCTGGCAAAATCGATATCCCTCGCCTTATAGTTTGGTGTGTCGGCGTTGGCGATGTTGGAGGCCAGTAACTCCTGACGCGCTCCGAGCAAATTTAATGCTGTTTGCTGGAAGCGCATTGCGTCGTCTAGTTTATTGATCATCACACTCTCCTGTTTGTATGCTGATGCAGTGATGCAGAATGCCGCTTAATATGATTGGTATCCTAAATCATGTTGCAAATTTGTTATTTGCCGATTAGCAGTCGTTTTCCTCTTTTTATTCGGGCTTCCACTTTTAATTACGCGGATTCAAGTTCGAAGTGCAACAGCTAGTGGTTGCTTGGTGTAGAGAACTTCTACCCCGAAGAATACCTCATGAGAGGTTCTAAATCCAAGCACTTTGCGTGGCCGGTGGTTGAGTTGCTCTATCGCCATCTGTACCTGCTCCTTAGTGATGTCTGTCAACTCCATGCCCTTGGGGAAATACTGCCGCAATAGCCCATTACTGTTCTCATTCAGCCCCGCTCCCAGGAACGGTAGGGATGAGCGAAGTAGATAGGAGAACCCACTCAACTATACGCATTACGCCAATCCTTTTGCGATGCAATCGCACGACATGCTTTCGCCGCTCGTGCAACCGCTCCAATGTTTGAAATCTTGTATCTTCTTTATCCATATACATCGGACTGAGATGCACGATAAAGGCTCAATCTTCATCGTGCCGAGTCAATAGTCTGATCCATGATAGGGAAAACAATCTCAATACGTATCACCCTATTTGCAGAAAACGCTTGGATCGTTCCCTGGTGCGCTTTGACAATAGATTTCGTGATTGCAAGCCCGAGACCAGCGCCATCGCTGGCTTTCTGGCGTGAAGAATCGACTCGGTAAAATCGGTCAAACAGTCGAGGAAGATGTTCCGGCGGGATGTTTTCACCCGGATTCTCGAAAGTGAGTCGGATTTTGCCGGATTCCACCTCCGGTTTGATGATTACCTTGACCGTAGCGTGACGTGGCGTGTGTTTGATGGCATTTGAGAGCAAATTGCTTAAAGCACGTCGGAGCATTAGTCTGTCACCCCGAACTGTGCCCTCTCCCACGAGAGCCAGGCTGACGTCTTGCTCCTCTGCGAACGCTTCATAGAAGCCGAACAACTCTCGCACTTCCGTGGGCAAATTCACCGTTTCTCTGCTCGGTATGATCAACCCGTTGTCGGCCTTTGCCAGGAAAAGCATGTCGGCAGTCATGCGTGCCAGTCGCTCATATTCCTCCAGGTTCGAATACAGCACTTCACGATATTCATCAGCCGATCTTTCCTTGGATACAGCTACCTGCGTCTGTGTCATCAGGTTACTGATAGGTGTCCGTAATTCATGAGCCAGGTCGGACGAGAAATCGGACAAGCGCTGGAATGAATCTTCAAGGCGGGCCAGCATTTCGTTGAACGCATTCGCAAGATCAACTAATTCTGGTGGGACAGCATCAGGCGAAAGGCGATTGCCCAAGTGTCTGACCGAAATACCCTTTGCTACATCTGCCATCTCACGGACTGGAGTCAACCCTCGGCGTGCAGCAGCCCAGCCTAGAACTATGGTTAGCATGATGCCTGCGGCGATTGCCAGCCAGAGGTTATTGCGGAATACATTCATGAAGGCTTGGTGATGCTTGATGTTGATCGCAAGCACAACGATGGCTGGCGGCTGGTCAGCAATTTCAGTGATGGCTTCCGCAGAGATGCCGCGGTATATTTCTCCCCCTTGTTTCCATGTCATAAGCTTTGCGCTCTTAGATGAATCTACATGTGGTGGCTGTTCAAGCAGATGGGTGGCAAATTTCGCACTTGGCGAAATAAACAACATGTGACGATCCGGCCCAAGAACCGCAACCGATAAATCGGGATGTCCGATCAATGCGTCAGAAAAACTCTGTGGAACAGTCGCGAGATCGGATGGAGTATGCACTTTAGCTAATGCATGGCGGACAAGTTTCAGCTTGCCGTTGAGCTCCATCAGGTCTTGCTCCTCGAAGTGAGACTCCACCAGAGTCCCGATCAACGTACCTACCACGAGAAGTACAAGGGTCGAGGCTGTTGAAAATAACAGCGTGAGACGGGAAGTGATCGACTTGGGTCTCATTGCGGCTCCGGAATTTCCAAGACATATCCCATGCCCCTAAGTGTTCGGATGAGCTTAGGCTCGAAATCATCGTCGATCTTTGCACGCAAACGACGTATGGCGACTTCGATTACGTTGGTGTCGCTGTCAAAGTTCATGTCCCATATCTGGGATGCGATCAGCGAACGGGGCAGAACCTCTCCCTGGCGTCGCAGCAATAATTCGAGCAGAGCGAATTCCTTAGCCGTAAGATCGATACGTTTCCCTGCACGTGTCACCCTACGCCGCAGCAGATCCAATTCCAGATCGGCGGCCTGAAGCAGTTGCGGTTCATTGGTCTTGCTGCGGCGCAATAATGTACGTACCCGTGCCAGCAATTCTGAAAATGCGAACGGCTTGACGAGGTAATCGTCAGCACCGAGTTCCAGCCCTTTTACCCTGTCCTCGATCTGATCGCGAGCTGTGAGGAACAGCACGGGCATCTGCTTGCCCCCCTGTCGGATTCGCTGGAGTACCTGCCAGCCGTTTAGCCCGGGCAACATGACATCAAGCACGACGAGATCGTAGTCGCCGGTCAACGCCAGATGCATGCCATCGAGACCGTCGCGCACCAAGTCCACCATAAAGCCCGCTTCGGACAGGCCTTGCTTCAGATAATCGCCGGTTTTCTGTTCGTCTTCGACTATCAGGATTTTCATATTGCTCCCCCTCAGATATTTTCCCCACATGCGTATTGTGCGCGTAGTTAAGGAGCCGCTCACGAAGATGACAAACTTGTAATGTTGCTGTCAGCTATCGGTAAATGGCCTAAAGGCACAATGGTAACCGTCAAAAGGAAGCAAGCTTCAAGAAATGCATTACTTTCTGGCTGACATCTGTCAGTTTTCGGTTTTTTATTTAAAAATAAGTAGGGTTAACCATGAAACAGCAAACCATCAAGAAAATGATCATCACCCTTGCCGTTTGCGGTATCGGTTTCCTTTCCGCTTCCGCCATCGCAGGTCAGGCCGCTTCGACAGGCTCAGGGCATGCATTGCCGATCATGGATGTGTATAAGAGTCCGGAGTGCGGCTGTTGCAAGGCTTGGGCAGAACATTTGCAAAAAAATGGCTTCTCGGTCATCCTGCATGATGTGGACGATGTGCCAGCGGCGCGCAAGAAACTGGGCATACCCAATCGTTATGGTTCATGCCATACCGCCAAGGTTGGGGAGTATCTGGTTGAAGGTCACGTGCCTGCGGCGGACATCAAGAAACTTCTGAAGGAACATCCAAAGGCCATCGGCATAGCCGTACCTTCCATGCCGCCCGGCTCACCCGGCATGGAAAGCGATGCTCCCGTTCTTTACGACACTTTGCTGATTGCCCCCAACGGTACGGCGAAGGTTTTTGCTCATCACTAAATAAAATTTCGGAGATCAATCATGAAATACGCAATTACAAGCAGCTTGTTGTTGGTTCTGTTGGCCGGTTCCGGCGCGGTTCTCTCGGCTGAACACCAAACCGGTATGAATCATGCCGCGATGCAAGGCATGGAACACGCAGCTGTGCAGGCGCACAAGGCGGAGGGGGTGGCGAATAGTATTGACGTGCTGCACGGCAAGATCAATTTGACCCACGGCCCGGTCGAATCACTGGGATGGCCGGGCATGACCATGGATTTTAAGGTGAAAGACAAGGCCATCCTGAAGGGTATCAATCCCGGACAGAAGGTGGTATTTGAAGTGGTGAAAGAGGGGCCGGGGAAATTTTATGTGAACCGGATCACGCCGCTGAAATAAACGGAGTTGCCTTGTGGCTACCGGAGCCTAATTGGTTCCGCTTTCTCCTGCAGAAATGGAGTAATCAGACCATGTTCAGATCATTTGCAAGCATCAAGGTGTGGCTCGGCATCGCGGCGGGATTTTTTTCGCTGACGGTGCTGGCTGGGTCACCGGACGCGGGCGGGCAGGATGCCGTGCCGCTCACCCTCGACCGTGCGGTTGAAATCGCGCTGGAAGGGAATCCCGGTCTGGCAAAAATCACCGCCCGGGCGCGGGCGCTGGCCGAAGTGCCGTCGCAAGTTGGCACGCTTCCCGATCCCACGCTATCGCTGAATGCACTCAATTTGCCGGTGGATACTTTTTCGCTGTCGCAGGAAGCCATGACGCAGATGCAGGTCGGGATCGGTTTTACGCTACCTTTTCCGGGCAAATTGAACTTGCGCGAACAGGCGGCCGGTTTTGAAGCCAAGGCAGCGGAGTTCGATGTGCAGGAGATGCGCCTCGCTCTGGTCAGGAATGTGCGCTCGACCTGGTGGAATCTGTTCTTCCTGGATCACGCCCTATCCACCGTGCAGCGCAATCAGGTGTTGCTGCGCCAACTGGTCAAGATTGCCGAAACGAAATACAAAACCGGACAGGGTATGCAGTCCGATGTGCTGCTGGCGCAGGTAGAGCTTTCCAAATTGCTGGACATCGGCATCAGTCTGGAAGCATCGCGCCGCACCCAGGTGGCTGCGCTGAAAGCCTTGCTCGACCGTCAGGCAATACAACAGGTGATTTTGCCGGGTCAGGCCAATGAATCCCTGCCGTCCGCTCCGGATATTGAAGCATTGCGCATGTTGGCGCTGGACGCACGGCCTGTACTGTTTTCGCAGCGCAATGTGCTGGAGGCGGCACGCACACGCGTGGCACTGGCCGAAAAAGATTATTACCCGGACTTCAAGTTGGGCGCAGCTTATGGTTTTCGCAGCGGCAACAACCCAAACGGCAGCAACAGAGCGGACATGTCCAGCATTTTGTTCAGCATGAATCTGCCGATTTTCACCGGCACTAATCAGGACAGGGCGCTGTCGCAGCGCAAGGCGGAAGTGATGCGGGAAGAATTCGGCATGGAGGACAGGAGAGTGCAGGTGCTGACGGAGATCGAGCAGGCGCTGGCCGATTATCAGGCAGGCCATCAGCAGGCATCATTATTCAAGACCGGCATCATTCCACAATCCCGGCAGATGACAGCTTCCATGCTCGCTGCCTATCAGGTGAACAAGGTTGATTTCCTGAACCTGGTTCGCGCCCAGGTCACGCTCTACAACTATGAAACGCAATACTGGAAAGCGCTGAGTTCAGGCTGGCAAGCCTGGGCAAGGCTGGAAGCCGCTGTCGGCGCGACGATTCCGGCAAGCGAGCCCGTCGCAGACAAGGAGAAGCAGCAATGAATAAAAACATCATCGCAACCACCGTCATTGCCTTGCTGGTTGGCAGTGGCGTTGGTTATTGGGTTTCGTCCAACAAGTCCGATGAATCGGCCGGCAAGCAAACTGCCGCAGGTGAACGCAAGCCGCTCTTTTACCGCAACCCGATGAATCCGGCCATTACTTCGCCCGCACCGGCCAAGGACGAGATGGGCATGGACTATGTGCCGGTCTATGCCGAAGACAGCCAGCCGAAGGAGAGCAAGCCGCTTTTTTACCGCAATCCGATGAACCCGGCCATCACTTCGTCTGTCCCGGCAAAAGACGAGATGGGCATGGACTATATTCCCGTGTATGCGGAAGAAAATACCGGAGCGAATGCGCCAGCCGGAACAGTCAGGATCGATCCGACGGTCGTGCAGAATATCGGTGTGCGCACCACGGTCGCGCAGCGCGCGACACTGTCGCGCAATATCCGCACGATAGGCCGGGTGACCTACGACGAGCAGCGCGTGGCGCGTCTGCATCCAAAATATGAGGGCTGGGTCGAGAAGCTGTTTATCGACAAAACCGGCGACTGGGTCAGGAAAGGCGACATGCTGATGTCGATTTATTCGCCCCAACTCGTCGCCACCCAGGAAGAGTATTTGCTCGCGTTAAACAGTGCGGCCAAGTTGAAGGACAGCCCGTTTTCCGATGTGCGCGATGGGGCGGAAAGCCTCTTGCACTCCACGAAGGAGCGTTTGCAACTGCTCGATGTCCCGGTACACCAGATCGATCAACTCAAGGCCGAGCGCAAGGTCATGAAGGCTACACATATCCACTCTCCCTTCGATGGCATCGTGATGAACATCGGCGCGCGCGAAGGCGAGCGGATCACGCCCGAAACAGAGCTTTACATGATCACGGATCTGTCCCGCGTGTGGGTGATCGTGGATATCTATGAGGACGATCTTCCGTGGGTGCGCAAAGACGATACCGCAAAGATGCAGGTTGCCGGCATTCCGGGGCGGGTTTTCAGCGGCAAGGTCGCGTATATCTACCCTTACCTCGAGGCGAAAACACGCACTATCAAGATTCGTCTGGAGTTTGATAATGCCGATTTCGCGCTGAAGCCGGACATGTTCGCCAATGTGGAAGTGCTGGCGAGCCGCCAGGTGGATGCGGTGACGGTTCCTGTCGAGAGCATCGTGCGCACCGGCACACAGGAACAGGTGTTCGTGCAGCGCGCACCGGGGCGGTATGAACCGCGCATGGTCACTGTCGGCGTGTCGGCGAACGGACAAACCCAGATTGTGAGCGGCTTGGAAGCAGGCGAAGTGGTGGTGACTTCCAGTCAATTCCTAATCGACTCGGAATCGAAGCTGAAGGAAGCGACCGCCAAGATGATGGACGCAGCCAAGCCGAATTCGGGCGCAGCCACCGAAGTCAAACCCGCACCCGCTATGCAGCCTGAAGAGACTCCCATGCAGATGCCCAATATGGATATGCAAAAAACGGACACGCACCAGCATCACAACATGGACAAAATGGACACGGGAGGCAAGCAATGATCCGCGCCCTGATCGATGTATCGATCAAGAACCGCTTCATGGTGTTGATCGCGGCGCTGCTCATTTCGTTCGCGGGCTGGCAGGCGATGAAGACCACGCCGCTGGATGCGATTCCCGATTTGTCCGACGTGCAGGTCATCATCTTCAGCAGCTTCCCCGGCCAGGCGCCGCAGGTGGTGGAAGACCAGGTGACCTATCCGCTCACCACGGCGATGCTGTCGGTGCCGAAGACGAAAGTGGTGCGTGGCTATTCCTTCTTCGGATTTTCCATGGTGTATGTGATCTTCGAGGACGGCACCGACATGTATTGGGCGCGCACCCGTGTGCTGGAATATTTGAACTACGCCGCCGACCGCCTGCCCGCCAGCGTCTCGCCCAAGCTGGGGCCGGATGCCACCGGGGTGGGCTGGATTTATGAATACGCTCTGGTGGACAAATCCGGTCGCCACGATCTGGCCCAACTACGTTCGATCCAGGACTGGTATTTGCGCTATCCGCTGCAAACGGTGGACGGCGTGGCCGAGGTCGCCTCCATCGGCGGTTACGTCAAGCAGTATCAGGTCGAAGTCAAACCGGAAGCATTGCTTGCCTACAACATTCCGCTTGCCAAGGTCAAACATGCCATCCAGCGCAGCAACAATGATGTCGGCGGGCGTCTGGTGGAGATGGGCGAGACTGAATATATGGTGCGCAGCGCCGGTTACCTAAAGGGTCTGCATGATCTGGAAGTGATTCCGGTCGGCGTGGATATGAATGGCACGCCGATCTATCTCAAACAACTGGCGAACATCCATCTCGGCCCAGAATTGCGGCGCGGGCTGGCCGAGTTGAACGGCGAAGGCGAGGTGGCCGGCGGAATCGTCGTGATGCGCTACGGCGAGAACGCCCTGACCACCATCGAACGGGTACGCGCAAAACTCGACAGCCTGAAAAAAGGCTTGCCGGAGGGCGTGGAGATCGTACCCGTGTATGACCGGGGAAATTTGATCGAGCGCGCCGTGGACAACCTCAGGGACAAACTGATCGAGGAATCCATCGTGGTCGCGCTGATCTGCCTGCTGTTTCTGATGCACGCCAGAAGCGCGCTGGTCGCCATCATCAGCCTGCCGGTCGGCATCCTCATCGCGTTCATGATCATGCGCTGGCAGGGGCTGTCCGCCAACATCATGTCGCTGGGCGGCATCGCCATTGCCATCGGCGCGATGATCGACGGCGCAATCGTGATGATCGAGAACGCGCACAAGCATCTTGAGCATCTGGGCGAGAAATCCGGCAGCCTGAAAGCGAGATGGGAGGCGATTGCCACGGCGTCCAAAGAGGTCGGCCCAGCGCTGTTCTTCTCGCTGCTGATCATCACCGTCTCCTTTCTGCCGGTATTCACCCTGCAGGCGCAGGAAGGCCGCTTATTCTCGCCGCTGGCCTTTACCAAGACATATGCGATGGCCGCAGCCGCCCTGCTGGCCGTCACGCTGGTGCCGGTACTGATGGGGCTGCTGATCCGTGGCAAGATCCCCAGTGAAGAACATAATCTGATCAATGTCTGGCTAAAACGGCTGCATGCGCCGCTGCTGGGAATCGCCATGGCGCGGCGCAAGCTGACGCTGCTGATCGCGCTGCTGCTGCTGGCCGCAACCGCTTATCCGGTAATGAAAATCGGCTCCGAATTCATGCCGACGCTGGATGAAGGCGATGTGCTGTACATGCCGACCACCTACCCCGGCATTTCCATTACCAAGGCGAAGGAGTTGCTGCAACAGACCGACAAGATACTGAAGACCTTCCCCGAGGTGCATCATGTGTTCGGCAAAATCGGCCGTTCCAATTCCGCCACCGATCCCGCGCCGCTGGCCATGATCGAAACAACCGTAAGCCTGAAACCGCGGGCGGAATGGCCGGATCCGCACAAGACCACCAAGGAATTGATGAGCGAGATGGATGCGGCGATCAAGTTTCCCGGCCTGTCAAACGCCTGGACCTACCCGATCAAGACGCGCATCGACATGCTTTCCACCGGAATCAAGACACCGATCGGCATCAAGGTCTCCGGCCCCGACCTGAACGTGCTGGAAAAGGTGGCGGGCGACATCGAGAAGACCCTGAAAAACTTGCCTGAAACCCTGTCGGCATTCGCCGACAAGGCGGCTGGTGGTTACTACATGGACTTCGACATCAAACGCGAAGAAGCAGCGCGTTACGGTCTGACGGTGGGCGATGTGCAAGAGGTGGTGCAGTCTGCCATCGGCGGCATGAACGTGACCGAGACCGTCGAGGGGCTGGAACGTTATCCGGTGAATCTGCGCTATCCGCGTGAGTTGCGTGACAACCTGGAAGCCTTGCAACGTGTGCTGATCCCGACTCCAACCGGCGCACAGATACCGCTGTCGCTGGTTGCCGATTTGAAGCTGCGGCGCGGCCCGCCGGTGGTGAAGACGGAAAACGCCACGCCCAATGCCTGGATCTATGTGGACATCAAGACCAGCGACATCGGCGGTTACGTGGCGGCGGCGAAAAAACAGGTCGAAGACACGGTCAAGATTCCGGCGGGCTATTCGCTGGTCTGGTCGGGGCAGTTCGAATACATGGAGCGTGCCGCCGAGCGCCTGAAAGTGGTGGTTCCGCTCACGCTGCTCATCATTTTCCTGCTGCTGTATTTCAATTTCCGCAACCTGATCGCGCCCGCCGTCGTCATGCTGTCCATCCCGTTCGCGCTGATCGGCGGTTATTGGCTGATCTGGCTGCTCGGCTACAACATGTCGGTGACCGTGGCGGTCGGCTTCATCGCGCTGGCCGGGGTATCGGCCGAGATCGGCGTGCTGGTGCTGACCTTCATCGACCAGGAAATCGCCCGGCAACGTACTGAAAAAAATGGGAATTTGAGCGCCGCTGAAATCATGGAAGCGGTGCTGTCCGGCACCACACAGCGCGTGCGCCCCATCGCCATGACCGCCACCGCCGTGATCGCCGGCCTGATCCCTATCATGTGGGGCAGCGGCACCGGCTCGGACGTCATGCAGCGTATCGCCGCGCCGATGATCGGCGGCATGGTTACCGCCACCCTCCTTTCTCTATTGGTGCTGCCGGTGATCTACGGCTGGGTGCTGCTTGCTCAAGAGCGGAACAGAAAAGGGGGCGACCATGATTGAAATTATTCCGAACTTTCATCCGGCCATCGTGCATTTTCCAATTGCCTTCACGACGGCGGCGCTGGCCTTCACTACCGTTGGCGCGGTGTTCAAGGATTGGTCTTATGCGGCGCAGTGCCGGCTGACGGGGCGCTGGATGCTGTGGGGCGCGGCATTGTCCGCGCTCGCCGCCGCCACGTTCGGCTGGTTCGCTTTCAACAGCGTCGAACATGGCGATGCCGGCCATGCCGCCATGATCCTGCATCGCAACTGGGCGCTGGGCACACTGGCCGCCTTGCTTGCGCTCGCGGCCTGGGATATCTGGCGCGGACGTTCCGGCAAGGCGCCGTCGTACGGTTTTCTGGGCGGGCTGCTGCTGGCATGGTTTCTGGTGACAAACACAGCGTGGCATGGGGCCGAGCTGGTGTACCGCCATGGGCTGGGTGTCATGTCGCTGCCGGATACCCATGCCGAGCGAGACGTGACGCCGCAGGTCGCCGCACCGCAGGACGCTGTGCCGCATCCTGCCGAAGGGCATGAACATGAGCACGCGCATTAGATTTTGTCGTTGTTGTTAACTTGAAGAAAGGAAAGAAGTATGCGTAGAACAATCGTATTGGCAATGGTCATAGCGGCATTGAGCGGCTGTATGGGGCTGCATGACGGCGTGGGGCATGGTGGTGAACGGGCGAGTGGCGGTAGTTCCCACCAGCATTAGGATAGATTCGCAAAGCAATCGAGCAGTAGCCAAGTCTGCTCTGTATGCCAACCAAAAAATTGAAGAAAGGGAAGAAAAATGAAAAAACCAATTGGTAGTAGATTTTTCGCGCTGTTAGTTCCAACCGCATATTTTTTGTTGCCATCGCTTGCACAAGCGGTGCCAAGTTTTGCAAGGCAAACCGGTATGGAATGCTCGGCATGTCACACTGTCTACCCGGAGCTTACGCCATTTGGGCGACAGTTCAAGCTTAGGGGTTACACTCTTGGCGAATTGAATGCGGAAAATTCGCCAACGGGAAAATTACCAATCGCCGCTCTGCTGCAGGTTTCCAGAACTGACACAAGTCAAACCAATTCGCCGGGCGCAATGCCATCTGACTTTCCCAACGATCGCAAGACACTGGTACAGACAGCCGCTATCTATTATGCAGGGAAAATTACTGATAACGCGGGTGCCTTTGTGCAGTATTCCTACGACGGCTTTGAGAAGGCATGGATGGTTGAAATGGCAGATGTTCGCTACGCCGACTCGTCGACGCTCTCAAGCGGAAAGGAATTGCTCTATGGTGTGACCCTGAGCAATAACCCAACTATCACCGACATTTACAACTCCACGTCAACATTTGGGTTCCCATATACATCAGACGCTGGCGTGATGACGGCAGCGCCGATTATCGACATGGCACTG
>Ga0209211_10001719_pt1 | contig 40230 bp, 43 predicted proteins | sample RifGroA2_FD_183992 | JGI IMG/M metagenome (GOLD analysis project Ga0209211, IMG submission 183992) | Groundwater microbial communities from Rifle, Colorado, USA - Groundwater A2 (SPAdes) (version 2) | ecosystem: Environmental > Aquatic > Deep subsurface > Groundwater | place: Rifle, Colorado...
CCGCGGCCAGGCCCAGCAGGCCTTTGACGCTCGCCGAAGGCTGGCGGTCGCGCCAGGCGGCCGGGGTCACGGTCAGGGCCACTATGAAGAGGGTCATGATGGCGCCGGCGTAGAGGATCACCTGCAGGATGGCCACCAGCTGGGCGCTCAGCGCCAGGTAGAGCGCGGCGGTGGAGAGCAGGGCCAGGAGCATCAGCAGGGCGGCCTTGACGGAGTCGCGCTGGAAGATCATGAGCAGGGTGGCGAGGACGGCCAGGCCGCCGAAGCCGTAGATGGCGGCGTTGAGGATCATGCTCCCCCCTTAGACTTGAGATATTCGTTGGCCAGACGGTTGGCCGCGCCGACCACGGACGGCTCGCCGGGGAGGTTGCGCAGCAGGTCTTCCTTGGTCAGTTTCAGCCGGGCGCGGTCCTGCTCGCCGCCGGGGATCTCGAGCGTGTCCATGGCTATGGCGTCTTCCGGGCAGGCTTCCACGCACATGCCGCACATCACGCAGCGGGCCAGGTCGATGTCGAAAACGGCGGGGTATTTTTCCACGGCGTTGTCCGGGTATTCGGCGGCCTCGATGCGGATGCAGTAGGCGGGGCAGGCGGTCTGGCACATGAAGCAGGCCACGCACTTGGGCGAATTGTCCGCGCGCAGCTTGAGGCGGTGGCGGGTGCGCGTTTTGGCCGCGTGCGGCAGTTCCAGTTGCTGCTCCGGGTACTGCACGGTGGGCATGCCTTTCGGGTTAAAGAGGTTGACGAAGAAATGGCGGAGCGTGACGGCCAGCCCGCGGGCTATCTCCGGGAGGTAGATCCTCTCGAGCCAGTTCAGGGGGCGGTTGTCCACTTTCTTTACGCTTATCATACTTTTCCTAAAGCCAGCATCACCGCGCCGGTGACCAGGATGTTGAGCAGGGCCAGCGGCAGGAGCCGCTTCCAGCACAGGCCCATCAGCTGGTCGAAACGGAAGCGCGGCAGCGTCCAGCGCACTACCAGCAGGAACCAGGAGAAAAATACGGTCTTGGCCGAGAACGCGCCCACCTGCAGCAGCGCCACCAGGTAGTGGTTCAGGGCGAGGGCTTTGCCGCCGGGAAGGATGAAGCCGCTCTCGTAGAGGTAGGGCACCTGCCAGCCGCCGAAGAACAGGGTGGAGGCGAGCATGGAGATCAGGATGATCTCCACGAACTCGGAGAACATGAAAGCGGCGAAGCGCATGGAACTGTACTCCATGAAGTAGCCGATGATCTCCGATTCGCCCTCGACGAGGTCGAACGGGGTGCGCTTGTTCTCGGCCACGGCGGCCACCAGGAACAGGATGAAGGCGAAAGGCTGGTAGACCACGCCCCACGCCGGCAGCCAGCCGAAGAGCAGGCGCCCCTGGGCCCGCACTATGTCCTGCAGGCTCGCCGAGCCGAAGATCATCAGCAGGCCCACGAGCGTAAGCCCCAGCACCACTTCGTAGGAGATCATCTGCGCGGCGCCGCGCAGGGCGCCCAGCAGGGCGAAGTTGTTCTTGGCTGACCAGCCGCCCAGGAATACGCCGTAGATAGCCAGGCCAGACAGCGCCAGCACCAGGAACAGGCCCAGCGGCACGTCGGCTATCTGCAGGTCCAGCTGGTAGCCGAAGACCATGACGTAGTCGCCGAAAGGGATCACGGAGAAAAGGGCGAGCACGGGCACCAGCGCGAAGAAAGGGGCCAGCGTGAAGAGCAGCTTCTCGGCGCGGCCCGGCACGAAATCCTCTTTCATCACCATCTTTATGCCGTCGGCCACGGGGTGGAACAGGCCGTTGAGGGCCAGACCGAACAGGGAAGCCCGGTTGGGGCCGATGCGGTCCTGCATCAGGGCGCTGACCTTGCGTTCGGCCAGGGTCAGCAGGGCGGTGAAGCCCATGACGCCGTTGAGGAAAACGAGGGTCTTGAACGCCGCGGCGCCGGCGAAAAGGATCAGGTCGGAATTGGCGGCGTAGAATTCCGTCATAGGATGCCCTTCAGGGCGGCTTCCGCCGAATCGAGGTGCAGCGAGGTGCCGCTGTAGACCGCCAGCCGGTTGACCATCGCCCAGAGCGGCCGTACGCCTTCGGGGGCGGCCACGGCCGGCACGGTCCGGCGCTCCAGGCCCTGGAAATTCACGAAAGTGCCGGGGGTCTCGAAATAATTGGCGTAAGGCAGGGTGGCGTAAGCGCCCTGGGGGATCTCCGAGCGGTTGGCCGCGAAGACTATCAGGCGCGCCCCCCCCGCCTTCAGCTCGTTCTTGAGGAGGGCCGCGGCCCTGGCTTCGGTCACCAGCACCTTGACGGCCCCGGAGGCCACCTTCGCGGCGAGCTCCCCGAAAGAGAGGCCGCCGCAGGCCGCTTTCACGCGGCGCGCGCCGGCTGCGTTGGGGGCCGGGTCCTTGTTTATCAGGATCCCGTCCTTTATGCCCTGCTCGGCGTTGAAATCGAAGGAGAAATTCTCCGTCTTGAGCGCGTCCTTGGCCAGGCGGGCCAGGGCGGCGTTGTCCTCAACCGACAGCCAGGGCGACCCGAGCACCGCCGCGGCGGCATGGTTCTCGTCGATGCGGCTGGCGGTCTCGCGCAGGGCGGGTTCCAGCTCTATCAGGCCGTTCTTTATCACGCCCTTGGCCAGCCGGTCGCCGGCCTGTACGGCCTTGTAGACCATGCGGCCGGCGTCGCAGAGCCAGGTGTTGGTTTCGGCGTTGGGCCGCGGCATGACGCGGTAGATGGCGCCTTCGTTGTGGTGCACTTCGGTAAGACAGCCGGTGGCGCAGCCCAGGCAGACCGTGGGGGTCTTTTTGAGGAACCAGACGCGTTGCTTGAAGCGGAAATCCCTCGAGGTCCAGGCGCCCACGGGGCAGACGTCGGCGATATTGAGCGAGTAGCCGTTGTCCAGTGCCCGGCCTTCCTTGAGGTCTATGAAAGAACGGTCGCCGCGCTCCATGACCTCCAACTCGGCGGTCTTGGTGACCTCGGCGCAGAAACGCACGCAGCGGGTGCAGAGGATACAGCGCTCGTTGTCCAGCACCAGGTGCGGGCCCAGGGGGCGGCGCTTCTGGCGGCGGACCTTGTCTTCGGCCGGGAAGCGGCTTTTGGCCCGGCTGTGCTCCATGTAGTAGTCCTGCAGGCCGCATTCGCCGGCCTGGTCGCAGACGGGGCAGTCCAGCGGGTGGTTGAGAAGGAGGTATTCCAGCACGTCGCGCCTGGCGGCTTTCACCTTTTCCGTGGCGGTATGCACCACCATGCCTTCGGCGGCTTCGGTGGAGCAGGCGGTCAGCAGCTTCGGGGACTTCTCCACTTCCACCAGGCACATGCGGCAGTTGCCGGAAACCGAAAGCTTGGGGTGGTAGCAATAGCGCGGGACGTGGACGCCCAGCTGCTGGGCCGCCTCCAGGACCGTGGTCCCCTTGGCGACCTCCAGGGTCTTGCCGTCGATGGTCAGTTTCGGCATCAGTGTTTCCCCGCGGCTTCCGGGGCGCAGCAGCGGCCGGCCGCGTGCGCCTCGAACTCTTCACGGAATTTCTTCACGAAACTCATCACCGGCATGGCCATGGCGTCGGCCAGCGGGCAGATGGTGCGGCCCAGCATGCCGTCGGCCGCCGAGTAAAGGGTCTCGATGTCCCGGGCGGTCCCCCGCCCTTCTTCGAGGCGGTTCAAAATTTTCTCTATCCAGCCGCAGCCTTCGCGGCAGGGGGTGCACTGCCCGCAGGACTCGTGGTGGTAGAAGCGGGCCAGGACCTGCAGGAGCTTCACCATGCACTGGCCCTCGGGGATGACTATCACCGCGCCGGAACCCAGCATGGAGCCCGCGGCCGCCAGGGATTCGTAGTCCAGCGCCGCGGCCATGGCCTCGGCGGCGGTGAGCACCGGGGTGGAGGAACCGCCGGGGATCACGGCCTTCAGCCTTACCCCGGCTTTCAGCCCCCCGCAGTGCTTCTCCAGCAGCTCCTTGAAGCTCACGCCGAGCGGCAGCTCGTAGACCCCGGGTTTATTGACCGGGCCGCTGACGCAGAAAAGCTTGGTGCCGGCGCTCTTGGGCGTGCCGATGGAGGCGTACCAGGCGCCGCCTTTCTCTATTATCGCCGGTACCGCGGCCAGGGTCTCCACGTTGTTGATCACCGTGGGGGCCCCGAACAGGCCCTTTACCGCCGGGAACGGGGGCTTGAGGCGCGGCTGGCCTTTGAAGCCTTCCAGCGATTCCAGCAGGGCGGTCTCCTCGCCGCAGATATACGCGCCGGCCCCGCGGTGCACGTAAAGTTCGAAAGAGAAGCCGGACCCCAGGATATTCGAGCCTATAAAACCTTTGCCCCGCGCGGCGAAGATCTCCCGCTCGAGGAGGTCCGCTTCGGCGGCGAACTCGCCGCGGATATAGATGTAGCCCGCGCCGGCGCCTATGGCGTAGCCGGCTATGGCCATGCCCTCTATCAGCGCATGCGGATTTTTGAGCATCAGCTCGCGGTCCTTGAAGGTGCCGGGCTCGCCCTCGTCGGCGTTGCACACCAGGTAGCGGGGGCCCTGCGCGTCCTTGGGGATGAAAGACCACTTGAGCCCCGTGGGAAAGCCCGCGCCGCCGCGGCCGCGCAACCCGGATCTCTTCACTTCCTCGGTGATCTCGGCCGGCTTCATGGCGAGCGCCTTCTTGAGCGGCCGGTAGCCGCCCGCGGCGAAATAGCCCTCGAGGCTTTCGACTTTATCTTTTAGAAGGATATTTTCCATGACATGAGTCGGTGCCGCATCAACGGCCTATGGCCCTCAGGCGGCCATGTCTTAGGTCTTCAAGCAGAGCGTCCAGCTTCCCGGCGTCGAGCTTCTCGAAATAGGTGTCGTTGACCTGCATTACCGGGGCCGTGCCGCAGGCGCCCAGGCATTCCACGGCCGACAGCGTGAACAGGCCGTCCTTCGTGGTCTCCCCCTCGGCTATGCCGAGCTTCTCCCGCAGCCGCGCCAGCAGGCCGGGGGCGCCGGCCATATGGCAGGAGACGTTGCGGCAGACCTGCAGGTGGTATTTGCCGGCGGGAACGCGGTTGAACATCGTGTAGAAAGTGACCACGGCCTTGACCCTGGAATAAGGCAGGCCCAGGAAAACGGCCAGCGCGTCCATGGCCTCTTCCGCGACGTAGCCTTTCTCCCGCTGCAGTTCCTGCAGCAGCGGTATCAGGGCCGCATCCTTGCGCGGGTACCTGGCGCAGACCAGCGCGGCCCTGGTCTTGAAAGTTTCGGTGAGCGTGAAAGGCATCAGCGCTCCAGCTCCCCGCCTATCATGTTGATCTGGCCGAAAGTGGCCACGATGTCGGCGATGTAGCCGCCTTTGATCATCTGCGCCAGGCCGCCGGTGAGCGAGAAGCAGGGCGGGCGCACGCGCAGGCGCCAGGGGCGGCCGCTGCCGTCGCTGACCAGGTAGAAGCCGAGCTCCCCGTTGCCGCCTTCCACGGCCTGGTACACCTCGCCCTTGGGCGGCTTGACGCCTTCGAAGGTGAGTTTGAAATGGGCCATCAAGGCCTCGATATTGCCGTACACTTCTTCCTTGGGCGGCAGGGAGACGTCGAAAGCCGGGTGGTTCACAGGGCCGTCGGGCAGCTGGGCCAGCGCCTGCTCCACTATGCGCACGCTCTGGCGGATCTCCTCCATGCGCACGAGGTAGCGGTCGTAGTTGTCGCCGTTGGAGCCCACGGGGATGTCGAAATCGAAGCGGTCGTAGACCAGGTAGGGCGTGGCCTTGCGCACGTCCAGCGGCACGCCGGTGGAGCGCAGCGCCGGCCCGGTGAAGGAGTGGGCGATGGCGTCCTCCTTGGAGATGTGCCCGGTGCCGTGCAGGCGGTCGTAGAAGATGCGGTTGCGGGTCAGGAGTTTGTCGGCGTCGTCGAGGTTCTTCTTCAGGACCTTGAACGCCTCCACGGTGTCGCGCTTGAAATCGGGGGGCAGGTCGCGGGTGAGGCCGCCCACCCTGGCGTAAGCGGGCGTCACTCGGCCGCCGGCGGCGGAATCGCCCAGGCGGTAGAGGACCTCGCGGGCGTTGATGAGGTAGAAATAGACGGTGAAGGCGCTGAGCTCCATGGCGTTGGCGCCTATGCAGGTGAGATGGTCGGTGATGCGGGAGATCTCGCTCATGATCACCCGGATATACTGGGCGCGGGGCGGGGCCTCAATGCCCATCAGCTTTTCCACTGCGAGCGCGAAGCCCGCGTTGTTGATGAAAGGCGAGACGTAGTTGAGGCGGTCTGTGTACGGCACGCACTGGTTCCAGGTCACGTTCTCGCAGGTCTTTTCGAAGCCGCGGTGCAGATAGCCTATCTCTATGTCGGCGTCGGAGACGCGTTCCCCGTCCACGGTGAGCAGTATCCTTACGATGCCGTGCATGGCCGGGTGCGAGGGGCCCATGTTGAGCACCATGCGCCCGTCCTCGAGCTTCTCGAGGCTCCAGTTCTTCTGGGGTTCGGGGGTCTTGGTCTGCATCGTCAGTCCCTGTGCGGGATCCTCGGCTGGCGCTGTTTAAGCGGGTAATCCTTGCGCAGCGGGTGGCCTTCGAAGCCGTCGTACATCAGGATGCGGCGCAGGTCGGGGTGACCCTCGAAATTTATGCCGAACATGTCCCAGACCTCACGTTCGAACCAGTTGGCTCCGGCCCAGAGCCCGGTGAGGGAGGCCACGGCCGGCGCGTCCCCCCCGACGGGGCACTTGAGGCGCAGGCGGTAGTTGTGGCGCGTGGAGTAAAGGTGGCAGACCAGTTCGAAACGCGGGTCGCGCGGCAGGTAGTCGGCGGCGGTCAGGTCCATCAGCATGTCGAAACCGAGTTCGTCGCGCAGGAAGGCCGCGACCCGCAGCAGGTCCTCCTTCCCGACCAGCGCCGTCTCGTCGCCGCGGAAGGCGTGCGTTTCCAGGACGGCGTCCGGGAATTTGGACTTCAGGGTCTCGAGCAGGTAGCTGGTCATTTATACTTCCTGTCGAGCACGGATTCCTTCGCGACCTTTTCCTGCAGTTTCACCAGGGCGTCCAGGACCGCCTCGGGGCGGGGCGGGCAGCCCGGGATGTAGATGTCCACGGGGATGATCTTGTCTATGCCCTGCACGGTGGCGTAGTTGTCGTAGAAGCCCCCGGAGGTGGCGCAGACGCCGAAGGAGACCACCCACTTGGGCTCGCACATCTGGTCATAGACGCGCTTTAGCACCGGGGCCAGCTTCTCGTTGACCGTGCCCACCACGAACAGCACGTCGGCCTGGCGCGGCGAGAAGCGGGGATATTCGGCGCCGAAGCGGGCGATGTCGTAGGTGGAGGCGAACGTGGACATGAATTCCATGCCGCAGCAGGCGGTGACGAACGGATAGTTGAAGAAGGAATACTTGCGCGCCCAGTTCACGGCCTCGTCCAGCCGCGTGGTCAGGTAGGAGTGGCCGAAGGCGGTCTCTAATCCCATTCGAGCGCTCCTTTCTTCACGGCGTAGACCAGGCCCGCGAACAGCACGGCGAGGAAGCCGGCCATGGCGTAGAAAGCCCCGGGGCCCAGCTGCGTGAACGAGACGGCCCAGGGGTAGAGGAAGACTATTTCGATGTCGAACATCACGAAGAGGACGGCGACCAGGTAGAAATTGACCCGGGCCATGCCGCGGGACTCCATGGCGGGCGGCATGCCGCATTCGAAAGGTTCCTGCTTGACCGGGGACTTCTTTTTGGGCCCGAAGAGGACGGAAAAGAGCACCATCCCCGCCGCAACGGAGAGGCCGAAGCCCGCTGTAAGAAGGATAGCCAGATATTGGCGCATCAGTGAAATTCTACTAAATAATTTCAGGGGCCGGTACGAGCCGCGTTGTCTCGGCCTGCCCAGGCCGGTTAGATGCTTAAAAGCGGAAAAAGTTTCATAGAATCTTTGATATGAAGATCCTTGTCGCGGGCGCCGGCGGCTTCGTTGGGCGGGCGCTTTTAAAGCGCCTCGTCGGTCATGAACTGGTGCTGCCTTCCCGGCGGCCGGAACAGTTCCGCGGCCTGGGCCTTAACGGCGTCTTCCCCCCGTTCACGGAGGACCTCGCCGGCCTCGTGCTGGAGCACCGCCCGGAACTGGTGATAAACCTGCTGGGGATAATAAAGGAAGAGGGCCCCGAGACTTTCGGGAAAGTGCATCTGGAATATACGCGCCGCCTGGCTGAAGGGGCCGCCCGCTGCAAGGTCCGCCGGTTCATCCAGATGTCCGCGCTCGGCGCTGCCACGGCTTCCCCCTCCGCCTACCAGGCCACCAAGGCCCTTGCCGAGGAACTCCTGTCGGCTTCCGGTCTGGAGTGCGTGATCTTCCGGCCGTCGCTCATAACCGGGCCGGGGCAGAAGCTGTTCTCCGATCTGGAAAGGCTGGCGCGCTTCGTCCCTTTCCTCGCGGCGCCATCCGACGCCTGGGCGGCGCCGGTCTCGCTCGAGGACGTTGCCGATTGCTTCGCGCTGGCCGTCAGGGGCGGGGTGCCCGCCGGGGTGTACGAGCTGGGCGGAGAGGAGCGGCTGGATTTTGCGGAACTTTTCCGCCGCGGCCTGGCGGCGCGCGGGGTGCGGCGGGCGGTCATCGGGCTGCCGAGGGTTTTCTTCCTGCCGCTGCTGCCGTTCTTCGCCCTGCTGCCGCAGCCGCCCCTGACCAGGGAGCAGTACCTCATGCTGGGCGCGCCCAACGTGCCGTCGGGTCGTTTCCCGGGCGTAAAAGAACTACTCGGGGCCGTCCGCCCCGCTTTCTAATCCTTAAGCAGCAGCTTCAGCGCGGTCCTGGCGTCCTTGGTCAGGCGCGCGTCCGTGAGGCCGCGCCGGATGGCACGGGCCTGCGCCTCGCCGGCCCAATGCGGCCCGGCCTCGCGCGCGAGCTTCGCGCGGATCTTCTCCACGAAGCGTTCCAGTTCCGCCGGCGGCATGGCGGGCGCCGCGGCCCTGCCGGCCGCCGGCTGCGCCTCGCGGCGGCCGCTGAATTCGTAAGCGGCCACCGCCACGGCCTGGCCCAGATTCATCGACGGCTGGCGGTCCTGCGTGGGGATGTTGATGATGGCGGAGCAAAAAGAAAGGTCTTCCTTGGTCAGGCCCGTTTTTTCGGAGCCGAAGAGAACCCCGGCTTTTCCGCCGCAGGCGGCGAAGGCCCCGGCGGCGTCGCGCAGTGGCAGCACGTCCCGGTCCGGCTTGAGCCTGTGCAGGGAGGACGTGCCGAAAAGGGCCGCGCAGTCGGCTGCGGCCGACGGAATGTCGGGGTAAAGCGCGGCGTTGCCGATCACGTCCATGGCCCCTATGGCCGATACGGAGGCTTCCTTGCGCCAGCAGGCGGCCGCCTCGGCCCAGTCGGAGTCGAAGGCGGAAACCAGGGCCAGCTCGGGAAGGCCGAAGTTGGCCATGGCCCTGGCGGCGGCCCCGATATTGTCGGGGTTCCTCGGGCGCACCAGGATGATCTTTATGCGCGGGCGGGTCATTTGGCGCCGCGGCAGGCTTTGGCGAAGGCGGCCAGACCTTCCTCGCTGAGCCCGCGGCCCAGCGCGCCGTCCAGCCTGGAGGCGAGTTTGGCCTTGCGGAAGAAAAGGGCCGTGGGGACCACCTCTACCGCGAAGAGGTCTTCGAGTTCCGGGAGGTCGTCGGTGCAGACCAGCACGAAGGTTCCCGGGGCGGCCTTCGCCTGCTTTTCAAAGGCCGGCAGGAACATCTGGCAGAAAGGGCAATAGGCGGAGTAGAAGAGGGCCAGCCGGTCGCCGGCGGCCAGCTCGGCGTCGAAATCGGAACGTTTGGTTATTTTTTTCATATTCTCCCCCCGCAGGGTAAAATCAAAGCGCCGGCAAGCCGGCGCTTAAATTATATCAATTCGTCCTGAATTCTCAGTTCACGGGCACCAGCACGGTCACGTCCTTCTTGGCCTTCTGGGCCCGCAGGAACTCCCCGCGGCCGCCTACTTCCCAGCAACCGTCGCTGCAACCGTACCTGACGCCGTCCTGGTCGGTGATGATTTCTATATGTCCGTGTTCCGGATTGGCCGTGCCGTAAGCGAATTCCTGCCCGGGGGCGTAGACTACCACGCTGCCCAGCGGCATTTCCTCGAAGCTGTCCGGGGTCGGGATCACCTTCAGCCCGAAGCGGGCCGCGCGCGCCTCGTCCTCTTTCGCCCAGTCGGCGAACATGTAGGCGCTGGGGTCGGGAACGGTCTCTTCATAAGGAAAGCCCGCGGCCATCAGGTCCTTCCAGACCCAGTTATAGCACCGGCCTTTAAGTCCGTAGCCTACCCGCTCGGCTGCAATGGCCGCCAGGCGGCCGGCCTTTTGGGCGTCATAGCCGGCAGGCGTTGAAGATCTGTCGGCCACCGCGTCGCGCAGCCGCTCGCCGCCGGCCCTGACCGGGTCCGGGAGCTGCGCCAGCGCGATATCCTGGGAGTAGATGCCGGGTGCGGAGGAAAGGAGTTCCCCAAAGGCCATTTCCGCTCCCGCCGGGGCGGCGGCTAGCGCGAGCAGCAGGAGTGCTAAGGCCTTGGCGGAGCATGCGGGGTTCATGCTATGTTGTATCACCCGGGTTGACGGATATCAACCCTCTTTGGGCCCAGCGCGGGATGGGTCCTAAGGCCCACGGCGGGATCAGCCCAGCTTGATGTCGAGGCAGTACAGGAGGGCCATGGCCTCGGGCAGCGAGAACCTGGCGCCTTTGATCTTGTTGTCGTCGGGGCGGATGGCGTAGTTGCAGGCCTTGCTCAGGTCGGCCTCGGCGAGGTTGGTGCCGCCGAAGACGGCGCCGGAAAAATCAGTATGGGTCAGGTCGGCTTTCGCCAGGTCCGTTTCGCGGAAATCTGCGCCCCTGGCCTGGCAGCGCGAGATGCGGGTGCCGCGCAGGGCAAGGCCCAGGAAGACGGAATCGTTGAGGAGGCAGTTGATGAACTCCACGGGGCAGGCCAGGCGGATCCTGGGCCAGTGGGCCTCAGTCCAGTTCACCCCTACCAGTTTGGAATCCTTGAAAGAGGCGCCGGAGAAGACGGAACCCTGCAATTTGGCGAGGCTGAGGTTGCAGCTTTCGAAGCGGCAGTCGGTGAACTTGCAGAAACGCAGGACGGCTTTGGTGAGGTCGCAGTTGCGGAACACGCAGTCCTGGAAGGTCTTGGATTCGAAAGTCCCCTCCCGGAGAAATAGGCCGGCGAAGGTCTCGTCCGTGTACTCGGTCCTGGCGGTTTTCATAAATGGCGCGCAGCTTTATCTGTGGCGGCGCTTCATCCTTTTGGAGGCGGCGTACGCCGTTCTGGATATCGAGGTAAGCAGCTCGGAGAAGGCGGTGAGCACTGTCGCTGTGTGGAGCGGCCGTCTCTCCGCCGGAAGGCAGATGGCCGTTATCCTTGCCTGCCTGAGGGTTTCCCTGAGGGGCGATTCGGTTTCCTTGAATTTGCGGCCGTAGAACTCCGCTCCTTGCTTGGAAGCCGCGCCGATCTGAAGTTCAAGGCAGTGGAGCAGGGCACCCGCGCCGTCCATGAGAGCCGCGATTAGTTCCGGAGCGGCGGTCCTGCCGGGGCGGCAGTCGTGCATCGTTGAGATGACTTTTTTTGTGTGCAGAAAGATGTCGGCCGTCAGCGGCAGGAGGCTATGCGAGGAGATGCGGTTTTTTCCCTTCAGGGCCCGTTGCAGCAGGGTGTAGACCTCTGCTTCTCCCGAGGCAAGAATGCTGCGGTTCGCCCCGCGGGCCAGCAGAGCAGCTACCCTGCCTGCCGCTCTGACCGAGAGTATGGCCGCGTGTCGGTCAGGATCGGTGAATCTGAGCGCGCCTATCCGGGCCGCGCGCAGCAGACGGTAAGGGAGGAATTCGGTATTGCAACAGATCCGTTCCGGCAGAATTTTTCTCCGTGGCCCGGCAGGTCAGATCCCGCCCTGGGGCAGGTCGTGGGTGCTGAGGTAGTCGAGGGCGTTGCGGGCGGCGGCCTGCTGGGCTTCCTTCTTGTTCTTGCCTGTGCCGAGGCCCAGGGTCTTCTTGCCGAGGTGAACGCGTACGGTGAAGACCTTGTTGTGCTCGGGCCCGGTTTCGCCGGTCAGTTCGTAGTCCGGCGGGCGCTTGTGCTTTTTCTGTATCAGTTCCTGCAGCGCGCTCTTGTGGTCTATGTCCAGCGTGGCCGGGGTATGCCCCTCCAGCCAGGGGATCACGATCTTTTCCACGGGGGCGAGGCCGCCGTCGAGGTAGACCGCGCCCAGCACCGCCTCCATGGCGTTGGCCAGGTTGCTATGGCGGCGGGTGCCGCCGCTCAGGTGCTCGCCGGCGCCCAGGTTGAGGCGGTGCCCCAGGTCGAGCGCCTCCGCCCACCTGGCCAGGTTGGCCCTTGAGACAAGGGCCGATTTGGTCTTGGAGAGGAACCCCTCGTCCTCCGAGGGGTTCTTAAGGAAAAGATAATAGGATACGATCAGGCCCAGCACGCTGTCGCCCAGGAATTCCAGGCGCTCGTTGTACCGGGGAGAACCGCTTTCGGTGGCGTGCGACTTGTGGGTCAGCGCCTCCGAGAGCAGCTCCTTGTCCCTGAAACTGTATCCTATTACTTCTTCAAGGGAAGACATGGGGTCCCGTCGGGGGAACTCAGTCTTTCTTGCCGGCTTTTTCCTTGATGTAGGTGACGGCTTCGCCGACGGTCTTTATCTTTTCGGCGTCCTCGTCCGGGATCTCTATGTCGAATTCCTCTTCGAGCGCCATGACCAGCTCGACGGTGTCGAGCGAGTCCGCGCCGAGGTCCTGCACGAACTGGGCCGGCGGGGTGACTTCGGCCGCGTCCACGGCCAGCTGCTCGACTATGATCTTCTTCACTCTTTCTTCCAGGTTTTCGGTTACTGCCATTGCGTTACCCTCCTGCTTAGTTTGAATCCGCTTGAATCACATGTAGAGCCCGCCGTTCACGGCCAGCACCTGGCCCGTGATGTAGGCGGAATCTTCTCCGGCCAGGAACAGCGCCGCTTTCGCCACCTCGCCGGGCTCGCCCATGCGGCCCAGCGGTATCATCTCTGAGATCTTGGCTTTGGCCTCGTCCTTGAGGCCCTCGGTCATGCGCGTGCGGATGAAGCCCGGCGCCACCGCGTTCACCAGCACCTGCCGCGGCGCGAACTCGCGCGCGAGCGACTTGGTGAGGCCTATCAGGCCGGCCTTGGAGGCCGAATAGTTGGCCTGCCCCGCCTGCCCGCTCTGCCCTACCACCGAGGAAATGTTTATGATGCGCCCTGTCCGGGCTTTGAGCATCAGCCGGGAGGCCGCCTTGGCCATCAGGAACGACCCTTTGAGGTTCACGCTGATGACCGAGTCGAAATCCTCCGCCTTCATCCGGAGCACCAGATTGTCCTTGGTGATGCCGGCGTTGTTCACGAGGATGTCCACTTTGCCGAAGGCTTTGGCGGTATCCTCGATGGCGCGGTCGCAGTCGGCCTCTTTGGAAACGTCCAGCCCCAGGCCCAGGGTCTTCGCGCCGGTCCTGGCGGTTATCGCCTCGGCGGCGGCGGTGGAATCGGCCCCGTCGAGATCGGCCACAGCCACGGAGGCGCCTTCGGCCGCGAAGGCCATGGCGATTTCCAGGCCTATGCCGCGGGCGGCGCCGGTCACGATGGCGGCTTTCCCCTCGAGGCGTTTCAAGCTTCGGCCTCCTTGGCCTCGGCGATGCGGTCCTTCACCTGCTCCATCTGCTTGCGGATATGGGAGACCATGCCCGCCGCGGCCAGTTCGCCGCTGACGCGCAGGGCGTTGAAGACCGCGTTGGGGGTTATCTTGCCGTGGCAGACTATCACCACGCCGTTCACGCCCAGCAGCGGGGCGCCGCCGTAAACGTCCACGCTCATCTTGGTCTTCATTTCCCTGAAAAGCTTGCTCATCAGCATGGCTCCGATCTTGTAGGTGAACTTGCCCATGATCTGGTCTTTCAGCATCCGGAAGACCGTCTTGGCCGTGCCCTCGTAAAGCTTCAGCGCCACGTTGCCGGTGAAACCGTCGGCCACGACCACGTCGGTCAGGCCGTCTGGGATATCTCGGCCTTCCACCGGGCCGTAAAAATTGACGCCCATGTTCTTTATGAGCGGCAGGGTTTCCTGCACCAGAGAATTGCCCTTGGTTTCCTCTTCGCCTATGGAGAGGAGGCCTACCGTGGGGTTCTCTATCCGGAACAGGGACTTCATGTATACGGACCCCATGACCGCGAACTGGGCCAGGTGCCAGGGCTTGCAGTCCATGTTGGCGCCCGCGTCGAGCAGTACCGAAGTGCCCTTGTAGGTGGGCAGCGGGGCGGCTATGGCGGGGCGTATAACGCCGGGGATACGCTTCATCTTGAGGAGCGCGGCCACCATGATGGCCCCGGAATTACCCGCCGAAACGAACGCGTCGGCTTTTCCCTCGTGCACCAGGCCGGCCGCGACCATCAGCGAGGAGTCGGGCTTGGCGCGGCACTCTTCCACCGGCTCGGCCGACATCTCCACCAGCTGCGGGGCGTGGACTATGCTGATGCGTTCCGGGTCTTCCGCGCCGAGGCGGCGCAGCTCCTCCCGGATCTCGGGGTCCCGGCCTACGAGGATAATCTCATGCCGCAGCTTTTTGGCCGCGAGCAGAGCCCCCTCGATATTGGGCTTCAGGCCGAAGTCGCCGCCGTGGGCGTCAAGCGCTATTCGCATGCTTGCCCCGGCTTATTTCTGATCCTTGCCCTCTTCGCCTTTGGCGGCCTTGGGGGCGACTTCTATCTTGCCGTTGTAGGAGCCGCAGGACGGGCAGACGCGGTGGGGCAGGCGGAGCGCGCCGCACTGGCCGCAGGAGGACAGGGACTTCACCTCGAGCTTCCAGTTCTGGGCGCGGCGCTTGTCACGGCGCATCGGGGAATGTTTACGTTTAGGATTCGGCATAGTAGCACCTCATTGTTTTACTTCGAATTCTTCTTGCCGGGCTTTCCCGGGGTCTTCAGGTCCAGGTCTTTCAGGGCCGAGAACGGGCTGGCCTTGTCGGTCCTGCATCCGCAGGTCTTGCTGTTGCGGTTGACGCCGCAGACCAGGCAGCGGCCCTTGCAGGCGTCCGAACACAGGACCTTTATAGGCGCGACCAGGGCCACGGTCTCCCTTATTAATTCGCGCGCATCTATATATTCTAGCGAATCCGGATACACCTCGTCAAAAGAGTCCTCAAAAGCGCGGGCCAGGGGATCGCCGCAGCGGGCGCAGATAAGCTCGAGTTCCGCGTATATGCGCCCTTCCAGCAGGATGGAGTCCCCCCCGACGGAGAAATCCAGCTCCAGGCGGAGCTTCTTGAGCGTGTCCGGGGAGTCGAAAACGTCGGCGTAGGCGGCCGGGGCCGGGGCCAGCTTGACGTTGCGCCCGCCTTCGGCCTTTATGTCCGCGTACCTGAAAACAAGGGGATCGTTTTCCTGCATAAGAACAATAAGATATCAACTATGCGGCGGTTAGTCAACGGAGACGGGGCTCAGGCGGCGTGGCCGCCCTTCCGTTCCGCCACCGACCAGGGGGGCCTGCGGTTGGCGCTGTGGTAGGTCCTGATCAGCACCTCGGCGATGAGCCCCATGAAGGCGAACTGCACCGCCACGAGGGCGAAGAAGATGGCCACCAGGAAGAGCGGCTGGTCCTTTACGAAGATGGCGTTGAAGAACTTGTTGTAGAGAGTCCAACCGGCCATGAGGGCGGAGGCCGCGAGCAGGGCCAGGCTGAGGCCGCCGAACAGGTAAATGGGTTTGGTGATGAAGTCTCCCATGAACTTTACCGTCAGGAGGTCCAGCACCACTTTGAAGGTGCGGGCTATCCCGTATTTGGAGGCTCCGGCCTTACGCGGCCTGTGGTTAACCTCCAGTTCCGACACAGAAGCCCCGTCGTAGGCCAGGATCGCCGGGAGGAAACGGTGCATTTCCCCGTAGAGGTCCGCGGCTTTCAGAAGGGAGGCCCGGTAAACCTTGAGGGTGCAGCCGAAGTCGTGGAGCTTGACCCCGGTAACGGCGGATATCACGAAGTTCGCCGCCCTGGACGGCAGGATGCGGGAGAAGAAAGCGTCCTGGCGCGCCTTGCGCCAGCCGCTCACCACGTCGGTGCCGGCGGCGGCCGCCGCGAAGAGCCGGGGGATGTCCTCGGGGTCGTTCTGCCCGTCGGCGTCCAGCGTCACTATCCAGTCGCCCGCCGCCTCGGCGATGCCGGCTGCCAGCGCCGCGGTCTGGCCGTAGTTCTTGGCGAGGCGCAGGGCCCTGTGGCCGGGCCGCCCGGCCAGTTCCGAGAGCTTGGTGAAAGAGCCGTCCGTGCTGCCGTCGTCCACCCAGATCACCTCGAACGGAACCTTGAGGCGGGCCAGGCCCGCTTCCAGTTCGGCGGCAAAGCCGGGGAGGCTGGCGGCCTCGTTGAAGACCGGGATCACTGCGGAGACGGTAGGTTTCATCCGGCGTATCCTTTCTGCCTGAGCAGTTCGGTGTAAAGTTCTTCCTGCTGCCTGACCATGAAATCAATGTCGAATTCCGCCAGGTCGGCGGCGGCGGCCCCGGCGGCGAGGCGGGCGCGCAGGGCCGTGTCTGCCACGAGGCTCTCGAGCGAGGAGCAGAACGCGTCCAGGTCGCCCTGCGGCACGCAGAAGCCGTTCACGCCGTCCTTGAGCAAATCGGCCACCCCGTCAGTGCGGTAGCAGACCGCGGGAAGGCCGGTCTTGAGCGCTTCCACCAAACTTCGGGGCAGCCCTTCCCACAGCGAGGTCAGCGCGAAAATATCCGAGGCCGCCAGCAGTTCGGGCGTGTCCTCGCGCCAGCCGGGGAACAGGCAGGTCTTTTCAAGTCCGCGGGCCGCCGCCTCGGCGCGCAACGCCGGCAGCTCTTCTCCCCCTCCCACGAAAACGAACCTGGCCCCGGGCCTGCGCGCGGCGATCCTGGCCGCGGCTTCCAGGAAGTGGCCGGGGTTCTTCTGGGGCTTGGCGTTGCCGATGCTGAGGGTCACCACGTCGTCCGGCGCCAGGCCCAGCCGCGCTCGCACGGCGGCGCGGTCTATCTTCGCCGGGTAGCCGGCCAGCTTCACGCCGCTGCGGATGAGCCGGTACTTTGCGGGGTCGCCTATGCCGGCGGCCCTGGCGGTCTCCATGTTGGCCCTGGAAACGAAGATCAGCGCGTCGCTGAAGCGCGCGCAGACCTTCTCCAGCAGGACGAAGAAACCCCTCTTGAGCGGGTTCTGCAGCGGGTGGAAACCGAAGCCGTGGAAAGTATGGACCACCACGGGGCTTTTGGCGAGGGCGGCGGCCAGGCGGCCCAGGATGCCGGCCTTGGAGGAATGGGTGTGTACGATGACCGGCTTCAGGCCGGCGAGGACGGCGCGCAGCTGCAGCAGGGCGGCCAGGTCCCCTACGGGAGAGATCTCGCGCCTCAGGAGGGAAGCGTGCAGCAGGCGGCCCGGCTCGCCCCTGGAGTCCAGGATGCCGCCCGGCCCGGCGACGATCAGCGCGTCGAAGCGGGCGCGGTCCAGCCGGGCTACTGTGTAAAGTGTGTTGGCCTGGGCGCCGCCGAAGTCCAGCCGTGTGATCAGGTGAGCGACCTTTACCATCTTCTAGCGCCCTTTGCTTACCTTATATAGTGGGAAGTAGTGGCGGAGGATATCCTTGTACGCGGCCGCCTTCGCCTTGGCCATGCCCCGCGCGCCGAGCACGCAGAGTCCCGAGCCGTCGCCCGTGCCTATGCCCCGCAGGATGAAGAAAGCCGGGTATTTCCCCCTGAAGACCGGGCGTACGCTGAACAGTCCGGAGCGGAGCGTTCCCGCACCGAGCGCGGCGGCTATAGCCTCGTTCCCTCGCACCACGGCCGAACCCGCCGTGCCCTCGAACCGCACGGCCTTCACTCTGCCGCCCGGCTCCCTGGCCAGCGGAACTATCGCGCGGAGGTAGCCTATCTTTTCGGTCCGGTTCAGGCGGGATTCTATCCAGCGCGGCTGCAGCATCAGCGTCCAGTAAACGTCGGAGGCGGTGGTCTTGTCCTCGGCCAGGCAGTAGAGCCCGTCCGGCGGGGATTTGAGCGTGTGGGCGTAGAAATTGAAGGGGGTCATGCGCGGCAGGGGGCGGGCGCCGTCGTCGGCGCCGGCGGCCGTGATCCCGCCGCAGGCGCGGTGGAAGTCGGCGGGCGCGAGGCTGTCCCCCGCCATCAGCGTTTCGCCGCGGGTGTCCCGGGCCGCGGCGCCGGCGGCCGCGCTTTCGGCCTGCAGGCCGGCGTAGGCCAGGCAGTGGGCCGAATCGCAGAGATGGTAGTCCATGCTGGCGTGCGAGGTCATGCGGGCCAGCCGGGTGAGGCGCGTGCGGGCCGTTACCGCCACGGCCTTAAGCTGTTCCGCCATCCTGGACCCGTCGGAGACCTGGGCCGTCACCGGCCCCACCATGGTCTCCACCGAGGTCTCGTTGACGAGCCAGAAACCCTTTCCCTTGGCCAGGGCGTTGATCTCTCCGGCCAGTTCCTTGTCGCCCCTGTTCACCCCGTGGGCGTCGGGCAATTCCGGGTTCTTTATAAGGATCACGCCGCCGGCAGCCTTGGGCACTATGCGCAGGCTGTTGTTGGTGGTGTGGGCGGTGGCCCCCATGCTGTCGCGCACCTCGTAGATGCGGTTCATCTCGTCGTAGGCGACCGACCACTGCATTCCGCTCTTGCCGGAGACCACCCGGCCCAGCCGGGAGTCCACCAGGTCGAAATCGGAAGCGGCGATGAAGTTGAAACTCTTGATCAGGGCAGGCACGCCTTCCTTGTCGGCGTAAAGGGCCACCCGCACCGCCGGGCCGGGGCCGGGCGGCACCGGCGCCTTGCGCGACGGCCACGCCATGCGGGCCCAGTACAGCAGGTTATCTATCTTCCCCTTTACGTATTTGCGCAGCTTCTTCTCCTTCTCGGCGAAGAAAGGCTCTTTGGGGTCGATGTCGGAGAGGGTGTAGTAGGTCTGCCAGGCCGGCACGTAGAAATCCGAGTCCTCGTAGAGGCGGGCCAGGTCGATCTCGGCCTGGATGTTGCGCGGATCGTAGGTAAGGGCTTCCTTTATAAAGTTGACGGCGTGCGGGCGCTTCTTGATCTTCACGAGGTTCTCGCTGATGAGCTGCGCCGCGGGAGAGAGCAGGTAAGGATAGCGGGTGTAGATGCCGCGCAGCCCGTCGATAGCGGCGCCCGGCCCCGCCAGTTCGGCTTCCGCCATCGCCTGGCCCAGCCTGGCCTGGTTGGCCAGGTCCTGGTCGGCCGTGAGCGTGCCGGCTTTCTCGAAGGCGGCCCTGGCGTCCTGGAACTTCTCCAGGCTAAGCAGGTTCCAGCCTTTCTCGAGGTGCAGGTAGAAATCTTCCGGCTCGGCGAGCTCGCCCTTGGCCAGGTAGGCCAGGGCCTCGGCGTTCTTGCCCCCTTCGGCGAGGAGGGCGGCGAGGTCGCGCAGGGCCGCCCCGGTCAGGGCCTGATCGGAGGAACGGTACACCACGTACTTGAGGGCGCCGGCGGCGTCCTCGGGGCGGCCGTCCATCCACTGGGCGGCGGCGTCGTAGTATAACTTGCGCAGGTCTTCCTGCGCGCGCAGCGGGGCCGCGGACAGGAAGGCCGCCAGGCAGAGCAGCGCGGTTTTGCTCGTCATCATAGATGACAAGATAGCAATTCTCCGAGCGGCAAGGGAATAGTAAGGAAAGTATTTTGAATTTTTTTTATCTTTTATGTATAATAAATAGCGACGGGCCATTAGCTCAACGGTAGAGCAGACGCCTCTTAAGCGTAAGGTTACAGGTTCGAATCCCGTATGGCCCACACAGATTTTTCAGCGGCGGAGTAATGAGTAGTCGGCGAGTAAAACGGCGAAGGCGCGACCTGCCCGGAATACTCAGAACTCATTACTCCTTTTTATTTGCGGCGCCCGCGGGGGCATTCGGGTCGGGATGGCGGAATTGGCAGACGCGCATGGCTTAGGACCATGTGGGGTAACACCCGTCGGGGTTCAAGTCCCCGTCCCGGCATCCGGATAAAATATAAACATCTGCGTGGAGGCACAATGAACATTCCGCTCGGTTTCGGCGACAAAATAAAGAAGATAAAACAGGAAGGCTGCGTGCACGTGTTCGCGGTCAACGTGGACGCCAAGGCCCTCGAGGGCGCTTCCCAGGAGGCGCTGGTGCGTCTGCAGAGCGTCGTGAGCCTCCCCGGCTTCCGCGTCGGCAAAGTGCCGCTCGCCATGATAAAGGCCCAGTTCCCCTCCATGGTCAAGGACGAGGGGCTCGACATAGCCGCCAAGTCCGCGCTGCCCGAGATCCTCAAGGCCTCCCAGCTGAACCCGGTGGTCTCGCCGCTGCTCAAGAACGTCAGCTACGAGCCAGCCAAGGCCCTCTATTTCGAGATCCAGTTCGAATGCTCCCCGACCGTCGAACCCAAGGGCTACGAGAAGATCGCCGCCACACGCAAGACCCACAAGGTCACCGACTCCGAGGTTGAGAAGTACATAGACCAGGTGCGCGAGTACAACGCCTACCTCAAGCCCGCCGAAGAGAATGAAGCCGCCTCCAAGGAACATTTCGTGATCGTTGACTACGACGTCTTCGAGAACGGCGTCCAGGTGCAGGACGGCTCCGTGAAGGGCGAGATCGTGGACCTCTCCAGCCCGCAGACCATCGCGGGCCTGGCCGACGCCGTCACCGGCGCGAAGCGCGGCGAGAGCCGCGAGTTCGACGCCCCGTTCGGCGACAAGAAAATGCATTTCAAGGTCACCGTCACCGAGATCAAGCGCAAGGTGGTCCCGCCGCTCGACGAGAATTTCCTCAAGGAAGCCGGCGTGAAGACCGCGGAGGAGCTGAAGGCCAACGTGCGCAAGCTCCTGGAGCAGGGCGCCTCCGAGCGGACCGAGAAGGACATGCTCGGTCAGCTGGAGGACGCGCTGATAAAGAGCAACCCGCTGGCGCTCCCCCCCACGCTGGTCAAGGAAGAAGCGCAGGAACTCCTGGAACTGTTCAAGAAGCGCGCGCCCGCCGAGCAGCACCTGCCCGACGAGTCCCTCCTGGAGCGCCTCAAGCCTGTGGCCGAGCGCAATCTTTCCCTCACCTACATCCTGCACCACATCGCCAAGAAGGAGAAGGTGGAGGCCACCGACGCGGAGCTCGAGGCCGAGCTGGCGAAGGTGATGGCCCGCCTGAACACCGAAGAGGAGAAGGCGAAGGGCCGCGAGCTGTTCGAGAAGCGCAAGGAGTACATCCGGGCGTCCATGGTGGAGAGCAAGACCATGGCGCTCGTGAAGGAACGGGCCGTAATTAAGGAAGAGACTAACTAGAGGCTTAGGGAGGACTATGCTGATACCGACGATTATTGAGACCTGGAAGGGCGCGGGCGCGATGGTGGGGTATGATATTTATTCCCGCCTGCTGCGCGACCGCATCATCTTCATAACCGATCCCGAGGGCGCGGTTTCCACCGCCTCCGCCAACACCGTGATCGCGCAGCTGCTGTACCTCGACGCCGAGGATCCGGAAAAGGAGATCAACCTCTATATCAACTCCCCCGGCGGCATGGTGACGGCCGGCCTCGCGGTCTACGACACGATGCAGTTCATCAAGGCCCCCATTTCCACCATCTGCATGGGCATGGCCATGAGCTTCGGCGCCGTGCTGCTCGCCGCCGGTTCCAAGGGCAAGCGCTACGCCCTGCCCAACTCCCGCATCATGATCCACCAGCCCCTCATCTGGGGCGGCGGCATCTCCGGCCAGGCGACCGATATCGAGATCGAGAGCCGCGAAATGCAGGAGAACAAGACCCGCCTGATAGACATCATGGCCAAGCACACCGGCAAGAAGGCGGACCAGGTGCGCGCCGACATGGAACGCAACTTCTACCTCTCGGCCGCCCAGGCCAAGGAGTACGGCATCATCGACGCCGTGCTCGAGCACCGCAAGAAGTAGCCCGGCGGGGCCCCTCCCCCGGGAGGGGCCCCCGCGGTTTTTCGGGGGGCGCGGGGCGCAGTTTCCACCAGGACATTCAAGATGGAAGACAAAAAAACTACCGAGATCACTTATCCGGCGGCCCTGCCCGCCATAGCCATCCGCGACGTGGTCATGTTCCCCCACATGGCGCTCCCCCTTTCCGTGGACCGCCCCAAATCCGTGGCCGCCATAGAGGCCTCGCTGACCGCGGGCAAGTTCCTGCTGGCGCTCGCGCAGCGCAAACCCACCGTCAACGACCCCGCCCCGGAAGACCTCTACGAGTACGGCGTTGTCAGCCTCGTTTCGCAGTCACTCAAGATGCCCGACGGCACCATGCGCGTCTTCCTGGAGGGCCGGCGCCGCGCCCGGGTGAAGAAGCTCTCCCTCGACGGCGGCAAGACGCACCTTTACGCCGAGGTCGAATATCCAGAAGAGCCGGCCGAGAAGTCGGCCGAAGTGACCGCCCTGATGCGGCACGCCGTGGAGATCTTCGAAGCCTACGTGAAGCTCGGCACCCGCATCACCCTGGATTCCACCTCGTTCCTCCAGCACACGGAAGATCCCGCCAAATTGTCCGACACCATCGCCGCCAATTCCATGTTCGCCCTCGCCGACAAGCAGGACGTGCTGGAGACCGAATCGGCCCGCGAGCGTCTGGAGAAGCTGATAAAGTTCCTGGCCAAGGAAGTGGAGATCCTCGACATCGAGCAGAAGATCCACACGCGCGTTAAGACCCAGATCGAGAAGTCCCAGAAAGAGTATTACCTTAACGAGCAGATGAAGGCCATCCAGAAGGAGCTCCACCAGAAGGACGATTTCTCCAAGGAGATCGACGAGCTCAAGAAGCGCATCAAGGCCGCCAAGATGCCCAAAGAGGCCGAAGCCGCCGCCGAGAAAGAACTCGCCCGCCTCTCCAAGATGATGCCGTTCTCCCCCGAGACCACGGTAAGCCGCACTTACCTCGACTGGCTGGTCTCGCTGCCGTGGGCGACGGAGACCAAGGACGAGATCGACCTGGGCAAGGCCAAGAAGATCCTGGACGAAGACCATTTCGGGCTGAAGAAGCCCAAGGACCGCGTGCTCGAGTACCTGGCCGTCTGCAAGCTGACCGAGAAGCTGCGCGGCCCCATCCTCTGCTTCGTGGGCCCCCCCGGCGTGGGCAAGACTTCCATCGCCCGCTCCATCGCCCGCTCCATGGGCCGCACCTTCGTGCGGATGTCGCTCGGCGGCGTGCGCGACGAGAGCGAGATCCGCGGCCACCGCCGCACCTACGTGGCCTCCATGCCCGGGCGCATCATCCAGAGCATGAAGAAGGCCAAGAGCCGCAACCCGGTTTTCCTGATGGACGAGATAGACAAGATGGGCACCGACTGGCGCGGCGATCCCGCCGCGGCCCTGCTCGAAGTGCTGGACCCGGAGCAGAACACCGAGTTCAACGATCATTTCCTGGATGTCCCCTTCGACATCTCCAAGGTGATGTTCATCGCCACGGCCAACACGCTGTGGGGCATCCCGGTGAGCCTGCGCGACCGCATGGAGATCATCGACTTCAGCGGCTACACTCACGACGAGAAGATAGAGATAGCCAAGACGTTCCTCATCCCCCGCCAGCTCAAGGACCACGGCATCAAGGAAGGCGCCCTGAAGATCGACGACAAGGGCATAGACGCCGTGATCCGGGGTTATACCCGCGAGGCCGGCGTCCGCAACCTTAACCGCGAATTCGCTTCGATGTGCCGCCGCGCCGCCCGCAAGATAGTGGAGACCGGCGTGCAATCCGTCAAGGTCACCCCCGACAACGTCGGAGACTTCCTCGGCATCCCCAAGTTCCTCGACACCAAGGCCTCCTACAACGCCGTCGGCATCGCCACCGGCCTGGCCTGGACCGAGAACGGCGGCGAAGTGCTGGCCGTGGAAGCCGTGGCCGTGCCCGGCAAGGGCGCGCTGACGCTGACCGGCAAGCTGGGCGACGTGATGAAGGAATCCGCGCAGGCGGCCTTCTCCTACGTGCGCTCCCGCGAGCTGGCTCCGGATTCCTACGTCAATTCCCACAACTTCCACGTGCACATCCCGGAGGGCGCGATCCCGAAGGACGGCCCCTCCGCCGGCGTCACGCTGGCCACGGCCCTGGCCAGCCTCTTCTCCGGCCGCCCGGTGAAGCGCAACCTCTCCATGACCGGCGAGCTGACGCTGACCGGCCGGGTGCTGCCCATAGGCGGCCTGAAGGAGAAGGTGATAGCCTCTTTCCGCGACGAGATAAACACCGTGCTGTTCCCCAAGGCGAACCTGAAGGAACTGGAGGAGATCCCCTCCGAGATCCGCTCGAAAATGCGCCTGCACCCGGTGGAAAGGATGGATGAAGTGCTTGAACTCGCCCTGGAGCCGGCCGCTTCCCGCGGCCGGAAGACCGGCGGGACCAAGAAGGCCGTAAAGAGCCGGTAACTGCCGGCCTTTTGACACGAAAGCGAGGCATACGATGTCCCTCTTATCACTGCGCCTGGCGCTGTTCTGCCTGTTCGCGGCCGTTCCCGCCGGGGCCTACGAAGACACCCTCACTACCGAGGAGATACAGGGCCAGCTGGAGAACACCAAACTCAGCGAGGTCTTCTCCCAGTACCTGGCCACCATCCAGATGTACGACCCCGAGCGCGCCACGCGCCTGGGGCTGCATGGCGCGGACTCCTCGCTTACCCCCCGCACCCCCGACCAGTTGGCCCGGCAGCTGGAAGCCGTAAAGCGCCTGCGCGCCAAGCTCGGCGAGATCCAGAAGGGGACCATGCATCCCAACCTCAAGGTGGATTACGAAACGCTCGACCACATGCTCGAGGTGGACATTTACGAGATGGAGAACCTGGGTTTCCTGGCCCGGCGCCCCCAGTACTACCTCGAGCCGCTCTTCCTGGTCTTCCAGATGATGAACAAGGACTATGAGGATTACAATACCCGTTCTTCCAACGCCATAGCCCGGCTGCGCCAGTTCCCCTCGGTCCTGGAGCAGGCGGAGCGCAACTTGTCGCATCCCCCGGAGGCCTGGACCCGCCAGGCGATAAAGCAGACCAACGACGCCCTGAATTACGTTTCCGACTTCGTCCCGGTCTTCCGCGGCTACACCCGCTATGACCCCGTGCTGCGGACGCAGGTGGACGAGACCATGGCCAAAGTGAAAGCCGCCCTGACGCGCTACGCGGCCTTCCTGCAGAAGGACATCCTGCCCAATTCCGACGGAGAGCCTCGCGCCGGCGAATACACCTACGGCTTCTACCTGGAGCGCCTGCACGCCCTGGACATGACCCCTGGCGCCGCGCTTTCCTATTCCAAGAAGGCCTTCAAAAAGGCCCTGAAGGACCTGGACAAGGAAGCCGTGAACGTGGACAGCATAGTGGCTTCCGAGAAGGGCTGGAAGGGCGTCATGGACAAGCTGCCTAAGGAGCACCCGCCGGCTTCCGAGGTGCTCAAGGTCTTCCAGGACGAGATGGACCGGGCCTACCAGCATTTCGACGAGCACAAGGTGGTGGAGTTCCCGCGCCAGCGCCTGCTCATCAAGCGCATGCCCGGGTTCATGGCCTCCGTGCTGCCCTACGTCTATTACGCCCCGTCTTTCGCGCTGGACGACACCCGCATTTCCGAGCTGTTCGTGCTGCTGCCTCCTGACGCCGCCTCAGAGGCGGCCAGGGAGAAGGCCCTGGCCGCGGGCTTCAATTACGCCCAGGTGGAACTGCTCACCGCCTATTCCATAATGCCGGGCCTGCACCTGCGCGGCTATGAGGCCTCCACCAACCGCTCCAGGATCCGCCGGGTATCGCGGCAGCCGGCCGTCTCCAACGGCTGGGCGTGCTATTCCGAGCTGCTGGCCGAGGAGATGGGCTACTACTCCTCCTATTGGTCCCGTTTCCTGCGCTGTTACGTGCGCGCCCTGCGCGCCGCCCGCGCCTACGCCGACGCCTCGCTGCACATGAAGAAGTGGACCCCCACCGAGGCTTCCCAGTTCTTCCAGGATAAATTGTTCATGCCCAAGGCCGCGGCCGACGCGGAGGTGCTCAAGCTCTCGCTCGCGCCCACCGACGGGTTCAGCTATATCATCGGCATGGACAGGATCATGCAGATGCGCCGTTATTACGAACGCACCGAGGCCAAATATTTCGACCTGCGCCGGTTCCATACCCTCTTCCTGCGCATGGGCGAGATACCGATGGGCCGCATAGAGGACGAAATGCGCCGTCAGAAGCGGGAGGAGAAGAAGATCATAAGATGAGCGCTCACGCCGTTTCTTTCTCAGCCGTTGAAAAGACCTACAAGCGCCCCGGGTTCCTCGGGGCCAGCTATACCACCGCCGTCAAGGACCTGTCCTTCGAGATCCCCGCCGGGGAGATCACCGGGCTGCTCGGCCTGAACGGCGCAGGGAAGACCACCATCATGAAGCTGCTTACCGGCCTGATCTTCCCGAGCGCGGGGAAGGTGAAGGTTTTCGGCCATGCCCCCACCGAAGGGGCCGCGAAAGCCCGCGTCGGGTTCCTGCCCGAGCTGCCCTATTTTCCCCCGCACCTGAAGCCGGCGGAGGCCTTGGCCTACTACGGCCGCCTTTCCGGGCTGGCGGGCCCGGCCCTGGCGCAGGCCGTGCGCGCCGCCATGGACCGCACGGGCCTGGAACCGCACGCCGGCAAACGGGTCTCTGAATTTTCCAAAGGCATGCTCCAGCGCCTGGGCCTGGCGCAGGCCCTGCTCCATGATCCCGACCTGCTGGTGCTCGACGAGCCCGTCAGCGGCCTGGACCCGCTGGCCATCCACGACATCCGCGGCCTGCTCGCCGGGCTGAACGCCGAAGGCCGGGCGGTCTTCCTTTCCTCCCACAGCATCTCGGAAGTGGAAAAGCTCTGTTCACGGGTGCTCATCATGGTAAAGGGCCGCCTCGCCGCCGTGGTGAAGCGCGCCCAGTGGGAAGCCGCTCCCGGCGGCCTGGAAACTATTTTCGTGGAGGCCGTGCGATGAAGAGCGTCAGGGTGCTGCTGGCCGTGGCCGGTAATTCTTTCTACGAGAGCGTCCGCCACCGCTTCTTCCTGCTCTTCGCGGTCTTCGCCTTCACCGCCATTTACGCCTCCGTGCTGGCCGGCGTGATGGCCGTGGACCAGGAGGCGAGGGTGCTGGCAGATTTCGGCCTGGCCCTGATGGAGCTGACCGCCCTGGCCTACGCCCTTTTCACCGCCTCCTCCGTGCTGCTGCGCGAGGCCGAGACCAAGACCATCTACCTGGTCTTCTCTCGCCCCGTTCCCCGCTGGGCGTATCTGGGCGGCAAGCTCGCCGGCGCGCTGCTGACGGCCGCGCTGATGCTCGTGGTGATGGGAGGCATGCACCTGGCGCTGCTGGCCCTGCGCGGCTTCGGGGCGCCGGCCTGCTACGGCTGGGCCGTGCTCGGCTCCTTCCTGAAACTCTCCGTCATCACCTCGGCGGCCTTCTTCGTCTCGCTTTTCTCCACGTCGGCGGTCTCCACCATGGTGATCTCAGGCGTGCTCTGGACGGCCGGCCATTTCGTTTCCGAAGCCAGATTCCTGGCCGACAAGGCCCACGGCGTCTCCGCCGCGGCCCTGAAGGGGGCCATGCTGCTCATCCCCAACCTGCAGCTGTTCAACGCTCGGGACGCCGCCGGGGCCGCCTGCGCGCTGCCGCCGGCGGCTTTCGCCGCCGCGGCCGCCTGGACGCTCGGCGCCTGCCTGGCCGCCCTCTGGCTGCTGTCGAGGAAGGAGTTCTAGGATGCCGCGCCTGCTGCTGCCCGCCGCCCTGCTGGCCTGGTTAGCCGGCGGCCTGGCCGCTTCCGGCGCTTACGTTCCGCACTACCCCCCCCCGTACGAGATCCGCGTGCCGGCGGCCGGCGCCGCCGGCGATATGTTCTCGCTGGCCCTCGGCGCGCGCCGCCTGTTCGCGGACCTCTGGTTCGTGCGCCTGATGCAGTATTACGGCACCCAGGAGGACATCGGCGAGGAAGAGGAGGAATGTCCGGAGCATCCCGGCCAGCATCACCACCACCACGGCCTGAACGGCGAAGGCAGCTATCCTGAATTCCTGCCGCGCGCCAGGCACATACTGGAGCTCGACCCTCATTTCGCCACGGCCGGCCTTTACGGCGCCGGTGCGCTCGCTTTCAACCTGGACCGCACGGCGGAGGCGCAGGAACTCCTGAATTTCGGCATAAAGCAGTCGCCCCGGGAGTGGAAGTATCCCCTGCTGCTGGCCGCTATCGGCTACAGCAAGGCCAAGGAGCCGATGAAGGTCGCAGAGGCCATCCGGCCGTTCCTTTCTGACCCCGACTGCCCGGTCATGCTCAAGCAGCTGGCGGCCTTCCTCAACAAGCGGGCCGGCAACCTGGCGGCCGCGGCCGCCATTTACGCCGATATCGCGGCTACTTCCAAGGATACGGCCTACGTGGCCAACGCCCGGCGCGAACTCGCCAAACTTTCCTCCAGGGTGCCCGCCAAATGAACATACTGAACGTCTGCGACGGTACCGACTGGGATATGACCGCCTATCAGGCGCTGCATACCGCCATCCAATTCGGCCGGTTGAAGCACAACGCCTCGGTGCTCTGCCCCAAAAACTCCCGCCTTTACGCCGAGTGCCAGAAGAACAAGATAGCCGTGTCCCCGCTCACGCTCGGCGCCAAGTTCGGTTTTTTCAAACCGGGCGGCTGGGACGTGGTCCATTTTTACAATCCGATGGGCGTGACGCCGCTGTTCCTGAGGAAGGCCAGGTCCGGTTCACGGGTCTTCATCACCCAGGTCCGCCTCGGCAGCCAGAAGGCTTTCGAGCGCCTGGCTTCTCTGGAGCCGTACGTGGATAATTACGTGGCCGCCTGCAATTCCGTCCAGGAGGACCTGGTCAGGGCCGGCGCGGACCAGCGGCGAGTCTTCATGGTGCCCCCCGGCATAAATATCGGACGCTGGGAAAGCGCCATGCTGATAAAGCCGGCCATGTTCCAGAAGCGGCCCTATAAGGTGGGCACGGTCAGCATGGACCGCACCTTAAAGGAGCAGCAGCTGTTCCTGATGATGGCCAAGGACGTGCTCGAGGCCCTGCCCGACACCAATTTCATGATAGTCGGCCTCAAGGACGAGCGCATCCGGGCCTTCGCCAGGGCGCTCGGCATCAGCCACAAGGTGGATATCCTCTGGGAGCGCGCGGACATGCCGGAGATCATGGCCATGATGCATATCTACGCCAAGACCTCGCGCCGCGAGGGGATGTCGATGTCGCTGATAGAGGCCCAGGCTTCCGGGGTGGCCTGCGTAGTCCCGCGGCTGCGGGGCCTGAGCGATTTTACCGTGCACGACTGCAACGGCCTCATAGTGCAGCCGGATAACGTGGCCGCCTGCGCCGAGGCCGTGATCCGCCTGATCAACAACCCCGGCATGTGCCACAGTCTGGCCAAGATGGCCTTCGATTACGTCAATAACAACATGTCCGTCCCGGTCACAGCGAACCTGCTGCTGCGCCTGTACGAGGACGCCCTGCAGAAATAGCGCGCCAGCACGCACGAAAAAACCCGGAGCTCTCTCCGGGTTTTTCTTTTTGCGGGGCGGGTCTAAAACTCGCTCCAGAACCTGCCCTTGGGGTCCCTGTGGGAACAGTCTATGAAGACCTGGCCGAAATCCGGATCTGCGGGGGCGTTGACGTAGGCCCAGCCGCCGGTGTCCGTCACGGCCCGGGAGGGCACGTCCCGCACCCTGGCCGAGCGCAGGTGCCAGGGCAGTTTGAGAGTGGGCGCCTCCTCCAGCTTGCCGGCCCCGATCACGTCCGCGAAAGCGGCCGGCGGCGTCTTCCCCTCCATGGCGTACAGGGCCAGCGACATCCGCAGGCCGGAAAGTTTGCGGATGGCTTCCTGCGGGTCCATGCCCGACGAAAAGTCCGTCAGCCAGGCCGCGGCCAGGACCAGGGCCGCCGCCGCGGCCGCAAAAGCGAATTTTCTCTTCATAAAAGTGAATCCTCCGCAGAACGGGCGTCCGTTTATTTTGGTAGAATTAGGATATAAAGTTTTTACGAACTTCACAAAGGGGAATCCCACACATGAAAATACTTTGTCTGAACTGCGGCAGCTCGTCCGTGAAATATCTGCTTTTCGACTGGCAGGCCAAGACCACGGTGGCCTCCGGCCTCGTCGAGCGCGTCGGCATAGGCGGCTCGTTCATCAACATCGAGGCGCCCGGCCGCGAGAAGGTGACCGTGAACCAGGATTGCCCCACCCATAAGGACGCCATCCAGCTGGTCATCAACACGCTGACCCACAAGGAGCACGGCGTCATAGACAGCCTCGCCGGGATCACCGCCGTGGGCCACCGCGTCGTGCACGGCGGCGAAAAGTTCGTGAAGTCCGTCATCATCGACGACAAGGTCGTTGAAACCTTCCGCGAACTCTCCTCGCTGGCCCCGCTCCACAATCCCCCGAACATTCAGGGCATCGAGGCCGCCCGCGCGCTGATGCCCAAGATCCCGCACATGGCCATCATGGACACCGCCTGGCACCAGACCATGCCCGAGGCCTCCTATATGTACGCGCTGCCCCGCGCCTGGTATGAAAAATACGGCATCCGCCGCTACGGCTTCCACGGCACGTCCTTTCTTTATAACGCCAAGCGCGCCGCGGTGCTGCTGGGCAAGGACCCTTTCAAGACCAACCTGGTGATCTGTCACATAGGCAACGGCGCTTCGGTGAACGCGGTCCGCAACGGCCTTTCCTACGACACCAGCATGGGTTTCACGCCGCTCGAGGGCCTGGTGATGGGCACCCGCGCCGGCGACCACGACCCGGCCATTCCCCTCTACGTGATGGCGCGCGAGAGCATGAATCCCGGCGAGATGGACGCCATCCTCAATAAGAAGTCCGGCAAGTTGGGGATCACCGGCAAGTACAGCGACGCCCGCGACGTGGAGGTGGCCGCCGAACAGGGCGACGCCCGCGCCAAGCTCGCGCTGGACATGGAGTCCAACCGCATCCGCAAGTACATCGGCGCCTACGCGGCCGCCGTGGGCGGCATAGACGCCGTGGTATTCACCGCCGGCGTCGGCGAGATGGGCCCTATCACCCGCGCGGCCTCCCTGGCCGGCCTCGAGTTCATGGGCGTGAAACTGGATAAGGAGCATAACGAAATCTCCAAGACCCGCAACGCCGAAACCGAGATCTCGTGCAAGACCTCCAAGGTGAAGGTGTTCGTGATCCCCACCGACGAAGAACGGGTTTTCGTGGAGGACGTGGTGGGTCTCATGAACGGCTCCTACGACATCCACACCCGGTTCGACTACACCTTCCAGCACCCCGGCTACCAGAACAAACTGCGCGACGACGCTTTCGCCAAGCAGTGCCTGAAGAAGCCGGAATTGAAGAAGGTCGCGGTTCCCGCGCTGCACGCCGCCAAGGCCTGAGCGCGCCCAGCCGCTAAAAAGAAGCCGCCCGCGAGCAGGGGCGGCTTCTTCATTTTAGGGCCCCCGCGGGGCTTAAATTTGTTAGAATTTGCCTATGAAGCTCCGCAACATACTTTTTCTCGGGCTGCCCGCTATAGTGTTGTGGGTGGCTGGCATCTTCGTGCTCGGCATCTTCCTTATCAAGTGGTTCTGGATGTGGACCATCCCGGCACTTTTTCCGAAGGCCGTGGATGCAGGCTATGTGGCCGGGGTGATCTCCTGGTGGACCGCGCTCAAATTGTCGGTGCTGGTGGCCCTGCTGGCCGCCATCACCAATATCTCCAAAAGTTAGACCTAAAAAGGGTTAGGGGTGAAAAAAACATATCTTTTCCCGGTACTGCTGGCGGTTCTTGCCGCCTGCGCCCGCCCCGCTGCCGACGACGCCAGGACCCTGGTGGTCTGGGAGCAGGAAGACGCCCAGGTCGCGCCCTACATAGATTCAGTTTTCGAGGCTTTCAAGAAGCTGCCGGAGAATGCCGGCGTGGAGATAGTCCGCACGCACTACCAGCCCGAGGACCTGCGCCAGCAGTTCCAGGCCGCGTCCCTGGCCGGCGTCCCCCCCGACCTCCTGCTCGGCCCCTCCGATACCGCCGGCCTCTACGCCGTTTCCGGGTTCATAATCCCGCTCGAGGGACTGTTCGATTTTTCCAAATTCAACGCGCCGGTGGTGGAAGCCATCAGCCTGGACGGGCACGTCTGGGGCGTTCCGGTCTCCAACGGCAACCACCTGCTGATGTTCTACAACAAGAAGTTCGTGAAGGCCGCTCCCAGGACCACCGACGAACTGTTCGCCTTCTGCGGCGGCGAGGCCAGGAAATACAAGCTTTCCAGCTGCGTGGCCTTCGACATGGGCGAGCCTTTCTGGCTGATGCCCTGGCTGGGCGCTTTCGGCGGCTGGCCCATGGAGGGCAAGACCCCCACGCTCGACACCAAGCCGATGCGCGATACCCTGGCTTTCTACCTGGACCTGAAGTACGACAGGAAGTTCGTGCCGATGGAATGCGACTACAACTGCATGGACTCGCTGTTCAAGGAGAACAAGGCCGCGTTCATCATCAACGGCGACTGGGCCATCTCCGGCTACCAGAAGCACTTCGGCAAGGATTTCGGCCTGGCCGTGATCCCGCAGCTCTCGGCGACCGGCCGCTGGCCTTCGCCGATGGTGAGCGGCAAGTATTTCACCGTGAGCTCCGGCCTGAAGCCGGAGAAACTGGCCCTCGCCAAGCGCCTGGTGGAATTCTACACCTCCCGCGAGAATCAGGTGAAGCAGTATAAGGAGCTCACCCGCCTGCCGGCCCTTAAGGCCGCCGGCCGGGCCCCCGAGATAACTTCCGACGACATTTCCCGCATCTCGCTGGAACAGATCCTGAAAGGGCGCCCTATGCCCATGTCCACGGAGATGCGGGCCGTCTGGGACTCCGCCCGCAATTACATGGGGCTGGCCACCACTAAGAAGCTGAGCATAGAAGACGCCGTGAAACGCATGCAGGCCAACACCGACAATAAGATAGCCGAGATGAACAGGTAAAGGCATGGACATCCTCAGATCCATCTACGAAGTAACCGGGTTCATAGTCCTGATCGCCCTCGGCGTGGCGGCGCTGGAAGGCTACTTCTACTACCATTTCAAGTTCCATGACCGCTCCTGGTTCTTCCCCGCGGCCCTGCTGGCTTTTCCAGCTCTGGCCCTTGCCGTCTCCGCGGCGGTGACCGGAGGTTTCCAGCCGCGCCTCTGGTCCTGGTTCCTGATGGCCGAACTCCTGGTCCTGGCGGGTTTCAAGTACGCGGTCAAAGGCCGCCACACCGTGCCGTACCTGCTGCTGGCCCCGGCGTTCGTCGGCCTGGCCCTGCTGCTGGTCTACCCTTTCGTCTTCGAGGTTTACCTTTCCTTCCACGACCTGAAACTCACCACCATCATGATGTGGAAGAACACCGGGAAGATCCCCTTCGCCGGACTGGACCAGTACGTGAAGGTCTTCACCACGTCCCCCCTCTCCGAGGTCTCTTTCTGGGCCCTGCTCGGCCGGACGCTGCTGTGGACCTTCTCCAACGTTTTCTTTCACGTCGCCGGCGGTTTCGCGCTGGCATTGCTCCTCAATAACGCCATCCGCTTCAAGGGCTTCTACCGCACCCTGCTGGTGATCCCGTGGGCCATGCCCCAGGTAGTGGCGGTGCTCGCCATGCGCGGCGAGTTCCACTCCCAGAACGGCTTCGTCAACATCATCCTCTCAAAGCTGACCGCGGCCTTCCCGTTCCTGGCCTCCATGGGCATAGGGCCGGTGCAGTGGCTCAGCGACTATCCGCTCCTGACCTGCACCATCATCAACGTCTGGCTGGGCATCCCGTTCATGATGGTGGTCATCCTGGGCGGCCTGCAGAGCATCTCCAGCTCATATTACGACGCTGCCGACATAGACGGCGCCTCCTATTTCCAGAAGCTGCGCTTTATCACCCTGCCGCTGATCAAGCCGGTGCTGATGCCGGCCGTAACGCTGGGCACCGTGTGGACCTTCAACAACATCAACGTCATTTATCTGGTGACCGGCCAGGCCGGCGGTACCGAGCAGGCCGACATTTTGGTGTCCGCGCTCTACAAGGCGGCCTTCACCTACAACCGCTACAGCTATTCCGCGGCCTTCGCCATAGTGGTGTTCGCCCTGCTGTTCTTCATCTCGGTCACTTACCTGCACGGCTTCGACGCCGCCAAGGAAGAAAGGTAATATGAGCGAAAAAGACGCGATAGAGAGGCGCCGGACGGTTAAATACCTGCTGATCCACGCCGTGATCATCCTGGCGGCGGCCATCTGCGTTTATCCGCTGCTGCGGATCTTTTCCGTGTCCCTGCGACCCGGCGACAAACTGTTCTCCACGGACCTGTCCCTGATCCCCGACGGGGCCACCTTCAAGGCCTATGCCAGCCTGCTCAAGGACACCATGTTCCTGCGCTGGCTGTGGAACTCCCTGCTCATCACCCTGGCCACTTCGTTCATAGGCGTCTCGCTGGCTTCCACGGCCGCCTACGCCTTCTCCCGCTTCCGTTTCCCCGGCAAGAAGGCCGGGCTGATCCTGCTGCTGTCGAGCCAGATGATCCCCGCCGGCATGCTCATCCTGCCGCTGTTTTTGATGATCATGAAGCTCAAGCTCATGAACACCTACCTGGGCATGATCATCGCCTACTCGGTCTCGTCGCTGCCGTTCAGCATCTGGATCCTGAAGGGTTATTACGACACCATCCCGCGCTCCCTCGAAGAGGCCGCCCTGGTGGACGGCACCAGCCAGGTGGGCGCGTTCTGGCGCATCATCCTGCCCCTGTCCACGCCGGCGCTCAGCATCGCCTTCCTGTTCAATTTCACCACCGCCTGGAACGAGTACCTGGTGGCGCGGGTGGTGCTGTTCAGCTCCAAGCAGTACACCTGGACCCTCGGCCTGTTCGAGCTGCAGGGCCAGTACATAACGCAATGGGGCATGTTCGCGGCCGGCTCCATGCTGGTGACGATCCCGGTGCTGGCCGTGTTCCTGTATTCCTCCAAGTGGCTCATCTCCGGGCTGACGCTCGGCAGCGTGAAAGGATAACCTATGGCTTCGGTGCAATTCAAAGGCATAGTCAAGAAATTCAAGGATAACCTGGTGCTCAACGGCGTGGACGTGGACATCAAGGACCACGAGTTCGTCGTTATCGTCGGGCCTTCCGGCTGCGGCAAGACCACCCTGCTGCGCATGCTCGCGGGCCTGGAGGACATAACCGGCGGCGACATCCTCATAGACGGCCTGCGCGTGAACGAACTGCATCCTTCCAAGCGCCAGATCGCCATGGTGTTCCAGGACTACGCCCTCTACCCCCACATGACCGTGGAGGAGAACATGAGCTTCGCCCTGCGCCTGCGCAAGACCGACAAGGCTGAGATCGGCGCGCGCGTGGACGAGGCGGCCAATATCCTGCAGTTGCAGAAGTTCCTCAAGCGCATGCCCAAGCAGCTTTCCGGCGGCCAGCGCCAGCGCGTGGCCATAGGCCGCGCCATCGTGCGCAAGCCCAAGGTGTTCCTCTTCGACGAGCCCCTCTCCAACCTGGACGCCAAGCTGCGCGAGGAGATGCGCGTGGAGATAGCCAAGCTTTACCAGCGCCTCAACGCCACCATCATCTACGTCACGCACGACCAGGTGGAGGCCATGACCCTGGCCGGCCGCATAGTCATCATGAACCACGGCATAATCCAGCAGGTCGGCTCGCCCATAGAAGTCTACCGCAAGCCCGCCAACCTGTTCGTGGCCGGCTTCATAGGCAGCCCCACCATGAACTTCATGCACGGCAAGTTGGCGCTGGACGGCGAGCATCTGCGCTTTTCCAGCGGCGACATCAAGCTCACCATCCCCCCCTACCTGCTGCACGACCCGAAGAAACACGACGGCCGCGAGGTTACGGTGGGCGTGCGCCCGGACGACGTGCTGGTGGGCCGCACCGCCGACGGCTGCTCCGACAAGGTGGACGGCGTGCTGGAGGTCTGCGAGCTGCTGGGCCACCGGGAGAACCTCTATATAAAGGTGGGCGAAACCCGCCTGCTGGCCACGGTGGAGGCCTTCTTTGACCGCAGTCCCGGCAGCGCCGTGCAGGTCTGCTTCAACTACAAGAACATGCACGTGTTCGACAAGGTCACCGAAAAGCGCATAAGCGAGTAGATCATTGAGCGCCCAGCCGAGTTTAGGTATAATTAGTTCGTAAGATTTTGGAAGTAAATATACGGAGGTATTAACATGAAAGCTGCTATAGACGCCGGTTCCTGCATAGGCTGCGGTCTCTGCGCCAATGATTGCCCCGAAGTTTTCGAGATGAACGCCGACAAGGCCATAGTGAAAGGCCCCGTGCCGGCCGGCAAAGAGGACGCCTGCAAGAACGCGGCGGCCAACTGCCCCGTGCAGTGCATCAAGGTTGAATAACCTTTAGAGCCGTAAAAAAAGAACAGCCCGCAGAAAGCGGGCTGTTTTTTTATGCCGTGCCGGGGCCCTAGACCGGTTTTTCCTTGCCTTTGAGCTTCAGGAAAGGAATGATCAGCATGCCGGGGATGGTGGCGATACAGACTATTATGAAGAACTTGGGATAGCCCACCAGGTCCTGCAGCTTGCCGCTGATGAAGCCGGGGAGCATCATGCCCAGGGCCATGATGCCGGTGGAAATGGCGAAATGGGCCGTCTTGTACTTCTCGCCGGTCAGCGTTATCATGAAGAACATGAAAGCCGTGGTGCCCAGGCCGTAACCGAACTGCTCCGCCGCCACCAGGCCGTATATGAAGTTAGTCGGGAGGGCTTGGTGGTAGGACATGTATACGTAGACCAGGTCCGGGGCGTTGAGCATGAAGGCCAGCGGCCAGATGGTGCGGCGCAGGCCGTACTTGGAGATTATCCAGCCGCCCAGCAGGCCGCCAACGATGAGCGAAGCCAGGCCTATGGTGCCGTAAGCCACGCCAACCTGAGAAGTTGTCAGGGCCATGCCGCCGGCCTCGGCGGTGTCGAGCAGGAACGGCGCGGCCAGCTTCAGCAGCATCGCCTCGCCGAATCTGTAGGTGAGGATAAAGGCCAGGCCTATCCCCACATTCTCCAGTTTGAAATAAGCGCGGAAGATCTCTCCGAACTCGGCCAGCTGGCTGGCCTTGGCCTGGTCGGGCTTGTCCACGGCGGGGTAGGGCAGCCAGACGCGGTGGTAGACGAACAGCAGGCCCATGATGGCCGCGGCCAGGAGCAGCACCGTGGTCCAGCTGTTCTGGATATTGCCGGTATTGGTCTCAATGCGGCCGGCCAGCATCACCAGAACTCCGGAGCTGAACAGCATGGCCAGGCGGTAGCAGAAGGCGCGGATGCCGACGAAGAAGGCCTGGCGCTTGTCGTCCATGGACAGCATGTAGAAGCCGTCCACGGCGATATCGTGCGTGGCTGAGAGGAAGGCTATGCCCATGAAGCAGGCCATGGACACGTACAGGAACAGCGGGGTCTTGAGGGAAAGGGCGGCGGTGGCTATCGCCACGGCCATCAGCGCCTGGGTCCAGGCTATCCAGTTGCGCTTGGTGGAGTACATGTCTATCAGCGGGCCCCAGAGCATTTTGATGACCCAGGGCAGGTACAGCCAGCTGGTCCAGAAAGCGATGAGCGTATTGGACACGCCCATCTTCTTGTAGATGATGACGGCCAGCGAGTTCACTATCATGTACGGCAGGCCTTCGGCGAAATAGGTGGTGGGCACGTAGGCCCAGGGGCTGCGGTTCTCTGCTTTGGTTATCATGTTCTCTCCGTTGCGGCGCTTCTTAACAGTTAAATCATAGTAAATTCCGCCGGCCAACTGAAGCCGCCCCCTATTTTGATAAAATTATCCTATGGACCTGCTCTCCGCGCTCTTCTCCCCCCAATCCGTGGCCTGGTCGGTGTTCGTCATCATGCTGGTGGCCGCCGGCGGCCTGGCGATAGGCAATGTAAAGCTCTTGGGCATAAACCTCGGGATAGCCGGGGTGCTGTTCTCGGGCATCCTCTTCGGCCATTTCGGCCTGGAGATAGACCATGGCACGCTGGAGTTCCTGCGGGACTTCGGCCTCATTCTTTTCGTCTATTCCATCGGCACCCAGGTGGGGCCGGGCTTCTTCTCCTCCTTCAAGAAGCAGGGCATACAGCTTAACCTGATGGCCGCGGCCGTGGTGCTGGGCGGCATAGGCGTCACGCTGGCCGTGGCGCGGCTGGCCGGCCTGGACGTGGCTACCGCCGTGGGCATGTACGCCGGCGCGGTCACCAATACCCCTTCGCTCGCCGCGGCGCAGCAGACGCTGGGCGCGGTGAGCCCCGAGGCCGCCAACAGCGCCTCCGTGGGCTACGCCCTGGCCTACCCGGGCGCCATCCTGGGCGTGATCCTGACCATGGTGCTCATCCGGCGGCTCTTCCGCGCCCAGGCCGAGAAGGACCTGCTGGAAGTGCACGCGGAAAAAATGGCGTCCTCGCTCATAAACGCGAGCATCACCGTGGAGAACAGGAACCTCGAAGGCCTGAAGATCAGGGAGATCCCCGCCCTTAACGAGTTGGGGGTGGTCGTTTCCCGGGTGTATCACGCGGGGCAGCTGGGCGTGGCCCACGACGACACCGTAGTCCATACCGGCGACATCCTGCTGGCCGTCGGCTCCGAAGAGCACGTCAAGAAGTTTACCCTGGTGGTGGGCTCACGGAGCGAAACGGACCTGAAGAAGCTGCCCAGCCGCATCCTCCATTCCCGCGTGATAGTGACCCACAAAGAGGTGATAGGCAAGACGCTGGAAGAAATAGGGCTGGAGTCCCAGTACGACGTGGTGGCTACCCGCGTGGCCCGCGCCGACGTGGAATTCCTGGTCTCGGATTCCTACGTGCTGCAGTTCGCCGACAACCTGGTGATAGTGGGCGAGGAGGCCGCCGTGGCCAAGGCCGCGGCCCTGCTCGGCAATTCGCCCAAGGACCTCAACCACCCGCAGCTTATCCCCGCTTTCATCGGCATCGCCGCCGGGGTGTTCCTGGGGTCCATCCCCATCTCCATCCCCGGTCTGGGAGCCCCGGTGAAGCTGGGCCTGGCCGGCGGCCCCCTCATAATGGCCATCGTGCTCAGCTATATCCAGCACATAGGCCCGCTGAACTGGTACCTGCCCCCGGCGGGCAACCTGATGCTGCGCGAGCTGGGCATCACGCTGTTCCTCGCCTGCGTGGGCCTGAAGGCCGGCGGCCGGTTCTTCGAGACGCTGCTTAACGGCAACGGCGCGACCATAGTCCTGCTCTCTTTCCTCATTACCGTGCTGCCCATCATCATTATAGGCGTCTTCGCCAAGGCTAAATTGAAATTGAACTATATGTCGCTGTGCGGCGCGCTGGCCGGATCCATGACCGATCCCCCCGCGCTGGCTTTCTCCAACGCCATGAGCCCGTCCAATCTGTCGGCCATGAGCTACGCCACGGTGTACCCGCTGGTGATGATCCTGCGCGTCATCTCCGCCCAGGTGATGGTGCTGCTCTTTTTAAGATGACCATAATAATCGCCAACCTCGCCTTGGTGCTGGCCGCCGGCTGGCTGTTCCGGCGCTTCAATATCGTCGGGGAAGGGTCCGAGAAGGCTTTTAACCAGTACCTTTACTATCTCGCCCTGCCGGCTCTAATAATCGTTAAGATCGCGGATACGCCTCTGGCCGGCCTGGGCTGGCGCTTCCTGGCCGTTAACACGCTGCCGCTGGCGGCCCTGATGGGCGTGGCCTGGGGGCTCTGGAAGGCCGGAAAGATAGACTGGAGGCTGGCGCGCCTGCTTATAATCGTCTCCGCCCTCGGCAATACCGTTTACCTGGGCTTCCCGGTGGCTGCCATGCGTTTAGGCGAAGAGGCCATCGGCTACGCCGCCATCGCTTCGTCGGTGCACAATGTTCTTATCTTTACTTTTGGCTTTTTGCTGATGACTTCCGTCTGTGAGCGGGACTGCCCTCCGGCGCGGTTCGTGCGGCTGATAGGGCGCAGCGTGGTGCTATGGGCTTCGCTGGCTGGCCTGGTAATGGCCTGGTGGGGCCTGCAACTGCCTGAGCTGCTGCACCGGGTGCTGTCGGACATCGGCAAGACTACGCTGCCTCTTTCGCTGTTCACGCTGGGGGTGGGGCTGTACGGCAAGAAGATTGCGCATAACCTGCCGCGCATCGCGCTGGTGAGCGGGTTGAAGCTGCTGCTGCTACCGTTCTTTTACCTGCTCGCGGCGCTGGCTTTCGGGTATACGGGGTTCGTGTCCCGGGTGGTTTTTATCGAGATGGTGATGCCGGTGGCGGTGATGAACTATATTGTGGCGCGTGAGTTCGATTTCGACGAGGACCTGGTGGGGCAGAGCATCCTGCTCTCCACGCTGGCGTTCTTCCCCCTTCTCTACCTCTACGACTGGGCCATGCTCCGGTTCCTCTAAATAGCGGCAGGCCTGCGAGTCCGCTGGCGGCGAGGGTATGCC
>Ga0209211_10001720_pt1 | contig 40218 bp, 42 predicted proteins | sample RifGroA2_FD_183992 | JGI IMG/M metagenome (GOLD analysis project Ga0209211, IMG submission 183992) | Groundwater microbial communities from Rifle, Colorado, USA - Groundwater A2 (SPAdes) (version 2) | ecosystem: Environmental > Aquatic > Deep subsurface > Groundwater | place: Rifle, Colorado...
GCAATTTACTTAAATATTTATCAATATCTTTTTGTGATGAAAGAAGATACGAAAAAACAAGTCCGGTTGAGTCTTGAATGTGGACTAGAGTTGTTGAATGCAAATATTTTTTTCGAACCTCTTCTCCGGTTCCCCAATCAGTTGATCCGGCATAAAATTTGAGTTTTTTTTCCGATGATGTTAAAGATTGCGACTGCTCAAACTGAGTTATTGGTTCTTCGAGATAAATGTCATTTCCGTATTTATCTTTTTGTCCCGTTTTTTTATTTTCAGTTAAAACGCTCTCCTCTTTTATTAATCCGAATGGCTTTTCTAGATTGATTGTTTTTGGATGTTCAGTATCAAGGGTCACAGTTTTTACAATTTTACTTTTATCAATGTACATGTAAGGACTATCCCAATCGGATTCCGGGTAATTGATTGCTTTATTTTCAGGATCATCCAAATAAAAAGACTCATAATTCTTTGTTGCTAAAACAAACTGAAGACTGGGGCCCGGTCCTTCCGATGGTCTGATGGCCAGGATACGAGTATAATCCTTAAACTCTCCGCGAGTAAACATGCCCGCTTCGAAGTAAACAATATAATCGGGAATACCATTTTCCTTATCGGTGTCTGATATTTTAAAAAGTCCAAGATCTTTAGAAATTTTTTTTACACTGCCGGAAAAAAGAGGAGCTAGAGTTTCTTTTTCTGACGGCTGAGGCGAAGCATTTATTTTTTTAGTTATTGGCGGAGAAATAGGGACTGACTTTGAAAACGATTTTGTTCCCAGGTAATAAGCGCCCCCGGCAATACCAGTGATTACAAGCACAGACACAATAATAATTATCCAACTAAATCCTTTCTTAACCATAATGTAATTATAATACTAAATACATTTACCTAAATACAACTTCTTTTGTAGAATTAAGTAATTAATTATGAATATTCCTGAAATTTTTAAATACAATAGCCTAATATCAGTTGCGTTATTTTCTATCATCTCCCTATCATTAATTAAGAGGACGAAAGATTTTTCTTTTTTCAAGCATACCATTTCAAAATCAATCTTGTTTCTTAAACATCCTATTCATACTTTAATATTCAGATTAAATTTTTTAATTAAAGCATTACTTGATCTTGGATTCGCGTGGTATATTTCTGATTATTTTAAAGTAAGTCCACTTTCTCCTATTTTTATATCAATTTCCTTATCAGCATTGTTATTTGGATCATTATCATATTATATTGAAGGAAGGTATTCAACCATTCATAAAATAATTACCTATAGCTCTGGAATATTTTGGTCAATCGGAATGTTCTATATCGGTCAATTAACCGGAAATAATTTTTTTATTCATCTAACAAATATTGCCATTTTAGCTCCATTGATTTTGACTTTTAGTTATTTGTTTGTTAAAAAAACGAATATTTTTGTTCAGGCGCTTTGTATGTCTGTATATTATGTCTGGTTTTTGATATTAGTTTTTGGATTTTTATGAAATTTTGTCATTTGATTAATCAACTAGTCAAAATGTACAATCGATTAATCGATTGTACAAATAAATCTAATCTGGAGTTGTTAAGTAGATATATTCTGTTATACTTAACGCAGATTGTAAGGTCCGCTTTTAGATATTAAATTTAAGTTCTTCTTCATACACTTTTAGAAGAGCTTGCCGCTCTTACATCCAGTTAATAATTTCTCTTTTTATTTTATGTATACAAAAAATTTCAGGACACCATATCGTGGCAGCCGTTTTTCCCATTCAAATGGTTCATCTAGATTTTCTAGGTTTAGTCGTGGTCGTGGCGGAAAAACAGGTAACATTAACGATTTTATTCGCAAGGCTCAGGTCAAAACCACCGATATTTCTTCTGCTCCAGTTGAAGAAGTATTATTTTCCAGTCTTAGTTTACCGGAAACAATAAAGGCAACAATTATTCGCCATGGTTATACGACGTTAACTCCAATTCAGGTAAAAGGAATTCCTGCTATTCGTGAAGGAGCCGATGTCATCGGAATTGCTAATACCGGAACGGGAAAAACTGCTGCATTTTTAATTCCACTGGTAGAAAAAATTTTAAAAGATTTTCAATATAAAGCTTTGATTATCAGTCCGACACGCGAACTGGCTTTGCAGACAAGAGACGAACTGCGAAAATTTACCGGAAACATGCCGGTTTATAGCGCGTTTTGTATTGGACAGTCATCAATAAGAGATCAGATTTATGAAATAAGACGCAGTCCACACGTAGTTGTTGGAACTCCCGGACGACTTAAAGATTTGATCAATCGTGGTGTTTTAAAATTAGAAACCTTTAAGATGATTATTCTTGATGAAGTTGATCAGATGCTTGACATGGGATTTATCCATGACATCAAAGAAATTATTTCCCATCTTCCCCGTGAACGCCAGTCGCTATTTTTTTCCGCAACAGTTTCTCCTACGATCACTAAATTAATTGAATCATTTGTCAGAAATCCGGTAACGATTTCCGTAAAAACTGGCGAAACTTTAGCCAATATCAAACAAGAAGTTTTGAGACTTGATCGAGCGGCATCAAAAATTGACAAACTCGCTTTACTTTTAAGTAAAGAAGAATTTAAAAAAGTTTTGATTTTTGGAAGGACTAAACACGGAGTGGAAAAAATTTCCCGGAATCTTTTCCAAAAGGGATTTAAGGTTACCTCTATTCATGGAGATAAAGCTCAGTTTCAACGTCAACAAGCAATTAGAATGTTTAAAGAAGACGTCGTCTCAATAATGGTCGCCACCGATGTGGCTGCCCGTGGACTGGACATCGCCAATGTTTCACACGTCATTAACTATGATGTTCCCCAGACATATGAAGATTATATTCATCGAATAGGACGAACTGGCCGATGCAACTTAAGTGGTGTCGCCCTTACTCTCGTACAAGAATAATGTATCCAAGTTTGATATTTTGATATAATGTTTCTCTAATGGACAAAAAGTTATTAGAAAAACTTGGGGTAAAAATCGGACATTTTACTGACAGTAAAAATCTTACTGGGACAACCGTATTTATTGCCGAAAAAGGGGCGGAAATCGGGATTGAAATCCGTGGTTCTTGGCCGGGTTTTATCAGTGCTCCTTACTTTGGTCCCAAGTCTTCCGCCACCTCTACTAATTCCATTATTTTATCCGGTGGCAGTACTCATGGAATGTTAGAATCAGTTTCTGGCGTCTTTCAATATTTAGAAGAAAAAGGAATAGGTATACCTTCCCGATCCGGTTCTATCCCCTACATCACAGCGTCAGTAATTTATGATTTATCGGTTATAATGGGCAAAAAAAAGCCAACGAAAAAAGACGGTTATAACGCCGCTAAAAACGCCAGTTATTCAAATTTATCTCAGGGAAATGTTGGAGTCGGGACAGGGGCAACAACGGGCAAATGGTTCAAAGGAAAATTTTATAAAGGTGGTTTTGGCATGGCAGTTACCGAACTTCCCGATGATATTTTAGTAGGAGCTTTTGTTGTTACTAACTCAGTTGGTGATGTGGTTAATCCCAACAATAATAAATTTTATTCTGATTCTGGCGATTTTGACTTAGATAAAAAAAATATTAACAAAAGGAAAGATAATTTACTCGGACTAATTGATATGGCACCAATGAATACAACACTGGCTGTTATTGCAACAAACGCGGCAATAAATAATTTTCAACTGATGAAAATAGCTGAACTCGCTCACGACGGCATGGCCCGGGCAATTATGCCGGTTCATACGATGATGGACGGCGATATTGTCTTTGCCATTTCTTCTTATGACGGTGAAAGAAAAGATATTTCCTACATGAATCCACTAACTCAGGTTGACATGATTGGTCTGGGAGCGGCCGATGCCTTAATGAAAGCGATAAAAAACAGTATTGTTAACGCAAAAAATATTGATAAGTAGTATACTTTGTCTTGACGTGAAAAATCAATATGTAATCCGTCAGATGACGAAATCCGATCTTGATCTGGCCATCTCTTGGGCAGCGACTGAAGGTTGGAATCCCGGACTTCATGACTGCGACGTTTTTTACAATACCGATCCTCAGGGATTTTTCATGGGTTTTTTGGATGGCAAACCAATTTCCTGCATCTCAGCCGTTTCTTATGGTAAAGATTTTGGCTTCATCGGTTTTTATATTGTTCACGAAAAATACAGAAATATGGGTTATGGAATAAAAATCTGGAATAAAGCAATTAATTATTTAAAAAATAAAAATATTGGAATAGATGGTGTTGTTACCCAACAGGAAAATTATAAAAAATCCGGATTTAAATTAATTTATCGTAATATACGTTATCAGGGAGTTTGTAAGGAATATAAAATGAATAACATCAGTTTTGTTAAATATAAATATATTATCGTTTGATCAGATTGTTAAATATGACAGTAATTTTTTTCCTGTTCCCCGTCCACAATTTCTCAAATACTGGATAAAGGAACCGGAAAGTTTAGCGATAGCAATATTAAAAAATGAAAATATCATAGGATATGGAATGATACGTAAATCTAATACTGACTACAGAATCGGTCCTCTATTTTCCGATAATAAAATAATTGCTGAAAATATTTTCAAAAAATTAAATAATTTTGCCGTTGGATCTCAGGTTTTTCTTGATGTCCCTGATGTAAATAAAGAGGCACTTGAACTGGCTAATAAATATAATATGAAGCCGATGTTTGAAACTGCTAGAATGTATACCAAAAAACCACCGATTATAAATTTAAATAAAGTGTTTGGCGTGACCACTTTTGAACTCGGATAAAAAAATATGGAAAAAAACAAAAGCCTGTTTAATACAGTTACGCAAGTTGCTATTCCGGTTTTGACAGTAGGGACACAGATTGCCATTGCCTTAAAATATCCACAATGGGGATTAGTGATAAATTTGATTGCTCAACCTTTTTGGTTATACTCGGCCTGGAAATCTTATAAAAAAGCAGGTCAAATTGGATTGTTTATTACAACTGTTCTGGTTACAATCGTCATTTCACTGGGAATAGTAAATTATTTTTTTCGTTAATTAACTCATGAATAAAAAGAGAGCAGAGACAACTTTATTTTTAATAGAGTTTTTGGATGGAAAAATTTCAACTGGAGATAGCGACAAACTTGATGTAGATCTCGATTTTAAGAGAATTGCCGGAGTCAAAGAAGGGCTTAATCAATACTACGAAATAGAGAAAACTACTGATCCATTTTCATTTAATACAGGACGCGTAATGGCAAAAATTGGAATCAATGCCAGAGAAAAAGAACCGACCAAAATGGGATGCAGTTTTATAGTTCTTGATAATAAACCTCATTTGACTGAAAAAGGAATTGAATATTTAGCAAAATGGGTAAAGGTTCTTTATCTTGTAACTACCAATAAAGAACATCCGGCATTTAAACTAAAATCGAAATTTAACAATATTGAAATTATTTTTTATGAAATGAAAATTGACCTTTACGATTTACTTTGTAAAATGAAAATAAAATATGGAGCAAAAAAAATTACAATTCAGTCAGGAGAAACTATCAATTCTAGTTGGATTAGAGAGGGATTAATCGATCATGTCTCGATTGTCATTGCTCCTTGCTTGATAGGAGGAAAAGCCACCCAATCATTTGTTGGCGGTGAATCATTACATGACGAAGAAGATTTAAAGAAAATAAAATCTCTTAAACTACTTAAATGCGAGATTTTGAAAGATTCATATATCCATCTTTTTTACGATTTGATAAAAGAAACAAAGATTGATAAAAAATAAATTATTTGGCAATATTCGGCAATATTTGGTAATATTAGGCAATATGGTTATCCCACCAAAATACACTATTACTCCTGAGATGATTGAACTTTTGGGAAAAATCGAAGCAAACAGACAATATTTTAAATCATTAAACGTTTCTCCAATTATAAATCAAAAAATTCAACGAATCAGTTTGTTAAAAAGTTCTTTCTTTTCAGCTAAGATTGAAGGGAACCCCCTATCACTTGATGACTATAAACAATCGCCTGATAAAATTAAAAAACTGGAAATTTCGAATATCTTAAAATCCATTAATTATATTTCCAAACAAAAAATAAGCATCATTAATATTTCTTTAATTAAAAATATTCATAAATTAGTAATGAATGATGTTCATTATCAAGCTGGAAAGCTTCGACGAGAAATGAGTGCGATTTTTAATCAATCTGGAGTGGCTGTCTACGTCTGTCCACCTCCAGAACAGATTGTGCAATCGATTAATCGATTAGACAGTTATATAAATTCAGAAAAAGAAAAATTTCCTCTTATTAAAGCCTTTATTAGTCATTTAATGTTTGAAAAAATTCATCCATTTTTAGATGGTAATGGAAGAGTTGGAAGGTTGATGATCTATGTAATATGCAAAAAAAGTAACTATGAATTTTTTCCTAATGTTTCTTTTGAAGAATATCTAAATGAAAATAAAAATGATTATTATTATCATCTTGATACTGGCTTAACCCATACTAATGATTATTTATTATTTATGCTTAAAGCATTTTATTTTCAGACGGAAAAATTAAAGAAAGAATTAGAAAAAGAGATTAATAAAAAGACAGAATTATTCCTTCCACCTCGTCAAGAGGAAATATTACAAATAATTAAAGATCATAGAATGATTTCTTTGGATTTTATAAAACGTCGGTTTTTGAAGGTGCCGAGTCGGACTTTACGATATGATCTAAAAAAACTTTGTGATAAAGATTTAGTTATGAAAATTGGACAGACAAGAGGAGTCTATTATAGAATTATCTAACAATATGAAAGATGTGAAGATTGGTGAAAGTTGGAAGAAGGTTTTGAAGACGGAGTTTGAAAAAGCTTATTGGGAAGAATTGACGGATTTTGTTCGCAGTCAATATTTGACTGATAGAGTTTTTCCTCCTGCAAAAAATATTTTCCGGGCTTTTGATTTATGTCCACTCGATAAAGTTAAAGTTGTTATCGTCGGTCAAGATCCCTATCATGGGGAAAAACAGGCCAATGGTTTGTCATTTGCCGTCAACGATGGAATAACGCTTCCTCCATCACTTAAAAATATTTATAAAGAAATTCACGACGATTTAGGAATTGTTTCTTTGCAATCAGGCGATCTGTCACGATGGGCCAGTCAGGGAGTTTTAATGCTTAACAGTGTTCTAACGGTTTTGGCCAATAAACCCGCCTCGCATAAAGATAAAGGATGGGAATTATTTACTGATGCCGTTATCAAAACGCTTAACGAAAATCGTCAAAATATCGTTTACCTACTTTGGGGAAAATATGCCCAGGTAAAAGGCGAGGTGATCAATCGTGAAAAAAATTTAGTATTAACATCAGGTCACCCGTCACCATATTCCGTTCATCTTTTTTACGGAAATCATCATTTCAGTCAATGTAATAATTATCTTGTTAAAAATGGAATAAAACCAATTGATTGGAAATAAAAGAAATGTCATTCCGACTTAGTCGGAATCTAGCCAACTGGATCCCCTCCTACGAGGGGATGACTAAGCAGCTCTATTTTAGTATAATCTCAGTATGAATATTAAAGAGTTAACAAAGGAAGTTGAAAATATTTCCAAAATATATTCTAAAAAGTTTAATATCGATCGTGACGGCAATTGGTTTGTTTTAAAACTTCAAGAAGAAATGGGTGAACTTATCCAATCATATTTAATGATGATTAAACAAGGTCGTCATAAAGGAAAAACTGAAAAAGAAATAAAAGAAAATTTTCGCAATGAAGTCGCCGACGTCTTCAGTCACGTTTTACTACTGGCAAAATTTTATAAAATAGATTTGGAAAAAGAAGTAGAAGAAAAATGGCTCAAGTGGAAAAAATAAATTATCTCAATACCGGATTAAGCTGGATGTTTTGGGCGTTGACGATGCCGTCTTTGTTTTCCGACCCAAAAACCGAGACCCTCTCCCCTACTTTTAATTCGGACTTGCCCACAGTTGCCGCTTTATTAATCTGGGTTTTATTGTTAATCAAAACGATTTTGCTACTGTCATCTTGCAGTTTCACCGTAATTGATTTATCGTCTGTTGAAATTATTTCTCCAGAAACAGGTCGAAATCCTCCGCGATTATTTGTTCCGTTTCTTAGATCTTGTCTGGCAAACTGACCATTACCCATCTGGCCGTTAAACGAAACTCTTCGACTTTGTTGGTATTTCATACCTCCATAAAATCCGGCTCCGGCAAAAATTAAAACTAAAATAATTGTTATAAACTTATTCATATCTAAGAGCCTCAATCGGTTGTAAATTGGCAGCCTTTCTGGCCGGGTAAAGGCCAAAAATAATTCCGATTAAGCTTGAAACTCCAATAGCCAGAATGATCGACGATAAAGAAATAGCGGAAGCAATATTCATGATTTTTGAAATTAATAATGATGCAGCTATTCCAAAAATCATTCCTATTATTCCTCCCGTAAATGTAAGTAAAATAGACTCAATTAAAAACTGAGTAATAATAGTTTTTTTCTTAGCACCAAGTGCTTTTCGTAAACCGATTTCCCGGGTCCGTTCAGTGACGGTAACAAGCATTATATTCATAATACCGATTCCTCCAACGAGAAGTGAGATAGCAGCAATCCCACCAAGCAGCGCCGTCAAAGTTCCTGTCACTTGCGAGACAGTATTTGATAAATCGCTTTGGGACATAATGATAAAGTCAGCCTCGGTCGGACTATTTAATTTATGCTGGCTTAATAATAAATAGCCTATTTCATCCTGAGCTTGGACCATTACTTCTTCTGATTTTGCCTCTATAGAAATGCTGGTTAAATTTGTTTTTCCGAAAATTTGTTTTTGGGCGGTTGTTAAAGGTACATAAATCATGTCATCGGGATTATTAAAGCCGGTGCCGCCTTTTGAAGCAGTCACCCCAATTATCCTCAATGATTGATTTCCTACCTTAATGGTTTTTCCAATTGGGTTTTTATCTTCAAATAAATCCTCGGCGGTCGTCGGGCCCAGAACCGCCACTTTAGTCATCGAGGCGACGTCGCGTTCACTGATAAATACGCCTTTTTCCATGCTGATTTTTTTAATTTCGGAATATTGAGGATAGACTCCTATAACCAAGACATTCGTATTATTGCGGCCGGCTACTACCTGGGACCGGCTGGAATATTCAGGCGAGACTTTATTAACCAATGTTTCTGATAATTTATCTTCTATTGCTTTTGCGTCAGCCAACACCAAACTAGTTCCTCCTCCAAACTGTCCCATCACTCCTCCGCTGCTTTGTCTGGCCGGGCTGACAGTCAATAGGTTGCTTCCTAAAGACTGGATTTGGGCTTCAATTGATTTTTGGCTTCCCTGGCCCAAAGAAATAAGGGTAATAACACTTCCAATACCGATAACGATTCCCAGTATTGCCAATCCCGTCCTCATTTTATTGAGAGTCAATATTCGCAAACTTTCAATGATGATTTCAAATATGTCTTGCATAATTAATTTTTTTCATCTTTCTCAATTTTCCCATCTCTAATATGGATAATTCTTTTGGCATTATTAGCTATATCAGCTTCATGGGTGATCATGATTATTGTGTGACCCTGCTTATTTAAATCCTCAAATATTTTCATGATTTCATTAGCCTGGGTGCTGGCGATATTTCCGGTTGGCTCATCGGCCAGCAATATTGCCGGATTCATCACAAGAGCTCTGGCTATTGCCACTCTTTGTTGTTGACCGCCTGACAGTTGATTGGTGGTATGATTAAGCCTATTACTTAATCCGACCATTTCCAAGTATTTTTTAGCTGTTTCTAATCTTTTTTCCTTGACAATTCCGGCGTAACTCATCGGCAGCATGACATTTTGTAAAGCAGTTGTCCTTGGAAGAAGGTTGTACGATTGAAAGATAAAACCAATTTTACGGTTTCTGATATCAGCCAACTGATCTTCATTTAAATTCAAAATGCTTTCTCCATCTAAGATGTAGTCACCGCTTGTAGGTAAATCGAGAGCCCCCAAAATATGCATTAGGGTCGATTTTCCTGATCCCGATGGTCCCATAATTGCTACAAACTCTCCTTTTTTTATTTCAAAAGAAACTTCAGAAAGCGCAACCGTCTCCACCTCTTCCAGCTTATAGATTTTTGTCAGTTTTGAAGCTTTTATCATATTATCTCATTCCGCCGGCGCCTCTGGTATTAAATCCTCCAAAAACCGACTGAGTTTTAGTGGAAGATTTTGTTGTGCTAACTTCGGTAGTTGAGGTAATAATAGTATCTCCTTCTATTAAACCGGAAATAATTTCTATTTGACTTTCGGAAGATAAACCGACCTCTACATTTTGATTAATAGTTTTTCCGTCTTTCAATATCTGTATATAAGTATTACTACTATCGTCAGTTTTTACGGCTGAAGAGGAGATCAATAAAACATCATTTTTTGTGTTAGTAATAATATTGGCCGTTACTCCCATATTTGGTAAAATCGTATTTGATTTTGTGTCAAGTAGTATCACAGTTGGATAATTTGTGACTCCAGATGAAACTGACCCTACTCTATCAATAGAAATAACCTTTCCAGTAAAGGTTTTGTCGGAAAATGCATCAAATGTAATTGTAGCTTTATCGCTGATCGTAACTTTGGGAACATCAATTTCAGTTAAATTAATTGATAAGGTTGGAAGCGCATCGGTATTAATATTGGCAATCTTGTTGGTTATTGCCGATGTATTGTTGCTTGATTGTGAATTAATAACTGAACCTATTTGAAGAGATAATCCCGAGACTGTTCCAGAAATCGGAGCATAGATAATCGGTGAAGCTTGTTGATAAGAATACCAAACAGAGTTAAGTGCTAATTTAGCCTGTTCGATGGTTTTTTGCTGGCTCTTATATTTTGCCTCAGCCAATAACCAGTTATCCTGGCTGATTCGAAACTCGGTCTGCGAGTCTCTTTCAGCGATGTTGGCCGTGCCGTCGCTGTTTTGATAGCGGGAGCTTGTTGATAAATTATAGAAACTTTGCCATTTGGTAAATAAATCCGCCTGAACAGAATACAGATTATCATTAGCGGTCTGAAGAGAATTTTTAGCCGATTGATATGATGCCCAAGCTGAAGAAGATTTTTGTTGACCTTCAAGATCAAGTTCCAGCTCAGCTATTTTGTCTCCGGTTTTGACGACATCGCCATCTTTGACAAAAATGTTTTTTACGACCCCGGTTGCCTCAGTCGTCACATTACTACTATTGGTTGAGGCGACAGTGCCTGATCCGGAAACAGTAATAATTAAATTGCCTTTAGTGACTTTTTCCGTTTGATATGTGACTTTTCCATTTTTTTTGGCAAATATTTTTGAAAAAGCAAAATATCCGACAGCAAAAATTATTAATATTAATAATATTTTTTTAAATAGTGATAACTTAATAATTGTCTGGAAAATTTTAGTCATTTTTTCTTTTATTTTTTTCATAAGGATACATATTAAATATTAATTCTGAAATTAAACTGAAATTGGCAAAATAATTGTAAATATTGAACCTTTATTTATTTCGCTTGTTGCTAATATTTTTCCGTTGTGGTTAGAGACGATTTTTTTTGCTATTGTCAGTCCCAGCCCATAGCCGGTGATTTTTTCTTTTGACCGAGACTGGTCAGCCCGGTAAAAACGATCAAAGATATGATCTATGTCCTTTTTCCCAATCCCGATGCCTTGGTCTTTTATTTCAACAATCAATTGATGATCAGAACTTTTCGAATTAATCTGAATGCTGGTTTTTTTAGGACTGTATTTAATGGCATTTTCTAAAATAATTACAAATAAATTCACTAAATTATCTTTAATTCCTTTTATCTCAATATTTTCCAGATTCTTTTTTACGGTTATCTGTTTTTGTTTTGCCAGCGGTTTTATTTTTTTTATCGCTTCATCAAGACATATATTTACAGAAATTATTTTTGAATTTAATATGGAAAATGGTTCCTGATATTTAGATAGATTAAGTAAAGAATCAGACAAGCTTTGTAGTCTGTTAACATCTTCGATACTTTCATCAATTACTTTTTTTGCATCAGTTAACGATAGATTTTTGTCACGAAGATTGACTTCAAGTGAGCTTTTTAAAGCTGTCAGCGGGGTGCGAAACTCGTGTGAAGCATCGGAGATAAAACGGTTTTGCTCTTCGACCATTTCTTGAATTGGTTGGAGAGTCTTTCCTGCCAATAGATACGAGAGACTTCCGGCAAAAAAAATAATACCGCTGTTAATCATGATAAGAATTAACAACAGTCTTTGTTTTGTTTCTTCAAGCAGTTCTGGATCAAAAAATCGGATATTTGGCGGAGGCGGGTAAAATTTATTTTCCTGGAATCTTCTCTCAATTCTTTGTTTCTGCATCTGTGCCAGACGGTCAATCTCATTTGTTGCCCCTCTATAAATAATCGCGCTAAAAGAGACGCTGATCATCATCAGAATAAATATGTACCAAGCAGTTAATTTTATTCGAGCGTTTTTGAACATAGTTTTATTTGTCATCCCGCCGAAGGGCGGGATCCAGTTGTCTAGATTCCCGCCTTCGCGGGAATGACTCTCCTACTCAATCTTGTACCCAAATCCGCGAACTGTTTGAATCAAGGATTTCTTTTTTGGGAAAGGCTTGTCAATTTTATTTCTTAAATTCTTTATATATACCTCTATAGTATTTGGCAAAATATCCGCATCATAGTTCCAGAGATGAGAAATAATTTGATTTTTTGTAAGAATTGTGTTTTTGTTTTGAACCAAATATTCAAGCAGGGAAAATTCTTTGCTTGAAAGTTGAATATTTTTTCCATCTCTTTTGACGTTAAATATTTTTGCATCGATTTCTAGATTCCCAATCTTTAGTTTGTTTTGTATCATCGTTCCTTTTCTTCTTGTAAGGGCGCGGACTCGGGCAAGTAATTCTTCAAAAGAAAACGGTTTGGTCATATAATCGTCAGCTCCGGCATCAAGACCCTTAATTTTATCTTCCGTCTGGCCTTTGGCAGTCAGCATGAGAATCGGGAAATGAATTTTATTTTTCCTTAATTCTTTACAGATTTCAATTCCGTTCATGTCAGGCAACATTATGTCAAGGATGATTAAATCATAAGTTTCTGTTGACGCCATGTCAAAACCATCAAGCCCGGTATAGGCGGTGTCAACGGCATATCTTTCCTGCTCCAAGCCTTTTTTAATGGAGTTGGCAATTCTATGTTCGTCTTCAACTACCAAGATTCTCATGACTTAAATTATAACCCTTAACCTGAAAAATAACTGAATAAATTCCTTTTTAAAAAGATGATAAACTTAAATTTATGGAGGATAGATTTAGAAATATTAAAATGTTTGGGGCGATGATTGTTTCTTTGGTTATTATTCTGTTTGTCAGTGGGAAGACAGGAATGAACTCTTGGATAAACGATATTATCAATCCTCCAACAAAAATTTCTTCGATAAAAATTGATTATAATAAAATTCTGACTGATGTAGACCCGAATGATAGTTTTGTAATGTCTCGCGTAGAGTTTGCGCCTATCCCCCCGACTGTTATTCCAACTCTTATTCCACCGATTCCTACTCAAGTCCCTACTCAATACATTCGTCCGAATTATGTTTTTCCAACAAGAAAATATGTTTCTCCTACTTTAATTCCTACTTCAACGCCAATTCCTCCAACCCTTATTCCTAAAAAAATTGGTGATTTACCACTTGATGAACCCTTAAAGCAGCCATATTATGGAGTTCCATCACGCATTTGTTATACTCCTGAGTACTTTATTCGTTATTATGGCGGCGGTTTGACTCCAAACAGATGCTATGCCAATGTTGAGGCTAATGTTGAAGCAAACTTAATAAAAGTTAATTTATTGGGTAGAAGCGTACAAGTACATAAAGATGCGGCTCCATATTTTCAGGCAATTGGCGATGAATTAGCCAAGTATCAAAAAGACAGTAAGACTTTTGAATTTCCCAGTAAGATTTATACAATCAATACAATTGGTACATATGTATTCAGGTGTAATACTAATTCCTCAACCGGAGACACTTGGGATACCTGTCAGTCAGGCTGTGTCATCGGCACTCACGCATTTGGAATAGCCATTGATATTAACTGGGTGGAAAACTGCAATGGCTGTGCTAACTATGATATGCCGAAAGAAATAGTTGATGCTTTTGAAAGATGGGGTTTTCGCTGGGGCGGTCGCTATAAAGAATTATTCGGTGCCCGCATTGATGCAATGCATTTTGAGTATATGTACGATATGTGTAAAGATTTATAAAATAAGTTGATTTACTCAAATGCGTCGTTTAATATTAATTCCATGGAAATAAAAGAGGCAATCCTCCGCTTTTTGGAATACTGCGAACTGACAAAACAACTTTCTCCAAAAACCATAAAAATGTATGATCATTATCTGGTTTTTTTCAAAAATTGGATTTTACAAGGAAAAAAAAATTTTTTAGTTGAAGAAATCACCGATGAGACGATTCGACGGTTCCGTCTTTATCTTTCGCAGTCATATAAAAATCCCTTTAAGGGCCCGCTTAAGAGACAAACCCAGAATTATTTTTTGGTAGCACTGCGATCCTTCCTTCGCTACTTGATCAGGCAGAAGTTAAAAGTGATATCTCCGGAGATGGTCGAGTTGGGAAAAAAAGAAGAGCGTGATTTAAAGATTTTATCTGAAGATAAATTGAAAAGTCTTTTTCAGATAATTGATACAAAAGATGAGCAAGGGCTTCGGGATAGAGCTATTCTTGAGGTTTTATTTTCAACAGGCTTGCGCGTATCCGAGCTTGTGTCTTTAAATCGTGATGAGATAAATATTGCCTCAGGTGAGTTTAGCGTAGTTGGAAAAGGACGGAAGCGCCGAGTAGTGTTCTTGTCAGATCAAGCTAAAGATTGGTTAAATAAATATCTAAAAATCCGCAAGGATCCTTATCAAGCTCTTTTTATCAGATACTCAGGTCCGAAAAATAAAGAAGGCTTGACTAATGAAAGTTTAAGGCTTTCTCCTAGGTCGATTGAAAGAATGATTGATAAGTACCGGAAAAAAATCGGACTATTTCGTTTTGGCCCTCACGCTTTGAGACATTCATATGCAACTGACTTACTAACCCATGGTGCTGATATCAGAAGTGTTCAAGAAATGCTCGGACATAAAAATATTGCAACAACTCAGATATATACTCATTACACCAGTTTTCAGTTAAAAGAAGTTCACAAAAAATTTCATTCAGGGAATAAGTAAAAAATTATAATTCAAAGAAATGTCATTCCCGCGGAGGCGGGAATCCAGAACAAAAAGCACTGGATCCCCTCTTTCGAGGGGATGACACAAAGCCTATATGTTTAAATTTATTAACAAATACAAATTTCAAATTATTCTTTGGGTATGTATTATTTTTTTTGCAATATTTTTTTCCGTCTTAGGGATTCGTCGATATAAAACTTTAAACTCCTATTATTACGATCTGGGGATTATGAATCAGGTGGTTTACAATACTTCTAGGGGCAGATTTTTAGAGATGACTAACCCGACTTATAATAAAAACATGAGTCGACTAGCAATTCATTTTGACCCAATACTTGCAATATTTGCTCCTTTTTACAAAATTTATCCTGGGCCCGAAACGCTTATCATAGGACAAAGTATTATTTTGGGTCTTGGGGCGCTTGCCGTATTTTTAATTAGTCAGGTGATCCTTAGACAAGAACTACTGGGTTTACTATTTTCAATTTCCTATTTATTATATTTTCCGGTTCAACGGGCAGTATTGTTTGATTTTCATGCCGTGACACTGGCAACGACATTTCTTCTATTTGCTTTTTACTTTAATCTGGTAAAAAAGAATCTTTTATATTTTTTGTTTATTATTTTATCTTTATTAACTAAAGAGCATATAGGTCTTGTAATTTTTATGTTAGGTATATATCTAACTTTTGTAAAAAAGAATAGAAAGATTGGAATAATAACTTCAATATTGGGTTTAATATTTTTTTTCGCTACAGTCTATATAGTCATCCCCTACTTTAATGGAGGCGCTCATTTTGCGATTTCGTATTTTTCTAATATCGGATCAAGAATAAATAATATTATTGCTCAGGGATTTTTGTATTCAAAAATACTCATTGTTCCTGCATTTTTTAGCTTATTTTCTCCTCGATCTTTTTTGATTGCGTTACCTGAATGGGCAATAAATATTCTAAGTTCGAATGGTAATATGCGTTCGATAGTATTTCATTACAACAGTATTATTGTGGCGATTCTATACTATTCGATTATTCTTGGATATAAAAATATAACCAATATCTTTAAAAACAAACTTGTACATAAAATATTTTTATTGACCTTTATTATTCTGAATATTCGAGCTATATATTTATACAACCCAGTTCCCGGCTGGGTAAAACATCCGATCAACTATAAAAATCTTGATCAAACAGTGGGAACTTCAATATTAAAGTGGCAAGGGCTACTTGAAGATGAAAACATTAAAGTAGCCACCACTCCTAAGCTTGCACCCTATTTTACAAATAGGCGCTACTACTATAATTTTTTATATGACTCCGCCTATAAAGAAATGGGTATAGCGGAAAAAGATATATTACGAGACAATATCAACAAATATCAATTAGCCGACTATGTTATTATAAATAAAGAAGAAATTGGGAATGTAAATGAAACAAAATTACCGGTTAAGTTTTATCAAAAATTGGTAAACGACAAAAATTTTGAAATGATTTTTTCTGATGATATAAAAATTGAGGTCTATAAGAAAATATGATTTCAGTAATAATTCCCTTTTATAACGAAAAAGAAAATCTGCCGGTTTTGATTAGCGGACTTATTTTAGAACTTGAAAAAATTGATAAACAGTGGGAAATAGTACTAGTAGATGACGGATCTACGGACAATTTTCAATTTTCCCACCTTCGCCAAGGCTTCGGCGGGCAAGCAAATATCAAATTAATAAAACATAAAAAACGTTTAGGAAAAGGTCAGGCACTAAAAACGGGTATAGAAAATGCTAAGGGAGAAATAATAGTTTTTATGGATGGAGATTTGCAGGATGATCCAAAAGATTTGTCAAAGTTACTGAAAAAAATAGAGGAAGGTAATGATTTTGTTAATGGAATAAGAATTAACCGACAGGAAAATGGCTTGGTGAAAACGTATTCAAAGATTGCTTCATGGTTTTTGCACAAATTTCTTAATTCACCTTTTACCGATATTAACTGCGGATATAAAGTATTTAAGAAAGAAATATTAAAAGATTTTAATTTTTACGGTAATAATTTTCGCTTTTTTCCATTAGCTACTTTTTTAAATGGGTATAAAGTCATTGAAATTCCAGTGATTAATAATCAAAGGAAATTTGGAACGACAAAATTTGGAAAGTCAAAAATTTTTGTCGGAATTTTAGATACAGTAACAGCATATTTTTTATTTAAATTTGCAGAAAAACCACTTCATTTTTTTGGCATTTTTGGATTAATTTCTTTTACGATCGGAAGTGTGATTTTAGCTTATTTGGGAATAGAAAGAATTTTCTATAATATCCTTTTGTATCGACGACCAATATTGTTTTTAGGTATGCTTTTGGTAATTGTCGGAATTCAAATAATTATGACAGGCATAATTGGCGAACTTATTGTGTTTCTTCATAAAAAAGGTAATAATGAATAATTATGAATCCGATTATAGCTTTAATCATTGCAAACATCATTTGGGGAGCCGCCTCACCAATCTTTAAGTTTGCACTTGTTAATATTCCTCCTTTTACTCTGGCTTTTATAAGGTTTTTCTTTGCCGGCTTAATTTTTTTACCATTGGTAATCGGAAAATGGCAGAGATTAACACTTCAGCAATGGCTGGAAATTCTTCTCATTGGATTTTTTGGAATTACCATTAATATTTCCTTTTTCTTTTTAGGAGTTGGAAAAACTGAAAGTATTAATGTTCCGGTAATTGCTTCATCGGGGCCTGTTTTTATATATTTAATGTCAATTTTATGCCTAAAAGAAAAGCCAAAATTAAAAATATTAATTGGTATGTTAATCGCTTTATCTGGTGTTTTATTTATCATCATATCTCCGCTTATTTTAGACGGGAAAAAATTTAATATTGGCGCCGTTGAAGGAAATATCTTTATTTTAATTGCCACGATGGGAACAGTATTTCAAACGATTTTCGGGCGAGATGTTCTAAAAAAAATAAATGTCGTTCAAGTTTCAGCAATAACATTTTTGTTTGGCAGTTTGACCTTCTTGCCTTTTGTACCGAAAGAATTTACAAGCTGGAACATTTCTTTTCTTAATATTGCCGGATGGACAGGAATAATATTTGGCGTGTTTTTTTCTTCAGCACTGGCATACTTTCTTTTTTACTACGGTGTCTCAAAACTTAAGGCACAAGAAGTGGGTATTTTTACCTATATTGATCCGGTTACTGCCATAATCGTAGCTGCTCCCCTGCTTCATGAATATCCGAATTTATTTTATATTTTTGGAAGCATTTTAATTTTTGGAGGGATTTACCTAGCGGAAGGAAGGGTGCACTGGCACCCTTTTCATAAGTTATAATATAGTTATGTCAAAAATTTTAATCACCGGTTGCGGGGGCTACATCGGTTCTGTCTCGACTGATTTATTATTAAGCAAAGGCTATGAAGTCGTCGGGATTGACAATTTTCAAACAGGTTATAAAGAACCACTAGAATTATTACAAAAAAAATATCCGGAAAAATTCCGTTATTTTGAAGCCGATTTAAAAGGCGATCTCTCCCCTATCTTCGAAAAGGAAGATGATATTTTTGCAGTTATACATTACGCTGCTTCTTGTTTGGTCGATGAGTCCGTCCGTGATCCGGGGAAATATTTTGTTAACAATGTTTCGGTTACTGCCAATCTACTTGCGACCATGGATAAATTTAATATAAAAAATATTATTTTTTCTTCAACCTGCGCGGTCTATGGTGAGGCTGAATATTTTCCCATAGATGAAAAACACCCGCTTAATCCAACAACTCCGTATGGCGCTTCCAAAAAAATAGCTGAAGAAACTATTCAGTGGTTTGCCAAAATCAAAGGAATTCAATATTGTATTTTAAGATACTTCAATGTTTGTGGGGCGACTATGGACGGATCAATCGGCGATTCAAAAAAACCTTCTTCTCTTTTAGTCCAAAATGCCGTTCGCGGAGCTTTAGGAATAGAAAAATTTTATCTTACTTGTCCTGAAGTTGATACGCCAGACAAAACTCCAATTAGAGATTATATTGATGTGATCGACTTGAATGAAGCTCATTTAAAAGCTTTGGAATATCTTTTATCTACTAAAAAAAGCGAAATTATTAATTTAGGAACGGGAGCAGGTAGCTCAATTCTTGAAGTTGTTAACCAGGTTAAGAAACTAACCGGCATGGAAATTCCGATCGAAAAAGCCAATACCCGGCTTGGAGATGATGCCAAAAAAATTGCCGATATAACAAAAGCGGAAAAGATCTTAGGCTGGAAGCCAAAAAGAACCATTGAAGACTCAGTCAAATCACTTATCATCTGGTACAAAAATCATCCGAATGGGTGGAATAAATGAATTATTGTCTGCGGAAAAAGAGGCGAGGGAGAAGAAGTTGGGGGTTTGGAGTTTATAAATTATTTTATCTATTTTATAGAATAACCAAAATATGCACTTCTTAATCCCTCATTAGGAAAACCATTCTTTTTGAAATCTTCAATCTCATCTTTTGAAAAAAATCTTATCAGCGAACATTCTGCTTGAACTTTATTTCCTACTAGTTTATGAAGAGTTTCAAAATCTTCTTGGGTCGTGTATTGTCCGTTACGTTTTCTTGTAAAACGTTCTAGCTCTCTCTCTGCCTCCGTATATTCTGAAATATCGTAAGCAGAAAAGCCCTGTTCTCTAAGAGTAGAAACAAAAGTCAGTCTTTTTTCTACTGATACTTCATCTTTTGAGACGACTAAACCACCATCAATATCCGAACCCTTAATAGCTAAATCTCTAGCAATTGAACTATCCGTTACGCACTTAAATTCTAAAAAATCAACAAGTTGCCTTAAAGGTTTAATGTTTATTTTTATTCTTAGTTCAGGATGTTTTTGAAGCAATTTCGTTCTTTCTTCGATTTTAAAATGACGAGCTTTTTCAAATTCTGCAGTAATAGTATCAACAATGGGCATAATTTTAACTGTATTATAAATTTTTTCTAAACAATGGGCAAATCTCCTGATAATCACAATAATTACATAAAGAATTTCGCTTTGGTTTTAGTTCAATATCATTCTTGATAGTTTCAGCATAATTAATAATTTCTTCTTCAACTTGATTCAAGTCTTCACTGCTTTCATATTCGTCAATCTTATTCTCTTTTAAATAGAAAAGAATTTTTTTAGATAAGGAAAAAGTTCATGATCAACAAAATTAATTAGATCGTTTCCTGAAAGAGCTTTATTATGATCAAGCTTTCCACCAGTTGTCTTTGGAGAAGCCCAAATTTCCCATCTGTATTTAGGATCAATAATGTATTCATATTTTTTGCCGGCAAGAGCGGCCTCAGTCTTTTTATCTTCTTCAAAATCGTTTAAATATTTAAGAAATAAAATCCATGAAGTCTGCTCAATATAATCAAGCACTGTCCCGACCCCAGCATCTCGATAAAGGACATCGTCAATATTTTTGAAAGATTGCTCAAACATAATAACTAATTTTATCACTTTTTAATTTTTTATCCCTACAAAGTTGTTATAATTTACCTAACAATTTGTTTGCCTAAACTTTGACAAAATCAAGGCATGGTAATAAACCTACAGAAGAAACGAGAGCTCCTCGTCTATTAACCTTCTGTAGGTCATAAATCGAAAGGTTTATGGATTTTTTCGAAAGAGAAAGTCGGATAGCGGGGAGCTTTGTTTTTTTAGGTAAAAAACTTATGGCAAAAAATCTGAAAAAATATTATCTAGCTTGGGAACTGAGGCAACAAGGAAAAACTTTCAATGAAATTGGGGAAACTATGGAGATTGATAAAAGCTGGGCAGCTTCTATGGTTAGCTTTGTAAATCTCAAAATCAAATACCAAAAACAAAAAAGAATAGGTAAGGAATTAGAAAAATTAATCAAAAAATATTCTTAAAATTTAAATACTTTTTGGAACGTTTTCGATTTTTACTTTATCCTTGAATAGCGATCTTACTTGAAATGGTTCTAGGCCAAGTTCTTTCGCTATTGCTGTATAGCCAATACCGCCTGTTACTCCCCATAGTGGAATACCAGATTGTATTTGTTGTTCAATAAATGTAGCTATTTTTTGATCTCTTTCAGTGAATCTTCCTGGATGACTCAAAATAAATGAGATTTTTTTTCTTAAATCAGTCAGCTCTTTTAAAATAGTTTCATTACTTAATTTTTTTAACAAATGAGGAACAAATTTACCGTCGGTAACTCCATGTCTTTTAAGAACTTCTTCTTGAGAAGGATATTTTCCTTTATCGTCAGGTTGTGTTAATTCTAAAAAGACTTCATTTTGTAATGGAGAGAGACAAGATAATTGCCAATTTTCTATTTTTCGTTTTCTTAAAATTAAATTATGTTGTGACTCAGTTTCTCTTAACATTCTTCCATCTTGCGTTATAAATTTAACTACGGATTTCTCTGCTCTTCTTCTTAACTTAGTGATTATTTTTGAAATTTGTTTTGGTACTAAGCCTGTTTGTTCTGAAATTTGCCCATCGTTTAAAGAAAATCTTTCACCACTCATTTCTAGGGCTAAATTCAATACTTGTAATTCAGTAGGCGTTAAAGACTTTAAAAATTCTGCGTAATCTGGATTATTGGAAAAATTTCTTAATACTAATCTACTTGAGTCGTGATGTAAAACTCTTCTGTTCATTCTGATTGCTTTGTGTTCAATTAATCTATTAGCTAAAACATGAGGATAAATTGGAATAGGCGTTGAGGAATCAAGCAATTTGACAGTGTCTGGGGTATACAACTTATCAAGTTGTAAACTTACCCTCCATAAATCTGCTCTCATTGTACTTGCTTCTATTCCCAAACTTTTCGCTACATAAAGAATGTCTCTTTGATTTTCCCCAAAATATCCCAAATAAGTTAAGAAAGCTAATTGAGCGCGGTCATCCATTTTTGAAACGAGATACATTATTTTAGGTAGTCCTATTTTCCTTGCAAATGTTTGAATATTATTTATTGCTTCGTCAGTTGGAAACGTTTTCCCCCCCCAGCGTTTTAAATAATCAAAAGCAAATTGATCACCTAGTTCATCTTCTGGTCTATCGTAATAGGCCATGGCAAGTGATGTATCTTGAAGAGCATCACTGTTAATATCATCAAATCTAGGCATATCGGATGATTCTTGAAAAAAATTTCCATCATAATATTTCCCAGTTCTATAAATTCTTCGAGCATAGAATCTTAAGCTCATAAGATTTCCACCAACTTTTCTACTTAATTTATCTACCATTTCATTGGGAGCGTCATCGCTGACTTCAAGCGTTCTCCAAACTACTTTATCAACAACAAATTTAGCAATATCAGCCAGTTCATCTGCATCAAAATAAAAGTCTGCATCGCTTCTTGTTGCTTTATATTCCGCTAGTGGATAATAAGCTGAACATAACATTTGAACTTGTTGCAATAATGATTTTAAATTTCCAACCGAAATTTCTGCTTCTTGTGATCCTTTCAAATCAAAAAGTACATCATTTGGCCTTCTTAGCCCCACTTCGACAGGTTCCATATCAAATAATCTAGAAAGTCTTCGAAGTGAAGGTAAAAGTTTTTTTACACGAGAAAAATCAGGAGATGAAAAAATTTCAAATGTTTGATCTCGAGCTACTCGTGAAATTTGAAAATATCTCGAATTGGGTAGACGGACATCCGAACGGTTATGTCTCATCTTAATATCTTCTAGAAAATTTATCATATATAAATAAAACGAATTAATTAAATTTTGCTTTTCTTAATTTTTCGCTCATTAAAGCCTGGGCTTGCATTTTCATTACAAATTCCATAATCATTATTTGATCGTTTTCCAAACTATTGACCAAAAATCTAAAAGGAGACCCTTCTTTTTTATCAGCAGGGTGAAAGCTTTTATCAACTTCATTAGTGTTGCCTGACATCAACCCCTCAAACAATGACCAAATATTATTATCAGCTCCAAATTTAATAAGGTAAAATACGCCCATTGAAAAAGATAGGGCATCTTCCAAAAAATCTATTTGAGCAGTTAATTTACCTTCGTCAATATCTTTTTGTAATTGTTCAATATTTCCATTTCTATTGACCAAAGCTTGTGTTATTAAAGCAAAAGCATGTGGATATATTTCATTTAAAAGATCAAATTGTTTTTGATTATCCCAACCACCTTTAGGCGGGAAATCTCCCATATACCAATTTTTTTGTTGCTCATCTTTATATACCAATTGTCTCTGAAAACCACGTCTGATTATTTGTAAATCTTCTGTTGCAGGAATTTCATCACAAAAAGCTTTTGTGAATTCTGTAACTCTTTTCGTTTCTTCTTGATCAAATTTTGACCCATTAATTATTTGAGGTTTCATAAAACTATAACTTCCTATCTGAAAAGCTAAATAATATTCAAGAGTCCTTTCAGGTGCTTCTTTAATAAATTCTTCATTAACATAAGTAATGTTAGTTTGATAGTCCGTATATATTGTTTGAGGAACATCATAACTTTCTTGTATTTGCTGTGCTCTAATTTTAATATCCGGTTTTAGTCCTTCATAAAAAGAGGAAAGAGTCATTTTTTGAGGCATTTGATTAACGACTCTTAAATTTTTTTTGAATCCCTCAACATCTGGTCTTAAATGTTTCGGAAATTTAGACCAAATTTTATTTAGTTGATCAACCTTGTATTTTAGATAATCTACCCCGCCGAGTCTTTCTGACATAATAGCTTAATTATATCATATTACTATAGGGTATTCAAAGGAATTAAAAAACTGGAAAAGGGAGCGAGCCCCGCCGACTGACGATGGGAGGCGGGGCGACTGTCTCACTGTTTCGTCCTCCGGAGTTTTAACGAAGGAGGAAAAGCCCGAGCGAAGCGAGGGCGTAACAACCAGGAGAGACAAGACCGGGAAAATGCCGCCCCCCCTAAAGACCAAAGCCACCCAAGTTATCATTTCATCAGCTCTGATCGTCAGCGCTGTGGAAGTCTTTGAAGCAAATCGCAGATCTGGAGCGGGATACGGGAGTCGAACCCGTCCCCTCTGCTTGGAAAGCAGATATTCTACCGATGAACTAATCCCGCTTTTGTATAATTATACTAAATGAACAAAAAAATTTTCTTCATATTTTTGTTTGCTTTCTTAATTCGCTTGATAGCTTTAAATCAATCTTTATGGTTGGATGAAGCAGTGACTGCCAATGTAGTAAAAAACTTAGATTTTTTTGAGATCCTTACGAAGTTTTCTCCCACTGACTTCCATCCGCCCCTTTATTATCTTTTTATGAAGCTGTGGACAAATATATTTGGTTATGGAGAGGTAGTGTTGAGGTTTCCTTCAATAATATTTTCACTATTAACTGGATATTTTGTATATAAAATTGCTTCATTGTTTCATGGTTTCATTGCTGGAATGTTGGCGACAGTATTTTTTCTGTTTAATCCGTTGATTGTTTATTATTCGCAGGAAGCGAGAATGTATATGATGGCGACATTTTTTTTAACAACTGCAATTTATTTTTTTTTGAAGCTTGTCATTGCGAGCGAAGCGAAGCAATCTCAAAAAAAAGGGATCGCCACGTCCCACCTAGCGGGACTCGCGATGACAATGGCTTTTTTGACATTTTATGGGTCAGTATTTTTAATTATTCCGATGTTGATATATCTGATTTATAAAAAAAAATATAGTCATTTTATTGTTCTATTTGTAATATTCATTGTTTCGTTGTTATTAATTTTTCCTCTATTCTATCAGCAATTCATAAACTCAAAAATTGCATTAGCAAACGTAGCTAATTGGTCGCTGGTTTTGGGAAAAGCAAACATAAAAAATTTGCTTCTGATTCCGATTAAGTTTTCGATAGGAAGGATAAGTTTTGAACCGAAGTGGCTGTATTGGGGAATAGCAGGGGGATGGACAGCATTTATTTTGTTTCAAATCTCAAATATTAAATATCAAAACCACATCTTAAAGTTCAAATCTTTAAATATATTTTACTTTCTACTTACTTTTCCATTAGTCTTAGGCTTTATAGTTTCATTTTGGACTCCTCTGCTTCAATATTTCCGATTTCTCTACTTAATTCCTATAATGGCAATTCTTTTGGCAAAAAAAAATACTACTGTCTATCGTTACACAGTGGTAATTGGTTTTACGGTTTTTTCTTTTATCTATTTGCTGAATCTCCAATTTCATCGGGAAGATTGGAAGAGTCTGGTAAAAGCTTTACCAAAAAATATGCCGGTTTATATGATTACTTCATCGAGTGATTCAGTGAAATATTACAATAAAAATATATTAATTAACGAATTAAAGGATTCACGGATTAAAGAATCAGAAAAAGAAATTATTGTTATCCCTTATACGGCTGATATTTACGGATTTGATTATCAGAAAATTCTTTTGGAAAAAAACTACCGTTTAGCTGACAAAAAAACCTTCCGAGGATTGGAATTAGAATTTTTTATACTCAATAATTGAATAAATGCCCCCAATAATCAAACTGACAAAAAATCCAACGGCAATAACATAAGGTGGAGCTAATACTTTATAAACCGGTATTAAATAATAGCAACCAACGCTAATAATAATAAAAAATATTAAGTTAGCAAATAAAATAATTCCCGGTTTTTTGACGGTGTAAAGTATAAAAAGATAAGGAAGGTTAAGTAAAGTAAAGATTATGTAAGGCAGACTGAGAGCTTTCGTTATAGTGGCTGTTTGAGCAAACCTTTCCGTAAAAAATATATAAAAAACCCAGTTAGGAATAAAGAATAATAAAGAAAATAATCCTGCGGGGATAAGAAGGTAAAGGGCTCCATGTTTAAATTCTTTGATAATCTCAGGCTTTGTCTTTATTTTTGAAAATTGAGGCGAGAGCACCTGGGTAATACTGGCAATTGAAGCGGTTACCGTTAAAATTATTTTTTGAGCCAAACCATAGTATCCGACTTCGGCCGATTTTGAAAGGAAAAACGATAATAAGAAGAGATCCATTCTTTGGGCAAGATTAAAAAACTGTGAAGCGACAAAAAAAGTAACGGTATAACCAAAGCGGAACTCTTTTTTGTCTATAGGCGATGCAACCATCAATTTGAAAATATGTCTCTTATAAAAAAATATTAGAAGAAAGAATATTAGTGGGCCAAAGATTCCAAATGCAAAAATAATCGAACCAACACTTATTAATTTGAGAGGGATAAGAATAAATATCAGAATAGTTTTTATTATATTGGACAGATTTAGGTAGAGATTGGCCTGAAAAAATCTTTTGGCGGCATTAAGACAGTTTATGGCATAATTTTGCCAGATAAAAAACAATACAGAAAATGTTGTTAAATATAGCTCCCACCATGGAGCCCCGGTTTTAAAAAAAACTTTATCCAAATATGGAAAAGTTATAAGTAATAAGGCAATTATTATCGCAGAAAAACCAGTCTGGTAAACAAGGATTGTTTTTAAAAAAACATAAATATTACCCTGTTTTTTCTCAATCATAACCGGAAGATATGAGTAAATACTAGCGGTTGTCCCGAAATCAAGAACATTTGCCAAAACATAAGAAATACCAAGTAAGACGCTTAAGACTCCATATTCTGAAGGATGCATAATCCGAACAAGTATAAAAGCGAAAAAAGCAACGAAAACAACATTGAGATAATTGCCAATGGTATTGATAATAATACTGCGACTAGTAGGTTTTTTGAAAAAATCAAATAATCTTACGAGCATTCTATCATTCTATCACAATCCAGTTTGACTATTATTCTTTTATGTTATAATCAAAAGATATGGTAAAAACAGCGATTGTTACCGGGATTTTAGGTCAAGATGGTCCTTATTTAGCTAAATTACTGCTTGAAAAAGGATACAAAGTTTTTGGATTAATTCGCCGTTATTCTAATCCGACGTTTAATAATCTTGACTATCTTGGGATTACTAAAAAAATTGAATTTGTCGATGGTGATATGACTGATGAATCATCACTTCTTCATTTAATTAAAAGAACTCTGCCGGATGAAGTATATAATCTTGCTGCTCAATCATTTGTTGGTGCGTCTTGGCAACAAGCAAAACTGACAACAGAGATCAATGCGATTGGTGTTTTATATTTATTAAACGCCATTAAATTTTTTTCACCGACGACTAGATTTTATCAGGCATCCACTTCTGAAATGTTTGGACTAGGCAATGATAATGGATTTCAGGATGAAAATACTCCTTTTCACCCCCGTTCTCCTTATGGAATTTCGAAAGTTTATGCATATTGGATGACAATAAATTTTCGAGAATCTTATGATTTGTTTACTTGCAATGGAATTTTATTTAATCACGAATCCCCTCTTCGTGGCATCCAGTTCGTCACTCGGAAAATTACAGATGGTGTGGTAAAAATCAAGCTTGGTCTGGTTGATAAATTACATTTAGGAAATCTTGACTCAAAACGAGACTGGGGGTTTGCGGGTGATTATGTAGAGGCGATGTATCTAATGATGCAACAATCTAAGCCAGATGATTATGCAATCGGAACGGGTGAAAATCATACTATTAAAGAATTTGTCATTGAAGCGTTCAAAAATGTTGGAATCACGGATTGGGAAAAATATGTTGTCATTGATGCTCGTTTTAAAAGACCAGCTGAGGTACCTGATCTGAAAGCCCGATCAATTAAAGCGCAAAAAATTCTTGGCTGGAAACCAAAGACTTCATTCAAAGACTTGGTCAAAATGATGGTAGCGGCTGATCTAAAACGATATGGAGCGAGATAAAAATATTGACAATCTTCGCGGTTTGGCAATGCTTGCGATGATCACAATCCATGTAACTGTCCTTTACTGGAATGACAAAACCGCTCATTTTCTCTGGGATTCTCTGCAGTGGGCAGTCCCTGTTTTTTTATTTTGTTCAGCCTACCTGTTTTTTTCCCGGCCTTTTGATTTTACCTTTTCTTCTATAAAAAAGTATTTTGTTAAAAGAATGGCAAGGCTTTTTATCCCCTACTATGTTTTTTTGGGGGTTTATACTATTTTTACTTATTTTTTTGACAAGCAAAAATTCAATCTTTCTTATTTCGTCGGCAATTTTTTTGCTTATAAAAGTCTTGACCTGAACTGGCTGGTGTTGATTTTTTTTGAATTAATATTTATTTTTCCTTTAATAGCTTTATTTAAGAGAAAAAGTAAGTTTGTTTATTATTTATTCTGTTTAGCGAGTTTAGCGAGTTCCATATATTTTATTTTTGTCAGGCCCCAGCAATACAGATTTATTATGTGGCTACCATGGTCTTTGATAATTTTCTTTACTGTTTATTTTATTGAAAACCAGAAGAAAATAAAAAAATTATTCTTTACAGGATTATTATTTATGATTATTTTTGCCGCCTGTTATTTGCTGGAAATAAAATTAGGCCATCCTCTAAATCATTTTTCAAATAAATATCCGCCGAATCTATACCATTTATCATATGGTATTTTTTCAATTATTATTCTTTATTTTTTATCCTTTTCAAATTTATTAAAACCGGTTCAGTCCATTTTAAACTTTTTTAGCATTAATTCCTATGAAATATTTTTTATTCATAATCTAGTTATTTTTTTGTTTAATTGGCTACATATCAAATATGGCAACTGGCTGGTATTTTTTACGATAGTTATTGGTTTATCTGTCGTTTTACAGATAATGTTGAATAAAATAAGAAGATATTATTTTGTCAAAAAATAAACTTTTGTTTGATTGCTACTTATAAAACTGTCGACGACCTTTGCCTCTTTCATATTAAACTCCCGTGACTCCCAGGAGTTAAATTTTTTAATATCATAGTTTTTGTCTTCTGCAAAAACAATTAGTTTTTTTGATTGATTATAAAGAGTCTCTCCATCCGAAAAATAATTATTAATGACAAAGAAATATCGGTATTCATTGCCAACCGGGACTTGGGCACCTGATTTCCTTATCAGAAGAACATTAAAGCGATCATTATCATCAAGCCAGTTTTTGGAAATTATCTGGTTAACACTGTTTTTAATATAATCGTAGTTCATATGGTCGGCGACTTGAGAATAAAGTTTCACCGGCAGCCGAAAAATTAGAATAATTATGATTAAAAGTAAAAGCAGATAAGCATGTTTTCCTTTAACGACAGTTGCTATCAAAGTAAAAGACAAAAGGGTAATAAAGGGTAAAAGATAATGGAAAGAATATTGAAAACGGAGAATAGTGGCCATTATTACAAAAGAAAAAATATTAGTAACCAAAAGATTTTTGTCTTTTTTTGAGAAAGATACCATTATGCTAAAAATTGTCAGTAATAAACTAACTCCCATCCAATAATTGATTTCTTTTGACAAAAATAAACCATTTAAAAAAATATTTTTATTCAACGTTATTCCGTTTGGCAAATTAGTGTTGTTTATAAAAGATAGATACGATTTATCAACGAAAGTATTTTTAATCATAATGAAATTATTTTTGAGTTCAAATAGCAGGAGGGGTGAAAAAGCGATACAAAAACCAGCCAAAAATAAAAGGAATTTTTTCCAGTCATTAATTTTAAAATAGACAAAAAGAAATATCGGTATGACCAATATTCCATATCCAAATATCATTGAAACAATAAAGCCGAATAAAAAACCAATTAACAAAGTTTTCCATGAAGAAAATTTCTTGGCGTCAAAAAAATAAAAGATTGCTAAAAATATAAGAAAAAATGGTATATGGGTAAAGCCATTGCCCGGCTGACGGCCGGAAGAAATAATAAATGACATAAAAGAAAAACTTAAACCGGCAAGCAAAGCTTTAATAGAATTGGTGTTTTTTTGGATAAAAAAAGTCAGAAGGCCAATAGAAAAAGAAAATAAAAAACAGTTAAACAGCAATACGCCAATCAAGTTTTTTCCTCCTAGAATAAAGGGAATAACAAATAAATAATAGTAGTAAGGAGTCGTATAAAGTCCGCCGAAGCTACCTTTTGGCCCAAGCAATGTCAGGTTGCCCGAGGCGATTTTGGCTATTTCATAAAGATCACGGCCAAAATCGCCGACAAAAGCGACAGATGAAGAAAGGCGGAAAAAGAGAATAAAAAAAGAAACGAAAAAAATAATTAAAGGAACAATATATTTTTTAAATCCTTTTGGCATTTAGATATTCTTTAAAATCTTTAAAAATTTTTCCGCCGAAGAATTCCAGGAATATTTTTTATTAAAAACAATTGTTTTGTCTTTTAATATTTCAATTATCTTTTCCACGATCGTATTTAAGTTATTTAATTCGACTCGGTACTTCTCATCTATCGTTTCTTTTAGGCTTGAATTATCACCGACTAAGACTTTTGCTCCGCATGATAAAGCTTCAAGAGGCGGAAGTCCGAATCCTTCATATGACGATAAATAAACAGATAGTTGACAGGCGTTATATAAATATGGAAGATCTTCGTCTTCCACATAGCCGATAAATTTAACTTTGTCTTCAAGATGCAGGTCTTTTACCAACTGAAAAACAGATTCATTTTTCCATCCAGCCCTTCCGGCAATAATAAAAGTAGTGATTAATGACTGGTGACTAGTGATTAGTTTGTGAAAAACACGGATGGAGAGTTCGAGGTTTTTCCTTGGTTCAATGGCGCCAACATACAGTAGATAGCGATTAGTGACTGGTGGTTGGTGATTGGTATCGAGAATATTGTATTTTTGAAGAATTTTTATTAGTTTTTCTTTATCAGTGATAGGTTTGAACTCATCCCCTATCCCAGGATAAATCACATGGACTTTTCTTTCATTTATCTGCGGATAAAGTTTTAATAAGTCATTTTTAGTGCATTTTGAGTCGGCAATAACAGTATCCCCGTATTTAATGGTTTTTTCTAATTTTTTAACATGAGCCTCGACGATCCAGTCTTCATGAAATTGTGGATACATTTTCCAAACAAGATCATGAATCGTAGTGATTCCCCGAGTTCCCTTAAGTAGAGGTGGTCTTAAAAAATCTGAGGAAAAAAAGACATCTACCTTACCTATAAGCCATTCGATAGGAAGGATATGAAATTTTCCCCAACAAAGTTTAAGAATTGATGGCGGAAACCGGTAATCATAAACTTTTCCTCCGAGTTTCTCCAATTTTTTCAAGTAATAAAAATTTTTCGGTCTTCGGAATGATGAATAAAATAATCTATATTCATTTTTTTTGTCTATTTCAAGGAGGTTCTTTACCATGTTAAAAGTATAGTTGGCTACTCCCGATCCTATATATACAAGCATTGTTATATCAATCCCAATGATCATAATCACTATTATACCGATTAATGATAAAATTATCAGTAAATTTAATATGAATATTTTTAAAAAACCTCTCGTATCGGTTGTCCTAGCTTCCTATAATCATGTCCGCTTTATCAGGCAGGCTGTGGAGTCGGTATTAAACCAAACGATACTGGATCTGGAGCTTTTGGTGATAGATGACGGTTCGACTGACGGGACACCTGAAGTTGTAGAGAAAATATCTGATAAACGGTTAAAACTTGTTAAGCTTACCCCCAATAGAAAATTTCACCCACGAAACATTGGAATTAAAATTTCCCGGGGCAAATATATAGCTTTTCAAAATTCCGATGATATTTGGTTGCCAAATAAATTAGAACGGCAAATTAATTGGATGGAAAAAAATAAGCAAGCGACTGTTTGTTTTACTCGTTTGGAAATGATTGATGAAAAGGGAAAAGCAATTAAACATTCTTGGGCCCACAAAAATCTAGCTGGTGAAAATAAAAATAACGATGCCTGGTTAAGACTTTTATTTACTTCAGGAATTAATTTCGGAATTGCTTCATCTGTAGTGAAAAGAAATAAAATTAATAAAATTGGAGGTTTTTGTGAAAACATGGTCCAGATGGCAGATTATGATCTTTGGGTTAGGCTGGCTGGATTGGGACAACTCTATATAATCAATGAACCATTGATAAAGATGAGAATAATTAAAGGAGTTAATTTTAGCAGCCCCAGGAAAGAAGTAATCTTGCGAAGCGCTATGGAAAATGTTGATATATTGAATCGCTATACCCAATGGCCGGTTAATCAATATTTAAGTCTTATATTTCCAGAGATTATGCCCAGGAATAATAAATCTATTAGCATTCAATATGCGGCTTTAGCCAAATTTGCCTGGAGTTTAAACACGCCCCAACATAGTCTATTTGCCGATCAACTGATTGCCAGATTGCTGGATAATTCAAAGATCAGTAAAGAGATCCTTGAATATTTTGGAGCCGATCTAAAAAATGAATATATTAAAAAAAGAGGCAAATTAGAAATAATCAATCATGAATAATTGGTTTTCCGGTCTTATTAAAAAATCTGGATTTCATATAGAGTGGATTCCCCTTTCTAAAAGTCGTTTTTGGTTTTTAAAAGAAGGAATAATTAGTCATAAATCAGGTCATTTTTTTAGAATTATTGGATTGCGATTTCATGATCTCAAAGGTAATTTAACCGATCAACCCTTTATTGATCAACGGGAAATTGGCACTCTTGGATTTTTAATAAGAGAAATAAAACAAAAAAAAGAAATCCTTGTCCAAGCAAAAATTGAACCGGGGAATACAAATATTATTCAACTTGCACCGACCTGTCAGGCGACCAAAAGTAATTCTCTCCGGTTTCACGGAGGAAAAGAACCACCCTTTTCTCACTTTTTTACTGAAGAGCATCCCCAAGTTATCAGTTCAACTTTACAAAGTGAGCAAGGCAGCCGATTTTTAAATAAACGTAACCGCAATATTTTAGCTTTAAATTTTCAAAAATTGAGCTTTCCTGATAGCCACCGATGGATATCTGTTGACACAATGCTAAGTTTATTATCAGAAGATTACTTGATTAATACCGACGCTCGATCAGTTCTTGTTTGCAGCCCTTGGGACAAACTTGTTAATCGGGTTCCGTTTTCTCGCCTTAAAACAACTTTTACTGATGAATTATTACAGTCATATAAACAAAAAACTAAAACTCAGCAATTTGAAGAAATAAAAAAAAATATAATATCAATACATCAAAAAAAATATTTAATAAAAAGAATTCCTCTAGATGGATTAGATAATTGGAAAATTACGAACTTAGGAATTGTACCACTTCAAAAAAGACCTTTCAAAATAAGATACTTAAAAATAACTGCCAAAAACCGGGAAGTGCCTGAGTGGGATCAACCCATTATTGACAGTTATGGTGAAGGTCGGGTTGATTTGATTTGTGGAAGAATAAATGGCAAACTATACTTTCATTTCAAGATAATTGTTGAGCCAGGCCTTTATAACAAAGCTGAGTTATCCCCTGCAGAAACCAATTATCCAAAAGCAAATATCTTACAATCTGTTTTACAGTCGGATGAAGGTGGAAGATTTTTTCAAGATATTACCAGATACAGGGTTATTGATATTGGACGGGCGGATTTGGCACTTGACGGATATTGGATGAATTTGGCTCAGATTCAAAGTTTATTATTAAAAAACGGCTGGTTCACTAATGAAGCCCGTTCGGCCCTGTCTCTTTTACTCTACTGGTTATAAATATTATCATTATCCAAACTGCAAAACCCAATACAGTTTCAAATACACGAAATATGTCAGTGGCATTCGTTGGTAGAGTGTAGACGTTTTTAGCAAAAACAATAACAAGATATAATGTTGCGCTTAAAATAAACCAGTACCATTTTTTCGGCCTAACTAGAATAACAAAAGGGATAAGCCAACTAAGCCATTGTGATCCAAATGTCAAGGTAAAGACAAAGAAAAATAACATTACCTTAAAAATATTTTTAATAATATTTTTGTTGCTGGGATAAAAAGAATAGAAAAATAAGGCAATAAAAAATATTCTTCTTAGCAGTTGAAGAATTGATCCGTCTAGTTTCGGCAATAACAAAATCAGGATGTTCCCTATCCCCCAGTAGCCGTAGACGCCACGGTAGTTTTTTATCGGCATAAGGATATCCATAACCGGAGTTTTAAAATACCAGCAATGAAATAATGTGCTTAACAATGGAATTATGATAATAAGCAAAAACAACCATTTGTTCTTTAATTTTTTGAATATGGGAATAATAAATAAGGCAGGCCAGGTTTTGGTAAATATCGCAAAAGAGATAACAAGTATAGATAGTCTTTCTTTATGTCTATTAAAAAAATAAATTCCTAGTAAGAAAAAAAATATCGGGATAACATCGAACTGCCCGTGAATATTTGAACAAATAATTGTAACGGGATTTAACGCGTAAAGAAGAGTGATATTAAGATTTTTTTTGGATAACAAATAAATAAGATAAATATTACCAATATCAAAAATAGTAAAAATTAGTTTAAGAAATATTAAAGGAGAAATAAAATCCTTTAAAAATAATGCAAGTGATCCCAAATAAGAGAAAAAAGGAAAATACAAACTAGAATAAGTTGACTGTTTATTTAAAATAATTTTTCCCGCATCAAGAAAAGAGGTAAGATCATAGCTGCTGCTTTTCAAGAATATGAGGGTGATTGCTAACCGAATAAATATTCCAATTAAAAGAGATTTATTAATAGAGACGGAAATCTTTCTTTTATCAACAAAGTAAAATACAAATAGTAATAATAAAAAAACCAGATAATACATACTTAGGATTGTACAATATTTGATATCATTTGAGTATGAATATATACAAAAAAATATCAATTATTATTTCTGCCTATAATGAAGCCAAATATATTACAAAAGTTTTACAAAGAGTTATAAAAGCCAACACATTAAATTTGACGAAAGAAATCATCATTATAAATGATGGTTCTACAGATAACACAGAAAAAGCAATAAAACGATTTATAAGAATCAATAATAATACAAAAATTAAAATAATTTTTATAAAATTTAGAAAAAATTATGGAAAAGGATATGCATTAAAAAAAGGTTTTTTAAAATCGACGGGCGATATTGTCATTGTTCAAGATGCAGATTTAGAATATAGTCCGGAAGATTATCCCCTATTGCTTGAACCATTTTTTAGAAATGATGCGGATTGCGTTTATGGAAGCAGATTTATATCAAACAGGCCTCATCGGGCTTTGTATTTTTGGCATTTTCTGATAAATCAAATGTTGACGACTTTTTCCAATATCCTTACTGATCTTAATCTGACGGACATAGAAACAGGACTAAAAGCATTTAACGGAAATTTAATCAGAAAAATTTCACCATATCTCCAATCAAAAGGATTTGGTTTCGATCCAGAAATTACGGCCAGAATTGCCAAAATTTCCAATTTAAAAATTTTTGAGGTTGGAATTTCTTACTCCGGCAGAACTTATCAAGAAGGTAAGAAGATCAATTGGAGAGACGGAGTTTTAGCTATTTGGCAAATAATAAAATTTAACCTATTTGTTAAATGAATATCAAACGTACAAAAATATTTGTAACTGGAGCAAGTGGGTTTATCGGACAACATTTGGTCAACTACCTTCTAGAAAAAAAATATGAAGTTTTTGCTTTAGTAAGAAGTCCCTTTCATGATTTGCTCGATTTTAATAAAAATCTTCATCTTGTATATGGAGACATAACTCAAAAGGATACGCTTAAAAAAATTATTCCGGAAAATTGCTACATTGTTAATTTAGCAGCAAATCAATATCACAAAAAGAAAAGCTGGCTGGTGAATGTTGAAGGAATCAGAAATCTTTTGGAAGCCTGTAGAGGTAAACAAATAAAAAAAATTATTCAGATAAGTTCCCAATCAATTAAAATCAAAAATAAAGGAGTATATGCCAAAACAAAATTATTAAGTGAAGAAATTATTTCCAAAAGCGGTCTGCCTTATATTATTTTACGGCCAAGTTTAGTTTACGGGCCAGGCGAAAAAGGATTATTTATTAAGATTAAGAAAACCTTTAATTTATTGCCATTCATACCGGTTTTCAGCAATGGAAAAATTGAATTATTTCCTATCTACGTCCAAGACTTATGTCGTGTCATTGAAAAGGTAATGGTTAATAAAATGAATAAAAATATCTATGATGTCGGAGGAAAAAGTAAAATATCGTTTGATGATCTTTATCAGAATATGCTACGGCTAAATTCATTGAAAAAGAAAATTATCCATGTTCCATCATCAATTGGTTTAATTATTGCCAGGCTAATTTCATTTTTACCTGATCCGCCACTAATTGAAGATAATATCCTTGGCTCAACCCAACCGACTTATTGTAATCCATTTCCATTATTAAAGGAATTAAGAATAAAAGTTTTTAGTTTTTCTGAGGGAATAAAAATGACGGGCGAGAAGCAGAAAAAAATAAGTATTGCCATCGTTGGACTAGGTAAAATGGGCATTCTCCATGCTTCAATACTGTCAACGTTTAAAGATGTAAAAATTGCAGCATTGGTTGATAATAATCCCGCTCTCTATCAAACGATAAAATCAATGGGTGTTGAGGGAACATTTTATTCATCACTTGAGGAAGCTACAAAAAAAACGAATATTGATGTTGTTTATATATGTACTCCTACTTTTACCCATTATCAATTAGCAGATTTTGCCATTAAACAAAAAAAACATGTATTTATCGAAAAACCGGCCGGGTTGACAATTAATGAGGTAAAAAAATTATTGGATTTGAAAACTAAACTTCACATAGGCGTCGGCTATAATTATATTTACAAAAAAACATTCAAAAAAGCCCGCTCTTACGTCAGAAATAAAACCTTAGGAGACATAAGATCATTTTCAGCCTCATTGTTGCATGGAGAAGTTTTTGGTGAAAAAAAAGGCTGGATGTTTCAGAAAAATACAGCGGGAGGCGGAGTGATGATGAATCCAGGTCCACACTTATTTTCTATTATCCAACTGTTATTTGGACGCCCAAAGAAAATCAAAGGTAAAATAAAAGAAATTTATTCCGATGTAGATGATGAAGCTAATCTTGAGTTTGATTATGGATACTATCTCGGTGATATTTATTTATCATGGTCAATGAAAAATAAACCGGTATTGGAGATGAAAATTATCATAAAATTTACTAAAGGAACATTAAAAATCACTGATAAAGAATTAATAAGTGAAGCGTATTTTTCCGAAGACAGGCAGTTCATAGATTCAATTAAAGATAATATTCCCTTTCCGACTTCGCTTGATTTTGCATATATGACGGAAAAAATAATTCATGACAGTTATTCAAAATCAATTTATGAAAAAAAATAAAACAAAGAATTATTATTGGAAAGACCTGGATATTATTCCAGACCTGTCAGCCGTAGCCCGGGAAATGACCGATAAAAGTCAGGTACAAATAGTTTTTTATAAAATATCTAAACTGCCTATCTCCAAAATAATATTATTTACTTTAAATAATATTTTATATACGTTTGATATCTTTAATAAAGATTTTGCCTGCGGTATAAAAATTCTTACTGAATTAGAATTATTAAGTCAAAAAAAGAGAAAGAAAATTTATTTTTTTAATTCACAGATAGTTGATACCGCCGTTGCCTTTAAAAATAAAAAATTAATCAATAATTTAATTAAATTATCAGAAATTTATCATTTTTATCCGGTTTTTATCACTTATAATTTAAAAAATTTTCTATTTTTTTGTGAAAATTCAGGGATTAATATTAGATCAAAAGGAATTGCTTTCCCATCAATAAATTCAATCAGTGTTAGCGAAGAAAAAAAATTAATTGAATACTCCGGCACGGTCGCCTATCGAATTGAAAATTGCATCTAGTATGCGAAAATAGAAGAGATATTATATAATTTCGGTATGAAAGTCATCATTCTTTGCGGTGGGATGGGAACTAGGCTTAAGGAAGAGACAGAATATAAACCAAAACCTATGGTTTATGTTGGAAATAAACCGGTACTTTGGCATATCATGAAAATCTATGCTTCATACGGTTACAATGAATTTATTTTAGCTCTTGGATACAAGGCAGATTACATTAAAGATTATTTTTTAAATCAGAAAGCTTTTACTTCAGACTTTACTCTAAATACAAAAGATCATAAAACCACTTTTTATCTTGAAAATAGATCCGAGATTGATAATTTTAAAATAACATTCGTCGATACTGACGTCGATACATTACCTGGAGAAAGAATTTTACGCTGTCAAAAATATATTTCTAAAAAAGATAAATATTTCATGATTACCTACGGAGACGGAGTAACAGATTTAAATATAAAAGACTTAATAAGCTTTCATAAAAAACAAAAAACAATTGGGACAACCACCGGCGTTCATCCCCGATCCAAATTTGGGATGGTAATAGTAGATAATAATAACATAATCAAAAGTTTTACGGAAAAACCGGTTCTTAATGATTGGGTCAATGGCGGATACATGATTTTCGATTATGGATTTTTTAAGTATTTAAAAGCTGGAGAGACGGAACATCCAGCCTTGAAAAGATTGGCAGACATTAAGCAACTGTCATTATTTAAACATGAAGGTTTTTGGTTCTGTATGGATACGTATAAAGAAGTGGAAGATTTGAATAAAATTTGGAAAAGTGGGAAAGCGCCATGGAAAGTTTGGCGTTAGTCTTGTCATTCCCGCGGAGGCGGGAATCCAGATCTATGAATAACTTAATAGACAAAAATATCTTAGTTACGGGCGGAGCCGGATTTGTCGGCGGACATTTGGTTGAAGAGTTGGTTAAACTGAGAGCCAATGTCATCGTTGTTGATATTGTATTTAACAAGAAATCATATCTATCTCACGATCGTAGCATAGATAAAAAATGTATTTTAGTAAAACAGGATATTTGCAATTATAAAAAACTTCTAATCTTAATTAAAAAATATAAAATTGAATTTATTTTTCATCTAGCCGCTCAGGCGTTGGTTGAAGACGCTTATAAAAAGCCAAAATATACGTTAATTAATAATGTCGTGAGCACAGTCAATATCCTTGAGGTAGCAAGGCTAAATCCGTTTATCAAGGGCGTGGTTGTCGCCTCTTCTGACAAATGTTATGGAAAGTTGAGCGCAGGGAAATATACCGAGTCTGATCCCCTTGCGGGAGATCATCCCTATGATACTTCAAAATCGGCAACAGATTTAATTTCAACAACTTATTACAAAACATATGGTATTCCCGTTGTCGTCACCCGATTTGGCAATATTTTTGGCGAAGGCGATTTAAATTTTTCTCGGATTATTCCGGGAATAATGAAAGCACTAGTAGAAAATAAGCAGTTAGAAGTAAGAAGCGACGGAAAATATATAAGAGATTATCTTTATGTTAAGGATGTGGTTAACGCCTATTTATTATTAGCTAATAACATTAATAAGGTTAAAGGTGAAGCATTTAATTTTGGATCAAATGAAACATTGTCAGTAATCGAAGTAATTAAATTGGTAGAAAAAACTTTAAATAAAAAAATTTCTTATAAAATCATAAACAACGTCAAAAACGAAATCCCCTACCAATCGCTTGATTATACTAAAATTAAAAAAACCCTCGGTTGGAAGCCGAAAAAAAGCATCAGATCAACAGTTGAGAAAGTTTTGCGGTGGTACGAGAGGACTTTGTAGTATAATTTAGTTATATGTATAATTGGTCAGTAGATACAAAAAGACTCAAAAAAGACAAGCAAAAATATGAGATTTGGAAACTTGAACAGATGATTAACTATGGCTTAAGAGGAAAAAAGTTAGATAAAAAATTTTTGGTAAAGCATATTGATAATATCTCAATTGATCCAAATAAAAAACAATATTTAAAGATGATTATATGATTCAAACAGTTCTTTCTCCAAATCAAAAAAAATTTATAGTTTTTTTGTTTCTAATCCGTATTTGAAAAAAACTTTTTATTTGGCTGGAGGCACTTGTTTGTCAGAATTTTATCTGCGACACCGATATTCTGAAGATCTTGATTTTTTTTCTGAAAAGGAAATAAATATTACGAGTATTACTTCTCTTTTGAAACAGTCAAAAAGAAGTTGGGTTATAAAGAAATTGATTTTCAAACTTCTTTTAATAGG